>ERZ1066136.46-NODE-46-length-170722-cov-55.673452_pt1 | contig 170722 bp, 136 predicted proteins | sample MGYA00382783_ERZ1066136 | MGnify/ENA primary metagenome ERZ1066136 (study PRJEB33369, sample SAMEA5778366) | biofilm metagenome | biome: Industrial cooling water; feature: Water cooling tower basin; material: Biofilm | place: United Arab Emirates | collected...
AAAGCAATACTAGGATTATCATTAAAAACCGTAAACTTATTTTAGGACGAGACAACTTGATATTTTACTGCACCATTTGGTAATCGTACCGAGTCTTTTGCCAATTTTTTTCCAAGTGCTGAGTTATTAAAGTCAAGTTGTGGTAGAATCTTATCAAGGAAGATTTCTCTTGCTCGATTGCTAGGCGAAGCATTCATGCAAATTTGTGCTAAGACATATAAATCATCTTTTGACTTTGCGTTGTTATGTTCTTTACATGACTTTACTGTTAGGAGCTGTTCTTTTTCTCCAATTGGAAAAAATGCTTTAGGAGGAATATGTTCCTTTGTGACACCCTCATTTACACACCCTTGGAAATAGCATTTCATATATTTCCCTTAACCCCCGAATTTAACCAATCGCCATTATCCGTACTCAATCTGTATAACCCCGATCGCAGCTACTTACCTAAAATTACTGAGCAAATAGGTAAACCGTCATTTCGAGGGAGGCACGACCGAGAAATCCTTAGTTGCAATGCCGCAATTGCGGATGCCTCACATTCATGTTGCGCTCTGGATTGAATGTACCGCAGAGTCCCCGAGGCGGGAGACTCTGCGGAAAATTGAGCTGCGTCCTGTCCCACGAAACCAAGCGTTGAACGATGACAAAAACTTTAAATTAATTCGTCACGGCACCATTGCAGAAAGCCAGTTGTTTTTAAAATTATCAGTTTAATCAGAGAAGCTTGTAGCACCGCTTAGTTGGGGTCTACTCATAGGATGCTGGTAATGGATAATGAAAATACTTGCAGATATGAAAAGGTAAAACTAATTTTAAATACACAACAAAAAATACTTGCGAAGGCGGGGGGTAAATAACCCCTTGCTTTCAAAAGAAATTGCTAATTCTCCTCTCCGAGCCACTACCTATATACATAGGACACTTTGTTAGCGCCTGGCCGGCAGTCACCGTCACGATTTTCGAAGCCTGGTCTGTCACATATTCTCTACACTTGGGGCGAAGCCAATATCAGTCGTTGTCTTTTCTGTCCGCTAGTCTACTTTGCGCGTGGGCCAGTCCGCCAACTCTGTCGCGTAGACCGAGCTGTCGATTAACAATGAAAACTTCGGCGGGCACCTAAAAATCCATTCCAAATTCTCCACGGAAACAACTCTGTCGGCCTTACGAGCAAACCTCGCGCGAATACGTTCCAGTCCGCGGGCGGGCAAAACGCTACACCTATGTCAGCCGAAATATCGGTAGGAAACCAGACATGATAAGCTGAAACCGACTTTCTCCCCGAAGCCCTGTCCTTTGCCGGCTTGGCGCTAACGTTTGTGTTTATGCAGTGCGGGGAATAGGAGGGCTTAAAAATGAAGCGAAGCGGAATGTAAAGCCCGACCTGCTCCGAACTGTCCCACGTTACCGGACTAAATTAAGAAATTACTTTTAGTACCTACACTGAACCCCCGCATTGCATAAACATTTTGTTGTAGCCTGTGCGCTTACATCTATTTTTTTTCAGTCTGTTTGATAAACACAATGTCGCCTCGGTAACCGTCCACGACAATAGTGTCAGCAAAAAATTTCTTTAAGGTAAAATTTCGGAACCCGTCTAAGTCTAATGAAGTTGGGGTGACTGTAAATTCGCCTGTCTTGCTCTTCCACGTTGTACTAAAAAAGTAAGATTCTTTGTATGTCAACTTGTACTTTCCGTCAGCATTCAACTCAAGCTTTTCACCAGTATTATTTTTGTAGACAGATGGCAGATTCAAATCATTACCATTTTTAAAGGTTCGAATCACATAAAGTTTTCCTTCGTCATCCCAATATTTCAATTCTCCTTCATAAACTCCTTTCGCGTAGTTTTCCTCTGAGGATTTTTGTCCGTTTGAATGCCATTTAGTTTGAAGTCCTTCGTTCTTACCTAATTCGTCAAAATTTCGTTTTTCACTCATTTGGCCATTCTCATACCAAAATGTCCACGGCCCAACTTCAATTCCCATTTTTTTCATCCCTTCCGACATCTTTTGACCATTTTCATACCAGCGTAGAAATTTGCCATCTAATGTGTCTCGTACATAGTTTAAATCTGATTCCATTTGGCCGTTCGAAAACCAAGTTTTCCAGTTGCCAACCATTTTGCCGTTTTCGTATTGTCCCTCACTTTTAGACTGACCACCATCGAACCAAGTTTTATAATCTCCGTCTTTTATAAAACTGCCCTCTTCTGTTTCAAGAACAGAAAACTGTTCCTTTAATTGTCCATTGTCATATTTGGTCTCTCGTTTTTCATGGTTGTCACAAGAGATTAATTGAGTCGAAATACCTGCTATTAATATTACTTTTAATATTGGCTTCATGTTACTTCTTTAGATTTTGTAGGTTTTCATTTATTTTGAAGATGACAATCATCAATTCGCACCAAATGCGAACTACAACTGCTCCACCAGCGATATAAAGAAGTCCCATAAGAAACTTGTTAAAAGTAAATCCACCGTATCCTCCAAACATTGTGCTGAGTCCATAGCCTAAAACGGCTAGAAGTAAAATCCAATAAATGAAGGTTATAATTTTAGGGGTGATCATTGTTTCAAAAAAGAGTAATTTGTTATTCATATAGTTTTAGGTTTACAATTTGTCTTTAGTCAATGCCGAAAAATGAACTTTTGGCAACACCCGTTCCAGCTTGGGATAGTGCCTTATTATTCAGTGTTCCAGAGCGCACTATATATTCCCCTGGTTCTAACTTGTTGGGAAATGTTAAAAGATAAACATTTGGGGATAGTTTTTTAAATTCTGTATTTACACCAACGCCAGTCTCAGATTTTACTAAAATACTTCCTCCATTGAAATCTTTAAACTGCCTTTCTTTGGATTTAGCTATGCCTTTTTGAACAACAAATACTTCTGTTGGGTCAATTCCCTCATCGACCTTTACGATAAATGCTATTGAGTCGGTTGTTTTAAAACGAATATTGGAAGCTGAACTTGGAACTGTAGTTAAAATCTCATATCCTCCATAACCCATCGCTTTAATTTTCGTCTTTGTCATTTCTTGATTTGAGCGTTCAAGGCTTGTCAGGCTGCCATTTTTTAAAAAATATGGTCTCATCGTAAACTCAGGGCTTGGAATTTCCTGACTAAAGACTGTTAAAGTTTTCCCTGATAAAAGGAAAAAAGAACTGCATAGAAAATAATCCGCATATATAATTAGGGTTTAAGTTTTCAATTTAATCGTCTGCACTCAAAATCGAGAAATGCTTTTTCAAAAATAATGCTTTTACTGAAACTCGCCAGCGCATTGGCTACAACGTTTGTGTATGAAACGTGGCTGGGTTTTCGAAGCGGTGTCTTGTCCCACGTAACCAAACGTAATTTGAAAACTAAACTACAAATTTACACTGAACCCCAGCCATGTTTTATACACTTTGTTGTAGGCCGTACCGTTCGTCAGCCGTTAATTATCGTTTAACTTTAAGTCGTCAATATCGTTGTCGAGGAGATTTGTCTCTTTAACTGGTGGCTTAGTTAAATTCGACAAGTTTTTTATGTTGTCAATGTCTCGACTATTTGATATTCCTGCAATTTGAGATTTGCCTGAAATATGTTCCGCTAATGACTTTGTCAAATATGCAACGGTCTCATCGTCTTTGTCCAATGATACGATATAGCGTGGCGTATGCTCAAATGGGTTGGATTGTCCGATTTGCATAAAACTAACAGATACAATTTGTGTACTTGCAAGTTGTAACGAAATACTTGCTCTTGTCACTTCGTTTTTAGATTCAACATTATCATGAATCCCTCGTCCTGCTGTTACTTGTGAGGATTTGTATTCTCCGTTTCCAACAACTGTAGTTAGTGTCGATTCAAAAAGAAATTCAGATAGAAATAAGTTACTTAGATGAATCAGTTTTAGTCCAAAGTTTATAATTCCTAATGTTGCAACTGTTGATAACAGTAGGCCAACAAATGTTGTCGATATGCCTGTCAAGATTAGTAAGAGAATTAATCCAACGCTTGCACCAATAAAACCAACCTGTGAAAGGCGGTTGGCGCTGTGAGTTAAAACAGAGTCTTTTATCGTGTAGCGAGGAATAGGCTGTGTTTCATGCATCATTGTCATTTTAAATGCACCTTGATCTGCTGTATACTGATCGTGATAGATTCTGTTTATTAGATTTGAGTTTCCTAAATCAATCATTCTTCTCGAAACTATTCTATGAATTTCGTCTGGGTGAATGTCGAGGTCAAAATCCTCCTTTAAAACTGTGATGCTGTCGTTTGTCCCTTCAATTTCAATTCTTCTTTTTAATAGAAAAAAGAACGCGTAAAATATTCCGCCACTTAAAACGGTAAAAATAAATGCTACTAAGAATACGCTGCCTGGTATTTCAGGTAGTTCGTAGTTAACATAGGTCGTCCTTACAATTACTAAAGTGCCTATTGAACATAATGACAATATAATTGTTTTGTGATTTATCTTTTCATTATCGGTCAGCGGGCTAAATGGGCTCCATGAAAATAAAACCGAAACTGAGATTAGTAGCATTATCCATTCAAACCTGTTACCCGAGAAAATATCTATGATCTCAAGATAGTTTAAGAATAAAGCAACGAGTAATATCAAAAATGGAGCAGTCGATGAGACAATGGCATTTAAAAAATTCTGAGAGACGTTGAAATATCTCGGAGGCAAATTTTTCAGTCCGGTAAATATTCTTGTTGTTATGTTTTCAATTAGCGTTGTCGGCTTAATGAGTTCCAAAATTTTTGATTGTAAAATCTTGAACAATGAGCCTGCATTATATACATAGTATCTCTGGTCACGTTCTTCTTGTACTTCTTTCGCTAAATTCTCAGTTAATTTTTTGTCAGGGTCATATTTAAATAGCGCAGATAGAGAAACTCTTAGATATTTTACTCCAAGTCCTAGTAACGTTAAACCACTAAATAGTTTTAATAGGAATTTCCCAGCAGGAACAATTTGTTGTCCATCTTGACTCGTCAAACTTGACCTGAGATTTTGGAAATCTCCTTTTGTCATTAGTAATAAAATAACTCCTCCGATTAGTCCAAGAGCAGAGAATGTTATCCAGAGTTTTCCTGTGTTCTTAAATGGATTCTCAATTGTCACTGTTTCCTTTAGCTGCATAAACGATTTAGGTTTGTCAAATATAAAATCTTTCTTTTACTCTTTATTCTTGGTCGTCACTCGGTATGGCCTACAACACCCCAATTTATACAATTGCATTTATTTCTTCTGTAGCTGCGTAACCCCCATCGCACATATTCGCTTGAATAAGCTGGGTATGTGCAGTAAACTGGCGCCCGGCCACGGATTGGAGCGGAAACCCCGCCAGGGGTGGGCGGGTGTGTGGGCGCGGAGTTGCAGCGCAAAGCCGGGCGCGAGCGGCGCGGCGAGCAGCGGGGGCGCGAGCGGGCCGCCAACCGTTTTTACATCCGGCCGGTCGGCACAAAACACCGCGGGTGCGGGCGCGTAATGCACGGGTGTGTTACCTTTAGGGTAACGTATGGAAGACCTCCTCGCCCAAGCCGCCCGCTTTATTAACACCACGGCCAGTCCGGTTTTCCTTACGGGCAAAGCGGGCACGGGCAAAACTACCTTTTTAAAAAACCTGAAAAGCGTTACACACAAAACGCACATTGTGGTGGCGCCTACAGGCATTGCCGCGCTCAATGCGGGGGGCGTTACCATCCACTCGCAGTTCTTGCTGCCGCCGGGTACGTTTCTGCCCGATCGGTTTCTGCCCGAACACGCCACGGAGCAGGGGCGGGTGCTGAACCCGAACACGCTGGCACGTAAACATCCGCTGAACAGCGCGCGCAAACTCGTACTGCGCTCCATCGATTTGCTGGTGATTGACGAGGTGAGCATGCTGCGGGCAGATGTGCTGGATGCGATTGATTACCGCATGAAGGCCGCGCGCGGCAACTTCCGGCAACCGTTTGGCGGGGTGCAGGTGCTTTTCATTGGCGATTTGTTTCAACTGCCACCAGTGGTGCGCGGGGAGGAACAAGAGCTGCTGAGCCGCTATTACAAAAGCCTGTGGTTTTACGAGGCGCACGCGCTGCGCCACCAGCCGCCGGTGTACATTGAACTGCAAAAGATTTATCGCCAGCAGGATGCCGATTTTATTGCGCTGCTGAACCACCTGCGCAACAACCAGGTTACGCGCGAAGACATTGAACTGCTGAACCGCCACTACAAACCGGCCGCGGAGATTAACACCTTGAAAGAGGTAATTACGCTTACCACGCACAACTACAAGGCAGACGAGATTAACCAGCGCGAGCTGCGCAACTTAAAAAGTGCGGTGCATGTGTTTGATGCCTTCCTGGAAGGGGAGTTTCCGGAGCCCATGTACCCGGTGCTGCCTTCGCTGGAGTTGAAGGTGGGGGCGCAAATCATGTTTGTGCGCAACGATGCCTCGGAAGAAAAGAAATACGTAAATGGCAAACTGGCCACGGTGGTGGAAATTGAAGACGATGACGTGTGGGTGCAACTGGCGGAAACGAACGAGCGCTACCTGCTGAAGCGCGCGCGCTGGGAGAACAAACGCTACACACTGGAAACCGGGGCGCAGGCCATGCACGAAGAGGTGATTGGCACGTTTGAGCAGTACCCGGTTAAACTGGCATGGGCGATTACGGTGCACAAAAGCCAGGGACTAACGTTCGACCGCGCCATTATTGATGTGGAGCAGGCGTTTGCGGGTGGGCAGGTGTACGTGGCCTTGTCGCGGCTGCGCTCGTTAGCGGGTTTGATTCTGCGTTCGCCCATTTCTACCAACGCCATCAGCACGGATGAGCAGGTGGCTGCATTTGCCCAGGCCCACCACCAACCGGAAAAACTCGCGGCCGTGGCGGCCGCGCAGCAGCAGCGCTACGTGCAACAACTGGTGGAGAGTACGTTTGATTTTACGGGGCTTACCAAAGACATTGGCTTTGCCCAAAAAGACGATGCGCCGGTGCTGGCGGACGCCACCATGAAACCGGTGCTGACGCAACTGGCCGAGGCGCTGGAAAAGGAACACGGCAACACCGAAAAATTCCGGCGGCAACTGGGCGAGTTGCTGGCCGCGGGCGACCCCGCCGCGTTTGTGGCGCGCGTAGAAAAAGGTGCGGACTATTACCGTGAGTTGTTTACGCGGTTGGCCGCGCTGTTGGTAAACCACCTGGAGGCGGTGCGGCACCAGAAGCGGGTGAAGACGTATGTAACGCAGCTTACGGAGCTGGACGTAGCGCTGAGCAAGCGGCTGGAAGAGCTTGATAAAACGGTGGTGCTTGCCCGCGGCATTTTGGCGGGGCAGCACCAGTTTGATTTCGAAGCGCTGGGCAAGCAGCGCCAACAGGCGCGCGCGCGGATGCTGCAGCAGGCGACAACCACGGTGGCGCCGGAGGCGAAAAAGAAATCGAAAAAACGAAAGACGAAGGGCAGTGAGCCCAGCACGTACGAAATCACACTGGAACTTTTCGCCCGCGGGTTAACGGCCGCACAAATTGCGCACGAGCGCGGCCTCACGCTGGGCACAATTGAGGGCCACCTGGCCAAAGCGGTGGAAGGCGGGCGGCTGGACATTACCGCCGTGGTAACGGCCAGCGAACTGGCTGAGATTACGGCCGCGCTGCATACGCTGCCGCAGGGTTTTGGCAGCAAAGATTTGTTTGATGCCTGCGCGGGCCGGTTTAGCTACGGCAAGCTGCGGGCGGTGCTGGCGCACCACAAGCGGGCGTGAGGCGTTAGCCGGAGGCCAGTGTGGTTGCTGCGGCCGCTACGTGCAGTTGGGCAGGCGCGCCCATAATCCAACTGTGGTTGGGGGCATCGTGGCCGAAGGGCAGCCCAAATGCCACCGGGTAGTGGTACGCGGCCACGTGCTGTCGGACAATCGCTTCGCAGGTTTCGCCAAACGGAAGCTCGGTTTCTTTCATGGCGGTAAGGTGGCCCACGGCCAGCCCCGCCAGGTGCTGCAGTTTGCCGGCGCGTTGCAGTTGTACCAACATGCGGTCCAGCTTGTAGTGGTATTCATCCACTTCTTCCAGCAACAGAATTTTTCCGTGCGTATCAATTTCATCGGGTGTGCCCAGCGAATCAACTACCAATGAAAGGTTGCCGCCCGTGAGCGGGGCACGCACCGCGCCCGTGCGGTTGTGGGGGTGCGCGGGCGCATGCAGCCGAAAGGTGCCGTGAAACAAACAGGCGATGAGCGATTCCAGCGACTGCCGGTGCTGCGGCTGCCGCAGTTGAATGGGCATGGCGCCGTGAATGCTGGCCAGCTGTTCGCGCTGGAGGCGCAAGTGCAAGGCGGTAACATCGCTGAAGCCGATGATCCATTTGGGATGCTGCTGCAGCGCGGAAAAATCAAGTTGATCGATGATGCGGGTAGTGCCATAGCCGCCACGCGCACACAAGATGGCGGCCAGATCGGGCCGGTTGATAAACGCCTGCAGATCGCGCGCGCGTTCTGCATCGGAGGCAGCGAGGTACGAATGGCTGTTGCTGGTAAGCGCGGGCGCCACTTCGAATGCGAGGTTCCACGGTTGAAACACCGCTAATCCGGCCTGGCAATCGGCCGCTGCTATTTTGCGGGCGGTGGCTACCACGCCTACGCGCGCACCGGGAACCAGGCGGGGTGGAAAGCGCATGCCGCGGCTTAGTTGTTTTTCTTTTTACGCAGCAGGTTGTTCAGTTTATTCTGCAACTGCTCCACCGGTTTCTGCTTGGTGCTGTCTTTTCGGGTGGTGTCGGGTTTCAATAAATTATTGATCACGTCCCGCGGCTTTTGCCCTTCGGTAAGGTCTTTCACCAATTGGTCTTTCTTCTCCTCCACTACTTGCGTTACGGTTTCTTTTACTTCTTCTTTTACGGCCTCTTTGGCTTGTTGCACTTGTTGTTTTTGTTCGGTGAGCAGCAGTTTGCTTTGCGGATTATTGTATGTGCCACCAATGGCAATGGAAATAGGAATGTCCTGGTTGGGATTGGCATTGGTGTTGCCGGTGAGGCCCGCCAGAAGGCCCTGGTATTGCGCACCCAATGTACCTGCGGGCACGTTCATTTTCAACACGTAGTCGATGGTGCCGTCCAGGTTGGTGCTGCCGGCCACGTTGGTGGTGTATTTTCCAAACTTCACATCAAACGGTTTTACGCTGAGCTTTCCGTTTTGGATGGTGGCCGACATGATTACGTCTTTCAGCGTTACCTCATCGGTATCGTCTAGTTTGGTAATCGCGGTAACGCCACTCACCAGTTTCGACTGGCGTAGGGCAGCTTGTGCAATTTTTATGAGCCCGGCACCGCTTACGGTGGCGAGGTTGGGCATCATGTCTTGCTTGAGTTCTCCGCTGATTTTGAAATCGGTGCCAAAGTTGCCGTTCACCAGGCCTGCAATGGGCGCATAGGTTTTCACCACCGAAAACGAAGCTGCGGCCTGCTGGATGGAGAGCGCATCGATCTTCATATCAAAATCGTATTTCGGATGTTGGATGTCGTTGGCGGTGTACGAGCCGTTCATTACAAACGTGCCGCCCAACAAATTAAAGCGCAGCCCGCTCATGTTGGCTACGCCATCGCGCAGCACTACATCGCCCGCGGCGTTAGTCATCACGTACTCCATCATTTTCACGGTCTTCACGGAGGAGCGCAACACGAAATCAATATTGCGCGGAATGGGAATCACCGTTAACGAAGCCGTATCTTCCGGGGTGGTGGCTTCCTCGGTGTCGGTCATGAACTCATTCAGGTCGAGCAGATTGGCCTGGTAATCCAAATTGCCTTTGATGGTTTCGTTCTGGCCAAACACATAGCCGATGTAATTCATTACCGCACCGGATACGGCAAAGTCGCTCTTGCCGAGCGTGCCGGTGGTGTTGCGAAGTTCAATTTTCTTCGGGTCGAACACGGCCTGCGCGTGCGCCACGGTTACGTTGTAGGGCAGGTCTTTCATGGAAAACGCAAAGTTGGTGAGCGTTGCCGTGCCGCTGGTGGGCAGGCGGTCGTAGCGCTCGGCCGTGACATCGCTCATCTTCCCTTTGGTTTCCAGATCCGCTTTTACCAGGCCGGCCACCGTCATGCCTTCGAGCGGAAAAATGCGGGTCATCTTTTCCAGATCAACGGCACCTTTAGCTTTGAGATCCCACGTGTAGTCGTCCAGATTTTGAAGCAGCAGGCTGGCATTGAATTTCTCGTTGTCCAGCACCATGCCAAAGTCTTTCACCTCCACCACCGTTTCCGCCATCTTGCCCGTGGTATTTTTTACGGAGGCAGCAAGGGCCAGTTGTTCCAGCGGCAGCGGAAACTCTTTTGATTTGGCGTAGCCATCGGCCAGCGCCATGTCAATATCAATGGCGGGGATTATTTTCCGGATGCTGTCGTACACACCTTTTGCTTTTGCATTCACGGCAAACTGGCCTTTCAGTTCGAGGCCATCCATCGGGAACATTTTCATCAGCTCGGCAAGGTTGAGTTTCGCGGCCACGGCGGCATCCATGCGGTAGTCTTTCAGGTTTTCGATCAGTACGCGCGCATCTACGGGGTTGGAGCCAAAATCCAGATGCATGGTTTTCAGGTTCACCACCGTTTGCTCCATCACGCCGGTCTTGTTGTCGATGAGTAAGTCGAGGTTAATGTTGCGCACGGCCGCAGGCAAGTCGGGGTATTGAAACATGCCATCGTTTACTTTCAGGTCGAGGTGGAAGGCCGGCATCTGCGTATCGCTGAAGGTTCCTTTCACAAATCCCGCGAAAGCGAGATCGCCCGACGTTTTGATGGAGCCAAAGTCTTTGGTGTACACCCCCGGCACGAGCGAGAGCAGACTCTTAAAGCTATTTTCCGGAGTAGCATAGGAGATGTCCATACTAAAATCGGTGGGGTTCATCTTGAACCAACCATCGAAAGCCAGGCCGAAGTCGTTGATCTTCGCCTGATTTTCTTTAAAGGTGTACTTGGTGTACTCCTCGCTGATTTCGATTACGGCATCGAGGGAAACGCGTTTGTTGGTAAGCAACTCCAGGCCATTGAATGCCGTAGTAACGGTATCGATCAGGGTGCTGGTGCGCAGATCAAAAACGGCCTGACTAAAATCTCCGCTGCCCTGGTGGTTCAGGCCTTTAAGTTGGAGGAAATACGGCAGCGATTGGTCATCGTATGCTACGTAGCCATCCACAATTTCCCAATGATCAATACCAAATTGAAAGGCGGTAGGTTCGTTTGTTTGGGTGGTTACGGTATCGGTAGATGGATAAGTGATGTTGTAGTTTGCGCGGCCGTCGGGCAATACTTTAATGGTGATCTGCGGCTCGACCAGCGAGATGCCTTTAACGCGAATCTGATCGCCAAAAATCAAATCTTTCAAATTCACTTCTACTTCCAGTTGCTGGAGCACGAACAGCGGCACACCGGCAAAGGGCTCGCGATTGAAAACGCCCAACTCCTTTACCTGAATGGTCATGTTTGGAAAGTTGCTGAAGAGCGTGAGATCAAAGTTGTTTACATCAAACACCACGTCTGCGTTTACGTTCTTGGCAATTTCTTTGTCGATAGCCGCTTTGATATCGTCTTTAAAAACAATGGGCAAAACAATGGCCGCTGCCAGCACCACCACCAGGAAGATGCCCAACCCAATGAGCACGCGTTTTACAATTTTCATGGCCGTACGATTAGAGAGTAAAGTTACAAAAAACGCCGCGCGCGAGGCGGGGATAACACAAGGGTAACGATGCGCAGGGGATTATAGCATCCAGCGCAGCACAAAATTCACCAACCGCTTCGTGTATGGGGTGTAGGGCGGATGAAAAAAATACGTGTTGGCCCACAGGGGCACTTGTTTGATCACGGGTTTTTCGTTGGAAAAGGCGTAAAAGCCAAACTGGCCGTGCGCCTTGCCAATGCCGCTGTTGTTTACGCCGCCAAACGGAATGTTGGGGTGGGTGTATTGCAGCAGGCAATCGTTAAAGACAAGCGCGCCGCTGGACGTTTCGCGCTCCAGTTGCGTGCGAAAATGGGCACGACTGCTAAACACGTACATGCCCAGGGGTTTTGGGCGGCTGTTGATGAACTGCACCACGTCTTCGTCTTTTTCATACGATACGATGGGCAGTACCGGCCCGAAGATTTCCTCCTCCAACACGGGTGCGGTAGCGGGGATGTGGGTAAGCAACGTAGGCGGATAAAACCGTGTGCTGCGGTCGGGTTGCCCGGCGGCGAGCACCTGCGCACCTTGTTGTTGCGCTTGTGCTACTAAATGCGCGATGCGGTCGAAATGGCGTTCGTGCACCAGCCGCGCATAATCGGGCGACTGTGGCGAAACCGGTTGGCCCGCGCCAAAAAGCACCGCTATTTCCTGTTGCAGTAACGCTACCAGCCGGGCCTCGTATGGCTTTGCCACCAACACATAATCGGGCGCAATACACGTTTGGCCATTGTTAAAAAACTTGCCAAAGGCAATGCGTTTTGCGGCATCAGCCAGTGAGCCGGAGCCATCCACCACCGTGGGCGATTTGCCGCCCAACTCCAACGTTACGGAAGCCAGTTGTTCTGCCGCGGCTTTCATAATGAGCTTGCCTACCGCGGGGCTGCCGGTAAAGAAAATGTGATCAAACGGCAGGCGCAGCAACTCCTGCGAAGTGGCCGCATCGCCTTGCACCACGGCCACCTGATCGGGCGGGAAGAGTTCCGTAGCCATGCGTTGTACCAATGCGCCGGTAGCCGGTGTGTATTCGGAGGGCTTGATGATGGCCGTATTGCCTGCGGCCAAACAAGATACCAACGGCCCCGCGCAGAGGTTGAAAGGATAATTCCACGGCGCAATGATGAGGCAAACGCCTTTGGGCTCGTAGCGGATGTAGGTGCGTGTGCCGAGGTAATGCAATGGTGCATCCACGGGGCGGGGCCGGGCCCAGGCGCTGAGGTCTGCAAGTGCATGGCGAACTTCGCTGAGCACGGGCATTACTTCTGAGATTTCAATTTCGGTTTGCGGCCGGTGGAAGTCCGCCTGCACCGCAGCCACGATTTGCTTCCGGTTCGCCATAAGCCAGCGTTCTAGTTTCTGTAACCGCAGCTTACGGTCGGCCAGCGACTGGCGCCGGAAAGTTTGGCTGGTGGCTTTTTGCATTTGCAAAAGCGAGAAGAAGGGGTTTTGGGGGGCAGGGGCTTGCATAGGGATGCCCAAAATAGCCGAAAATCAAAGAATTCGAGCCAATATTATTTCAATGTTACCAAAATATTGGCCAATATTAATTTAATGTTAATTTTATGTTACGAAAATGAAGCACGGGTGAAAAGATTCGTTTTTCTGCTTTTTCTGATGATTGCCGCGGGTGCTGCGCAAGCGCAGACGTTGCGGGAATTTTGGATGACCGGCACCAGCGCTGAGACCGGCCTGGCGGGTTTCGAAACCCGGGTAGCGCGCCACGTGCAATCGCTGCGGTCGCTACGCAGCAAAGACGAGGTACAATTCCTGTTTCAGGTGTACCGAAAAACCGGGCGGGCATTCCTTACGCACTACAAACCGTTGGTAGAATTCAGTCAATTGGCCGATGGGGTGTATGATTGTCTTACCGCCACTGCGCTTTACACCATCGTGCTGGATCAACTCCAGCTTCCGTATCAGGTGCACGAAACCAACTACCATATTTTCCTCACCGTGCAAGTGGGTGGGCGTGAGGTGCTGATTGAAACCACCGACCGACTGACTGGCTTCGTTACCGACCCAACCGAAATCAATCGCATTAAAAACAAATACGTGCAGCAAGTTCCGGTTGCCCGCGCAAACAAGAACATGTTTGAGTATTCCGCGCAGTTAGATCAACCCGTTTCCAGCACCCAGTTAAATGGGTTGCTGTTGTTCAACCAGGCGGTGAAGGCATACAATGATCGCAGCTGGGAAGAAAGCCACAACAAACTGCGGCAGTCCGAGCGGTATTACCAGTCGGCCCGCACGCGCGAGCTGCGGCAATTGATTCAACTTACGCAGTCGATCGCGTCTTAGTTCTCCAGAATTCGCACTTCCACCCGCCGGTTTACCGAGCGGGCCGCTTCGGTATTTTCGCGGGTAAGCGGCTGGGTGCCGCCAAAGGCTTTGGTTTTTACTTTGTGCTTGCCAATTCCTTTCGAAACCAGGTAATCGCGCACGGCCAATACGCGCGCTTCAGAGAGCTTCATGTTTTCTTTGGGATCGCCCCGGAAATCTGTGTGCCCTTCCAACTGGATAATCATTTTCGGATTGATATGAAGCATGTTTACGATTTCATCCAATTCCTTAAAGGACTCGGGCTGAATTTTCGCTTTGCTCTGCTGAAATGTAAGGTTTGGCAGCGGAATGATCTTGCCCACGTGATGCTCATGGGTGCGTGTTCGCGGTGGTTCGGTGGTGGCGGTTACCGGGGCGGGCACCGCGTCACCACGCGTGAGTTCAATGTCTAAGGTTACCACCCGATTTTGTGCCACGGCCGGGTCCAGCAGGAATTTGGCTTTGTTGTAACCGGGCGCCTCCACCACAATCGAATACTTTTCCCGATCGAACAACGCAAACCGATACTCGCTGCCGTTGAGCAGGCCTACGTGGCTGCTATACGGCAGACTCTCGTACGTAATGCGCGCCACTACCGCCTCTTTGGAGGCTGCACTGGTAATTTTTCCGGTGGCATAAATCAGCGTGTCTTCCTGGGCAAAACACGCACTGGAAATCACGAACGCAAAAAACGCGGCAACTCCTTTCATGCGTTGTTAGAGTTTAAGGATGATGAATTCTACACGTCTGTTTTTCATGCGGCCCTCGCGCGTGTCGTTACTCACGGCCGGCTTGGTTTCACCAAAGAAGGTGGTTTTTATCCGGCTTTCGGCAATGCCTTTGCCGGTGAGGTATTTGGTCACTGCTTGCGCGCGGAATTGCGAGAGCAACAGGTTGTAGGAATCGGGACCTGAGGTATCGGTATGGCCGGATACCTCCACTTCCATGGCCGGCTTTTCATTCAATAACGTTACGAGGCGATCCAGCTCAGGGAACGACTCCGGCCGCAGCACGGCTTTGGCAAAATCAAAGAAAATATTGTTGAGAGAAATAGTGGCGCTGGGCGCGATAGGCGTAATGCCAATGTCGGCAATGGTTTTTTCATCGGGCTTCATCGAGAAATCCTGGTGGTCCAGCGTTTGGTCTTTCTTCACGTTGCGTAAGTCGAGATTCTGGCTTTCGCTGATGTGGTCTTTTGCCTCGGCACGCACGCCATACAGTTGCCCGCCGGGCAGCGTAATTTCATACTCGCCGGTTTCCGGGTTGGATTGCGCAATACCGATTTGCTTGCCATCGGGCAGGCGCTCGTAAATGATTTTTGCGCCAATGGGCTTACCGGTTTTTGCATCAATCAGTTTCCCTTTCACAATCACGTAAGGTTCAGGCGCTTTGTAGAAAGGCAGCTTGGCGCGGAAGATATCGGTGTTATCGCCAGAGATCCCGCGCGAGTAATAGGCGTACTCGCTGGTATTGGGAATGTTAAAGAACAGGTCATCGGTTTTTCCGTTGATGTCGGGCCCCATGTTTTTGGGTTCCGTCCAGTTTGTCCAGGTATCGTCCAGGCGCTTGCTCATGTACACATCGGCACCGCCGTAGCCGCTAAAGCCGTTGGAGGAGAAATACATCGTTTGGTTGTCGGACGCCAAAAAAGGCGCAGTCTCATCGCCCGCGGTGTTCACCACACCGCCCAGGTTCAGCGGTTCGGTCCAGGTGGAATCGTTCTCCATGAAGCTCACGTACAGATCACGGCCGCCATTGGAGTCTTCCCGTTCAACGGACATCATCAGTGTAGTACGGGTGTTGGCCAGGAAGTAGTTGGCTTTGTCGCTGAAGTTATAGTCGTTTTTGATTTTCACTGCCTTTGGCGCAGACCAGCTGCCGTTCACGTTGTTGCTGATGGATACCCCGGCCAGCATTTTGCCGTTGGGCTGGTACTGGTTGCCCAGAATGAGCAGCACGGATTTACCATCCGGCGTAGCCGAACTTACGGCATTTACAAAGTTGGGGTATTCATTATTGAGTGTGGGCCCCGCGTTTTTGGCCAGCGTCCACTTGCCATCGCTTCCCAGTTCAGAATACCAGATGTCTTCTTTATCGTTAATGCCGCCCATGTTTTCGGGGTGGTTCTGGCGACTGAAGTACAACGTTTTGCCATCGGGCGAAAGCAACGGGTTGAGTTCACTGTACTCGCTGTTCACTTTTTCGTCCAGCCGTTCCACCAGAATACCCTCCGCAAGTAGCTCCGGTTTGTCGATCAAAGGTGTGATCTGAAAGGGCGAATCCGAAATGGCGAGGGCATCAATAGAAAAGTAGTCGGGCAGGATGGCGCCATCAAAATCCAGACGCACGGCGGCCACTTTATAGGGAGTTTGCTCAATGATGAAGTTCACCATCCGGCCAAGGCGCGGCACTACAATGGGGGTGGACTCGCGCACTTTGTATGCATTGTCTTTTTCATCGTACAGCGTAATGCTGGTAAGCGCAGACGGGTTGTGCGACTCGGCAATGGCAATTTGCCGAACCTGAATGGGGTTGGCGAATCCTACCTTGATCCATTCTTTGCGTTTGGGGCGATCGGGTGTCCAGGCATTGGGGTTTTGGCCGCCGGCCGGCATTACATTGGGTTTGCCCAAGATCTGGCGGGCGGAATATTGCACAGGGGTTAACTCGCTTGAAAACCCAATGACTTTGTCTGCCCACTGAACCACTTGTGCCTGGGTTTGGTGAGCCGTAAACAGCACCACCGCCGCTGCACAGATTAAACGCATCATAATCACAGTTTTTGAAACGTTAAACATAGCCATTTTTTTGAAATTGGACACAAAACCCTACACGGCCGGTAGGGCGAAAATCCAGAGGCGCAACGGTTCAGGGCGGGCCAACTGCCCGTTTCAATCGATAGAGGGCTTATTAAAAACCAGAAAACCTACATGCAATAACATGTTCCATTTATTGGCCGGATCATCATAATAATTCACACTTAGGCTTACCGGCCCAACAGGCGAATGCAGCACCAGCCCGGCGGTACCGGCAAAAAACAGCTGGGCAAAATCGCCATCCAATACCGCTTTCTGGTTGGTGGATTCCACAATTGATTCAAACGGTTTGAAGAGATATCCTTCCAGCCGGAAGTCCAGATTCTTGCGCACGGAAACCACATTGCGCCACCCGCCCGCCACGAAATTAAACGCCCGAAAATTTCGGAGTAACAATGTGCGGCTGTCTTGCAAGGGAAAAAAGCCGGGGGCGTTAGCAATGGTGCTGAAGTAGTTTGCCATGGGTTCTTGATTGGAAAACACGCCATCCAGATAAATGCCCGAACTGTAAATCCCCTTCTTAAAATATTGCTCCAACGTAAGGCGAATGCGCCACCACGCCACCTGGTTTTCGATGCCCTGCCGCACTTCGGATGTGCTGCCCGGCACCCAGCGCTGGTTCAGGTTAAACCGATCGATGGAGAAGTTAATGGCCGTGCCCTGGGTGGCGTATTGCTTTCGGTTGAGGGTGTTGGTAGAGAGACTAAGCCCGTAGCGGCCACCATTGAGGGAAAGTTGATCGAGCGTATCGCTGCTTACCAACACGCGCGAATCAATAAATTCATCATCGTTATTCAAATAGAAGCCGTACAGCGAAGCGCGATAGAGTTCACCCACGGGCCGCCCGATGGAAAGCCCAAATTTCCGGTCGATGCGTTTAAGCACCGTGGGATTAAACTGCTGAAAAAGCACATCGCGGCTCTCCAGAAAATCCCAGTCGTTAAACGTGGCTTGTGGTTCCAAAAAGAACTGGCCCGCATTGGGGATGTTGATGCGCGCCTTGAGCATTGCTGACTTATAAAAATTACCGGCGTAGAAGTTGGCTTCGCCATGCGTGAGTGTTCGGTTGAAGTAGAAGTAATTCAATCCCAAAAAAATGTGGCTGATAGAGCGCGTAGCAATCACGCCTCCGAAATCCACCTGAAAATCGTTTTGTGGGCGGCGCGAAAGCTCCAGCGCAAACTGATCTTTTTCATTGAGCCGGATGCGTGGAAAGATGGTCTGAAAAAAACTCGTGGTCATCAGGTTGAAATAACCCGCTTTGGTATCGCGCAGCGTCATGGGTTTGGTGTACCCTTTGAAAAACCGGTTGATGTAGCGCTGCTGGCCGGGGGTAAAACCATCGTATTGCAGCTCGTGAATTTGCAGCGGCTGGTTGCGGCTGTTGAATTTGTTTCTGCGGCTGGCCACCACTTCGCACGTACGCAGGTCGGTGGGCCGAAGCTGCGATTTGATCTGGGGTATCTGGCGCAGGGTTTGTGCGTAGCCACTATCAATCAAACTTTTGGCGCGCGCAAAATCAAACGCGGTATAGCGTTCTAAATTCGGTTGAATGTACACGCCATTGGCCGGTACCTTGGCGGGATCGGATTTATCCAACAGCATGTAGAGCAGCGAGCGCGAGATGAGTTTTTCGTCTTCACCATAGGGATACTCTTTGTACACTTTGGAAGAAACATTGCAACCGATGATCACTTCGGGGTTGAACTCTTTCTGGGCTACGTCTACCGGAAAGTTGTTGTACACGCCCCCATCGAACAGAAACTTGCCGTTAATGCGGATGGGATTGTAGAAAAACGGAACGGTTTGGGTGGCGCGCAGTGCATCGCTCAACAACCCGTCTTTAAGAATCACCTGCGACTGCGTAAAAATATCGGCCGCCACCACGCGCAACGGCACAAACAAACTATCGAAGTTATTTCTGGCAATGGCCGCGGGTTGTGCCAGCCGTTCGGTCAGGGCAAAGTTCAACGTTAGGTCACTGGCAATGGCCGTGTTGAGATTGAGCGAGAGCGCGGAATCCAGCGAGAGGTTGAAACGAATGAAAGAACCGTTATCGTCTGGTTTGTTGTAGAAGTAGTTATACCCAAGCTCCGGCTGGCCGTTTACCCAGCGCAAAAAATCCTCGGAGAGCACCATTTCCTCAATTTGGTCGGGGCTCATGCCCGCGGCATAGCAGCCGGCTACAATACCGCCCATTGAGGTACCCACTACATAATCAATCGGAATTTCGTTTTCCTCCAGTGCTTTCAACACGCCAATGTGGGCCAGGCCTTTTGCGGCCCCACCGCTTAATACCACACCCACTTTCTGTGCGTGCACTATCCCCGTAAGGGAAAGGAAAAACACAACGACCAAACGAATTGCAACACTCATCGCTCTCACTCCATAAAATAACTAAATTTTGAAGTGGCGATTGCTTGATCTGCGTCAATTAAATAACGAAGCGGCCACCACCACTTCGGGCGTGGGCTCCGGGTCGGCAATGGCATGCAATTGTTGGCGAATGGTTTCTTTCAGCAAATTAAACGTGGCGGTGTTGGCCGCATGCACCGGCTGCGAAGGGGGGAGCTCTACACGCAGCGCGTCTACCTGCACGCCATTGCGCCAAAAACGATAACACAAATGAGGCCCGGTGGCCAAGCCGGTGCTGCCCACATAGCCGATAATCTGCCCCTGGCGAACACGCGTGCCCGCCCGCACGCCCGCGGCAATTTTAGACATGTGCAAGTAGCCCGTAGTGTACGTGCTGTTGTGCCGCACCTTTACATAGTTGCCGTTGTTGGCTTTGTATTGCGCCTCCTCTACCAGCCCATCGCCCACGCTGCGAATGGGCGTGCCGGTAGGGGCCGCAAAGTCGGTGCCCAGGTGGGCGCGAAAAACTTTTGCCACGGGGTGAAAGCGGCTCAGGTTGTAGCGCGAGCTGATGCGCGTAAACTCAATCGGGTACTTCAACAGTGCTTTGCGCAAACTCTTCCCTTCTTCATCGAAGTAGTCGAGGCCTTCGCCCTGATCGAGTGGAAATGCATACAACGGCTGGCCCGCATGCTCAAACACAATGCCGTGAATCTGGCCTACTGCGTAGGGCCTTCCGTCTACCTGTTGCTCATCGTACAGGATTTTAAAGCGGTCGCCTTTTTGCAGACGCTGGAAATCCACTACCCAGGCAAAGATGTCTACAAATTTGTTCGTGAGTTCGTGCGAGATGCCCAGCGCCTCCACGGTTTCGCTCAGATTGCTTTGGATGATGCCGGCCACGCCTTTTTCTACTACCGTTACTGGGCGCTGGCAGGGTTCTACCCACAGTGAGTCTGACGTGAAATGAAAAATGGTATAGTCTACCGGGCTAGACTCGTACACGAGCGCGCGCAGCGTTTTGGCGGAGTCGGCATTTGCAAACACCGTGTATTTTTTTCGGGCCACGATTTTGCGGAAGTCGAATTGAGATTTTGGGATGCGCGCCAGTTGCTGATAAACGGCCGGTGCTACCGCATAGCCTTTGAGCAAATCGGTAAAGGTTTGGTTGCGCTGCACCTCGGCTTCGGATTTTTCCAGATCGGTTACCACCATGCCATACGCCAGTGTGGGGCCGGGTACCGCTGGGGCGGGAGCCGGTTTTACGGCTTGCTCAAAATCACCCGGTGTACTGAACCACGCCGTGTTGTTATCGAGCAGCACAAACGCCAGCGCCACCAACGCGGCGGCGGCCAGACCCATAAGTATTTTACTACGCATGCGAAGTTAAATCCACTACAGTTTAAAAAAATCTCCGTTGCCGGATGAGTTGAAAAAGTAGTCAAAAATACCGTTATCTCTTTAAACCTAAAAACAAAAACTAAACGCTAGACGCGGTTTCAATATTTTTCGGGAAATAAATTTTTAAATTCGAAATCAATCCTCTCCGCATATCCTTTATTTTCAAATTCTGTGAAGAACTCAAAAAATTCCGAAAAAAAACCTTCGGTACTTTCGGGCTTTTGCGACTGTAAAAACGCTTTGAACCCCGCCCAACTTCCAAAAAGATTCAAAACGATATGCGACACAGAGGCGTGAAGGGGACCGGTCTTTTCCTCAATTCGCTGATCTAGAATTTCGGTGACCACCCTCAAGAAGCCAAAAAGATCATGCTCCCTGACAAACTTGATAAAGTGATCATTTGCGCCTTCAATAACAATTTGAATAGGAAATAAATCGCGGCCACTGCCTTTTTGCCAATCTCTGACAATACACAATTGATAAAGACTCCATGCCGTATTATCCAGCTTTTCAATTGTTCCAAGATGTCGTTGAAGATACGATCCTATGATTTTATCCAAATCTTGTTTTGAAATAACATATTCGTCCTTAATCATCAATCCCCTTAATTCCGAAGCAAGGCGAGCAACAGGATAAAACGGTGGTTCAACATAGGTGAACTTTTGCTTCACAAATGCGCTAGCTTTTGTAAGATCGCCATCGTAAAGATGTTCTAATCTACCCCGCTGATTACTCAATTTCGCTGCCAAATCCGCTGCGTTGTAACCCATAGGTCCATTTTGAAACCGAATTTGGCAAAGTAAGAATATCCCACTGACAATTTTTTCAAACTCATCTTTACTATTAAATTTGTATCCCTTACTTAGTCGATGCACTAGTTCATTGCGAAGGCCAGACTGAACTGTTTCTATTATAAAGGAATTGAAATCACTTCCATTCCCCTGAAGCGCCGTCGTGAATTTAACCTCAGATAGATTATTTGAAAAGAGGCGAAATGAAAAATATCGGTCGAAACTCCACTGATAACAAATGGAAAGCCAGTTGCCATAAATCGATCGATCGTTTTTGGGAAAGAGTTTTAAGAGTAAGGATTCTATACTCCTGGTTTCATCCTTTGCGATAGATAGCTCGTTGCCATTTTCTTCAATAAACTTAATTATGGCATAGCCATTTTCTCTTGAGATAAGTATCAGTCTATCAATAGTGTTTGTCTGGCTTGCTGGCATTAGATAATCGTTCTTATTCTTGTGAAGGAGTTCAAAAACAGATGGATACTTTATCCGCAGGATTTCAAGAAATAAGAGATCTTCGAAAACAATCTCGCCGCTCAAGGGATCAAAATCCAAGATCACTGCATTTACAAGCCGATTTACGTCTCTGAGTGTTTTAACGTAATTAAAGGCCGAAACTTCTCCTGGATAATTTTTGTTGAGTGCTTTGTCTATTTGGTTCTCGTAAATTGAGTTCTTTAAAGCATTTATCAACTTTTGCTTTAAATCCGACTTGATAAATTCTTCGGTATATCTCGGCAACGTAATCTCCATTTGAAAAATCTTCTCAAGGAAATACTCGCTTCTAAGGCGATCGGTCCCCTTTAATGCGTTGACTACGTAGTTACGATCATACGTAACGAGAAAGACTACATTGGGAAGATTTGCGGTATTTCTAATCAAGCGTATTACTTCAACGAGTTCTTCTTTATCAAGTCTGTCGAGCTCGTCAATACAAACAACCAGTCGCTTTTTGATACGTCGCAAAATGTTGGAAATCTTGTCCCGGTACCATGCCGGAGATTTAAATCCCTCTTCACCTACGAGTTTTTTTACGTAGTAACTCCAGATAGGGATGTCCGTTTTCGTTAGTTGGTGAGCATAGCTAATGAGGAGATTGGAAAGCTCAGTGTGGTGCTTAGATACCTTGGCCGAGACAACTGCAAAAAAGTCGTTGGTAATGTCTTTAGGTGACGAGCTATCCCAAGCATTGAAGTCAATTACGATTGTTTTTGATTTGTTAAGCTCCCTTTTAACCAAGTTAACAAAAGACGTTTTCCCGACGCCCCATTCACCCGTAATCCCTATCGCAAAAGAGTTTTTAAACACACTTTCATTAATTCTATCGGCAAGCCTTTTTGCATATAAGGAATAGCCCAACTTTTCAACATCGCCTTTACCTAGCGGCAAGCCCTCGATTAAACCCTTGGGCACATTTTCTGGTTTTTTTCGACAGATGGTACGCAACATCATCGCCACTACAAGCATGATGCTTAGCAATACAAAATCAGCATATGTAACTAGTTCGATCGTGCGAAAGGGTACAAAAATCCAGGGTGCTTGTATTACCCGGTACCACAATAAAATTAAAAGTGTAACTAGCCAATAGCCTAGCTTTTCTGGCGCAACCCAGACGGATTCGCGCAAATTTTTCACGAAAAAAATAATTGCTGTGAGGGTGGCAAGAACAAAAACCGCGTCTGTTGGCCAATCTGATTGAACGAAAGCTAACAAAGGCTTGACGGCAATCGCATCGAATATCTGTTCAAATTTGGCTTTGAACACTACAAACACCGCTAGTAATACAGCGGGAACAAGGACACTGCCTTTATTCAAGCGGGCTATGAATTTGGAAAACATCACCAAATCTAAGGTTGTCTTCGCAAAAATTGTTTCGTTATCGAAATTTTGGCTGGCGTCAGCCTCACAAAAACCGCAACCCCGCCTTCCAGCCCACCCACAGCTGCAGGCGCGTGCTGCCGTTTTGAAGGCGGTCGTCATAGAACACGTTCGGTTGCCAGTCGCGGAACAGTTGGGCATAACCGGTGTAATCGGCTTTGGTGAGGTAGCCGTTCAGCGTGCCGCCCAGATAAAGCGAAAACTTGGGCGCAAAATGAATATCGAACCCGGTGTGAATCTTGTTCAGCAAACTCAGCTGCTCGGTAAACTTGCCTTTGTTCACCTGCTGCGCAGTAACATCAATGTTCAGGTGAAGCCAGCGGTTCAGGCGCCGTGCCGTGCCTAACCCATAACCAAAGGTCCACACGTTGTCGCCTTGCTGCGTGGTGGGTTGAATGCCTGCTGAAAGAATGTTGTAGAACCGGCGCACACCGGTGCGAAAGGCCAGGTTTGTATAAAACACTTCATCGGCTGCAGCCTCTATTTTATGGTATCCCGTTTTTACGAAGCTTACCAAGCCGATGGGCGCACCGCGCACGGACTTCGCATAATTGATGAGGCCGATTTGGCTGCCGCGCACGTGGCCGCCGTAATTGAAGAACGCACTCACCTGCGAACCCCACACGCTATCCGTAGCCACGTTACTGAAGCCCGCGATTTGCGAGCCAAGGATACGATCGTGATTGTAATTGAAGAAGCCCGCTACCTGCGAGCCGCGGTAGGGTGCGGTTTGGATGTTGGTAAAGCCCGCCACCTGCACACCCAGCGATTGGCCCCTTACGATATTGGCAAAACCGGCTACCAACACGCCATCTGCTTTTTGCACGTTTACATTCGAGAAGCCGGCCACCTGCACGCCCTGGGTGCTGCCCTGGTTGGCATTGGCAAAACCGGCCACCTGCACGGCCTTTACTTCGCCTCCGTTTACATTGGCAAACCCTGCGGCCTGCACACCATACACGTTTCGGCCCACCAGATTACCAAAGCCGGCAATTTGTAGCCAGCCCACGTCTCCTCGGTCGATGTTCACAAAAAATCCTAACTCAATCTGGCGCGTGCCCATGGCATAGCCCCCGAAAAAGTTGATGGAGTAGTTATTGATCACGTTGCCACTCAGGGGCCCGTTGGTACCGATGAAGGGGAAAATAGAGGCCTGGATATCGCGGTAAAGCGTATCGCGAATGTTCACCACGTTGGGTTCGTTGCCAAATGGCAAGACCAGTTCATCGTCTGGCACGCGGGTGGTGTCGGTAGTAACGGTGTCTTGTTTTACGAAAGGTTTTTCTTCGGGGGCGAGTGCCAGCAGCAGGTATTGTGGCTCGGCTTGGGTAATCTGCAACGTGGTATCGCGGTAGGCGCGTTTGCTAAAACTCAGTTCAATCGGCCCATTTGTTTTTTGCAGTTGCAGGGTAAAAAAGCCCGCGTTGTCGGTCGTGGCAGACGCCAGCGTTTTCTTTTCGTACACGCTAACATTGGGCAACCGGAGCTGCGTGGCCGCATCTTCTACGTAGCCGCTAATCAGCACCGTGGCATGCGTGGGTGTTTTCGGCTGCCGAACGGCTACGCGGGTAAGAATGAGGTAATCGTCTTTTTGTTTGTAGGCCATGGTGCCTTTAAACAGGTCGTTCAGCACTTCGCGCACCGGCTTACTGTTGGCCCGCACGGACACGATTTCTTCGGCCGCCACCAGTGCTGCATTGTACGAAAAGGTAAACTGCCCGGCTTCGGCAATTTTTGCAAGCGCGCGCGGCAGTGGCTCTTGTTGTAGGGTTACGGTAATCTTCCGATCCAGAATGGCCTGCGCGTTTACGTACCCCACGATGGCGTGCAACGCTACCGCCAGCCACACGCATTTACTGACAGCCCACGCCATGTAGTACAAAATCTTTCGGGCCTTGTTTTTCTACGGAGAGGCCGAGGGTCTCGGCAATTACATCCACCACAAACTCCAGCTTTTGGTCTTTGAACTCGGCCGTAATGCGGCAGTTTTCAATGGCTGCTTGTACGGCTATGCGTGCGCCGTACACGGTGTTGATCGTTTTTACCACGGTGCGTAAATCGGTATTGTTAAACACCAGCACTTTGGTTTTGTAGGCCAGATCGTTGGGCTGCGGGGCCGCTTCTTTCCAGAATGTTTTGGTCGACTTTCGGTAAAAACCTTTTTCGCTTTCGCGGATGAGAATACCACGGTCGGTAGCGGTGTAGGCCTGCACGAGGCCGGTTTCTACAATAATTTCTACCGTGTCGCTTCCGGGCAGGGCGCGCACATTAAACGCAGTGCCTATGTCGCGCACGCGCAGTTCGTCTGTTTCGAGGGTGAAGGTTTCGCCCGGCCGCGCCTGAATGTCGAAAAACGCTTCGCCTTGCAGGGTTACGGTGCGTTCTTTTTTGCGCGGATTATAGCGGTAGTGCACCTGCGTGTTTCGGTTCAACACGGCACGCGTGCCGTCCAGCAATTGCCCGGTCTTCGGCTCTTCCGCTGCGGCCAGTTGTTGTTGCTGCACCGGGGCAGAAAAAAACTGAAAGGCCAGGTACGCGCCCGCCAGCAAAAAGACGATGCCCGCCGCTAGCCGTGCCACCCGCATGGGGGGCCACAGCGGCACCACGCGGGCGGATGGACTGATTTTCTGTTTCACCTTTTGCCAGGCCGCTTCGGTGTTAACCGCAACTTCAGGTGCCCGGGCTGCACGCTCAAAAATGGTACGCAGCTGGCGCGCATAGCGGCCATTCTCGGGCGTTTGCTGCTCCCAATCTGCCAACTGCTGCCGTTCGGCCGGGGTGGCCTCGCCTGCCGCCACGCGGGCAATCAAATCGTCAATATCGTAGTGCTGGTTTTCCAAGTTAAGGCATCCAGGTCTGCAACCAGATCAAAAATAACGGCAAGTAGTCTTTCAATTGTTCACGCATCAGCCGCAAGGCTTTGCCCATTTGGTTTTCCACGGTTTTTACGGAAAGTTGCAACTGGTCGGCAATTTCCTGGTAGCGCAGCTCCTCAAAACGACTCAGTTGAAAGATCAGGCGGCACTGATCGGGCAGCGTTTGAAGTGCATCCTGAATTTTCTGTTCCAATTCTCTGGCCTCCACATTTTCGGAAACCGACTCGTGCACGGGCTCCCCGTCGGCCAGCGCATAGCGGGCGTGTTGCTGCTTTACTTTGTTGTGCTTCAATACGTTCAGGCAATTGTTGCGCACGGTGCGGTAGAGGTACGATTTAAAAGACGTTTGAATATCTACGTGGGCGCGTTTATCCCAAATGGAAATGAATGAGGCTTGTACTATTTCCTCCGCCTCATCTGCATCGTTCAGAAACGTGTAGGCGTAGCGGCACAGTGGCTGGTAATAGGTTTTAAAGATCATTTCAAACGCATCCGCGCGGCCCTCTTTTAGTAAAACCCAGGCGTGTTGATCGTTCCCTTGCACGTGTGCTTGCGTAACCTTTGCAATGTACGGTTTTTCGCCTGTGAGGGTTAGACAACACAGGAGGTGTTTACCCCTATCCCAAAAGAAAATATTATGCGTCTGGTAACGAGGGCGGGTTAAACTTGTACACGTCCGGAAGCTGGGAATTGTCGTTCATCGTTACTTTCAGGTCTTTGATGAGGCCGTTGTGGATATCGTAAATCCAACCGTGCACAAAGGGTAGTTGGCGCCGGGCCCAGGAGTTTTGGATGATGGAAGTTTCTACCAGATCGAAGACTTGCTCGATCACGTTGATTTCGGTGAACCGGTTTTCGCGCTCAATTCCTTCAGGGTAGGTTCGTAGCTCCTCTTCATGAATGCGGTACACATCTTTGATGTGGCGAATCCAATTATCAATCAAACCAAACTGCTTGTGGCCCATGGCCGCACGGATACCTCCGCAGCCGTAGTGGCCGCAGACGATGACGTGGCGAACTTCCAACACATTCACGGCATAGTCCAGCACGCTCAGCATGCTCATATCCGTATGCACCACCATGTTGGCGATGTTGCGGTGCACGAAGATTTCCCCGGGATGCGTGCCGGTAATTTCATTGGCTGGCACGCGGCTATCCGAACAGCCGATCCACAAAAACTTGGGTGTTTGTACTTCGGAGAGCCGGTTAAAGAAATCCGGATCTTCCAGGCTTTTTTGTTCTACCCAGGCCTGGTTTTGCAGCAGCAATTGTTCAATGAATCTCATAGCGCGTGTTGGATAGCGTGATGTGGTTAAGTTCTACGTGAATGTCTTTGGTTTTTGCTTCCTCCAGAAAATCGCTGATGGTTTCCTGAATGTCCTGATCGATGAAGCGCGAGTAGGTGCCGTCAATGATTAAGCGCGCGCCGTTGGGCACCTGTTGAAACAGGTCGCGCAACGTGGATTTATTCAGAAAAGAAACGTCTTTGGTGAATTTTAGCAGGTAGCTGTTTTGGTCGTTATTCACCAGAAGCACCGCCTGTTTAAAGTTGGTGCGCAGAATAAAAAATACCGAAGCCAGCAAGCCAATAAACACACCGGTAAGTAAATCCGTAAGCAGCACAGCCAGGGTGGTGATGAGAAACGGATAAAACTGGCTTTTGCCTTTGGCGCGGGTTTCGAGGTAGAGCTGTGGTTTGGTAAGCTTGTAGCCCACAAAAATGAGAATACCCGCCAGGCAGGAGAGCGGAATAAACTCCAGCAATTGCGGAATGAGTACAACCGCCAACAACAAAATGGCACCGTGGGTGATGGTGCTGGCTTTTGATTTTGCCCCCGCCATGATGTTGGCTGAGCTGCGCACGATTACCGAAGTGAGCGGCAAGCCACCCAACAAGCCCGACAAACTATTGGCCACACCCTGGGCCTTGAGTTCATGATTCAGCGGTGTCATTCTTCGGTAGGGATCCATCTTGTCGCTGGCTTCAATGCTTAGCAAGGTTTCCAGGCTGGCCACCAAAGCCAACGTAAGCGCCACGGTATACACTTTTGGATTTTGCCACGCGCTGAAATCCGGCAACCGAAAAAACGAAGACTCGCCTCCGGCAATTCGCGGTACCGCCACCATGTGCCGGGTATCAATCGCCCAAAACTCAGTAAAAGTATTGAAGGCAAGCGCCATCAAAGTGCCCAGCGCAACGGCCACAAGTGGGCCGGGGGTTTTGGCTACCCATGTCCATTTACGCATGCGCGGATGTTCCCACGCAAAGAGAAGTACCAGCGAAAGCAAACTTACCACCACCGCCCCGGGGGTTAAGAAGTTAAAGGCTTCAATCACCTCGGTAAATGTGTTTTGGCCATCGGCTTGAAAAAAGGTTTCATCGCCTTCGTAATCTACATCGTAGCCCACGGCATGCGGAATTTGCTTGAGGATAAGAATCAAACCAATACCCGCCAGCATCCCTTTGATGACGGATGCCGGAAAGAAATTGCCGATGGTACCCGCGCGGAGGAAGCCCAGCAAAAGCTGGATAAGCCCGGCCACAACTACACTAAGTGCAAAGGCCTCAAAAGAGCCCAGGTCTGCAATGGAAGTGGCCACAATTGAGGTAAGCCCTGCGGCCGGGCCGCTCACGCTTAAAGGCGACTTACTTAGTACGCCCGCCACCATGCCGCCAATCATGCCGGCAATGAGGCCCGAAACCAGCGGTGCACCGGAAGCCAGCGCAATGCCCAGACAAAGCGGTAGCGCCACCAGAAAAACAACTATGGCCGCCCGGAAATCATACAGCCAGTAATTCGAAAATTTCATGTTGAAAAGTTACGCATCCGCACCCAAAAAGAAAGCCTGAACATGAAACAAAGGTGGCTAACTGGCCAACTCTTTGCGGATGCGACTCAGCGCTTCAGGGGTAATTCCCAGGTACGAGGCAATCATGTACTGCGGCACGCGCTGCATCACCTTGGGGCGCTCTTTCATCAGCGTTAAGTAGCGCGTAGTGGCATCATCGCGGATGAGCGACATGTAGCGGTTTCCCACATGAACAACCACGCTTTCGGCCATCATTTTACCGAACCGCAAAAAGTGGGTGAAGCGTTGTTCCAGGGCTTCTAAATCCTCAAACGAAAGTGCAAGTGCGTGCGTTGGCTCTACGGCGTCAATAAAATAATGGGAAGGTTTCCGGCTAAGGAACGATTCGTACTCCGTAATGAAACTGTTTTCGAACATGAACTGGCGAATGTTCTCGCGGCCCTCGTTTACATAATACACGCGCATCAGGCCGGATGTAATGAACAAGACATCGCGGCACACCTCGCCTTCCTTCAGAAAAAATGCGCCTTTGGCAAACGTCTGCGGCCGCAGCAGCGCCAGCATCGCTGCCACTTCCTCGTCTGAGAAGGGCACCGCCCGCCGGAGATGTGCTACAATTGCTTCGTTCATGTGCTACAAAAAAGCCCCTGGCATCACCCGCGTACTAACTTTTGTTATTGGGCCATTTGCGAAATCTTCTGGAGCGGAATAGCCCCCGCCCATTGCAGCACTTCTACTTCTGTGCAATCGTAACCCTTCACCGAGAAGAGGGTGTTATTGATGGGGATTTGAAGATCCCAACTCACCTTCTGTGTTTCGCTATCGATGTCCTTATTCAGCAGCGCTTTGTAGCCCTGCACTTTTACGGGTTTCTGGTTTTCGTTTGTCATCATGCCGCCCAGCATCGGCATGGAAAGAATGGCGTTAATTCCGGTAAGCAGTGGCGAGTTGTTGATGATTTCGATTCGTGCCGTTTTGGGTTCGGTGCCATAGGTGCGATCAACATACAGCCCCAGGGCGCCCGCTCCGGACACGTTATCTTGTTTCTCGTTCACTGCCAACGCCCCCAGCTTTGCCGGCAACATTTTTAAAATCTCGCGGCCAATGGCCATGTCTAAATCGCGCAGCATTTGTTCCATGGCGAAGCGGGCATCTTGCAGGTTGCCCGTTGCGTAAGCGGTGCGGGCCGTCGCCAGATTCTTGTCAAACTCTTGTGCGAAAACCGCCGTACCCACCAGAAGCGCAAGGGTAAGTAGTGTAGTTCGTTTCATGGATTTACTTGGTTTATTGTTCGCCCAACTGCTTTTTGATGTTTTCGATGTCCAATGCCTCCGCGGCTTTTATTACTTCTGTCTCGCTGGCGAAGTTTACGGCCTCATATACAATCAATGAAGATTGGCCCAGCGGCACACTCAGCTTGTAACCGGAGGAGTCATCGTACTCGATAATGGAGCGATAGCCTTTTACCTTCACCTGTTTCCAGTTTTGCTGGCCGTCGGTAGTTTGGGCGTAGCCACCCGAAGTGAGATAGGCGTTTACACCGGCCATCCACACCGAGTTGTTGGCAATGGTAACGCGAAGTTCCTTTTCTTTTCCGTCTCCGTACTCGCGGTGGATGGTCAGGCCGCTCCAGCCCCAACCGGCGCTGGTTACCTGGTCTGCCGTTGCCTGGCGTTTCAGGCTAACCACGGTTTCGGGCAGCGATTTTAAGATTTGGTTACCAATCTCCATTTCCACGCCCAGCATGGCCTGCTGTACCGCATAACGCGACTCGCCAAGTTCGTTTTTCTTGTACGCTGCTTCGGCATCTGCCAGGTTTTGCTTCACATCCGGCGGAGTAGAAATTAATCCACCACCACCGCGGTTAGCAGGATTGCCGCCGCCGGGTGCACCCATGGTATTTTGCCCGTTGGCGCTGCCCGGCCCGTTCGTGCCCGGCGTGTTAGCTTGATCCGTTTGATTTTTCTTTTTGCCGCTGAAGAGATTATCAATCGCTTCGCCCGCCTTCTGTTCCGCATTGTTGGCGGCCCGGTTTTTTAGTCGGTTTAACACCTGGCTATTCCCGGCAGTTGCAATCGCCAATAAGCTGATGGTAATCAGGGTTGACAACGTTCTCATGGGGTTATGTTTTAGCTCGCAGGCAAGGTAGGGAATTTTATGCTTGCCTTGGGTGAAGCTTTTGTGCTTGGTGAGGGCAATAAAGCACGAAAGGCGGTAATCACACCGCCCTTCGTTTTTATCATTTTCCCTTTCGGGGATTACAACCTAAACGCTTTTTTGATTGCATCTACGTAATCCAGGCGTTCCCACGGAAACAAGTTCACCTTTACGCGCAGCTCGTTCTTCTTTCCTTTATTAAATACTTTCTCAACCGTTTTTGGTTCGCGGCCCATGTGGCCATAGGCTGCCGTTTCGGAGTAAATGGGCGAACGCAAATCAAAACGTTGCTCAATGAAGTACGGACGCATATCGAAAATCTTCTCCATCTTCCGGGCGATCTCGCCATCGTTGAGGTTTACTTTGGCGGTTCCGTAGGTGTTTACATACAAACCCACCGGCTTTGCCACGCCAATGGCGTAGGCCACTTGCACCAATACTTCTTCGCACACACCCGCGGCCACCAAGTTCTTGGCAATATGGCGGGTGGCATACGCTGCGGAGCGGTCTACTTTGGAAGGATCTTTGCCCGAGAATGCACCACCGCCGTGCGCCCCTTTGCCGCCGTAGGTATCCACAATAATCTTCCGGCCGGTCAACCCGGTATCACCGTGCGGGCCGCCAATCACAAACTTACCCGTGGGGTTGATGTGGTATTTGATCTGATCGTTAAATAACTTTTGGATCCGCTTAGGTTCTTTCTTCATCACGCGCGGAATCAGGATGTTGATCACATCCTCACGGATCTTCTTCAGCATGGCACCGTCTTTATCGAAATCATCGTGTTGGGTAGAAATCACAATGGTATCGATGCGTTGCGGCTTGTTATCGTCCGAATATTCAATGGTTACCTGCGATTTGGCATCGGGGCGGAGGTAAGTCATCACTTTGCCTTCTCTGCGAATGGCCGAAAGTTCGCGCAACAGCGCATGGGCCAATTCCAGCGGCAGCGGCATGTAGTTGTCCGTTTCGTTCGTAGCATAGCCAAACATCATGCCTTGATCGCCTGCGCCCTGATCTTCTTTCTTTCTGCGCTCCACGCCCTGATTAATATCGGGAGATTGTTCATGAATGGCCGACAAAATGCCGCAGCTGTTGGCCTCAAACATGTACTCGCTCTTGGTGTAGCCTATTTTGCGGATCACCTCGCGGGCAATGTCCTGCACGTCCAGATACGCTTCGGATTTCACCTCCCCTGCCAGCACTACCTGGCCGGTTGTCACCAGCGTTTCGCAAGCGCATTTAGAGTCTTTATCGTACGCTAAAAAGTAGTCGATTAGCGCATCGGAGATTTGATCGGCCACTTTATCAGGATGGCCTTCGGAAACAGATTCGGACGTGAATAGGTACGGCATATGTCTTTATAGCAGATTTTAGCGCGCAAAGATAGAAAGGTTCATCAATTTCGCGTATCGTTACCTGTTTGGAAAATGAGTGCCCCATTACGTTCGCCACATGCAAAACGCCTACCTGCTGGTTAACCAATTTACCGCCAGGCTCCGGTTCAGGGCCATTGAACCGGGCGACTTTGCCCACTGGCTGCCTTTTTTTCAAAACCCGGAAAATTTCGCCCATTGGAACGAGGTGATTGATGACCCGCACCAGGCTTGTGTAGATTGGTATGCAAAGCAGTTTGATCGCTACCACAACCAGCTCGGGGGCATGAATGCGTTGATCGAACAAAACACCGGCGCACTGGTAGGGCATGCCGGCCTGGTGGTACAAACGGTGGATGCGCAGCGCGAAGTAGAAATTGCCTATTCCCTGCTGCCCCAGTATTGGGGCCGTGGCTACGCTACCGAAGCAGCGGCGGCATGCCGCGATTTCGCATTCTGCCACGGCCTTGCGCCTTCGCTGATTTCGATCATAAGCCTGACGAACGTAGCCTCGCAACGTGTGGCGCTAAAAAACGGAATGCGCGTACAAAAGGAAACGGTTTATAAAGGCAATCGGGTATTGATCTTCCGGATCCACGCGCCGGGTTAATCCTGTTGGTGAAATTTACGCTGAATGATCTCATTTATATTCTCGCGGCTGAAATTGTTACCCGCATACAGCAGTTCTGAAATCTTGCGGATGATTTGATCTAATTCATTGGCGGATTGTTCTAACGCGTGCAGCAATTCCTTTTCCTGTAACGTATTCACCTCACGGGTGATTACGTGCGCAAGGCCGAGAATGCGGGCCAGCGGCGCGCGCAACAAGTGCGAGTTGATGAATGCATACTCGGTAAGTTGCTGATTCTGGAATTCCAGTTCCTGGGTGCGTTTCCGCACAGCGGCTTCCAGGTTGCGGTTGAGGTCTGCCAGTTGTTCATTCGCGGAGGTTAACTCCTCGTTTAACGTGCCGATCTCGTTGTTCTTTTCAGTTAGGTCTGCATTTTGTTGGCGGATTTGCCGAAGTAGATTTTTGATGCGCTCGTTCTGCGTACCCATCGCTATAAAATCTGCCAGCGATTGTACAAACAACGCATCTTCCAATTGCCATTGGCGCGGATGATCTTGTTGTTCGCAGCTGATCATCCCCAACACTTCACCGTCCAGCAAAATGGGGCAGTCCAACATCGATACGATACGATCCTGTTGAATATAATTGGCAGCAAACTCGCAGGTATCCGGATGGGTGGCCGCGTGGCTGGCAAGAATAAACGGTTGGTTTTTTAATGCCTTGAAATAGTTGGGAAACTGTGCACGGTGGATTTCCGCTTCAGCATCCAGCACACCACGCGGGGTAAGCTGAAATGTACGCACCAGGGTTTGCCCTTCCGATCGGAAAAACCACACGCCCACGTGCGAGACTTCCAACGCCCGCGCGGCGGCAACGGAAATCGCTCGCACAATGGCTGCTACGTTGCCGGTGAGTGTGGCCTCTTTCCGGGTAAGCGTGAGAAGTGTGTTTTGATATTTTTCGAGAATGCTCTTCTTGGCGGAAATTTCATCTTGCAGCAGCTTGAGTTCTTCCGTTTTTTGCTTCATGCCTGCGTAGGCATCGCCCAGCAAACGATACAAGAGCAGCGAGCCGGCAAACACACCAAAAAGGAAAATTAAATGGGAGGACAAATAAGGCCCCGTCTTCACTTCCATGGGGTAATGTCCATCGAACAGATACTCGATATAGGCCGCATTAATGAAAAACGTGGCGATCACGATCAAAAACCAGATTTGAGCGGCGCGCATCCCTTCAACAATAAAGGCCACGAGCATCAGCAGCACGAACCAATAATGGATGGCATGAAAGTTTACCGGGCGCGTTAAGAACATGCCCTCCAACAAACAGAAACAGAAGATTACAATCGTGCTGTGAATCCAGCGTGCTTCGGGCCAACGCCAATAGGCTAATGTCATGCCCACACTAATCACAAAGAAAACCACATTCGCCAAAAGCGAAGTGCCCTCAAGGCCAATGAGGATTTCCGCCAGCAGGTTGGCGCCCAGCAGCACATTGATGCCCATGAAAATTCCCATGATAATGGGGCGCGATTGCACCCGGTAATCGGTGCGGGCGAGTAAGGTTTTGATCGTGCGGAACATAACCGCCTGCTACCACAACAGCAAGCTCAGGTGCAAAGTAAGAGTAGTAACACCGTTCGGCAAGGGGTGTGGCACCCATTCTCCCACGCGCAACTCAATTTTTCAGAAAAAGGAAAACGGCAGGCTGCTTCGGCCAGGTAGCCGTGAAATTGCGCCATTCAGCAATCGTTTGAGTGCGGATAATCTCTTCGGCACCGGTCACGTTCATGGCAACACAAAGAAGTGTGGCCGGATGCAACGTGCGAACAAGTTGCAGAAACAGGGCTTGATTGCGGTACGGTGTTTCAATAAAAATCTGGGTTTGATTTTTTGCTTTCGATTCGGCCTCTAACGTGCGTAGCTTGTCGCTAAGCGCGCGCGCCTCCACCGGCAAATACCCATGAAAGGCAAACTGTTGCCCATTCAGGCCGGAGGCCATCAATGCCAGCAGCAGCGAGGAGGGGCCAACGAGCGGCACAACCTGAATGTTGTGGCGGTGGGCATACGCCACCGCGCGGGCACCCGGATCTGCCACCCCGGGGCAACCGGCATCAGAAAGCAATCCAACAGCGCCTCCACGAATTGCGGGCTGCATCAACACCGGCAGTTGCTCGTCTGTGGTGTCTTTATCCAACACCTCAAAGGTGAGGGCTTCAATTGATGGGTAGATTTTTAAACGGCTAAGAAACCTCCGCGCGGTGCGCACATCTTCTGCCAGGAAATACCTAAGGCCCGGCAAAAGGGCCTGCATGGCCGGGGTCACCACCAGGTGTTCGGTGCCCTCCGCAATCGGGCTGGGCAAAAGGTAAAGTACACCCGCCATGTGCTAGTGTTTTGCCAAAAAGCGCAATACTTCGTCTGCAAACTCTTGCGGGCGCTCTGCCTGCACCCAATGGCCGGTATCCAGCGAAGCCCACGTTGCAGCAGGAAATAACCGGTTTGCCAGTAGCTCGTCGCCCGGCCGGTAATAGTTGGAACGCGTGCCGTTGATAAACAACGTGGGCCCGGTGTACGTGCCATGGTACAACACCCCCGCACCAATCGCCTCGATATTGGCATCAATGGCCGCCAGGTTAATCCGCCAAATGAACTTGCCCTCAGCATCGCGAGCCAGATTCTTCAGCAAAAACTGGCGCACGTCTGCTTCGGGTATAAATTTCGCGAGTTGTTGATCGGCCTCCGTGCGCGATTGCAGCGCGGCCAAATCTACCGTTTGCAAGCCTTCCAGAATGTGATCGTGGTGTACCGGGTAGGGCTTCGGCATGATATCAACTACCACCAGCCCGCGGACCTGGGCCGGATTTTTCAAGGCGAAATTCATGGCTGTTTTGCCGCCCATGCTGTGGCCCAGCAGAAACGGGCGCTCGATGCGGTGTTCGCGCACAAACGCCTCCAAATCTTCGGTGAGGTAACGGTAATCGAACTGCGGGTGGTGAAAGGATTGACCATGATTGCGTTGATCGACCAACCACACCTCATAGTGCTGCGCCAGCGTTTTGGCATGGGTAAACCAGTTATCCGAGGAGCCGAATAGCCCATGCAATACAATCAATGGCGTACCCTGCCCCGAAACGCGATGAAACAGTTTCATGCGGGCAAGATACAAACCGCCCTGCATTCTTTCTGCGCGATCTCCCGGCCCACCTTCATTATAGCCGAAGCCGGCTTTATATTTGCACGCGAAATTCTACACATGCAAATCCAGGGTCTTTCCGTTGCCAACATCGCGCAGGAATTTGGCACACCGCTCTATCTCTACGATGCTGAAAAAATTGTTCAGCAACTCCAAAGCCTGAAAAACGCTTTTTCCGAAAACGAGGTCAAGGTAAAATACGCTGCCAAAGCACTTACCAACATCTCGGTATTGAAGTTGCTGCGCCAGGCCGGCTCGGGTGTAGATGTGGTGTCCATCAACGAGGCAAAACTCGCACTGGGGGCAGGCTTTGAGCCAAGCGATATTATGTACACGCCCAACTGCGTGGGGTTTGATGAAATTGAAGAGGCCGTTGCACTCGGGCTCAACCTCAATCTCGATAACCTCTCGGTATTAGAAAAATTCGGTCAGCGCTACGGTAACACTTACCCCTGCTGCGTACGCCTTAATCCGCACATCATGGCCGGCGGCAATTACAAAATCTCCACTGGCCACAGTCATTCTAAATTTGGCATTTCGGTGTTCCAGCTTCCGCAGATTATGGAGGTGGCGCAAAAACATCGCATCGTCATCAATGGCCTCCACATCCACACCGGGTCCGAAATCACCGATACCGAGGTGTTTTTAAAAATGGCAGACATTCTTTTTGGCATTGCCCGCGATTTTCCCAATCTGCGCTTTCTCGACTTTGGTGGCGGATTTAAGGTGGCGTACAAAGAAGGCGACCTCACCACAAACGTTTATGATCTGGGACTGAAACTCGGCAAAGCGTTCAAAGAATTTTATCACAGCTACGGAAAAAAACTGGAACTGTGGATTGAGCCCGGCAAATACATGGTGAGCGAGGCCGGCTTGCTGGTGGTAAAAACCAACGTAGTAAAAACAACGCCTTCGGTAACGTTCGTGGGTGTTGATTCGGGATTAAATCATCTCATTCGCCCGATGATGTACGATGCCTATCATGAAATCGTGAACATCAGCAACCCATCTGGTTCCCACAAGCTCTACACGGTGGTAGGCAACATTTGCGAAACGGATACGCTTGGTGCGGATCGGAAACTAAACGAAGTGCGCGAAGGCGACCTGTTGGTGATTAAAAATGCAGGCGCCTATGGATACTCAATGGCGTCCACCTACAACTCACGCTTCCGCCCGGCGGAGGTGATGGTGGTAAACGGTCAGGCGCGGCTCATTCGCAAACGCGATACGTTCGAAGATTTACTACGCGGGCAGTTGGATATTTTCTAATGCCCGTTGCCGGAAGTTATGATCTGATCGTAATTGGTGGCGGAGCCGCCGGTTTCTTTGGTGCGCTGGAAGCAGCCCGGTTACGGCCCGGGTGGCGCGTGCTTATTCTTGAAAAAACGTCTCGGCTGTTGGCCAAAGTAGCAATCAGTGGCGGCGGGCGCTGCAACGTAACGCATCATTGTTTGGAACCCGCACCGCTGGCGCAACACTATCCGCGCGGCCAACGCTTTCTAAAAAAAGCATTCCGCGCATTCCACGCACAACACACAATCGATTGGTTTGAAAGCCGTGGCGTGAAGCTAAAGACGGAAGAAGATGGCCGCATGTTTCCGGTAACGAACGATTCGCAAACCATCATTCAATGTTTTTTGCAGGAGGCACAACGCCTGCATATTGAGATTAAGTTACAAAGTGGTGTGGAAGCGCTGGAGGGCACAGGTCCGTACGTGGTGCGCACTGCACAGGAATCGTTCAATGCGAGTCGCGTGCTCGTTGCGATCGGTGGGCATCCCAAACCCGACGCCTACGCGTGGCTCGCCCAGCGCGGCTTAGCCCTGGCACAGCCCATTCCCTCACTATTTACGTTCAATGACCCAACGCGCAAATTTGCCGAACTCATGGGTGTATCGGTTCCGCATGCGGAGGTAAAAATTCCAGGCACCAAGCTCGCGATGAGCGGGCCCCTGCTGCTTACCCACTGGGGCCTGAGCGGCCCGGCGGTAATCAAGCTCTCGGCATGGGCTGCAGAATACCTGCATCGCCAAAATTATCAGTTCGATGTGCTGATAAACTGGGTGAACCAGGAAGAAACCCGCGCGCGGGAATTTCTCCAAGGTTATCGGCAGAACCACGGACGGCAGGTGGTTTACAACCATCCGCTGTTTCAGTTGCCCAGCCGTTTGTGGATTGCCCTCTGCCGGGAAGCTGGGGTAGACGAGGGTACAACGTGGGCGGAAATGGCCCGAAAACCCTTCCATCGGCTTCTTGAATTTCTTATTCGCACCCCGGTGGGCATCCGCGGTAAAACCACTTTCAAAGAAGAGTTTGTTACGTGTGGCGGAGTTTTGCTGGAGGAGATTGATGTAGACACCCTGGCGTGCAAAAAATTACCCGGGGTGTACGTTGCAGGCGAAGTGTTGAACATTGATGGAGAAACCGGGGGCTTCAATTTTCAGGCTGCCTGGACTACAAGTGTTTTGGCGGCCCGCGCCATGACCCGCGATGGGCGCTAGTTGGAGGCCATCGCCTCTTATCTATTTTTAGCTAGCTTCTAGTTTTGCGGAATGCGCACCTTGAATGTGCTGCCCTGTCCGTACACCGATTGTAGCTCCACTGTACCCCCCAATTTGGCCAATGCTTCCCTTACAATGTACAGGCCCAGGCCGGTACCATCCGTTTTGCGCGATGCGCGAAAAAACATCTCAAAAATTTTTGGTTGCAGCTCTGCCGGTATGCCTTCGCCATTGTCTTTCACCCAAAAAACAAACTCACCTAAACGTGGCTGGCAGTCGATTTCGATATAGGGCGCCGGTTGGTATGGGTTGTGGTATTTAATGGCGTTGGCCAGTAAGTTGGCCAGCACAATTTTCATTTGCGCCCGGTCGGCTTCAAAAAATGTATCTGCCTTTCGGGCCACCCGAAGTTCAATCTGGTTTAACCCTTCATAAAACTTAACATCCTGAATGGCCTCGTCCACCAGTTGGAAAAAATCCACACGCTGCGCGTGCAATTCTGCCTTGGTGATGCGCGAAAGCGCAAGGATGTCCCGGATAACGGTATCCAGTTTACGAACACGATCTTCAATAAGCTCATTGTAACGATGCAATTGCGAAACATCGCGCTCTGTTTTGGAAAGCTGTGTAAGGCCCAATACCGATGCCAACGGGGCCCGCAAATCGTGCGAGGTTGAATACAAAAACCGATCGAGCTCCTGATTGGTTTTTCGCAGGCGTTCGCGCTCATCCTCCAACAGCCAAATCACCATACCAATGCCCACCAGGCAAATGGCAAACATCTCAATAAGACCGAAAAAGTCGGGAAACATCAGCTGGTAGCCTGCAATGTTTAACAAAACAATGGAGAGGTAGTAGAGCTGAATCAACCCATACCCGACAAACGAGGCGGCCATAATCAGCCGGCCGAGGCCGTGGGTAAAAGCGCGCTTGATCAGCACCAGCCCTGCGGCTGCCAGAAATCCTACACCTGAAATGGCCGTGCGCGAGCCCACGCGTAGCAGGTAGCGTTCACGACTGGCATCAGGGTTGAACGAAAATAACAGCGAAGTACACAGCGCCAGCACAAATACAACTACCACCACACGCCAAAGGCAAGCCGCGTTACACGGCTTGTCGCGAATCAATTCCACCATTGCCAATAGCAGAAAGGTGATTTGAAAATAGCAACCCAATTGCGCAAGTACACTGAATACAAGCCGAACGCCCGGCGCACCTCCCAAAGGAAAAATTGCGGTAATAGCACCAGAGGCCGCCATGTACAGACTCAACGAGAGCCAACTCCAGCCAAGGGTTTTTAAGAACACCCGGTTGTACAAACGGCCGAAGAAGATGAATACTACACCCAGCACCAAACCCAGAAATCCCTGGGCCAACATCACGTAAATTACTTGCAAGGGGTGGTCGGTTGAAATCACGGGCGTGAGTTAACATAACTCACGTAGATATGGAATTCTGTAGAACCCAAAAAAGTGGTGACGGAGGGAATTGAACCCCCGACACAAGGATTTTCAGTCCTTTGCTCTACCAACTGAGCTACGTCACCGGGGCCTGCGTTTTTAAATACAGGGCCACAAAAGTAGAGAAATTTCCTTCGGGTGCAAACAACCACGCGGTTTTTACGGTTTTGCTCGGTATTCCGGCAGCCGTTATCTTCAACCGGAAATCGTATATGCAGATCGCCCAACAACTCCTCTTTCTCGTTACGCTGGCTGCGGCCGGCTTCATCATTTTTAAACGCGTGAAGCGCATCCGTGCGAACATCCTGTTGGGGAAAGCCTACGTGCCGGAGGGCAACGCCCACCAACGGATGCGCAATCTCCTGCTCGTTGCCTTTGGTCAGCAGAAAATGTTTAAACGGTTTTTGCCTGCGTTCTTTCACTTTCTGATTTACGCCGGGTTTCTGATCATTAACCTGGAGGTATTGGAATTTATCATCGATGGCCTGGCGGGTACGCACCGGATTTTCGCCCCTTTTCTGGGTGGATTTTATACTGTGTTGATGAACGTGTTTGAGTTTCTGGCCGTGGCCGTGTTGCTGGCGTGCGTGGTTTTTTTGGTGCGCAGAAATATTGGCCGGTTGCCCCGATTCTGGTCGGCCGAGATGACCACGTGGCCCCGGTGGGATGCCAACCTGATTTTAGGGATTGAAATTATTTTAATGCTGGCGATTCTTACGATGAATGCGGCCGATCAGCTCTTGCAAGGCCAACACCCGCATTACGCTGCCACGGGAAGTTTATTTTTTAGCCGTTGGCTGATGCCATTGTTCGATGGCCTGTCGGTGCCCACGCTTGTTGCGGTAGAGCGATTTGCCTGGTGGTTCCATATTGTTGGCATCTTGGCATTCTCCGTGTACATCACCTACTCCAAACACCTTCACATCTTCATGGCGTTTCCTAACACCTACTTTGCCAAAGTAGAAGCCAAAGGCCATATCAACAACATGCCCGTAGTTACGCGCGAAGTAAAATCCATGCTCGGCCTTGCGCCTGCGCCCACCACCCCTGGTGAGCCCGGCCGATTTGGCGCGAAAGACATCAACGATCTGGGCTGGAATCAATTGCTGGCAGCATACACGTGCACGGAGTGCGGGCGGTGCACATCCGAGTGCCCCGCGAACCTCACCGGAAAAAAGTTGTCGCCACGTAAGATCATGATGGATGTGCGCGACCGCATGGAGGAAGTGGGCACAAGCATTGAAAAAGGTGGCCCGGGATTGAACGATGGTAAAACACTACTCGGCGATTACATCAGCAAAGAAGAAATCAACGCCTGCACCAGTTGCAATGCGTGTGTAGAGGCTTGCCCGGTGCTCATCAACCCGTTGGAGATCATTTTGGAGCTGCGCAGATTTCAGGCGATGGAAGAAAGCAGCTCGCCCGCACAATGGAACTCAATGTTTCAAAATGTGGAAACCAATTTCGCTCCGTGGAAGTTTCCGGCCAGCGATCGATTCAACTGGGCACAGGAGGTGAAATAAAAAAGGGTTGGGCTCTTGCCCAACCCTTTTTGTTGCCTATTTCAGTATTATTGGCCGGCCAAAAACTCGTCAAACGACTTGATGACAATTGGCTCCAACTTATTCTTGGTTCGAATCTCACTTACTTTCGCCAAGTGCTTGTCCTTTATTTTTTTGAACTCACTTTTCGCAGTGGTAAATCGGGACTCAATGGCATCCTGATTCGCGAGCTCCGAGGCCGAAGGCCGGTAAAAGCTAGAAGCTACCTTGCTGTACAACTCGGCCAAATCTTCGCGTAGTTGGGGCTCTCCCATTCCAACATAATTATCACCCGTTGTAATGACGAGTTTTGCCTTTAGCTGATTTAGCTCGTTGATTAACGGGGTAACCGCTTTAGCAGATGCCGGGATTTTTGCTTTTTGATCTTCCGCCGCCTTAATTGTTTCATCGATCTCATACACAACATACGCCAACTCCTGTGTCATGTCGAAGAGTTTGCGGGCTGTCTTTTCCTGTAACTGTCGGTCAGCTATCGGAACAGTAGATTTCGGATCATACTGTACCACCAGATCCGTAGTGTATGTCTCCTTGCCCTTTGTGAGCACCACCTTGTATGTACCGGCAGGAACCCGGAGGGGTGTAGAGCCAGAGAAGGAATACGTCTTGGCTGTTGCAATCTTGGGCGGCTTGGTGGTGTAATTCCACGACACGATGTTTATCCCTTTCGCCTTACCCGGCGGCAGGTCTAACATCTTCTCCCCCTTTTCATTTTGTATTTCCAGTGTCATCTTGCCCAACGTGTGCCGTTTCTTCAAGTAGTAAACAATTTGGGCCGCGCGGCTCGCATTGCTACCTAAAAACTGCGTCTCGGTAGCCGTGCTGCCAAAACCGCTGGACTCGGGCATGGTAGCCAGCTTGGGAGCAAAGAAATGGAAATCTTTAGCAAGCACCTCTTCGGTGAGCTGCCGTAGCGGACTGATATCGTCAATAATAATTACACCCCGCCCGTGCGTTCCGAGCACGAGATCATTGGTTCGTTTTTGTAAGTCGATAAAGTGCACGGAAACAGATGGCATGTTGTTGGTGAACTTGAGCCAGGCCTTGCCGCCATCAACCGAAATGTATAAACCGAATTCCGTACCGATGAACAACAGATTCTCGTTCACAAAATCTTCCTGAATGTTCCTAACGAACCCTACAATATCGGTGGTTGCAATAGATTTCCATGTGGCGCCAAAATCGGTGGTTTTGTAGATATACGCCGCCTGATCACCTTTTTGGTAACCAGTAAATACTGCGTAGGCATTGCCTTTTCCAAAAACACTCGCTTCAATGTGCCAGCATGCGGTGTTCTTGGGTAACCCGGGAATATTTGCCACGACGTTCGTCCATGTCTTGCCGCCATCTTTTGTTACCTGCACGTTGCCATCATCTGTTCCCGCCCACACGATATTCTCGTCTAGCGGAGACTCCGCGATCGTAAAAATCGTACAATGATTTTCTGCACCCGAGTTATCAGCCGAAAGGCCGCCTGATTTGCCTTGTTCTGTTTTCACAGGGTCGTTGGTAGTTAAATCCGGGGAGATTTTCTCCCATGTTTCACCCATGTCTTCCGAACGGTGCACAAACTGGCTGCCCATGTAGAATCGGTCGGGTCGGTGGGCGCTGGTCGCCATTGGGGAATTCCAGTTGAAGCGTAGCTTCGGGTCGCCTTTCATAGGCAGTGGTTGAATTGCGCGTGCCTGATCTTTCGCTGGATCGTAACGCCAAACGTTTTCCGCCCCCTGCATTTCCGAGTAGATTAACTTCTTTGTGGGATGGGGCAACACGCGATAACCATCACCTACACCCACACGTACCCAATCCCGCGCTTCTACTCCACCGGGAGAAGAAGATGGGCCGTACCACGAACCATTATCTTGCAGACCGCCATAGACATTGTACGGTTCTTCGTTGTCTACGCTTACCTGATAGAACTGAGAAACAGGTATGTTCTCCACCATTTCCAGTGTAGTGCCACCATCCCATGACCGGTAAATACCGCCATCGGTAGCTACGTACATGCGATCGGAAACGTTGATATCAAACGCGATGTCATGGATATCTGAGTGCATGGGGCCAAGGGTCTTGAACGTTTTACCACCATCGCGCGAGATGGAGCCTGAAAGTCCGGCTTTGACAACCACATCTGGATTTTTAGGGTCGATCGCAATGCGGGAGAAATAGAACGGACGCACCACCAGCTCGAAATCGCCATTTAATAGCTTCCAGTTTGCGCCAGCATCATCGGAACGATACAACCCTTTGTCTGTATCTTTTTCCGCCTCAATCACCGCATACAGGATTTTATTATTTGACGGCGCAATGGCCACTGCTATTCGACCGAGTTTCCCTGCCGGGAAACCTTTGTGAATCTTGTTCCACGTTTTACCTCCGTCTGTTGATTTGTACAACGCGCTGTTCAAGCCGCCAGAATTGAAATTCCAGGCAGATCTGCGAAACTCCCAAAATGCAGCATACACCGTGTTGGGATCGGTGGGATCCAAAATAAGTTCGCTGCATCCCGTTGTCTTATCCACGTACAAGATTTTGTTCCATGTGGCTCCTCCGTCGGTCGATTTGTAAACACCACGTTCTTCGCTGTCGTGAAAGAGAGCACCAAGCACGCCCACGTAGACTTCGTTCGGGTTTTTAGGGTTTACTTGAATGCTGGAAATGCGCTCGGATTTTTCGAGACCTTTCTTTTTCCAAGTAGTGCCGCCGTCTGTAGATTGGTAGATGCCATCCCCAACGGAAACGCTATTGCGCGTCCAGGTTTCGCCCGTTCCCACCCAAACAATATTGTCGGGGTTTGAGGGATCAAGTGCGACTGCACCAATCGACTGGCAATACTCATCAAAAATCGGATTGAAGGTCGCTCCGCCGTTGCTGGACTTCCAAACTCCGCCCCCGGCCGTACCCGCATAAATCACGCGGTCGTTTGTGGGATGGGTTTGCAAATCGGTAATTCGGCCGCTCATCAAGGCGGGCCCGATATGGCGCGCGGTCATGTCGCCAAATAGCTCTTTTCCTTTTGTGACGGCCTCTTGTGCGTACACATTTACGCTGGCCACCAAAACCAGTGCTAATTGCAGGTATTTTCTCATGTTGAAATTTTAGTTTGTATCAAAAAAAATACTTCAATATCAGCGCACTGCTATTGAAGTATTTTTAAACACTTAGGAATTAGTTTCCGGAGGGAAACGCAAAGATTTTCGGATCAACCTTCGGGTTCAGTTCTACAGTGGTGGTATTGATCGTCACACCACCTGGTTGTCCTTTCGCACCTTGAGTGATCGAGAAGGGCATCATCAGGCCATTCACTTCTTGATAGTCACTCATTTTCGTCTGGCTGATCATGCCTTTTGCAGGTCCTGACGTGATTTCGGATTCGATAACAAGAGGCACATAGTTTTCTGCATCGAAATAATAAATTGATACATTTTCAGTGTCTTTGCCATCTACTTTGATGGGCTTTTTGGTGAGTTTCAACTTGAATGTCTCTGTGCCCTCAACCGTTTCTTTTCCGAGAAACTCTACTTTATAGCCTTTCTTTTGGTAGTCAAGAAACGGATCAGGAAAATCGGCTGCAGCGGTTAACTTGTAATTTTCGGTGGATTCTGCATCGCTTTTCTCCGGCTTCATGGTCATCTGGTTCGTGCTCCAAAGGGTGCTGCCATCAAACACATTCTGATTAAAGGTCATACCCTGGAATATTACCGAGGAAAAGGTTTTACCATCGCGCAGTTGCAGCGATTCCATAGGTAGTTCCATCCCTTGCATCTTCAGGTTAGCCTTCATGCGCATGCCTTCAACCGTCCGCCACTTGGCCTCGCCGCCGGTGTTTTCCAGGTACTTTTTAATGATTTCATCCGCGGTTTGGGCCTGGGCCGCGAACATCGCGCTAAGCGCAACGAATAAGAGTGCCGGTCTTAACTTCATGATTAGTTGGTTTGTAAAGTTTTAAAGTTGGTTAATTAGTGGCTTGTGCACACCACGAATTACAAACGAAATGTTAAAAATTTTGTTTTGGTTATCTGGCCGACACCGGATTGGCGGCTTTTGGTCTATTTTCGCAGTTTAACCTCCCCTTCGTGAAAAATTTTACCGTACTGTTGCTTTGTCTGTGGGTTTTCTGTGCTTTTGGCCAGGTTCTGGAACCGGCAAAGTGGAAATACAGCGTCTCAAAATCCGAAGTAGCACCGGGCGAGACCCTGGAATTAATTTTCGAGGCCACGATCGATAAGAACTGGTACCTGTACTCCACGGAATTCCCTTGCGAGGATGGCCCGATAAAAACCACATTTACCTTTGATCCGCATCCGTCCTACACGCTGGTGGGTGGCGTAACGGCCCTAAACTTTATCGACAAAACGGATCCCGTCTTTGAGTGTGAGGTGCGCATTCACAAGGGCAAAGCCGAGTTCCGCCAGAAGGTAAAAGTACTGCAACCGAACCCGCAGGTGGAGGGCGAATTTGAATACCAGGTGTGCAGCGATGTAGACGGCAAGTGTATTCCTTTTGCTACGGATTTCTCTTTTGGTGCGCTGGTGAAGGTGGTTGGGAGCAGCACCGCAGCTACAACCACCCCGGAGGTTCAGGTGCCCACTCCGCCTATCGATACAGTCAAGAGTGCGGTAGCCATTGCACCAACGGCATCCACATCCGTTCAAGGACCGATATTCGATAAATCCATTTTGGAGGGCGAATCTCGCCTGGATGATCAGAGCTTTTGGGGCTATATGATCTTCGCCTTCATCTTGGGGCTCACTTCGCTAATCACACCGTGTGTGTTTCCGATGGTACCCATGACGGTAACATTCTTTTTGCGCGACAACCAAACCCGCGCGCAGGGCGTGCGCAAGGCACTGATTTTTGGCGTGAGCATCATCACCATTTACACGTTGGCCGGTACACTGTTTGCCGTGTTGCTGGGCGCAGAAGGGTTAAACGCGTTGGCCACGCACTGGGCTCCAAACTTGTTTGTGTTTGTGATCTTCATTGTGTTCGCGCTTTCGTTTTTCGGTTTGTTTGAAATCACCGCCCCACACCAACTGGTAAACAAAGCAGATCAGCAGGCCGAGAAGGGTGGGCTGGTTGGAATTTTCTTCATGGCGGCCACACTCGTGCTCGTGTCTTTTTCGTGCACGCTGCCCATCGTGGGCAATGTGGTGGTATTGGCCGCAGGTGGAGAAATTATGAAACCGGTGCTGGCGATGCTCTCCTACTCGCTCGCATTCGCGCTGCCGTTTACGCTCTTCGCCATTTTCCCGGAGTGGATCAAATCCTTGCCGAAATCCGGCGGATGGTTGAATTCGGTAAAAGTGGTCCTGGGATTTTTAGAACTGGCATTGTGCCTCAAGTTTTTCAGCATTGCTGACCAGGCCTACCACTGGGGCTTGTTGGATCGAGAGGTGAACATCGGGTTGTGGATTGTGATTTTTGGATTGCTTGGGCTGTACCTGTTGGGCAAGTTGCCCATGAAGGGCGATAGTCCTCAACTCATCGTTACCGTACCGCGCTTGATGCTCGCGATCGGCACTTTTGCATTTGTGGTTTATTTAATCCCAGGTTTATGGGGTGCTCCGCTAAAGGCGCTGGCCGGCTATCTGCCTCCCCTCTATACGCACGACTTTAATTTGCAGGCCTCGCGCAGCGATGCAGCCAACGCTGTATGTGGACCTCCCAAATACGCAGACTTCTTGCACCTACCGCACGGGCTAAACGGCTACTTTGATTACGAACAGGCGCTACAATGTGCACGCGAACAGAAAAAGCCGCTTTTTATCGACTTCACCGGCCACGGGTGTACCAACTGCCGCGAAATGGAGGCGGTGGTATGGAGCGACGCGCGTGTGCTTGAGCGGCTACAAAAAGACTTTGTGGTGGTAGCATTGTATGTGGATGACAAAACCGAACTGCCCGAGGCACAATGGTACACCAGCTCGTACGACAACAAGGTGAAGAAAACGATTGGCCGCCAAAATGCCGATCTGCAAATCACACGGCTACAAAACAACGCGCAGCCATTTTATGTGTTGTTGGGGCCAGACGAAAAGGTGCTGGCCTGGCCTTACGGCTACGACCGAAATCCGGATAAGTTTGTTGAGTTTTTGGAGCGCGGAAAAAGTAAGTTCCGCGCGCTGAATCCGTAGGTTAACTTTTCGGTACAAGCTCGAAGTCGCCCCGCAGCGCGCGGAAACGCTTGCGCGCTTCTGCGGCATGTACGCTTCCGGGAAATTGGTCTAAAAACCTGCGGTAAAGTTCCATCGCCTCGGTCTTCTTTTGCTCGTAGCGCTCCGTAACTTCTGCTTCCAAAAAAGCCGCATCATCGGCCAGGATATCTTCTTTGTACTCCGTAGTAATTTTTCGCAGGGCCGCCAGTGCTTCGCCATAAAGTCCTTTTTTCAATAGCAGCCCCGCCTTCAGCCAATACACGTCATCCAGAATAGCATACGTGTTGAACATTGTAACCATTGCGGTTGAGTCGAGCTGGCCATTGTTGAGGGAATTTTGGTTGGTGGGGTTACTTGGTTGCGGCGGCAGTCCCCCGGATTCGATATCGGCTAAAGCCGCCAGCGCTTCGTCAATTTTGTTCTGGTACACCAACAGCTCTGCAGCGGCAAACTTTTTCAACGCCAGTCCAAGGGTATCGACAAAAAGATTTTCTTTGATGCGCATGTTTAAATCAATGGCATCGTTGGCGATGTCGCGGGTAGTGGCTTCTTTCAAGATATCGAGATGCGCTTCTGCCAGTTGAAACTCGCCTTTATAGTACGAGAGCTTGGCGTTTCGAAGCTTTGCCTCATAGCCGAGCGGAGCATCGCGTTGCGTTCGTTCTACTTGTGCATAGAGCAAAATGGATTCCCACGGTTCATCTTTTAAAATATAGACGTCGCCTAACTCTAACTTGGCGCGCGCTACCAGTTGGGGCTGCACACGTGGATTTTGAATAAGTGTATTGATTTTTAGAATTGCTGAGTCTTTTTCATTGAGGTGGTAGGCGTGCAGCAGCGCCACACTCAACCCGGCTTCATGTGCCTGATCGCTGTTACCAAATTGTTGAATAAACGATTGGTATTCACGAATGAGGTAGCGAATTGAATCTGTTTTAACCGGAAAACGGTTTTTGATTTTTCCTTCGCGGGATTTCACCTGGCCAAGCCGCGCGGGCAGTGCAACCTGAGGGTAATCCTTGAGCAAAAAGGTAAATGCCCGGTCGGCATTGTCATAATCTTTGTTGTTAAGCGCAATGTTTGCGACTTCCAACGTTTTGAGATTTTCCTTTTTGAATCGCTTATCGTAGGCACGTGATTGAATAAACGCACCATAAAAGTTTTTCTGCTGCAGTTGCACCCATACCAGCAAATCGGCATACACTTCATTGTCCGGAAACTTTTGCACCCGCTGCAGCAACACTTGTTCTAGTGTTTCCATTTCTTCGGTTTTGCTGAGCAAAATCTGCAACAAATTTTTAATGTAGGCAGTGTTGCCCGGAGTCTGGGTGGCATACTCCAGATACTCGTTCACCATCTCGGCTCTTTTGCCCTGTAAGCGAAATAGATTCGCCATTTCCAGCGCGAAAATATTGGGATTTTGTAACCGGAGGCGGGCCTCCTGCAGGGCGAGGGTGGCGTACTCTGGCAATCCGCGGGCGGCAAGGTAATCTGCCAAGAACTTGATTCGATAAACATCAGTTCCCAATGCTTTAATCACACTACGGAAATACTTGTCGGCCTTTGCTTCATCGCCTGCCCGCAAATAGACAATCCCCAAATCGGCTTGATAATTCGGCTTATCAGGTTGTCGCTTTACCAAACGATCCACATACGTTTCCGCTTCGCGAAACCGAGCTAGATCCAAAAGGGTTTGTAAATACACATCATGAACAAGTGGCTGAAAATTGGGCTGTTTCACCAAGCTCTCGAAAACGGCAATCGCCTTTTCTTTTTCGCCTTTGGCGAGATATTCATTCGCGATTTTGATATCGGTATCATCCTGACTGAAGGCGGGCGTCAACAAACAGGCGAGTATTATTATTAATATAGTATTATATAATTTTATATTGTAATAATTAAGGGTGTGAATTTGTGGATAAGATAACAATACAGTTTTGATTTTTGGTTGTCCACACTGTCTGTTGTTCTGGGATTTCTGTTTCGGTTGAGTTTGTGGCGTTATTTTGAGGTCTCCACAATTCTACGTGCTCGTGGATAATTGGATGCACATTGTGGGTTTATACTTGGTTTGATCGAGTTATCCTCAGGTGTCAACATCACGCGGGTGTTTTGGTCATCTTGGCGTGTTGCGTGCGTTGTTGTCCACAGAGAGATGCTCGTTGTCCACATTGCGTTAGAATAGGAATTTGAAGGGGCCAACTTCCCAATTTGCTCGCACGGGTGTCTCGTATTTCCCGTTGGTGGTTTTGAAGTAAACGATGCGCTCGTGTTGGCGTTTTTGGTAAATGTTTCCGGCGTCCCACTTTCCGTTTTTATTGGAGTCGATGATGGCGCGAACTTTGAAGCTTTCTGGAGGAAGGTAGTTGATGGTCAATTTAGTGGGGTTTTGAAATTGTCGAACTACGTTTCCTTGCGAATCGAGGAGCTGGATGATGTACGATGGTGCACGGGTAGCGATCTGGTCGAAGTTGAGAATCCCGGTGGATTCTTGGTCGATAAAGGTTAGCCCTTTCGTAACTTGTTTCAGGGTGTCGTTGGAAACACTGATCAGACTTTTCTTTGCGAAGATGAGTTGCCATTTGGTGTTCAGTTCTATTGTATCGGCTAGTGGTAGCGAGGCGCGGTACGTTAACTTTTTGAATGTGCTGTCGAACCGGAATCCTTTTTGACTTAACGGTAGTTTGTTGATGCTGTTCAGGCGGATGTAGATACTATCGTAAAGTATTCTTTGGATCGGCTTTGTGTAGGATGCTTCAAATGCAAGTTCACTAGTTTCTGCGGTGAGCGTAGCCTGGCCAACGGTGATCTTAAAGGGTTCTTCAATCTCTTTGTTTTGCGTGGCTAACCATACGGCGGTGTCGATTTCATTCGCTACGCTATCAATTGCGCGAATCGAGATCTTGGTGCTGTCGCTGATGAAATCGCGGAAGTAGACAGTCACTTCAGCCTGGTTGTCGCCAAATGATTGGTAGTAGTCGTGGCCCGATAACTTGTAGTTGGCGATGGGTTTATTGAAACGGATGCGGTTAACGAGCCCGTTTTTTCTAACGCTTATTACCCGTAGCGGCCGCGCATCTACCATGGTCACTTGTAGATCGACTTTTGTGGTGTCGTTTTCCAGTTTGATCGGGTCCACAAGAAATCCTGTTTTTTCTGTTTTCGTTTCGGCTTTCAGGTTCTTGTTTTTGTCGTGGAACGCATAGAGGTAGTAAGTATCGCGTTTTAAGTTTTGCAATTTGTATTTCCCATTCTTATCGGCTTTTGTGAAGTAGAACGGAATGTGGCGTTGAATATCGAAGGTGTCGCTGGTATAGAGGGCCACGGTGATGTCTTCCGGACTTTTTTCACTGAATACTTCATGTATCGTTCCGGCTATCGAAAGTGAATCAATCACGGGGCCGGTGCTGAAGGCAAGAAACACGTTGCGGGCGGCGTTGCCTTCCGTAATATCTTGAACGCCCTCGCGTAGTTGAATGCTGTACGTGGTGTTTTCTTGCCAGGGCAGTTCGGGTTCTATGGTTAGCGTGTTTTTCGCAACCTTGAAAGCCGTTTTCTTGCCGGTGTTGGGCACGATAATGATTTGTTCTTTGGGGTTGTTAATGCGTATGGGTTCAGAAAACTCTAACAGGATGGCTTTGCCACGGAAGTTTAGGCCGTTGTTTTTTGGAATAGAGTTTAACAATACGGGTGGCTTTTCGTCTTTCGGGCCGCCATCGGGTGTGGTCTGGCTGGCACACGTCCAGAGTAAAAGTGCCGTAGCCAATAGTAGTAAACCGGTTTTCATTTGCGGGCAAGGTAGATTAAGCTCGAATAATTTGTTGTGCCTCGGGCTTTCCAGTTCGAGTAAATTCCATGCCAGAACGCTTTGATGTACGCAATTGCTGGTAATGTTTGCGCGTATCGCTCGCTGAGTAGGGAAACAAAAAAGCTGTCGAGTAGCAGCGGCCGTGTCGCGATATGGCGGAGGTGATGTTTGTTGAGCAGGCGCACGAGGTTGGTTTGGTTGAGGTGCCAAAGGTGCCGGGGTACATCGTACCCTGCCCAGCGTTGTTGGTAATGGGTGGCATCCCACGATTCGTGATTCGGTACCGCGATGACGAGCAACCCGCCGGGTGCGAGCAGAGTTCTCAGTTGGTCGAGGTCGGATTGAATATGGGGCAAGTGTTCTAAAACATGCCACAGAGTAATTACATCGAAGGGTCCGTTCAATTCGCTGGGCGTTGCCGCGATACGTAGCCTGGGGTCCGCTGCTGCTCGGGCGGTGGCAGAGGGTTCGTAGCCGGAGACGATCCACCCTTTTTTTTGCGCTTGCGCGAGAAATGCACCCGTGCCACATCCGTAGTCCAGTAGTTTGCCTTTCGCGTGATGGTGTTCAATCAGCGTAAGCTTTTTGCGGATCATGAAATTTCGGGCGATAAAGTACACCCGTTCGAACAAGCTGTGCGAGGTGGTTTGGTGGCTGATGTATGCGGTGGATTGGTAGTAGTGTGGTAGCTGTGCTTCGTTAGGTTGCGGATGGGTTTGCCATAAGCCGCACTGCGTACACGACTGAATGGTGAATGGCTCACCGGTTACGGCATAATCATGCAAATGCAATTCCGGTTTAAATTGTGTTGTTCCACAAATCGGGCAGGGTGGCTGCACGTGGGTTGCCATAGGTTACTTGCCGAGGTAGACCGTGAGAACGGAAACATCTGCGGGAGATACACCGCTGATGCGCGACATTTGACCGATGGTCTGGGGTCGGTGTTTCTTCAGCTTTTCTCGCGCTTCGGAGGAGAGTGCTTTCACCCGGTCGTAGTCGAAGTCCGGTCGGATGCGGTACTCCTCTAGCCCCTCGATTTTTTCAGCTTGCTTTCGCTCGCGTTCGATATACGCTTCGTACTTAATGTCGATTTCCACTTGCTGTTGTATGTCGTCCGGAAACGGAGCCAGCAACTTTCGGATTTGTGTGCCGAGGTGCTGGAGGTGCTGCATAGAAATTTGGGGTCTGCGCAGCAAGCTGCTGGCGGTTGCTTTCTCGCGGAGGGTGCTTGTAGGTATGGTTTCCAACGAGGGGTTCGCTTCCTCCGGTTCCAGTTTTAACTCATCTAATGCAGCCCGCAAATGAGCGATCTGGTCGAGCTTGCGTTGTAGCGTTTCCAATCTTTCGTTAGAGGCCAGTCCTAAGGCATGGCCTTTTCGGGTGAGCCGCAAGTCGGCATTATCCTGGCGGAGTAAAATGCGGTATTCCGCGCGGCTCGTAAACATGCGGTAGGGTTCTTGCGTGCCTTTGTTCACGAGATCATCAATGAGTACACCGATGTATGCTTCTGAGCGTTTCAGGATAAAGGGCGCTTCGTCATGCACTTTATTATGGGCGTTGATGCCCGCCATCAGTCCTTGACAAGCGGCTTCTTCGTAGCCGGTAGTTCCGTTAATTTGACCTGCAAAATACAGATTGTCAATTAGTTGTGTCTCTAGTGAGAGCTTTAATTGCGTGGGCGGGAAGTAATCGTACTCAATGGCGTAACCCGGGCGGAACATGCGTGCATTTTCGAAGCCAGGAATCCGCGTAAGCGCCTGATATTGAATGTCTTCGGGAAGCGAAGTGGAAAACCCGTTCACATAAATCTCCACCGTTTCCCAGCCTTCCGGCTCCACAAAAATCTGGTGGCGGTCGCGTTCGGCAAACCGGTTGATTTTATCTTCGATGGATGGGCAGTACCGGGGCCCGAGACCTTGAATTCGGCCTTGAAACATGGGCGACTTGTCAAACCCTTTTTCGAGGGTTTTATGCACGGCTTCGTTAGTGTAGGTTATCCAGCAGCTCAGTTGTTTCTGCAAAGGTTGCGTGTTGGTGTAGGAAAACTTGCCGGGATTCGCATCGCCCTTCTGTTCTTCCATCTTGCTGTAGTCCAGCGAGCGGCCGTCTACCCGCGGGGGCGTTCCGGTCTTCATCCGACCGGCTTCAAAACCGAGTTCAACGAGTTGTTCCGTAATGCCGGTGGCGGCTTTCTCGCCGGTGCGGCCACCCCCGAAGTTCTTCTCCCCAATATGGATTTTGCCGTTTAGAAATGTACCGTTGGTAAGCACCACCGCCTTTGTATTGATTTCCAGACCCAGGGCCGTTCGTACACCCACTACCCGGCGGTTTTTTACGATCAGGCCGGATACCATTTCTTGCCAGAAATCAACATTGGGTGTTCGTTCTAAGGCCAGGCGCCATTCCTCGGCAAAGCGGGCCCGATCGTTTTGGGTGCGAGGGCTCCACATGGCCGGACCTTTAGAAAGATTAAGCATGCGAAATTGAAGCATCGACTTATCGGAGATGATGCCGGAGTATCCGCCCAGCGCGTCAATTTCCCGTACGATTTGCCCCTTGGCCACCCCACCCATGGCGGGGTTACAACTCATTTGGGCAATGGTGCCCATGTTCATAGTAATGAGCAGCACCTTCGAGCCCATATTGGCAGCTGCGGCCGCGGCCTCGCATCCGGCATGACCGGCCCCCACCACAATAACATCGTATTCCGGAAACATCGCTCAAAAAGGTTCGTGTTTCACGTGGAACATCAAAATCCACCTTTGGCTTGGCGACAGATGTTTCACGTGGAACTTATTTCCGCAAAGATAGACAGGTGTCTTCTTTTCTGCGCATGCGCTTTTTTGCAGCCGCCGTCTTGTCGCTGTAGCCTATCAGGTGCAACACACCGTGAATCATTACCCGGTGTAGTTCATCGGCTGGCCGTACATTGAATTGCCGGGCATTCTCTTTCACGCGATCGATACTGATGTACACCTCCCCTTCCAGCGGTTCACCTTTGCGGTGATATTGAAAGGTGATGATATCTGTCAGGGTGTTGTGCTTTAGATAGGCTTGATTCATGGGCAAAAGCACGGCATCCGTGCAAATCACAAAAGTGATGTTTCCGGCCGTTGCGCCCTCTTGCTTGATTACTCGCTTAATCCACGCGATGGTCTGGGCGGAAGTCCGCAGCCGGTACCGGGTTTGCTGGTAGAAAAGCCGAATGGCCATTAATTCATGTAAAAGCGAAGTTCTACCTGGCGCCCGCCATGGAGAAACTCTACTTCATCGGCCAGGTGTTTCATGAGGAAAATGCCGCGGCCGCTGGGTTTTTCCAGATTCTCCGGGGCGGTAGGGTCGGGCAAATGGTGGTAATCAAAACCAGGGCCCTCATCGGTTATCGAAAACCGAATGAGATTCTCCTCTACCCCAAGAGCCAACGTTACGTTCTTTTTTGCATCGCCACGGTTGCCGTGTTTGATGGCATTGTTCACCGCTTCGGTTACCGCAATCATGATGTTGCCGTAGATGTCATCATTCAGCTGAAACTTATCTTTTGCGTTGTCGATAAAGCTCTCGATCATCCGGATGTTTTCGGACAAAGAAGGGATTTCAATTCGGATGGTTTTCATGCCAACAATACGGATCAATTATAGCCAAGACGTTTAAAATACTCGTTCACCTCGCGTTTGTAGTAAGGGTACAACTTGGGTGGAACGGTTTTGAGCAATTCTAGTTCTTTTTCCTTTAATCTTAAATACTGTTCAAATGAGCGCGGAAGGGCATTTTCGTACTCTTTGGCGGTTTCTCCCTTTCGTTCTTCATCCATGTTTTGCTCGCGCAATGACTTTTCGGTTTCCAACAATCGTGTAAGGATTTCGCGTTGCCGTTGTAACAGTTGATTGGTGAGCCGCTTGTTTACCAGATCCAGCTCGTTTTCCTCCATTTTACTGGGTAAGTCGCCACCGGGCTTTTGCCCGTTTTTCTTCAGGCTTTCCTGCATCTCTTGTAGCATCCTGCGGATGTTCTCTTGTTCCATCGCCAATCGCGCAAGTTCTTCAGACATCGCACGCCCGGGCTTACCATTTTTCATGATCTCTTCTGTTCTGCGGTTCAGCTCGCGTTGTCTATCGCCTAGTCCCTGCTGCTTCTGCCCTTTCGATTTTCCTTTGCCGGGCATCATCATGGCATTTTGCATCATCTGCATCATGGCATCAAAGTGGTCGTTCAATAGCAACGCCAGGTTATTAATGCTGGTCATAGCAAACTGCATCTCGCTACCGGCATTTCCTTTCTTGCGGTCGCGCACGTATTCCACGGCTTTGTCTACATGGTCGTTCAGTTTGCCTACTTCTTTTGTAACAAACGCATTCATGTTTGCATCGCGCTTGGATAGTGCTAACAAGCTGTCTTCCAGCACTTTAGCATCGTCTTTGAGCTTTAATTGACGTTGAGAGAGCTCTACGTAGGCTGGGTCTGTCTGCTGAATGGGCAAAAACTCTTTGGTGATGTTTTCCTGATCGAACGAAAGTTTAACCAAGCCGTGAATGATTTGCCGCAGGCTTTCCAGATTCGCCATGTCCATCTCCATTTGCATGTTGCTAAGTGCGCCCTCCATTTGGTTTTTCATCTGCTTCATTTTTTCAACCGCTTGTTTTTGCTGTTGGGCCGATTTCTGAGGTTTGCCTTGTTCGAGCGATTCCTGGCTTTTCTGTTGGTCGTTGGCGATGTCGTTCATTTGTTCTTCATTGGGTAATTCGGCTGGGTCTTCCACCTCTTTGCCCATTTCCTCCAACTTTTCCATTTCTTTTTTCAACGCTTCGGTGGCGGCTTTTCGTTCGGCTTGTTGATTGGCTAACTCAGCGGGCGAGTCTTCGTTTTTCGATTCTGCTTTCGATTCATTTCCCTTTTCTTCGTTCGGTGCGGTTGTGTTGTTCTTGTTTTCGTTGCCGCGGTTTTTTTCTTCTTTGGTAAGGGCTTCGGTTTGTTGCAGTAAGCGCTCCTGCGCTTCGATCTCGTTTTGCAGTTGATTTGTGGTTTGCTCTAATTTGTATTCGTATTGCAGCTGTTTGTACAGTTCCTGGGCGCGCTCCATTTCTTTTTTGAAATCCCGCTCTTTGCGTTGCATTTGTTCCAGCAGTTTCATCAGTTGTTGCGAGGGGGCGTCGTCTTTCAATAGTTTTTCCAGCTCTTCCAGCAACTTGCGTTGTTCCTCATCCATCAGATCGTCAATTCGCTTTTGCACCTCTTCGGATTTCTCTTGCAGCCGCTCGCTTTCTTCGGTAAACTGGTCTTTCTTTTCTTCCAGTTCGCGGGCGTCTTTGCGCAATTGTTCTAATTGCTGATCCAGTTGTTTGCGTTGCTCAATCAATTGCTGCAGCATTTGTTTGTCCTGCCAATCCAGGCTTTGTTTGCCCTTTAGTTTTTGGATGGCCTCCTCCAGTCCGCGTTTGATCTCTTCCGATTTTTTCACGCCTTGCTGAAGTTTATCCTGGGTGTTTTGCGTGCCACGGTCGATCGCTTTTTCCAGCGCCTCCTGCGAGGGCAGTTCCAGGCGGAACGTGGCAGATTGCGCAGACTTTCTGCCGTTTACGCCATCGTTGTCCCACACGTGCACCGCGTAGCTCAATTGGTCGCCAGGCTTAAGGTTGAGGCTGTCCAGGGCCCAGGTATGAAAGATGCGTTGCTCCGGCAGATTGTTGTTCACCGGCAAAGGGAAGGAGCCGGTTTCTTCGCGCTGGCCGCGGAAAATGCGAAAACGAACTACCGCTTCACTAATGCCATGATCATCGCTGGCGTAGCCGCCCAGCCAAAGCGTGCGGAATAGGGTACTGTCTTTCTGTTGTTGGATGGTGATGGTGGGGAACTCATCCTTAATCACGTTGATCGAGTAGCGGAGCGCATCTTTGTTCCGGGCCCGGTCGTTTCCTAACAACACCTCGTATTCATCGGGCTGGCGCAGCGATTTACTGAAGCGAAACGTTTGCTCATCCACCAACGGCATGTCTTGAGGTTGCTCCTCCGACGCAAAGTGCATCGTTGCCTTGGTCGTGTTTGTGGCTTCTACCACCCAGGTTACACGGGTGCCTTCCGGCACTTCCAGATTTCCGGCGTTATAGCGCGTAACGGGTAGCAGGCCAAGGTAGCGCGGAAATTCAAACTGGGCCCTGAGCCGCAGTAACTCGGGGCGATGGATAATCTTCAGTTCAAAGCGTTTGGAAAGGAAACCGGAGCCCTCCAGCTGAAACGGAAATCCGGCCTGCACGCGCTCAAAAACATATTCATAAGCGCCGGCAACGGGTGTCATTTTAAATCGCTGCCCGTTCGAAACAACGTATAGCGCCTCGGGTAACGAATTCCCCGAAAGGGTGGCCCGCAAACGGAAGTCTTCGTTAAAGAAGGCGGTAAGTTGGGTTTCATCCACGGTAAACTGAAATGGCGCGGTTGGCGAAAATTCTTCCTGAAACCGCACAATTCGGTAGGTGCTTTGTGTAAGTAGCTGCCGGTTAAAGACCAACACCACAAGCAACAGCAGAATGGGAATGGAAAGTGCCTTTACGTACACGAGATTATCGCGCAGATCAATGGCCTGATCGAACGGAATGCCCTCGAACTGTTGTGATTTCTGATTGATGCTGGCGGCCCACAGGGCTGAAGACTGCGGCCGCTGGTGCAGTTGCAAAACGTTTAGCAGCCGGTCGCCAATGGTGGGGAACCGGCTTCCAATTATTTGTGCGCTTTGTTCAGTACTTAGCCCTTGTTTTTGAACCCACCAGCGCAGGGGCTCTCGCAGAAAACGCGCGATGCAATACGCAGCAATGCCAAAGAAGAAGATCACCAGCAACAGCCGTGCGGAGCCCGGCATCCACAAGGCAGACTCGAGCAAGGCGATTAACAAGAAATACCCAAGCAGAATGGTGAGACTAAGCAGCGTTCCGCGAATGGCAAGATTCCAATAATACTTGCGCGTAAACGCGGCAATGTTTTGTTGTACTGAATTAAATCCATCCATCGCTCCGGCTCTTACCATAGTCCAAACGGCCCCGCCCGCAAAGGGTTTGAGCCGTTGGGAAAGTTAATGAGAAACGCGTGGATATTTTACGGTTGAACCGGGTTTGTGGGGTACTGCCACTGGTATTCTTGTTCAAAATATTCCAGCACATGCATTTTTAACAGCTTCTCTTGCTCCAGCAGGTCAAAATGCGGCAGCTTTTTTACCAGTTGCCAGTGTGGCCAGCCGTCTTGATCAGTGCCCAAAAGTTGGTAGTAGCCAGACAGGCTCAGCACTTTACAGATGCCAATGTGCATAAGATCTTGCTTTTCTTCCTTCGAAAAAAAACGGTGGCCCTTACCCAGCTCTTGCACCCCGATGAGGAACAACACTCCGTTCAGGTCTTTGGGGCGCTTGCCAAAGCGGGCCTCAATTTCCTGCACAAGCCAATGCCACTGGCGGTCGAGTTCGAGATCGCGCTTAAACATGCAGGGCGTCCCAGAATTCAAATGCCCGGCGCAAATGCGGAATTACGATGGTGCCACCTACCAGTGTGGCGATGCCCATGGCTTCGTGCACTTCTTCCGTGCTGAGGCCAACTTCCTTGCATTTACCCAGGTGATATTTTACGCAATCATCGCAGCGCAGCACCAACGAACACGTTAGGCCGATGAGTTCTTTACTTTTTACATCCAACACGCCTTCCTGATAGGCATTGGTGTCCAGGTTAAAGATCCGTTTAATGATCAGATTATCGGCCGCCAAAATGCGCTCGTTCATTTTGCTGCGGTATTCATTAAATTGCTCTACCAGTTGCATACATTTTTTCACAAATATGGGGCGTTTGCAGAGCAATCAAAATTCAAACCCGGGTCGTTCGGTTTGGGCAGACTTCATTCAGCTGTTTTTCCCTCGGGCATGCGTGGGCTGTGCGGGTGGCCTGCTGCGCGGCGAAGAGTGGCTTTGCACCCAGTGTTTGCGCGATCTACCCATAACCAATTACCATCAGTGGCAGAACAACCCGGTGTTTGAGCGGTTGCTCGGCCGGGTGTCCATTCGTTCGGCACAGGCGTTTTTGCACTTCCGTAAAGAGAGTGTTGCCCAGCGGCTGCTGCATGAATTAAAATATCAACGCCAGGCCGAGTTAGGGGTTTTTCTTGGCCGTGTGTATGGCAACCTGCTTGCGGCGGCGGCACGCGAAACGTGGGATGTGATTATACCTGTACCGCTCCACCCCACCCGTATGCGCAGGCGTGGTTACAACCAGAGTGAACGTTTTGCAACCGGCCTCAGCCAGGAACTGCACATCCCGGTGCTGGCAGCTGCGCTGGTGCGCGAACAGGCCACGGAAACACAGACGCGAAAGGACCGGGCACAGCGTTGGGAAAATATGCAACAGGCGTTTTGCGTGGCAGAGCAACAAGCCATACAAAACAAAGCAGTTTTGTTGGTGGATGATGTAATCACTACGGGCGCAACGGTAGAAGCTTGTGCCGAGCGGCTGTGCGAGGCGGGTTGCGCAAGTATTAGTATTGCCTGCATTGCGGAGGCATAAATAAAAAAGGCCATCCGATTTCGGATGGCCTCTTATTGCCAAACAGGTCGATATTCTTAGTAGTTTGAACCGGCGCGAATCATTGCGCAGCGGAAACCGATGGTAGCCGTAGATGAATCTTGATCGAGATACCTGCGGGTACCGGGGCTCATCCAATAAGCCACATCTTTCCAGGAACCGCCTTTGTACACGCGCACCTTATCCGAAACCATTGAAGTGAAACCCTGCGCATCTTTTTCTTCCCAGTCGCCAGGTTTTGCTTTTGCTGCGCGGTTCGGGTCGCCCGGGCGGAAATCGTCTTTCAACTTCACGTTGTTGCTGTATTTGCCGGCATCATCAAGAAAACCGTCTCTACGCATGGGGTTCAGGTCGTCCATATCCTGGAAGGAAAGCGGCCGGTAAATGTCCATCACCCACTCGCTTACGTTACCGGCCATGTTGTACAAGCCGTAGTCGTTAGGCGGGTATTCATAGATGTAGGAGGTGATTAACGCGCCATCGTTCAGGCGACCGGCAATACCGGCGTAGTCACCGCGGCCACGTTTAAAGTTTGCCAGGAAGTAGCCCATTTCTTTACCGTAAGGATTACGCAGTGCGTGGCCATCCCACGGATACAGGCGCTGGTGCGTTTGCAATTCTTCCAGCCACTGGGTTCCGATTAATGCCTGAGCAGCATACTCCCACTCCGCCTCCGTAGGCAGGCGGTAGGCGGGAATCACGACTCCGGTTTCCAAAGGAATGCGGCCACCTGCCGGTACCTCCGGAATTTCTTCGCCAGAATCTTTTAATAGTTGCTGGTTAACAGCCGCCGTGCGCCACTCCGCATAACGGTTGGCTTGCACCCAGCTTACGCCCACCACCGGAAAATACCGGAAGCCGGGGTAGCGGAGGTAGTGGTCTACATACGGATCGTTAAAGGCAAGCTTGCCTACCCATACGGTAGTATCGGGTAACGCCTCCTGATAAATTTCTTGCGTAGAGTCGCGGTTGAGGTAGTGCAGGTATTCCAGCCAGTGAATGTTGGCAATCTCGGTTTCGTCCATGTAAAAGGAGGCCACTGAAACTGTCCGCTCGATGTTGTCGCGCCACGACATAACATCTTCTTCGAACGAGCCCATGATGGAACGACCGCCTTCAATAAACACCGTGTTGGGCGCGTCGGGTTGGCCCTCAAATGGTTTTACCTGAAAGCCGTTGGCATCTTCATCGTTAAATGCAATGCCTGTTGCTGTACTGAGTTGCCCGGGGTTAATGGCTGTGGGTTTGCCTCCACGGTTGCCAAACAATGAGCATCCGGTAATGAATACCGATGCAGCAACAACTAAAAAAGGAACCTTAACGTACTTCATCGCGAATTGGTTAGAACTAAAGAATCGTAAATATAAATACTTAAACCCATGTTTTCCAAAGCGTAACATTTTTTGTGATCAATCTCCGGTCGAACCGTTGCCAACCACCCGTGTCAACGCTGGTGCAACACCACGTATTGCGATCCGAGGATGGGAAAAACTTTCCCGATCCGGCAAAAAATCCGGACGAACTGCCTTAAAATTCTACGGATTGCCAATTGGCACAGTTCTTACGCATCCTGCCGCATGCCCACAATCAATGAGTTTAAAGAGGCTTCTTTCGAACAGAAATGCGACTGGGTGGTAACCCATGCCGATTACCTGGCCATGCGCTGGCTGGCGGATTGCAAAGTGTTGCTCTACGCCAGCGGCAACTTTTTTATTGAAGTCTACTTTTCTACCACCTATAAGCGGGTGTTGATGTTGAATGCCTTTCACGAACCCAACCAACTCATGCCCTATGTGGAAGGGGTTTCTTTGGATGATTTGCTCAAGACCGCCTAAATCTGCTGTAGAATTTCCAACGCGCTGTCTACGGTGGTAATGTGTTCGATGGTGAGCAGCGATTTGCCCCCACTTTCTTTTACCCGGCAGCGTTTTGCATGCTTTTGTACAAAGGCAAGGATGCGCCCGAACACATCGGAGCGGAAATACTCATCTTTGTTCAGAAACTGGGCTTTGATTTTCTCGTTCTTCAGCGAAAGTTTCTCAAACCCCAGCCGCTCGCCCAACCAACGCACGCGCACGGTTTGCACCAACTGCACTACCGGCACCGGCAACTCGCCAAACCGGTCGCGCAGGGAGTGAACAAATTTTTCCAGTTCGTCCTCGCTGGCAATATTATCCAACGTGGCGTACAGCTGCAGCCGCTCGCTGGTGTTGGCCACGTAGGTTTCCGGAATGAGAATTTCCAAATCTGTTTCGATTACGCAGTCAGGCACAATCAGTTTTGCTTTCTCGGCCAGCTCGGTAGCGAAGAGCTCTTTAAACTCCGTTTCTTTTAGTTCCTGAATGGCATCGTCCAGAATTTTGTGATAGGCATCAAACCCCAAATCACTGATAAACCCGCTTTGCTCAGCCCCCAGCAAATTGCCGGCACCGCGGATGTCCAGATCGCGCATTGCCACTTTAAATCCATCGCCCAGTTCAGAAAACTCCTCTAACGCAGCCAGCCTTTTGCGCGAGTCGGCCGAGAGCACGGTAGCGGGTGGTGTAAGCAGGTAACAGAACGCTTTTTTGTTGGAGCGGCCCACGCGCCCACGCATTTGGTGCAAATCGCTTAATCCAAAAAGCTGGGCCTGGTTAATGATGATGGTATTGGCATTGGGAATGTCGAGGCCAGACTCAATGATGTTGGTGGACACCAGCACATCGTACTCGCCTTCAATGAACTTCAGCATCACTTTTTCCAACTTATCGCCTTCCATCTGGCCATGGGCAATGCCGATGCGCGCATCGGGCACCAGTTTGTAGATCACATTCGCCACTTGTTCGATATCGCTGATGCGGTTGTGCACAAAAAAGATTTGCCCGCCTCTGCGGATTTCAAAACTCACCGCATCGCGGATGATCTCTTCCTGAAAGGCATGCACCTCGGTGGTTACGGGCTGGCGGTTGGGCGGCGGCGTTGAAATAATGCTGAGGTCGCGCGCGCCCATGAGCGAAAAATGCAACGTGCGCGGAATGGGCGTAGCCGTGAGGGTGAGCACGTCTACATTTAGCTTGAGCTCTTTCAGCTTGTCTTTTACCTTCACACCAAACTTCTGTTCCTCGTCTATAATCAGCAACCCGAGTTGTTTAAACTGCACATCGTTGCCCACAATCCGGTGGGTGCCGATGAGCACGTTTACCTTGCCCTCTTTTACATCGGCCACAATGGCCTTGATGTCTTTCTCGGATTTGAATCTCGAAATGTACTCTACCCGCACCGGCAGGTTGGCGAGGCGATCGCGAAAGGTGCGGTAATGCTGCATGGCGAGAATGGTGGTGGGTACCAACACGGCTACTTGTTTACCGTCGGCCGTGGCTTTAAAGGCCGCCCGGATGGCCACTTCGGTCTTACCGAAACCCACATCCCCACACACCAAACGGTCCATCGGGTGGGGTTGCTGCATGTCGCGTTTTACGTCTTCGGTGGCTTTCGCCTGATCGGGCGTGTCTTCATACAAAAAGGAAGACTCAAGCTCGGCTTGCAAAAAGCCATCCGCTGAGAACGGGTAGCCGGGAGCCGCTTTTCGTTTTGCATATAAATCGATAAGCTCCTTAGCAATGTCTTTTACCTTCTTTTTTACTTTGGCTTTCTTGCTCTCCCACTCGCCCGACCCAAGTTTGCTGATGCTGGGGGGCGTGCCGTCTTTGCCGGAGTATTTAGAAATTTTGTGCAGCGAATGGATATTGATGTAGAGCAAATCATTATCGCGAAACACCAGCCGAATGGCCTCTTGCTCTCTGCCATTAACATCCTTTTTCTCGAGGCCCGCGAAACGTGCAATACCGTAGTCGATGTGCGTTACAAAATCTCCGGGCTGCAGGGTTTGTAATTCGCGAAACGTAAGCGCTTTTGATTTCGAGAACTTCTCTTTGGCGCGGTAGCGATGAAAACGATCAAAAATCTGATGATCGGTGTAGCACACGAGTTTCAACGTGTGATCAATAAATCCCTGGCGCAGGGAAAACGCCAGTGGAATAAACCGCAGCTCCGGATGGATTTCTTCAAAAACACCTTGCAGGCGTTCGAGTTGCTTGGCCTGATCGGCCGCGATAAAGTTGGTGTACCCGCGCTGCTGAAGATCCAGCAAGTTCGCAGCCAGCAGTTCGAAATTCTTTTTAAACGAAGTTTGGGTTGCGGAGGGGAAATCAAACGTTTCTGCAGGCGTAAAGTAAGGGCGTCCGCCCCACTCGATCCGGTGAAAATGTTGAAGCGTAGTAAAGAAGGCCGCCTCCGTTTCAAACAGGGCTTCGGGGTGCAACCCCGCGGGCGCGCCACTGCGAATGAGAATTTGATCAAACCGCTGCGCTGCCTTTTCAAAACACTTACCAAGCAGCGCCAGTGTGTAGGCGGTGTCGCGCAGCCAAATCCGGGTGTGCGCCGGCACGAATTCCAGAAACGACTGCCGGTCTTCCTGCACCAGCCGGGCCTGTACATTGGGCATAAGGCTAACGCGATCGAGCACGTCTACGGAAAGCTGCGAACCCGGATCGAACGTGCGGATGCTGTCTACCTCATCGCCAAAAAGCTCAATACGGTAGGGTAGCTCGTTAGCAAAAGAGAACACATCAATAATGCCACCGCGCACGGCAAACTGGCCGGCTTCATACACAAAATCCGTCTTCTCAAAATCATAGCTGTGTAGAAACTCTTCTAAAAAACTCACCTCCAGACGCTCACCTTTCTTTACACCAAACGTGTTGCTGGCCAGCGATTTCTTGGTGATCACTTTTTCGGAGAGCGCCTCCGGATACGTAACGATGATCTGCGAGTCGGGGTGATCGCTCACGCGGCTAAGTACCTCCGCGCGCATCAATACATTTGCGTTTTCGGTTTCATCGTACTCATACGGCCGTTTGTACGACATCGGGAACGTAAGAATTTCCCGCTGGCCGATGAGGTTTTGCAAATCGTTCGCCAGATAAGCGGCTTCTTCTTTGTCTGCGCAAATAATAACATGCGATGCCCGCACCTGCTTGTAAGCGGTGGCAAACAACACCGCATCCAGGCTACCGTGCAGGTTTTTTATGGCGATTGATTCTGGTTTGGGCGTGCGCAACCTGGCGACCAGCGTTTTCACCAGGCCGTCCAGTTCGTAGAGTGTTAGAAATTCAGACGCCGTCACGCGTGCAAAAAAATGGAGGCGCAAATATATATGCTGAGGGTAACATAAAGCGGAAACACCCTTTATCTTTCGGTTGTGGATTCTGTGCGGCTCTTTTTTCTTTTTCTCTGCCTGGCGCTGGCGGTTTGTTTAGCGCTCGGCTTGTACAAACCGTGGTGGGTGCTGTGGTGGGAAGATCAACAAAACCGAAAAAAAATAATCATGGTGTACGGCAGCAGTGCCCTGTTTTTCTGGCTGGTGTACGAGGCGCTGCGTTGGTGGCGCTAAAGGCTTTGGCCGAAGGTGAGCAGATTGTGGTCGGGGTCGAGCAATGAAAATTCTTTTTGGCCCCACGGTTTGTTTTCCAGATGGCCCAGGGTGGGTATGGCCAAATGTCGCTCACGTGCCTGCTGGTAAAGTGCCTCAATGGCGGTAGTACGGATATACACCTGGCCGTAATTTTCTTTCGGATCAAGCGCCGGGAATTCAAAAAAGTGGAGTTGAATCTGATCTTTTTCCACCATCAGGTAACCCTCAAAATCGCCACCAAACTGCCGGAAGCCCAACTGGCCAATGTAAAAGTCTTTGGTGGCGGATTTGCTGCGCATGGGCAGCTTGGGGTGAATCGCGCAGAGCATGTAGAATAAACGTTTAAGGCCGTGAAGCTACATGCATATTTCAAAACCGGTTAAACCGGATGGAACTTGCGATCCCACAACCAAATTGTAATTTGGCGGCTTAACCTTATCCGCCTTATGCGTATTGTTACTTTGCTTGTGTGGTCTGCGCTCCTGCTCGCAGGATGCACGCAATCCGATCAACAAAAAATTTGGTTTACGATCGAATTTACGGAGGCGCTCTCCAGGCAGGCGCAAGACGGCCGCCTGTTACTGCTTCTCGCAACAAACGAAAAAACAGAACCGCGTTTTCAGATTAACGATGGCCTCACTACCCAAATCGTGTTTGGTATTGATGTGGAGGGCATGCAGCCGGGCCAGGCCATTGAAGTTGGCCAGCAAGCCATCGGTTTTCCAATAAAAACCATTTCGGAACTTCCGGAAGGCGACTACTACGTGCAGGCTTTGCTCAACCGCTACGAAACGTTTAACCTGAAAACGGGCCACACGGTAAAACTCCCACCCGATCAAGGCGAAGGCCAGCAGTGGAATCGTAAACCGGGCAACTTCTACTCTAAACCGGTGAAGATTGCCTTCAAGAAATCGGGCGCGCCTGTGGCGGTGGTAATGGATCAACAAATTGAACCGGTGAAGGAACCGGCCGACACGAAGTATGTAAAGCACATCAAAATCCAAAGCAAAATGCTCAGTGAGTTTTGGGGTCGCCCCATGTATCTGGGCGCACACGTGCTGTTGCCCGAAGGCTTTGATGAACACCCGAATGCGCGTTATCCGCTCATGATCTATCATGGCCATTTCCCTGCCGACTTCGGGGGCTTTCGAACAGCGCCACCCGATCCAAAATTAGACACGACCGATTACAGCGAACGGTTTGGCATTTATGGCTATAACAAAATCGTGCAACAGGAGGCCTACAACTTCTACCAGCAATGGACGAGCAACAACTTTCCGCGCTTTCTGGTGGTGGAAATTCAGCACGCCAACCCGTATTACGATGATTCGTACGCGGTAAACTCAGCCAATCTGGGCCCTTACGGGGATGCCATCATGTTTGAACTCCTTCCGGAGATTGAGAAAAAATTCCGCGGCATCGGCGAAGGTTGGGCCCGCTTTACGTATGGCGGCTCCACGGGCGGCTGGGAGGCGCTGGCCGTACAAATGTTTTATCCAGACGAATTCAACGGCTGTTTCGCGGCCTGTCCCGACCCGATTGATTTCCGTGCGTTTTGCCTGGTAGACATCTACAATCAAAAAAATGCATTTTGGTATGATAGCGAATTCAAAAAGCTGCCCATTCCATCGCATCGAAACTACTTAGGCCAGATCCAATCTACAATGGAAGAAAGCAACCGCTATGAGTTAGCCCTCGGCACCAAATCGCGCAGCGGCCAACAGTGGGACATTTGGGAAGCAGTCTACTCGCCCCAAGGCGAAGACGGTTACCCTAAGCGCATTTTTAACAAGGAAACGGGCGAGATCGATCCGGAGGTGGCCACCTATTGGAAAGAAAATTATGATCTGCGACATATTCTGCAACGCGATTGGGCTACCCTTGGCCCAAAACTGCAAGGCAAGATTCACATTTACTGTGGCGACATGGACAACTACTACCTGAACAATGCCGTGTACCTGATGGAGGATTTTTTGAAGAAGACCAAGAGCCCGTTTTATGCCGGCGAAGTGGACTATGGCGATCGGGCCGAACACTGCTGGAATGGTGATCACGCCAATCCGAACTATATCTCCAGGCTCCGATACAACACCATGTACTTGCCAAAAATTCTAAAGCGGATCCAGGAGTCAGCACCGGCAGGAGCAGATGTGAAAAGTTGGCGTTACTAACCGATGCGCAAAAAGGTCTTTCGCCTGTTCTTCCGGGCGGCTGTTGCTTTATTCCTTGTACAACTGGTTTACATCGTGCTGCTGCGCTGGGTAAACCCACCCATCACGTTTACGCAACTGGGCAACTGGTTGGATGGGCACGGCCTGCGCCGCGACTATGTGGTCAACGAAAAAATTTCAAAAAATCTAAAGCTGGCGGTAATGGCCTCCGAAGACCAGTTGTTTGCTGAGCACAACGGTTTTGACTGGGGCAGTATTCAAAAAGCTATGCAATACAACAAGAAAAAGAAACGGGTGCGCGGGGCATCCACCATTAGCCAGCAAACCGCCAAGAATGTGTTTTTGTGGCAGGGGCGCAGTTGGGTGCGGAAAGGGCTGGAAGTGTACTTTACGTTTATGATTGAGTTGTTGTGGAGCAAGGAGCGCATCCTGGACGTGTATTTAAATGTGATTGAAATGGGCCCCGGAACCTTTGGGGCGGAGGCGGCCGCGCAGCGGTACTACAAAAAACCGGCTGCGAAACTCACACGCATGGAAGCCGCGCGCATCGCTGCGTGCCTGCCCAATCCTAAAAAATACAAAGTCAACCCGGCTTCTCCGTACATTACGCGCAGAGCAAATTGGATTGTGGGGCAGATGAACAATTTAGAGGGCGATGAGGCGATTGCGGCACTGCTGCGGTAACCAACGTATTGATTTAACCGTAACGCGTAGGCATCCCGTGCTTCTCAGAGTAGTTGGCAAATTCAGCCACTATTATCGGCTTCGAAACTTGCCATGATGTTAAAGATGAAGGTCGGCATGGCGAAGTTAAGATTCGGTTTGAATAGATAGTTCTCGCCAGCTTGTTTAAGAGCACAAATTTCAAATAAAATTTTTTGAAAAAAGAGTTAGTTTGGAAAAAATGCTCAGCAAATGAAGACGCACTTTTACTCAAAATCAGTGGCATTCGGCATCTTGTTAGGGTTTAGTTTTGGAAACGGTTTTGGGCAAGCACGGCAACGCCTATTTTTTGAAACGCGACTAACTTCCCGGAAGCAGTATTTTGATTTTTCTGACGATGGTGGTAAGGTCGATCCCAACGGCAGGCGCCTTACCTATGGCTTCACGCTCACCTACTTTCCTACGGAAAAGCTTTCCGTTCAAACGGGCGTGCTGCGAAATACATTTAGTGATGATATCAATGTTACGGAGAGCTTGTTACGCTCCCGCTCCAATCCTTTTGCAGCGGTTGGTGTTCCGCTTCATATTGGCTGGCAACCGCTATCGGACGATAAATTTTCATTTCTCGTTTTCACCGGATTCACCACAAATTGGCTGGAAGGGGTAATTCCTGGAGTTTCAGGACATTCCTTTAGTGGAGTATCATCTTCAGGCACTGTCTTCGATTATAGCCTTCGGGCTCAAACCCAAATTGGCACGCGTACCTTAATTACGCTGGATGGCGGCTTTACTTTTGGGTTTGATCTATCCCGAAGGCTGCGCGGCTCCGTCTGCTACCTTCGCAATTTTGGGTTCGGTAAAAACATTACTACTACGCAGGCCACATACACCATAACGGAGGGCGTAAAAGTATCCGGCCCTTTTACCGCTACGGTAAGCAATGATGGAGATGCCAGCCAATGGAGCTTTGGCCTACAGTACATGTTCGGTCCGGATGTAAAGGCGAGCCCTCCGCGAATTCAAAAAAGAGATTCAACGTATCTGCGGAAAGAAAATGCCAGAGTAGTTCGGCTTCTGAACGTGGGCATTATAAACCCATCGATTGAATGGGAGCGCCCCCTTTCTCGCTTCACCACCCTCTCCATCCAACCAGGTGTAGGGTACGGAATTTCATATCCTGCGCTTTCGCGAGCAAACACGCTCGGTTTTCTTTATCTGATTGCTCCGTTTCTGGATGTGCAGAGCCGGTACTACTACAGTCTGCAGAGGCGAAGCATGAGGGGTAAATCCACAGAGAACAACACGGCTAGTTTTCTTTCGCTACGGCTACTTACACGGGGGCCTACGCTGGCAACCAATTTCTCCCGCCAAAACGAGATTGACTTAGCTGCTGGGCCAACGTGGGGTGTGCGGCATAACTCCGGTCGGGTAACGATTCTGTTTGATGTTGGCCCCGTGATTTACTGGGATCGCGAAAATCGCGGATTGTTTCCGTTGATCCTGCAATTGAATGTGGGCTATCGCTTGGCCAACAAAAAAACGGATTAACCCTCCAACTGCCGCAAATAAAGCTGTATCGTGTTTTCCAACCCCAGATAAAGGGCATCGCAAATCAAGGCATGGCCGATGGAAACTTCGTCCAGGTAGGGAATAGATTGCTTAAGGAATTTGAGATTGTGGAGATCAAGATCATGGCCCGCGTTAATTCCCAACCCCAAATCCTTTGCCCGACCCGCTGCCGTGACGTACGCGGCTACGGCGGTGTCTCGGTTTTCGCGATAGCGACTTGCGTACGGCTCGGTATACAATTCAATTCGGTCGGCACACACGGTTTTTGCACCGGTCACCATAGCTACGTCCGGATTCACAAAAATCGACACGCGCACGCCCCAGCCTTTTATTTTTTTTACGATGTCCGACAGAAACTCGGCATCCACCACGGTGTTCCAGCCGGCATTGCTCGTAATCACGTGCGGGCCGTCGGGTACCAGCGTGGCTTGCGCGGGGCGCACGCGCTCCACCAGCTCCAGATAGCGCTCGTCCGGGTAACCCTCAATGTTGAACTCGGTGGTAACCACTTGTTTTAGATCCAACACATCCTGGTACCGGATGTGGCGCTCATCTGGCCGCGGGTGTACCGTTATTCCCTGCGCCCCAAATCGCTCACAGTCCAGCGCCACCTGGGTTACTTTCGGGTTGTTACCACCACGTGCGTTGCGCAGCGTAGCCACTTTGTTGATGTTCACGGAGAGGCGGGTCATGCAGATTTAGAAATATTGGCAGGCTGGTGTAATTTCGCACCAAAATTATCAAACATGAGCTTACGGCAACAGGTTGATGCGGACATTAAAGCCGCCATGTTGGCAAAAAAGAAAGACGAGCTGGAAGCGTTGCGTGGTATTAAATCCATGATTCTGCTGGCCGAAACAGAAAAGGGTGGCTCGGGCGACATCTCGCAGGATGCGGAAATGAAACTGCTTACGAAAGCCGCCAAACAAAGAAAAGAATCGGCTGATATTTTTACTAAAGAAGGCCGCACCGAATTGGCCCAGCGCGAATTATTTCAATTGGAAGTCATCAGCCGATATCTGCCCAAGCAACTTACTGAGGCCGAAATTGAGGCCGAGCTAAAAAACATCATTGCTGCGGTGGGTGCAAAATCTCCGCAAGACATGGGCAAAGTCATGGGCGCCGCCACCAAGGCGTTGGCGGGCAAAGCAGATGGCAAACTCATATCTGAGCTGGTAAAAAAACTCCTGGCCGCTTGAGTAAGATTGACATTGCGTTGGTGGTAATTGTAGCCATTGGCGCCTGGAGCGGCTACCGCGAGGGTTTTTTGATGGAGCTTTTTTCTTTATTGGCGTTGGTTTTGGGCATTTTGGGTGCTTTTAAACTCATGGGCATGGGGGTAGAGTACCTGGAGCGGAACATGAACATTGACGAAACGATGTTGCCGTACATCTCCTTCGCGATTATCTTTTTTGTGATTCTTGGCCTGGTAACGTGGTTGGGCAGGCGTTTGCGCAACTCCATTGATAAAACATTTCTTGGTAAAGTAGATCAGTGGATGGGCCTGCTGCTGGGTGCGTTCAAAACCCTTTTCGTGGTCTCTATCGTGCTCTGGATTGTGGATTCGTTTAAAGTAAAATTTCCAGAGCACTATACGGCCGGCTCATGGCTATATCCGTTCACGGCTAAGCTTGCTCCCAACGTTGCGGGCTGGCTGGCTGGCTTTGTACCGTTTTTCCGGGAAATTTTCCGGCAGTTCTAAGGTTGCGTTTTTTTTAGTTACTTAAGGCCTTTACACATGGCACTATCCGTTAAACAAACAGGTGATTTCACATACGTAGATGAAGGCGCTGGCCAGGTGCTGATGCTTTTACACGGCCTGTTTGGCGCGTTGAGCAATTGGGAGGGCGTGGTGAACCAATTCAAAAAGGAATACCGCGTGGTTATCCCGATGTTACCCATCTACGAAATGCCAATTAAACAAGCCGGCCTGGAAGGGCTGCGCGAGTTTACAGAAAGATTTGTGAGTTTGATGAAACTGGAAAACATGATCATCATGGGCAACTCCTTGGGCGGCCACGTAGCGCTGTTGTACACCCTGCACAACCCGGAAAAAGTAGCCAAGCTGGTGCTTACCGGCAGCTCCGGTTTGTTTGAAAATGCAATGGGGGGCTCATACCCCAAACGCGGTAGTTACGAGTACATTCGCGAGCGGGTGGCCTACACGTTTTATGATCCGGCGGTGGCATCGAAAGAATTGGTAGACGAAGTTTTTGAAACCACCAAGAGCATTCCTAAATGCATGCGGATTGTTGCCATTGCCAAATCTGCCCAACGTAATAATCTTGCGCTGGATCTACCCAAAATACAAGTGCCTACCTTGCTGGTCTGGGGCTTGAACGACACCATTACACCGCCCATGGTTGCACATGAGTTTAATCGGCTGATCCCGAATTCGCAGTTGCAATTCATCGATCGTTGCTGCCACGCACCCATGATGGAACACCCCGAAACATTCAATACACTGGTTAGCTCCTTTTTGGCCCGTACATGATTGCAGAAGAACTCATCAACCACATGATTCCACCGTTGAAGGTGACAGACGATGCGCATAAAGCCATTGTGTGGATGGAAGAGTTTCGCTGCAAGCAATTGCCCGTGGTGGATGAGGGAGAGCTACTGGGTTTCGTATCCGAAGAAATCATCCTCGAGTCCAACGACATCGAAAAACTGCTGTCGGGTTTTCAACTCGAAGGAAAGACGTGTGCCGTTGCGCTGGATGCGCATTTTTATGATATTCTTAAAGTAGCGGGCGATCATAAACTTAGCATGGTGGCCGTGTTGGATGAGGAGCGAAACTACCAAGGGGTGATTACGGTGCAGGATGTGATGGCCTCGTTTGCACAAACCGCCGCTGTGCAAATGCCGGGTGGCATCCTGGTGCTTTCCATGAATCTGGTAGACTACTCGTTAACGGAAATCAGCCGGTACGTGGAGGAAAACAGCGCCAAGATTATCAGTAGCAACATCGTGGAGGATCCGCTCGATAAGGGGCGCATCAAACTCACGCTCAAGATCAACCAAACGGATTTATCGCGCATTGTGGCCACGTTGGAGCGGTTTGGTTACCGGGTAATCGGTCGCTACCAGGAAACCCTGAAAGAAGACGGCAACGACAAAGCCCGGCTGGAAATGCTGATGCGCTACCTCAATATCTAACCGATGCGAATAGGTATCCACGGTCGCGATTTTCAACAAAAGTCACACCAGTTTATTGATGGTATTCTCGATTTTCTGCTTCAGCACGGTGCGGAGGTGTGGGTGTCCGACAAGCTGTTGAAACTGCTTTCGCGTGCCTACGTGCGCAAGGTGCGCGCGTTCGCCCTGGGGGATTCCCTGCGCGGTCTGGGCGCGTTTCTTTCGATTGGTGGCGATGGCACCATGCTCGAATCCGTAACCTACATGGGCAAAACACAAGTGCCTACCTTGGGCATCAACACGGGCCGCCTGGGTTTTCTGGCCACGGTAAATCGCGAAGATGCGTTAGCCGCCATTACCGATGTGCTTGCAAAAAACTTCACGACCGAGCACCGCACGCTGCTGGCGTTGAAAAGCAATACCGGCTTGTTTGGCGATTTTAACTTTGCGCTGAACGACCTCACCATCATGAAGAAGGATTCGTCTTCCATGATTCATGTAGATGTGTTTGTGGATAAACAACTGCTCAACTCGTACTGGGCGGATGGCATCATTGTGGCCACGCCCACAGGCTCAACGGGCTATTCGTTGAGTTGTGGAGGCCCGCTGGTGCACCCGGCCAGCGAAAGTTTTGTAATAACGCCCGTTAGCCCGCATACGCTAACGGCCCGGCCCGTGGTGGTAAACAACCAGGCCGAGATCAGTTTCCGCATCGAAGGCCGCACCAACCGGTTTTTGCTTTCGCTGGATTCCCGCTTCGAAACCATCGATTCTTCGGTGAAATTATCTGTGAAAAAGGCCAGGTTCGCCACCCAATTAATCCATTTGCCGCACTACGATTACTTCCTCACCCTCCAGAAAAAATTGAACTGGGGCCTGGACGTTCGCAATTAACCCGCACCCCGGGTGCAAATAAATCGTGTAGATTCGTTACTTTTGAGATTCGGAAAACTCATGTTTATGCGGAAACTATTGTTGGCATGTTTATCAGTGGCGTTTCTTTCGTTTTCTTACGATGGCGAGGCGCAGATCAATCGGAAAACACTGAAGCGCAATAACAAGCGCATGGCTAACTTCCGCGGCAAGAAGAATAACTTCGGAAAAGACAAGCGTTACAACACGCTGGGCTTCGCGGTAAATGCCCTCAATTACTATGGTGATCTGGCACCCCGCCCGGGCATTGGCAGCACCGATATCTCGTTTACACGCCCCGGTTTTGCCGCTTCGTTTAACCACCGGTTTGGGCCGCGCTACACGCTGGCAACAAACTTCATGTGGGGTACGCTGCGCGGTGCGGATGCCGAGTCGGCCGACCGGGGAGACCTCGATAATGGCGTGTTCCGGTACCGCAGAAATTTATCGTTCAGAAACCAAATCAAAGAACTTTCGGTCATGGGCGTGTTCGATCTGTTTAAGAACGAAGGAAACTATCTCAGCCGGGTAAAGTGGACACCCTACGCCTTCCTGGGTGTGGCCGCATTTCACCATAATCCTCGTGGCCTTGCCCCTGCTACCGACCTTCAGGGCAACCCGTTAGCCGAGGCAGGCCAATGGGTAGAGCTTCGCCCGCTTGGCACGGAAGGACAATACGCCAACCTCGCCCCTACGGATCTAAACGCAGGCATCCAACCCTACAAAACCTTGGGCATTGCAATACCTTTTGGTGTGGGGGCTCGTTTTAGAATCAATGAAGTCATGGACCTTTCGGCCGATATCGCGTTTCGCTACACGTTTACAGACTATTTGGATGACGTTAGCCAGAACTACGTTGACTTGGGTGTGCTTTCCAGCCCGCTCGCTAAAGCCATGTCTTACCGCGGGAACGAATTGCCTGCGGCCGATCAACCCGCCCGAACTACCTACGTGGGCCGCGATGGCCAAACCTATAGCGTGATACCCGGATATGGACAGGAATTCAGAGACAACCTGCGTGGTTCCAAAAACGATCGCGATATTTACATGGTTACTTCCATCCGCCTCACCTACATTTTGGGCGCTACTTTCCACCGCGCCAAATTCAGATAAACACCGGGTGAAGAACTGCGCGGCAGCGTTTTTAATCTTGTTTGTTTTGGGGTGGGCGCCCGCCCACGCTCAGTTGCGCCAGCGGTCGGAAATCGGGGGCGGTATCGGCACGTTCAACTACACGGGCGATCTGGTGCGCTCGTACAACATCCTCAACTCGCAACCCGCGGCCACGCTCTTTTACCGCAGCAACATCAGCAAAGTCATCAGCTTCAGGGCCGGCCTCACCGGTGGCAAACTAAGCGCCTCGGACCAACGACCGATTGATGCCGCCGCGGCACAGCGCAACACGGGTTTCAATATTTTTCTCATGGAGGTGTCCTCCACATTTGAATACCATTTTTTGGATTGGCGCGAAGGCAAACGCAGGTTGCGCTTTACTCCCTACCTCTTTGGTGGCATTAGCGTATTTGGCATCAGTGGCAATAACCGAACGAACCAGGGGTACAGCAGCGTGCAAATGGCGATCCCGTTTGGTGGTGGGATGAAATACGTGCTTAATCCCAAGTGGTACATGGCCTTTGAGATCGGAATCCGGAAGACCTTCTTCGATTATCTGGATGGCGTGGCCGATGAAGATGTGAGCCGCAAAAACTTTCAATACGGCAATCCCTACGACTACGATAACTTTTTTTTCGTGGGTTTGTCGCTCACCCGCACGTTCTACGACATTCCCTGCGCAAAAAATCCTTACTAGCTAAAACTTTTCCGGGCCGGCCGCCATCTTTACCAGACTCCAACCACCTGTGAGATGTGAAGGAAATAGGCTATTTTTACGCCCTTATGCCCTCTCTGAAGGACCAAATCGACCTTGCCAAGATGCCGCAGCACATTGCTGTGATCATGGATGGCAATGGCCGCTGGGCACAACGCAAAGGTGCAGCCCGCATTTTTGGTCATCGCAACGCGATTGAAGCCGTGCGCGCAGTAACAGAGGGTTGTGCCGAGTTAGGGGTGAAATACCTCACGTTGTATGCATTCAGCACCGAGAACTGGGGCCGCCCTAAAGAAGAGGTGGATGCATTGATGGAGTTGCTCATCAACACGTTGAAAAAGGAAATCCAAACGCTGCACGATAACAAAGTGCGCCTGTCTACCATTGGCGATATTAGTCATCTGCCGCTGGACTGCCAGCGTAATCTGGATGAAGCAAAATTGAGCACGCGCGGTAATTCCGGGTTAAACCTGGTGATTGCCTTAAACTACAGCGGCCGGGCGGAGCTGGTGCGTGCCATGCGTACGCTTGGGATGGAAATTCAGGCGGGCCGCCTCCACCCGGAAGACATTAGCGAATTACACGTGAGCCGCGCACTCGAAACCGCGTTGATTCCCGACCCGGAACTTTTAATTCGCACCAGTGGCGAAATGCGGGTAAGCAATTTTCTGCTTTGGCAGATTGCCTACACCGAACTTCATATTACCAAAACGCTGTGGCCCGATTTCCGCAAGGAAAACCTATACGAGGCCATTTGCGATTATCAAACCCGCGAGCGCAGGTTCGGAAAAGTTTTAGCACCATCCATTTAGTAGCAGTATGATTCGAGTGGTTTTGATCGGAATGGTTTTTTTAGGCGTTAGCCTGCAAACTTCTGCCCAGTTCCGGAAGAACCGCGAACGTGCCACAACGGAAACTACGCCCGAAAAGAGTGCCTCGCTTAGCGATTTAAACTATGCCAACCCGAGCGAATATTACATTGGTGGCATTGAAGTAGAAGGTCTCAAAGTCTTGGATAAAACCGCGATCGTCTCGCTATCGGGTTTAAAAGTGGGCGACAAAATCAAGATTCCGGGCGATCAGGTAGGCAATGCCGTGCGTAAGTTATGGAAGCACGGATTAGTGGGAGACGTTTCAATTTTAGTCGATCGCATTGAGGGCCTCAACGTGTTCCTGATTATTCAATTGGCGGAGCGGCCCCGTCTGGCCGAGTTCTATTTCACGGGGATTTCAAAAGGCCGCCAGTCTTCACTTAAAGAAGACCTGGATCTCATCAAAGGTAAAATCGTGAACGATGCCATGATCCGCAACGCGGAGGTGACGATCAAAAAATTCTTCGTGAAAAAAGGTTTTCTGAACACGAAAGTGCGTGCCATTCAACTGCTAGACACACTTAACCGCGGTTACGTGCGGCTGCGTTTTGATGTAGACCTGCAAAGCAAGGTGCGCATTAACGAAGTGAAGTTTACCGGCAATGACGAGATTTCTTCTAACCGCTTGAAGAAGACGCTGAAGAAAACAAAAGAGCACCCAAGATTGAATCTGCACCGTTTGATTCTGGCGGGGGTGCTGCGTTCGAACACAAAAGAGAAAGTAGAGTTTCTAACCAACCGCAAACCCGTTTCCTGGCGGCAGTCAAAAGAATTCTTAAACAAACACGTAAAACTCAATTTCTTCAACGGGTCAAAGTTCATTGCTTCAGAATTTGAAGAGGATAAGGCGAAGCTGATCGCGTTCTATAACTCCAAAGGGTTTCGCGATGCCGAAATTCTGAGCGATACGGTGGTTCGCTACGACAGGCGCGGAATAGATGTGCAGTTCAAGCTTTCCGAGGGACGCAAGTATTATTTCCGAAACGTAACCTGGACGGGCAACTACCTTTACACCGCAGCTACTTTAGATAAGATCCTCGATATCAAAAAAGGTGATGTCTACAACAAAGAGTTGCTCGATAAGAAAACCACCTTCAACCCGAAAGGGGCAGATATCAACGGCTTGTACATGGATGACGGGTATCTGTTTTTCCGCTGCGTACCGATTGAAGTTGCCGTGGTGGGCGATTCCATTGACGTAGAGATGCGCATCTTTGAGGGCGACCAAGCCACGATCGATAAGGTAATTATCTCTGGTAACGAACGCACGAGCGACCACGTGATCCGCAGGGAGCTAAGCACCGTGCCGGGCAATAAATTCCGCCGGTCAGATATTATTCGCACCAACCAAATTCTATCGTCTATGGGGTATTTTAATCCGCAGAAGATAGAGCAAGATATCCGCCCGAATCCGGCCAACGGCACCGTGGATATTGAGTGGAAAGTGGAGGAACAATCGAACGACCAGATCGAGTTATCCGGCGGTTGGGGTGGTGCGTTTGGCTTTGTGGGTACCTTGGGTGTAACCTTTAATAACTTCTCGGCCCGCAATATTCCACACCTCAAAAAGTGGCGTCCGCTACCCGTGGGCGATGGCCAGCGGTTATCGTTGCGCATGCAGGCCAACGGGCGGTCGTTCCAGAGTTACAGTTTTTCGTTTACGGAGCCTTGGCTGGGCGGCCGCAGACCTAACTCTTTTACCGTGAGTTTGAATCACTCAATCACGCGCGGGATTATTGGTGGTGTGGCCAATCGGTTTGAGTTTTCAGACGATCGCTCGCTTCGGCAGAGTGGTGTAACCTTCGGCTTGGGCCGCCGCCTGGAGTGGCCCGATAATTATTTCGTGCTTCAAAACTCGTTGCAATTGCTACGGTACCGCTACAATAACTGGAACGGGCTCCCGGCCGGTCAGGGCGATACCTTCCAGTTCTCGTTCGAGACCGTGTTATCGCGAAACAGCATCGATAACCCGATGTACCCTACCAGCGGCTCGCAAGTGTCGCTCAGCGCGAAGTTTACACCACCGTACTCGCAATGGCGTGATCCGGCGTTGTACGAGCAAGGACTTCAGGAACGCTACCGTTGGGCCGAATTCCATAAGTGGATGCTCGATGCGAAGTTTTATGTAAAACTGTTGGGCAGTTCCAAGCCGAATGGCCGCAGTCTCGTGCTGGAGGCAAAAGCCCATTACGGATTCCTCGGTTCATACTCGCGCACGTTAGGGCCCGGTCCGTTTGAACGGTTTGTTGTTGGTGGCGATGGTTTGGCCGGCGGTTTCAATGCGTTTGTGTTGGGTCAGGAAATTGTGGGTCTCCGCGGGTATCCTAACAACTCAATCACTCCGCCAAACTATGCGGCATCCCGCAACCCGAACGACATCTGGGGTGGTATCGCCTACACCAAGTTGGGCATGGAGTTGCGTTACCCGGTAACCACGGGGCAGGCGGCCACCATTTATGGCTTTGTGTTTACCGAAGCCGGAAACAACTGGGACAATTTCTATCAGTTCAACCCGTTTAACCTCTATAAATCAGCCGGTGTTGGGGCACGTATCTTCATGCCTGCGTTCGGCTTAATTGGATTAAACTGGGCGTATGGATTTGATACTTTACCGGGAGCTACAGCCCGTAGCGGGTCGCAGTTCCACTTTACCATTGGTCAGCAAATTCGTTAATATGCGGCTGTTGGGCTGGGCGCTGGTTGCCTTTGTTTTTTTCGGCAAGAATATTGCAGCAGCTCAGAAGTTCGGGTACATCGACTCAGAATTTATTCTGAATAAAATGCCTGAATACGGCAAGGCCCAGGCCGAGATTGATCAACTCTCCGGGGCGTGGCAGAAAGAAGTAGAGGAAATGCAGAAAAAAACCGAGAGCCTTTACGCGGCGTACCAGGCCGAACAGGTGCTGCTTACCGAAGAAATGAAGCAGGAACGCCTGGCCGAAATCCGCAAGAAGGAAAACGAGCTGAAAGAGTATCAAAAAAAGGTTTTTGGTTTTGGAGGCTTATTTTTTTTGAAAAAACAGGAATTGATTAAACCTTTACAGGATAAAGTTTTCGATGCGGTCGATAAAGTGGCTAAAGCAAACCGGTTAGCTATTATTTTCGATAAAGCCGGAGAACTGGTGATGATTTATACGGACCCGCGCCATGACTATACCGACTTTGTGCTGGAAGAGCTTGGCTTAGGAGACCCCAACGATAAAATAAAATGAATGCTATTTTGAACACGAAAAAAATGAAAACAACGCTTCTTGCCCTTGGATTGATTTGCGCATCGTTTGTGGCACAATCGCAAACCACTCAGAAAATCGGTTATGCTGAATGGGATTACATCTTCAGTCAACTGCCGGAATTCAAACGTATCGATGCCGACCTAAAGACACATGTTACCCAACTCGAAAATCAGCTAAAAGCAAAGTATCAGGATTACGAGAACAAACTTAAAGCCTACCAAGGCATGCCTGCTACCACGCCGGATGCGATCCGAGCAGACAAAGAGCGCGAGCTTACCCAAATGCAGGAAAGCATCCAGAAGTTTCAGCAAGATGCGGAGGCCTCCAGCCGCAAAAAGCAAACCGATTTGATGGAACCGGTGTACACAAAAGTGGGCAAGGCCATTGCTGATGTGGCGAAAGAGCAGGGCTATTCCTTTATCATCAATCCGCAAACCGTACAAGGTGCTGACATCCTTTTGTACAGCGATGATAAGTTTAATATTTCCGATCTGGTGTTGAAAAAGCTTGGTGTTACACCTGCTCCGGCACCCGCAAAAACGAACTAACGGTAAAAAAATCTTCAGCAAAAAGGGCTCCCTGCGAAGCCCTTTTTTTATGCCTACACCTACTTGGCTTTGGGATGCGCCTGCTGATAAACCTTTTTTAGTTTCTCTATTGAGTTATGCGTGTACACTTGAGTGGCAGCCAAACTGGTGTGGCCCAGCAGGTCTTTTACCGCGTTAATCTCTGCGCCCTGGTTTAACAAATGCGTAGCATAGGTGTGGCGTAGCACATGTGGACTTTTTTTCTCTGCCGATGTGGTAAGTTGGAGGTAGCGCTTCACCAGGCGGTACACAAACATGGGGTACATGGGCACACCTTGGTCAGTGAGCAGCAGAAGGGCATGTGCAGGCGTACCAAACGCTTCGTTGCGGATGGTTTGGTACCTACTGATCAAAGCAGCCAATGAGTCGGTGAAAGGAATCACCCGTTCTTTATTTCTTTTGCCAACCACCTTCAATGTGCGCTCGCGCAGATTCACCCGTTTTTCCTCCAGCGAAATGAGTTCCGCTAACCGCATTCCCGTTCCGTAAAGCAGTTCCAGCACGAGCTGATCGCGTACACCGGAGAAAGAATCTCCAAATGCTGCGTGGTCTAAAAGCAGGTTCATCTCTTTTTCGGCTACGAATTGTGGTAGCCTTTTGGCCGTTTTTAACGCCCGGATCTTTTGCATGGGATTTTTTGTGATCAGCCCTTCTTTCATTAAGAACTTGAAGAAGCTACGAAGGCATGCTACTTTCCGATTGATGGAGCTGTTGGACAAATCGTGTCGGCTGAGCTCGGCCAACCATGAGCGAACCATGGCGTAACTGGCCCGCGCGGGGCCTATCTCATACGCCTTTAACAAATACTGGTTGAATTGTTCCAAATCAACCCGATATGCACCGGTTGTTTTACCGCTGTACCGTTTTTCAAATTGAAGATATCTCAGAAATGATTCAACCTCCTCCATAATGCGATGGAAGATAAAAAAATAACCCCGGCTGAATCTCAACCGGGGTTGCTTTATGCATTATTTCGCTGCTTCTACCTAGTAGTTCTCGGAAGCATACTGCTTCTGGCGGTAGGCTGCGCGCAAAACCTCGTTTCTACGGGCCACAGAAGGCTTTTCGAACGAAGTGCGGGAGCGCAATTCGCGCAAAATGCCGGTTTTTTCAAACTTCTTCTTAAAGCGCTTCAATGCTTTATCGATCGACTCGTTTTCTTTGATATTAATGATCAACATGACTCCTTCTGTGTTAAGGGCTGCAAATATACAGAATCACTTCATTTTTGCAACATCACGCCAGTAAAGACCGCGAAATAACGAGCTTTTGGATTTCGGACGTACCCTCGCCAATGGTGCAAAGCTTGGCATCGCGATAGTGTTTTTCCACCGGAAAATCTTTGGTGTAGCCGTAGCCGCCAAAGATTTGTACCGCGTCGTTGGCTACGTCTACGGCAGTTTCAGATGCAAAGAGTTTGGCAATGGCCGATTCCTTTGTAACCGAAAGCCCAGCCGATTTGCGATACGCGGCCTGTAGCGTAAGGCATTTTGCAGCTTCTATTTTGGTTGCCATTTCGGCCAATTTGAAGGAAATTCCCTGAAAGGAGGAAATCGGCTGATTGAACTGTTTGCGCTCCTGCGCGTACGCCAGGGCCGCTTCGAAAGCGCCTTGCGCAATGCCTAAACTTAGCGCCGCAATAGAAATCCGGCCACCATCCAGCACTTTTAGTGCCTGCTTAAAACCTTCACCCTCTGCACCCAGGCGATTCGCCACCGGTATTTTGCAGTCGTTAAAGATTAGTTCGGCCGTTTCTGAGGCACGCATACCCAATTTGTTTTCTTTTTTGCCGGGGTAAAAGCCAGGCGTGCCCTTTTCGATAATGAATGCGCTCGTGCCTTTGCTATCGCCCACCTTTCCGGTGCGGGCAATCACCACCGCCACATCGCCCGAAATTCCGTGGGTAATAAAGTTCTTTGCACCGTTCAACACGTAATTGTCGCCTTCGCGCACGGCAGTGGTTTTCATATTGCCGGCATCAGAGCCGGTGTTTGGTTCGGTTAATCCCCACGCCCCGATCCATTGGCCTGTTGCCAGCAGCGGTAAGTATTTTTGCTTTTGTGCCTCGGATCCAAACTGCAAAATGTGGCCGGTACAAAGGGAGTTGTGTGCAGCCATCGACAACCCGATGCTTCCATCCACTTTGGCTAATTCTGCAATTGCAGTAACGTATTCGGGATAACCAAAACCTGAGCCGTGATACTCTTGTGGCACCAATACACCCATCAATCCCAGCTCTCCCAACTTTTTAAAGAGCGCCACGGGAAAAATTTGGTTTTCATCCCATTCTGATCGATACGGCAACATGTGCTGCACGGCAAAATCTTGCACCATCTTGGCAATCATGGCTTGGTTCTCGGTTTCAACGTACGCAGCAGCGCTTCCGGAATCTTGATTTGACATAAACAGAATAGATTTTGACTTGCAAATATAACCGAACAACTGTTAGTTTGGTTCTTAATCGGCCATCTGTATAACCCTATTTTGAGGCATTCAGACGGAAAAGATTTCCTTTTTGGACTAGTTTTGCGCGCTCAAAGAAATTTATCCCACAAAAGATGAAAATAGCAGTAATTGGTACCGGTTACGTTGGCTTGGTAACAGGCACTTGTTTTTCAGAAACGGGCAATTACGTAACCTGTGTAGATATCGATCAAAAGAAGGTGGAGCGCCTCGTCGCAGGCCAAATTACCATTTATGAACCCGGCCTTGAGGTGATGTTTGAGCGCAACCTGCGCCAGCAGCGCCTGAAATTTACCACCGACTTGAAAGCCGGTATCCAAGACGCGGAAATCATATTTCTGGCCTTGCCCACGCCCCCGGGCGAAGACGGTTCGGCAGACTTGCGCTACGTGCTTAACGTGGCAGACGAGTTAGGAAAGATATTAACCCACTATGCCGTAGTGGTGGACAAAAGCACAGTACCTGTAGGTACGGCCGACAAGGTTCGGGAGCGGATTGCCAAAAACGCAAAGGTGGAATTCGATGTGGTGTCTAACCCAGAGTTTCTGCGCGAAGGTGTGGCCGTTGAAGATTTTATGAAACCCGACCGTGTAGTTGTTGGAACTTCATCCGATCGTGCCCGCAAAGTGATGGAAAACCTGTACGCACCGTTTGTTCGGCAGGGTAACCCGATTGTGTTCATGGATGAGCGTTCGGCCGAACTAACCAAATATGCCGCGAACTCATTTCTTGCAACCAAAATTTCGTTCATGAACGAAATTGCCAATCTGTGCGAATTGGTAGGTGCGGATGTGGACGCCGTGCGCAAAGGAATAGGTACCGACAGCCGGATTGGAAAACGTTTTCTGTTTCCCGGCATTGGGTATGGTGGAAGCTGTTTCCCCAAAGACGTGCAGGCGTTGGTAAAGTCATCCGATGAAGTCAATTACGATTTCCGCATTCTGAAGGCCGTGATGGACGTAAACACCGATCAGAAAACCCGCCTCATTCAAACCATTCACCAACATTACGCTGGCGGTGTAAAGGGCAAAACGTTTGCCATTTGGGGATTGTCTTTCAAACCCCACACAGACGATATTCGCGAGGCCCCGGCGCTCTACAACATCGATGCGCTGTTACAGGCAGGAGCCAACGTGCAAGTGCACGATCCGGAAGCGATGGAACATGTAAAACGTATCTACGGCACGCGCATCAAATTTTTCGATGACCCGTACCAAACGTTGGCGGGTGCAGATGCACTCTTTATCGCCACCGAGTGGCCGGAGTTTCGTTCAGTTGATTTCAGCCGGCTAAAAACCACGTTGAAAGACAGCGTGATTTTTGACGGACGTAACTTATACGACTTGGCCACGATCAAGGGCCAGGGCATTACATATTACAGCATTGGAAGGGAGGTTATTCATGGCTAAAGATCAAGTACTCATTACCGGCGCAGCCGGTTTTCTCGGCTCGCACTTGTGCGACCGGTTCATTAAAGAAGGCTACAGAGTGGTGGGCATGGATAACCTGATTACAGGCGACATGCGCAACGTGGAGCACCTGATGAAACATCCGGACTTTGAATTCTACCACCACGATGTGAGCAAGTATGTGCACGTACCGGGCCCGATTAAGTACATCTTGCACTTTGCCTCTCCGGCAAGCCCGATCGACTACCTGAAGATTCCGATCCAAACACTAAAAGTCGGCTCGTTGGGCACCCACAACCTGCTGGGCCTGGCGCGAGCAAAAGGCGCAAGCATACTCGTGGCTTCTACCTCTGAGGTCTATGGCGATCCGCTCGTGCATCCGCAAACCGAAGAGTATTACGGCAACGTAAACCCGATTGGTCCACGCGGGGTGTATGACGAAGCGAAACGCTTCCAGGAGGCCATCACCATGGCCTATCATACCTACCACAAAGTGGAAACGCGTATTGTGCGCATTTTCAATACCTATGGTCCGCGCATGCGCCTCAATGATGGCCGCGTACTTCCGGCATTCATTGGCCAAGCGCTCCGGGGCGAGGATCTTACCGTGTTTGGCGATGGATCGCAAACCCGTTCGTTCTGTTATGTTGATGATCTGATCGAGGGTATTTACCGGCTCTTGCTTTCGGATTACGCATACCCTGTAAACATTGGCAACCCGGATGAAATTACCATCGGCCAGTTTGCGGAGGAAATCATCAAGCTCACGGGCACTGCTCAAAAAGTAGTATACCATCCGTTGCCAAAAGATGATCCCAAACAACGGCAACCCAACATCACCAAAGCACGCGAAATTCTGGGCTGGGCACCGAAAGTTTCGCGCCAGGAGGGACTAAAAATTACGTACGAGTACTTCAAATCACTACCAAGAGAAGTTCTCTATCACCGCGAGCATAAGGATTTTGACAAATACATCAAGTGAAAAAAAGTAAAATTCTAATCACCGGAGCTGCCGGTTTTATCGGTTCGCACGTAGCGAAACGTTTCGTCCGGCGTTATCCGGAGTATTCCATCGTTGTGTTGGATGATCTGACCTACGCGGGTAATTTGGAAAACCTGAAGGAGATAGAAGGTGCAGCCAACTATCAATTTGTTAAAGGTAACATTAACGATTTTGGGTTCATCCAAAATCTGTTCAAACAACATGCATTTAGTGGTGTAATTCACCTCGCGGCAGAATCGCATGTAGATCGTTCGTTGGAAAACCCGGCCGAGTTTGTGATCACCAACATCGTAGGCACCGTTAACCTGCTGAAAGCCGCCACCGATGCGTGGAAAGGCCAGTTTGAGGGCAAGCGGTTCTATCACATCTCTACGGATGAGGTGTACGGATCGCTGGGCGCTGAGGGCTTTTTTACAGAGCACACACCCATCGACCCACAGTCGCCCTACTCTGCATCAAAAGCGGGCAGCGACCACTTTGTGCGTGCGTTCCATAACAGCTACCACTTACCCGTGGTGATTAGCCGTTGCTCCAACAACTATGGCCCGAATCATTTCCCTGAGAAACTGATTCCGCTGATGATCCACAACATCATTCAAAACAAACCTTTGCCGGTGTACGGCAAAGGAGAGAATGTGCGCGACTGGCTCTATGTGGAAGATCATGCGTCTGCAATTGATGTGATTTTTCATCGCGGCAAGATTGGCGAGGTCTACAACATCGGGGGTAACAACGAGTGGAAAAACCTTGATCTGGTGCACTTGCTGTGCAAAATCATGGATGAAAAACTCCAACGCCCGGCGGGTACCTCCGCACAACTCATTACGTTCGTAAAAGATCGCCCGGGGCATGATCTGCGCTACGCCATTGACGCTTCTAAGCTGCGCGATGAACTCGGCTGGGAGCCCTCTCTCGACTTCCCCACCGGCTTAGCGAAAACGGTAGATTGGTATTTAGCGAATGAAGAATGGTTGACGCATGTTACATCGGGCGACTATCGTAAATATTACGAAAACATGTACGCTAACCGTTAGCCGCTTGCGGGTTCGAAAAGAAGTGCTACATTTGCACCACTTCTTACGAGATTCTTGAAAGAGGGGACCAAAAGTCCCCTTTTTTGTTCTCTAAGCGGGTGTTTTTATGGACATAGCAGCAGCAATACGCGAGAAAATCGGAGATTTTTTAAAGCCGGGCCACTTTTTAGTGGAAGTGCTTTTTAAGTCGAAAAATCCTCACGCCCAAAAGTTGTTGGTGATTGTAGATGGTGATCACGGGATTTCGATTGATGACTGCGCAGACCTTAGCCGCTCCCTCTCAGATTGGTTGGATACGCAAACGGAGTTGAATGCCCCGTTTACACTGGAGGTATCTACCCCCGGCCTCGACCAGCCGCTTAAGTTGGAACGGCAGTACAGAAAAAACGTGGGCCGGGAGGTGAAGGTACACACCCGCGCGGCGCAGGTTGTCACCGGCAAACTCGTGGCCGTTGGCGCGGAAAACATCCGTTTGGAAGTTACCCCCAAGGGTGCAAAAAAAGGCGAGGTGCAAACCCAAGAGGTGCCTTTTACAGCGATTGAAAAAACTTTTGTAGTAGTATCATTCAAATCATGACGTTATGGATATAGGAAATTTGATCGAGTCGTTTGCAGACTTCGCCAAGCAGAAGAACATCGACCGCCCTACAATGATTCGTATTCTGGAGGACGTGTTCCGCAACATGATCAAGAAACGCTACGGTACGGATGATAATTTTGACATTATCATCAATGCCGATAAAGGCGACTTGGAAATCTACCGCATTCGCGAGATTGTGGAAGACGAATCCGAAGACATCTGGGATCACGATAAAATCAGTCTTACCGAGGCGCGCAAAATTGAGCCCGATTTTGAAGTGGGCGAAGAAGTGTCTGAACAAATCCAAATTGAAGACTTCGGCCGGAGAGCAGTAACCACTGCCCGCCAAACCCTGATTCAAAAAGTAAAGGATCTGGAAAAAGACATCCTTTTCCAGAAGTACAAAGACATTGTAGGCGAAATTGTAACGGGCGAAGTATACCAGTTGCTTAGCAAGGAAGTTTTATTGACGGACGGGGAGGGTAATGAAGTATCCATTCCGCGCGGCGAGCAAATCCCCAAAGACCGCTACCGTAAAGGGGAAAACGTACGCGCCATTGTACACAAAGTAGAGATGGTGAACGGTAATCCGAAAATTGTACTCTCGCGCACATCGCCAAAGTTTTTGGAACGTCTATTCGAGCAGGAAGTACCGGAAGTGTATGATGGCCTGATCACCATCAAAAAAGCGGTGCGCGAACCGGGCGAACGTGCCAAGGTAGCTGTGGAATCGTACGATGACCGTATCGACCCCGTAGGCGCCTGCGTGGGCATGAAGGGCTCGCGCATTCATGCCATTGTGCGTGAGTTGCAAAACGAAAACATTGATGTAATCAACTTTACGGAAAACATGGAGTTGTTTATCCAGCGCGCACTCAGCCCGGCGAAGATCTCCTCCATTAAAGTGGACAAAGAAAAAGGGCGTGCCTCTGTTTTTCTGCGCCCCGACCAGGTTTCGCTGGCAATTGGCAAAGGCGGCCTCAACATCAAACTGGCCAGCCGCCTGGTGGATTTGGAAATTGATGTGTTCCGCGAATTGGATAACGCCGCACAAGAAGAAGATGTGGACTTGGATGAGTTCTCAGACGAGATTGAAGCTTGGGTAATCGATGAATTGAAACGCATTGGGTTGGATACCGCCAAGAGCGTGTTGAACGTAAGCAAAGAAGAGTTAGTACGAAGAACAGATTTGGAAGAGGAAACGGTGGAAATCGTGACCAACATCCTCAAAAAGGAGTTCGAATAACAATTAATCTTCAAAAAGTAGAAAATACGGCAAATCATAGGCAAATTTGAAGCATGGCAGAAGAAAAAATGATCCGGCTAGGCCAGGCATCGCGTAAGCTAAACGTGGGGCACAATACCATTCTGGAGTTCCTTTCCAAAAAGGGATTCTCGGTGGAGAACAACCCCAACGCAAAACTTACCGCAGAGCAGTACGCCTTGCTGGCTAAAGAGTATGCCGCTTCTGCCACAGAGAAACTCGAAGCGCACAACCTCACCATAGGTGTAAAACACGCCGAGACCGTGAATGTGCCAGCCCCGGCTGAAACCACCCGTAAAAAAGTGGAGGAGGAAGAACGGATTTTGATCAAAAATCTGGGCTCCAAGGAAATTGTAAAACCGAAAGAGGAACCTAAGCCGGAAAAGGTAGAGCGCGATAAGCCCAAGCTGGAGGGCATTAAGGTGTTGGGCAAAATTGAGCTGGAAAAGAAACCCGAGCCCGCCAAGGAAGAAACGCCAACAGCGCCCGAACCTGAGCCCGTGGTGGTTGAGGCTACGCCTGCCCCTGTTATCGCGGTAGCGGAAGAAAAACTTCCGGAACCAGAACAGGAATTGATTAAAGCGAAAGCCGACCGCCTGCAAGGCCTGAAGGTGTTAGATAAAATCAGCCTGCCAACCGAAAAGAAGAAAGACCCTGCCGCAGACGACAACAAACAGAAGCGTCCGCGTAAGCGAATTCAGCCTGCGATGGATGCCCGCAAGAACCTGCCGCAAACCGGCGGACCTCAGCGCGGCGGCAATCGCCCGTTGCCACCCCGCACCTCTAAAGCAGAGCCTACCGAGAAGGAAATTCAAGAGCAGATCCGTGCTACACTGGCCAAGCTAAGCGGTGGCCAGCAAAAGAAGTTTAGCAGCGGTGCAAAATACCGCAAAGAAAAGCGCCAGGCCGTGTCTGACGCGGAGGAGGAAAGACTACAGCAGGAGCAAGAAGCCTCGAAAACCCTTAAGGTTACCGAGTTTATTTCGGCTAATGACCTCGCTTCACTCATGAACGTTTCTGTGAACGATGTGATTTCCACCTGCATGGGCCTGGGCATGTTCGTTTCCATCAACCAACGGTTGGATGCGGAGGCGATTACCGTGATTGCGGATGAGTTTGGTTTCGAGGTACAGTTCACCTCTACGGAGGAAGAAGAACAACCCGACGGCGTTGCCGATGTAGGCGAAGATGCAGAACCACGCGCGCCCATCGTTACGATCATGGGTCACGTAGATCACGGTAAGACATCCCTTTTGGATTACATCCGCAAAACGAAAGTAACGGCGCAAGAGGCGGGCGGAATTACCCAGCACATTGGTGCCTATTCTGTGCATACCAAAAACGGAAACAAGATTGCGTTTTTGGATACACCAGGCCACGAAGCATTTACCGCCATGCGTGCACGTGGTGCCAAGATTACCGATGTGGTGATTATTGTAGTGGCAGCCGATGACGATGTGATGCCCCAAACAAAAGAAGCCATTAACCACGCGCAAGTGGCCGGCGTACCGATTGTGATTGCCATCAACAAGATCGATAAGCCAACGGCCAATCCGCAAAAAGTACGCGAGTCGCTGGCCAAGATTAACATTTTGGTGGAAGACTGGGGTGGAAAATATCAGGTGCAGGAGATTTCGGCAAAATCCGGAAAAGGCATTGACGAACTGTTGGAAAAGGTTCTGCTCGAAGCGGAGATTTTGCAGCTGAAGTCAAGCCCCGATCGTCTTGCCACGGGCTCTATCATTGAAGCATCGTTAGATAAAGGCCGGGGCTACGTAGCTACCGTGATGGTGCAAAACGGCACCCTCAAAATTGGCGACATCATGCTGGCGGGCTCGAACTACGGCCGCGTAAAAGCCATGTTTGATGATACCGGCAAACGCATAAAAGAGGCTGAGCCGTCTACGCCAGTACAGGTACTGGGCCTGGATGGTGCCCCGCAGGCGGGTGAAAAGTTTCAGGTGATGGAAACCGACCGCGAAGCACGCGAGGTGGCCAACAAACGCGCGCAGATCATCCGCGAGCAAAGTATTCGCACCAAGAAACATATTACGCTGGATGAAATTGGCAGACGCCTCGCTATCGGTTCATTTAAGGAATTGAAGGTGATTGTGAAAGGTGATGTGGATGGCTCTGTAGAAGCGTTGTCCGATTCGCTACTCAAACTCACAACCAACAAGATTGCCGTAAACATTATTCATAAGGCCGTAGGTCAGATCTCTGAGTCAGACGTATTGCTGGCCTCTGCGTCGGACGCTATTATTGTCGGCTTCCAGGTGCGGCCCTCCGGTTCTGCCCGTAAGCTGGCGGAGAACGAAGAAATCGAAATCCGGTTGTATTCCATCATCTACGATGCCATCAATGATGTGAAGGCGGCAATGGAAGGCATGTTGGAGAAGGAGCTGGAAGAAGTGATTGTGGGCAATGCCGAAGTGCGAAACGTATTTAAGATTTCTAAAGTGGGTACGATTGCCGGGTGTATGGTTACCGATGGATACATCAAGCGCAACAACCCGATCCGTTTAATTCGCGATGGTATTGTGGTGTATTCCGGTAAGCTTACTTCCCTGAAACGTCACAAAGATGATGCGGGCGAAGTGAAATCCGGTTTCGACTGCGGTATTGGCATAGAGAACTTCAATGACATTAAAGAAGGAGATGTGATTGAGAGTTACGAGATGCGCGAAGTGAAGAAAGCGTAAGCCATCTTCATACTAAATCATTCCTTTTTCATGTTCCGGCGGCAGATGCCACCGGTAAACCTCTTGTACCATGGCACGCAACGATCGTAGCAATTCAGGTTCAGGGCGCTCGCGCAACCAGTGGCCCGGCAATAAAAGAACATCAGGCAAACCGCGTGGTGAAAACGCGGATCAAGACCGGAGCGGTGCGCGCCCGCCGCGGAACAACGCGTTTAGCCGCAGACAAGATCGGGCTGACGGTCCTCCAAAGCGCAGCGGTTTTTCCCGCTCCGGCGAAGGGAAATTCTCTGCCTCAAAACCCTTTGGCACACGCGGCAAAGGGCGGAGCGAACGCGAGGGCGACTCGGCACGTCCGGAAGGCAAACGCGGGTTTTCGAAACGGAGCAGTGGGGGCGAAAATCCCCGCAGTGGTTTTTCAAGAAACAAACGCACGGACGATCAAAAGCCCTTTTTCAAAAAGCGCGGTGACCGTGCCGATGGAGGTTTTCGGAAGGACGACAGCACCCGTGACGAACGGCCCCGCAAGTTTCAGCGTAGCGATTTTACCCGCGGTGATTCCAGCGAAAAGCCCGCAGCAAAACCGCGCGTTCGCTCCGAACGGCAGGACGACAGAAAGCGGCCGTTTACGCCGCGCAGCGGAAAAGAAAGCGAGGGTGATTTCCGCGAAAAGAAACCGTTTAAAAAGGAACGACCCGAACGCAAGTCGTTCATTGAAAGCCGCCTCGACAAACAACGCAAAACAAGACCTACGGAAGAGGCCCCGGCGCCAAAAGAAGGTGGGCTCATTCGGTTGAATAAGTTTATCGCCAATAGTGGGGTGTGTTCCCGCAGAGAGGCAGACAACCTTATTTCTATGGGATTAGTTGCTGTAAACGGCATCACCATTACCGAAATGGGCTATAAAGTAAAGCCTACCGATGATGTGCGTTACGAAGGCAAGCGCCTGAAAGCGGAAAAACCGGTATACATCCTGCTGAACAAGCCGAAGGGTTTTATTACCACTACGGATGATCCGCAAGAGCGCCACACGGTAATGAATCTCATTGCCAATGCGTGCAGCGAACGCGTATATCCCGTGGGCCGCCTCGATCGAAACACAACCGGGTTGTTACTGCTTACCAACGATGGGGATTTGGCCGATAAACTTACGCACCCATCATACAACGTAAAGAAGATTTACAAAGTAGAGGTAGATAAACCCTTTACGAAAGCCGACTTTGAGCACATGGCCGCCGGCATTCGGCTGGAGGAAGGTACCGCTGTGCCGGATGACCTGGCGATGGTAAGCGATGACCGGATGACGGTGGGGATTGAATTGCACATCGGCTGGAACCGCATTGTGCGCAGAATGTTTGAAGCCCTTGGTTATGAAGTGGTGAAACTCGACCGAGTGGTATATGCCGGTTTAGATAAACGCGACTTGCCTCGGGGCAACTGGCGTTTTCTTACCCAGCAAGAGATTGTGCGCCTGAAGCACTATAAGTAGCCGCCCGCACCCGGAAAATCGACACGGGCTGATTGCGGCCGCGCAACTCTACGGAGCCCATGTGTGTTACCTCCAGACCAACAACGGAGTCAGTCTTGTCGAGCACGTCTTGCGAAACGAGTAAATCGGCCTGATACGTATTGCAAAGGTCTTGAATACGCGAGGTGGTGTTGAGTACATCTCCGGTAAACACAATATCTTTTTTGATTTTGCCGATTTCGCCCACGGCCACTTTGCCCGAATGCACGGCGGCTTTAAACGTAAGTTCCACCCCGTACCGGTTGAAGTACGCATTGGCTTGAGCATTCATTTTATCGGTGATCTCCAAAAAGCAATTGATGCAATTCCGTTGCCGGAACCCACCCGGCACCGGCCAGGAAATAATCACTTCATCGCCCACGTACTGATAAATTTCCCCTTCGGTATTGATGATTGGCTCGGTAATGTCATTAAAGAAATCGTTGAGCAGGGCAAACCATTTTTCATGTCCTAGTTTTTCGGCAATGGCGGTGGAAGAGCGGATATCTAAAAACATGAAGATGCGCTCTTCTACTTTTGGCCGATAGTAGGCGCCACGCAATAGTTTTAAAAAGTTGCCGGGTCCATACTTTTCGCCAATTTGCAGCGCCACGAGTGTAACTGCGGAAACCAGCGACCAAAAGAAAATGGTGTAAATCAGCCCGTAGCTAAAGATAAACTCCCACGTCCTTACAATCACCCAGTTGTGCCACGGATACAAACCGTAGAAAATACTGTTGTACAACAGAGAACCCGGCACAGTAATCAACACGATTAAAACCACAATGATGACTGTATCTGCCAGCAGGGCGATCCACAGCGGCAGTTTACGCACGTGTTCTTTTATAAAATACACAATGGTGCCACCCGCGAAGAATGCCGCCAGAGGGATGATCAGAATATTCGTGGCAAGCGTAACCCAAAAATCGTATTGTTCAAAACCGCTGGACTGTGTGCTGAGCAAAAAGAAATGGTTATGCACACTGAAAATCACGCTGGCCACCGCCCAGTAGATGCCCATGTTAAAAATGGTCTTGAGCTTCTGTTTTTGGGCGCGCGTCAACCGGTTGGGGTTAGTAGGTGCATAGACGTAAACGCCTGGCTTTTAGTTTTTGCCGAAGTGGTGGTAGAAGCGAACGATGGTTTCAATGCCGATTAAAAAGTTGCGGATGCCATAACTTTCGTTGGGCGAATGGAGCGCATCGCTATCTAAGCCAAAACCCATCAGCACCGTATCCAGGCCTAATTCATTTTTGAATAAGGCCACAATGGGAATGCTGCCGCCATCGCGGGTGGGAATAGGTTTTTTGCCCCACACATCCAGAAAGGCTTGCTCTGCGGCCCGGTACGCTTTTGAGGTTGTAGGTGTTACTGCGGGATATCCCCCGTGGTGGGGTGTAACTTTAACCGATACCGTGGGTGGCGCGATGGCGGTAAAATGTTTTTTAAACAGTTCGGTGATTTGCTCTGGTGTTTGGTTGGGTACCAAGCGCATGGAAATCTTGGCAGCAGCTTTGGATGGCAGCACGGTTTTGGCACCTTCGCCCGTGTAACCACCCCAGATGCCGTTGCAATCCAGCGTGGGCCGAATGCCTGTGCGTTCCAGGGTGGTGTAGCCGGCTTCACCCGCTACATCGGCAATACCAAGTTCTTTTTTGTACTCATTCAGGTCGAATGGAGCGGCATTCAAATCTTGGCGCTCGGCCGCGGAGAGGCTCACCACCTGATCGTAAAAGCCGGGAATGGTAACACGGCCGTTTTCATCGTGCAGGCTTGCAATCATTTTGCTCAACACGTTAATCGGGTTGGCTACTGCACCGCCGTAGACGCCACTGTGCAAGTCGCGGTTCGCGCTGGTTACCTCTACTTCTACATAACTCAATCCGCGCAAGCCAACGGTAATGGAGGGTTGATCGAGCGAAATCAATGCGGTATCGGAGATGAGGATGGCATCGGCCTTGAGTTGGTCGCGGTACTGCTTTACAAACCCAGGCAGATTGTCGGAACCTACTTCTTCTTCGCCCTCAATCATGAATTTCACGTTGCATTGCAACAGGTTATGCTTCATCAAAATTTCGAACGCTTTGATGTGCATGTAGAACTGGCCTTTATCATCGCACGATCCGCGCGCATAGATTTTGCCATCGCGCACGGTGGGCTCGAAAGGCGGAGTTTTCCAAAGGTCGAGCGGATCGGGGGGTTGTACATCATAATGGCCGTACACCAACACGGTTGGTTTTGCGGGATCCAGAATTTTGCGGCCGAACACAATGGGGTGACCTTTGGTTTCCACCAGTTCCACGTGGTCTGCGCCCGCCTCTTTCAGTCGGTGCATCACCACTTCTGCAGTCTTGCGCACATCTGCCTTGTAGCGGCTGTCGGCACTCACGGAAGGTAAACGCAATAACTCGAACAGTTCATCTAAAAAACGCTGTTCGTTGGCTTTGATGTAATCCTTTACCATACAATTTTGTTGTGCCGACAAGGTACTACTCCCGGCCGGGGTTTTCAAACGGTTCCATTTGCTTTACAGCGGATGTTTGCGGTTGCTACCGGCGTAGCTTTCGCTCCCAGGCGGCGGCTTCCTGCATGCGCCGTAAACTTCCGTCGGACAACGCCTGGGCCAGCCGTTCGTTCACGGGGCCTTTGGAGGTGAGATGATAGCCCCCGCATTGCTGACATAGATACACGGCAACCGGCCCTTGACCAGCCGAAAACAAACCCCGCGTGTGCGCTTCGAGCAGGGCATCTTCTGCCAGGGTTTGGGTAACGTACATTCTCTTACCGGTGGTACACCCTTTCATGTGGAAATGGACTTGGCGGCAAGCCCGGATTCTTTCGTTCGAAAATTCATGAATTTTGCGCTCACCTGCTAACTTGCGCCCCAACTAAAAACGCAACAGATGAAAGTAGCCGAAATCCATACACGCAAAGGAGTGATGAAGATTAACTTTTTCGAGAAAGATGCACCAAAAACAGTGCAGAACTTTATCACGTTGGCGGAGAAGGGCTTTTATGATGGCCTGATTTTTCACCGGGTGATTCCCAACTTCATGATTCAGGGTGGGTGCCCGAACGGCATTGGCAATGGCGGGCCCGGTTACAAAATAGAATGCGAATTGACGGGTGAAAACCAATATCATGATCGCGGGGTAATGTCTATGGCACACGCCGGGCGCAACACGGGCGGCTCGCAATTCTTTATCTGCCATACGCGCGAAACCACGAAACACCTGGACCGCAACCACACTGTTTTTGGAAAAGTGGTAGAGGGCCTTGAGGTAATTGACGCGATTCGTGCGGGCGATGTGATGGAGAAAGTGGTGATTCGTGAGGTGCAGTAAAACTGCGCTACCGCTGAATTTCCCAACGTGCAAGAGATTTTAGTTTTCAGTTCTTACGCATCAAGCTTTTTTGGTGTACCCTTTTCGATGGCGACTTGCGTGAGCGATTGAGCGGCCTGTTTGAGCCCAGCCTTCGGTGCGCTTCGGCTGGTGCGGGTGGTGAAGGCTGGCGAGTAGCGAAAGCGCGACCCCGCGGCCGGGGGTGCGTGGTGTAGGACACCTGGGGTCGGACCCGCGGGGGCACGCCCCAAAAAAGACCGTAACAAAAAAATCGCCTCCGTTTCCGAAGGCGATTTCTCAAATCTCAACACTCGCGTCTCGTTTAAACCATCTTTTCCGGTCGCACCCACTGATCAAACTGTTCGGACGTCAGCAGGCCCAACTCGACTGCCGCCTCGCGCAGGGTTTTGTTTTCCTTGTGGGCCTTCTTGGCAATCTTGGCGGCATTTTCGTAGCCGATGTGGGTGTTGAGGGAGGTAACGAGCATGAGCGAGTTTTCCATGTGCTGCTTGATGATGGGCAGGTTGGGCTCGATGCCCACTGCACACTTGTCGTTGAAGCTCACGCAGGCATCGCCAATGAGGCGCGCGCTCTGGAGCACGTTGGCCGCGATGACGGGTTTGAACACGTTGAGTTCGAAGTGGCCCATGCTGCCACCCACGCTCACGGCCACATCGTTGCCAATCACTTGCGCACACACCATGGTCATGGCTTCGGGCTGGGTGGGGTTTACTTTGCCGGGCATGATGCTGGAGCCGGGCTCGTTGTCGGGGATGATGATTTCGCCAATGCCGCTGCGCGGGCCGGAGCTGAGCATGCGGATGTCGTTGGCAATTTTCATGAGCGCCACGGCCGCACGCTTGAGTGCGCCACTCAGTTCCACCATGGCATCGTGTGCGGCCAGCGCCTCAAACTTGTTGGGTGCAGTAACAAACGGATAGCCCGTGAGCGTGGCGATGTGTTTGGCCACCAGCACATCGTAGCCTTTGGGTGTGTTGAGACCGGTGCCCACGGCTGTTCCACCGAGTGCGAGTTCGCGCACGGCTTCCAGTGCATTTTTGATGGCGCGCACGCTGTTATCGATTTGCTGGACGTAACCGCTGAATTCCTGGCCGAGCGTGAGGGGAGTGGCATCCATAAAATGCGTGCGGCCGGTCTTCACGATGCTTGTGTATTCCGTTGCTTTTTTGTGGAGGGTGTCGCGCAGCTTTTGCATGCCGGGCAGCGTGATTTCCACCACCTGCTTGTAGCTGGCGATGTGCATGGCCGTGGGGTACGTATCGTTGCTGCTTTGCGATTTGTTCACGTCATCGTTGGGGTGCAGCACCTTTTTCTCATCGGTGAGCTTGCCCCCGCTTAGCACGTGGGCGCGGTAGGCAATCACTTCGTTGGCGTTCATGTTGCTTTGCGTGCCCGAGCCGGTTTGCCAGATCACGAGCGGAAACTGATCGTCTAGTTTTCCTGCGATGATTTCATCGCAGGCCTTGGCAATCAGGTCCTTTTTCTCGGCACTCAACACGCCCAGCTCGTGGTTGGTGATGGCTGCCGCTTTTTTAAGGTAGCCGAAGGCGTAGATAATCTCTTTCGGCATGCTGGCCTCGGGGCCGATTTTAAAATTGTTGCGCGAGCGCTCGGTTTGTGCGCCCCAGTATTTGTCGGCCGGCACGTGCACCTCGCCCATGGTGTCTTTTTCGATGCGGAAATTCATAAGCAGACTTGAGATGTGAGAAATTAGAGTTAAGACTTTCTTGTGAGAACAAAAATAGTGTTTTGCGGGGAGAGGTGTTACAGGATTTTGCAGATGTTGAACGCCACGCACCTGGGCTACCCACCGACCCCGGAAAATTGTAGCGCAAAATTTCTACATTGTGTGATCTTCACTTAACGTTTAGCATCATGTGGCCGTTTCGCAGACCTGTATTGTTTCTGGTTCTTTTCTTCGTTTGTGCCTGGGCAACCGCCCAAACCATTCAGTGGGCACCCGATGGCAAATCGTATTTCCGGATTGAGCAGAACGAAGTGATTCAATATGCGTTGCCTGAGCAAACGCGCACGGTGTTTATCAGCGCAAAAGATGTTACCACTGCGGATGGGGCCAAGCTGAACATCCGGTCTTTCCAGTTTTCGAAAGACCAAAAGCAGGTGTTGATTTACACCAACACGCGTGCGGTGTGGCGGCTGGATACGCAGGGCGATTATTGGGTGCTGCGGCTGGATACCCGCCAACTGCGGCAAGTGGGCAAAGAACGGCCGGCCGCATCACTGCGCTTTGCCAAGTTTTCGCCGGATGGCGCCCGGGTGGCCTACGTAAGCGAGTTTAATGTGTATGTAGAAGACCTTGCTACCGGCCGTGCGTGGCCGCTGACTACCGATGGCAACCGCAAGCTGATTAACGGCACGTTCGACTGGGCGTATGAAGAGGAATTTGCTTGTCGCGATGGCTTTCAATGGAGCCCGGATGGCGCGCACATTGCTTTTTGGCAGATTGATGCGCGCAAAATCCGGGACTTTTACATGATCAACAATACCGATTCGGTGTACTCGCGCATCATTCCGGTAGAATACCCTACTGCGGGCGAGAGCCCATCGCCTGCCCGCATCGGTGTGGTGCGTGCCAGCGGTGGGGCGGTTACGTGGCTGGCGATTCCGGGCGATGCACAGCAGCATTACCTGCCCCGCATGGAATGGAACTCCACCGAGCATGTGTTTGTGCAACAACTCAACCGCAAGCAAAACGAGAGTAAAATCTACGAGGTGAACGTGAGCACCAACACCGCGCGGTTGGTATTTGCCGAAGCCGATGCCGCGTGGATTGATGTGATGAGCACCTGGGAAAACACGTATGGCCTTACGTTCCGGCATGAGTTTCTCTGGATCAATCAAAACCGCGAGTTTTTATGGCTGTCGGAAAAAGATGGCTGGCGTAGCGTTTACCGGCTTAACAAGCAGGGCGATGCCAAACGTGTTATTAATGCCAACCACGATGTAATGAGCATCGTGGGGATGGACGAAGCGCAACAGGAGTTGTACTACTACGCTTCGCCCGAGAATGCCACGCAGAAGTACCTCTACCGGGCGAAGTTAAACGGCACCGCCCCACCGGTGCGGGTTACACCTGCGGGCTGGGATGGCACGCACGGCTACTCCCTGTCGCCCCAGGCGCAGTATGCATTTCATAGTTTTCAAAACACATTTACCAAGCCGGTTACGGAATTTCTGCGCATGCCCGCACACCAACCGCTAACGCAGGAAAAAAGCATTGCGCGCCAGCTCAAACAAAATCAGGAGCCCCGCAAAGTGGAGTTTTTCAAAATCAAAACTGCGGCAGGTGTGGAGATGGATGGTTGGATGGTGAAGCCCAGGCAGTTTGACGAAACAAAAAAGTATCCGATTGTTTTTTTGGTTTACACCGAGCCGTGGGGTGCGAATGTGCGCGATACGTATGGCGTAGCCGACAATGGTTTATATCTGGGCGATATGGCCGAAGACGGGTACATCTACATTACGGTTGACAACCGCGGCACACCGGCACCCAAGGGCAGCGCCTGGCGCAAGAGCATCTACCGAAAAATCGGCCGACTGAACATTAGCGACCAGGCCGATGCCGCTCGCGAGATTTTGAAGTGGAAGTTTGTTGATGCCCAGCGGGTAGCGGTTTGGGGTTGGAGCGGTGGCGGCTCGGCCACCCTTAACCTGATGTTTCAGTATCCCGAAATTTACAGAACAGGTATCGCCATTGCTGCCGTGGGCAACCAGCTTACGTACGACAATATTTACCAGGAGCGCTACATGGGGTTGCCGCAAGAGAATCGGGAGGATTTCATTAACGGATCGCCCATTACCTACGCTAAAAATCTGCAAGGCCATTTACTCTACATTCACGGCACGGGCGATGACAACGTACATTTTTCAAATGCCGAAATGCTGGTGAATGAATTGGTGCGACACAACAAGCAGTTTCAATACATGGCCTACCCCAATCGGTCGCACGGGATTTACGAAGGCGAGGGCACAAGCGAGCACCTGGCTACGTTGTACACCAACTTTCTAAAAGCCCATTGCCCTCCGGGGCCACGGTAACGGCCCGGTACCGGTTACACTGAGCTTATATCTTTTGGTGTTCGCGAATGTCTTTCGGCAGGCGCACGATAAACTCCGTGCCCTTGCCCAACTCCGATTCGCAGTGGATGTCTCCGTGTATTTTCTCCAGTGTTTCTCTCACGATGTAGAGGCCCAATCCCGATCCTTCGGCTTTATCATTGGCCTGAAAGAACATATCAAAGATTTTGGGCAAGAATTCCCGGTCAATGCCGATGCCATTATCATGAATTGAGATTTCAATCTGGGCTGCTGCTCTGGCCTTCACGCTCACAAACGGATTTTCAGCTGCCGGATTTGAATATTTAAAAGCATTGGAAAGCAGATTAGCCAACACCACACGAAGCCGCGTTGGGTCGCTTACGAGTGTGATGTCCTCCGGCACATCAACATCCACGTGAAACCGGTCCGCCCCGGGATAGTATTGAATATTCATCAGCGATTCTTCTACCAGCGCTTTCAAATTCACCGGCTCTGCTTTAATCCGCACGCGGGTATTCCGGGAATACAGCGTAATGTCTTCGATGAACGTATTCATGCTCACGAGTTTTTTGTCCATCATCTCCACGTATGATTTTGTTTCCGGCGCCAACGGGGAAAGTCGGATCAGGTTAATCAATCCGCGAACGGAGCTGACGGGGGATCGTAAATCGTGCGAAGCGCTATACACAAACCGATCGAGCTCTTTATTGGCTTTTTTCAGTTCCTCATTTTTTTCGTGTAGCCGGATTTCGTTTTCGCGCAGCGCTTTTTCTGAACGATGGTACAGCGTAAGCAGAAAGTAAATGTTGAGCACGGCAGCGGTAAAGACGAAGAGAAAGTTAACGATCATATTCACCCGCACGTATTCCGGATCAAACGATCTTCGGATAAACAAGTCGAGGTCGATCACCACGGAAAGAAAGAACAACACGACCGGTAACAGGATGAAGACAAGTGCCAGCCGTGCTTGTTGCACCCCTAGTGTGCTAATGGCGCCCATGGCACACAGCACAAACAGGAACGACAGGCTGGTTTCCACGGGTTCGATTGAGGCGAAAAAGAAAACACACAGATTGGTAGAAAGGCCCAGGGTTAGCTTAGCGGGGAAAAACCGGCCCACGCGGTTTAGTACAATACTGACCAACGCCAAAGCAGCCGCAGCGGAGAGGACGCGCCACGTGTGCTCGATTTCATTATAGAGATCAAAAAGTAAGTACCCGGCAGAAACAAAAAAACTTACCACACTAAGAAAGCCCGTGAGCATCGCAAGCCGATAGTCGGAATACGAGAGCTCGCGGCTGTGCTTACCTAGCAACAGGTGGCTGAACACGTTTTGCGGAATTTGCATGCTGCGTGGATAGTCATAGTTCGAAAAAAAGTTGAACAAATCCAATTGAAAGATGGCCCAGGAGCAACCAGGCCTGTGCCTTCGGTTTTTTGTGGATGGCGTTTAATTGCCTTTTCGGGGCGAGTATGGCGGGCGTATCGGCCAAAGGATAGAAACGGAAACCCCGCCAGGGGCGGGCTTGTGCGGTGGGGCGGAGTTGTAGTGGATAGCCTGGCGCGCGAAGCGGGGGCGTGTGTGCGGGGGCGCGTGGCCCCCAACGGGCATTTAGAGTTTAATACAGATATTTTTCGCTTCGGTGAAAAACCGTAGGGCTTCCCAGCCGCCTTCGCGGCCGATGCCGCTCTGTTTTACGCCACCAAAGGGAGTGCGGAGGTCGCGCACGAGCCAGCAGTTGATCCATACGATGCCGGACTTAAGTTGTGCAGCCACGCGGTGCGCACGCGAGAGGTGCGTAGTCCAGACGGTGGCGGCCAAACCGTAGGGCGTACTATTGGCATCTGCTACGGCTTCGTCTTCGGTATCGAACGGTGCGATGGTAACCACGGGGCCAAAGATTTCTTCCTGGTTTGTACGACACTGCTGATTGAGCCCGGTAATGACGGTGGGCGCTACAAAAAAACCTTTTGCGCATCGGCCCGAGAGGTGCACGCGCTCGCCCCCGGTGCGTACTTGGCCGCCTTCCTGTTTTGCGAGTTGAATGTAGGATAGCACTTTCGTGATGTGCGCTTCAGAGACCAACGCGCCAAGTTGGGTTTCTGCTTCCAGTGGATCGCCCACGCGAAGTTTTTTTGCTTCGGCCACAAACGCTTCTACGAATTTGGTGTACAGGCTGCGCTCAACAAGAATGCGCGAGCCGCACAGGCAGATTTCGCCCTGGTTGGTGAATGCCGCGCGTACGGAGGTTTTTACCGCTTCATCGAAATCGCAGTCGGCAAAAACGATGTTCGGATTTTTGCCGCCCAACTCCAGCGACAATTTTTTGAACATGGGCGCAGCCACACGTGCCAGGTGCTGACCAGTAACGGTGCCACCGGTAAATGAAATGGCCGGTACATCCGGATGTTCTACGATGGCCTGTCCGGCGCGGCTGCCGGTGCCCTGAACAATATTTAGCACCCCTGCGGGTAAGCCCGCCTCGCGGCAGGCGTGGGCCAGCAGGAAGGCCGTCATGGGCGTGAGCTCTGAGGGTTTGGCCACTACGGTGCACCCGGCGGCGAGTGCGGGTGCGATTTTCCAGGTGAACAAATAGAGTGGCAGATTCCAGGGGGAGATACACCCCACCACCCCGATGGGTGTGCGCAAGGTGTAGTTCAGGATGTCGGGCGTGGTGGCGTGTGTTTCGGATGCGAAGTGGATGGCCGCAGAGGCAAAAAAATCCAGGTTGGCAATGGCGCGCGGAATGTCCATCGCACGAGCAAGGCTTGTGGGTTTGCCTTGATCAATGCTTTCTGCCAGCACAAATTTCTCGAAGTCGCGCTGCACAAGAGCAGCTACATTTTGCAGATGCCGGCCCCGTGTGGTGGCGGGCAGTAGGCTCCACGCCGGAAACGCCTGTTGTGCGGCGGCTACTGCACGGGCGACATCGGTAGCATCGCCATCCGCAATTTCAGCATAGGTTGCGCCCGTGGCGGGGTTGATGTTGGGCAGCCAAAGGCCATTTGCCGAAGGTTGCAACTCGCCTGCGATGTAATGAAGAATGCGCTCCATAGTTACAATGCGCCCGTGCGGCCACCATCCACAGGAAGGTTAACGCCATTGATGTAGGCTGCGGCCGGGGTGGCCAAAAAGGCAATGGCTGCGGCAACTTCTTCCGGCGTAGCCATGCGCGCAGCCGGGATTTCGTCAATCATTTGCTGCCGAATTTCCGACTCCGGTTTACCCGAACGTAATGCCCGGTTGCGGATGATGTCATCAATTCGGCCGGTTTGTGTGCTCCCCGGCAGCACGTTGTTTACGGTGATGCCAAACGGTGCTACCTCCAGCGAAAGCGTCTTGGCCCAACTGGCCACTGCGCCGCGCGTGGTGTTTGATACGCCCAACCCGGCAATGGGAATTTTTACTGAGGTGGAGATGATGTTAATGATACGGCCGTAGCCGAATTGCTTCATGCCGGGAACGAGTGCCTGTACCAAATGGTGATTGCAGATGAGGTGACTGTTGAGCGCCCGCAGAAACTCTTCGGGCTTTGCGTCCAGCGCAGTGCCTGCGGGCGGGCCGCCCGTATTGTTTACGAGAATGTGATAGCTGACTTGGGCCGCTTTTGCCAGCACTACCTGTTGCACATGGGCCGGATTGGCGAAGTCGGCCACCAGATAATCGTGCTGTTGCTGCGCAGGAGTTGGCAGCTCGCGCACTACGCGTGCAAGTTTTTCGGCATCGCGTGCGAGCAGGGTTACCGTGGCGCCCAGCAGCGCAAGTTCAACGGCTGCAGCCCGGCCTATGCCCTGGGTGCTACCGGCTACCAAGGCGTGTTTTCCGGATAAGTCGAGGTTCATTGGGGTAAAGATAGAAAAGAATCCACCGCAGCCTTTAGGGCCCGGCGGCGGCATTTTGTAATTTTAAAACCAAAACCAACCGCCATGACGATTCGAAGACCCTTCAATCTGAAACAGTGGATCAATGACAACCGCGACTTGCTTAAACCTCCGGTCGGCAACAAAAATTTGTATGCGGATGCAGGCGATTATATTGTGATGATTGTAGGCGGGCCGAATGCGCGCAAAGATTTTCACTACAACGAAACGGAGGAGCTGTTTTACCAGTTGGAAGGAAACATTAACGTGCGCATCCAGGAAGACGGCAAGCCGGTGGATATTCCCATCCGCGAAGGCGAAATGTTTTTGCTTCCCGCCGGTGTGCCCCACCGGCCGGAACGCCCGGCGGGCAGCGTAGGGTTGGTGATTGAATGCAAGCGCCCGGAAGAGGAAGTAGAAGATGGGCTGTTGTGGTTTTGCGACAATTGCAACCATAAACTGCACGAATACCGGTTTCACCTGACCAATATTGAAAAGGACTTTATTCCCCGCTTCCGCGAGTTCTATGGTTCCGTAGCGTACCGCACCTGCAAAAACTGCGGCACAGTAATGGAGGTCGACCCGCGCTTTGTTTAGCTATGCAAAAGGATGAACTCGCGCGGCTTGTGGCGTATGAATACAACGAGTTTGTGCAGGCCGTGGGTAAACTTTCTGAGCAGCAACTGCACAATGCACCGGCGGGCAAATGGACGCCCGCGCAATTAGCCGCGCATTTGCATTTGAGTATTCGCCCGGTTACACTCGCCTTTGCGTTACCGGCATTTCTTCTTCGGCTGTTCTTTGGCGTTACCCACCGGCCGGTGCGCACGTATGAAGAATTGGTTGCACGGTACAAACAAAAACTGGCGGGTGGCGGCCGCGCCGGTCGTGCGTTTGTACCGCCGCTCAACGTGCGTTTGGCGGGAGTTTTGAAACATCTGCACCACCAAAGCCATGCACTTGCTACGCGTGTCAGCCGCTTTTCGGATGCGCAACTCGATGAGTTGATGCTGCCCCATCCGCTGCTGGGCAAACTCACGCTGCGCGAGATGCTGTATTTTACTGCGTACCACGCGCAACATCACCGACTTCAACTCCCTTAGGTCATGCCCACATTTACAAACTCCCTTGCGTTTGCGCGACAGCTCGATCGTAAGGATCCGTTAAAAAAATTCCGCAAACAATTCTTCTTTCCGAAGGTAAACGGCCGGGCGGCGCTCTACTTCACGGGTAACTCACTTGGGCTTCAACCAAAAACTGCACGAAAGTTCATTGACCAGGAGTTGAACGATTGGGCCCGGTGGGGTGTGGAAGGACATTTGCACGCCAAGCACCCGTGGTTGTATTATCATAAACTTGGTCGCAAAACACTGGCCAAGCTGGTTGGAGCAAAAGCGGCTGAGGTAGTGGCTATGAACCAGCTTACCGTTAACCTGCATTTGCTGCTGATTTCGTTCTACCGCCCTACCGCGCAACGGTATAAGATTCTTACGGAGAGCGGCGCTTTTTCCAGCGATCAATATGCGTTTGAATCGCAAGTACGCTTGCACGGGTACAACCCCCACGATGCGGTGGTAGAATTAACGCCGCGGCCGGGCGAACATCACTTACGCACGGCTGACATTTTGGATGCCATTCGGCAGCACGGGCCCGAATTGGCTCTGGTAATTTTTGGTGGTGTACAGTATTACTCGGGTCAGTTTTTCAACCTGCGCGCAATTACGCAAGCGGCCCATGCGGCGGGCGCGTATTGCGGGTTTGATTTGGCTCATGCTATTGGTAATGTGCCGTTGGCGCTGCATCGCGATGATGTTGATTTTGCGGTGTGGTGTAGTTATAAGTACCTCAACGCCGGGCCCGGCAGCATTGCCGGTGCATTTGTGCACGAGCGCCACGCACACAATTTTTCACTGCCGCGATTGGCGGGTTGGTGGGGCCATCAAGAACGCGTGCGGTTCAAGATGGAGAAGGGCTTTATGCCCATGACTGGGGTCGATGGTTGGCAGCTTTCAAACTTCCCGGTGTTCAGCGGTGCGGCCTACCTTGCTTCGCTGCAGATCTTTGAGGCCGCCGGTATGAAAGAGCTACGTGCGAAAAGCGTGCGACTTACCGGCTTTCTCGAGTTCTTGTTAAAAGCAGCAGACCCGGCGCAAGAATTTTTTTCGATTCTCACGCCGGCAAACCCCAGAGAACGCGGATGCCAGCTTTCACTTTACATGCACCGCAACGGGCGCAGCGTTTTTAACAAGATTACCAAAAAAGGTGTGATTGCCGACTGGCGTGAGCCCAACGTGATTCGCGTGGCCCCGGTGCCGTTGTACAATTCGTTTGAAGACGTGTTTACCTTTTCGCAAATTATAAAAGAAGCGATCCGATGGAATCGATAAAAAAAATAGGCATCACTGGCGCGGGTTTGGTTGGCTCACTACTTTCCATTTACCTCGCTAAACGCGGATACCAGGTTTCGGTTTTTGAACGCCGAGGCGATATGCGTAAACACTCGCTGTACAGCGGACGCTCCATCAACCTGGCCTTGAGCAACCGCGGCTTGCGTGCGCTTGCGGAGGTGGGTATGGCCGATCAACTCAAAGTAAATGCCATCCCGATGAAGGGCCGCCTGATGCACGACACAAAAGGGGAACTTACTTTTCAACCCTACGGCAAGCAAGGCCAGTATATCAACTCCGTATCGCGGGCGGGCCTGAATATGGTATTGATGAATGAAGCGGAGCGCCTGGGCGTGGAGTTCTATTTCGACCATCGATGCACGCACGTTGATTTCGATAAAAACGAACTCACATTGCAGCAGGGTAATTCTACGTTTCATAAAGCATTCGATTGGATCTTTGGCAGCGATGGTGCGTTCTCCGCTGTACGACTCGGCATGCAGTTGTCCGACCGGTTTGATATGAGTCAGCACTACATCGAACACGGCTATAAAGAGTTGCGTATCCCGCCCAATGACACCGGCGGATTTATGATGGAGCCAAACGCGCTACATATCTGGCCGCGCGATAGCTTCATGCTCATTGCGCTGCCCAATCCGGACAGCACCTTTACCTGCACGCTTTTTCTCCCGTTCGAAGGACCCGTATCTTTTGCGCAGCTGGGTACCCCAGATGCCGTTACCACCTTCTTCGAGACCTATTTTCCAGATGTGCTTCCGCTCATGCCCACGTTACATGAAGACTTTCGTGATAACCCCACCGGCTCGCTGGTTACCGTGCGGGCCTATCCCTGGGTAAAGCAACGCACCACACTCATTGGCGATGCAGCCCATGCCATTGTTCCGTTTTATGGACAAGGGATGAATGCCGGTTTTGAGGATTGCCGTGTGCTAAACGAATTGCTTACCACGCATGGCGAAAACTGGCCGGTGGCGATGGACCACTTCCAGCGCCTTCGGAAACCCGACGCAGATGCCGTTGCGCAACTGGCGTTCGATAATTTTATTGAGATGCGCGACCTGGTGGCCGATGAGGACTTTCTTTTTCGCAAGAAAATTGAGGCAAAGCTGCATGAGCTTTTTCCCGACCGATGGATACCCTTGTATTCTATGGTTACATTTCGTGACGACATCCGTTATTCGGAAGCGTATGCCGTGGGTCAAAAGCAAAAACAAATCATGGATGAAGTGATGAGAAAGCCGGGGCTAAAAACGAACTGGTTGAATTTGAATTTCGAGGATATTGTTAATCAGTTAACGTAGCCTCGGGCAGATGGATTTTATATTCTTCAAACCGACCGATGACTTCCTGCACGTAGTGAATGGGGCCTTCGCAGCGGCAATAACCACCGGCGGCCACCGGATTGCGATAAAATTCAGGTTTTGATTTTTGAAGCAGGTAGTAGGCCACGTGATTGTCCCACAGACGGGGATTTCCACCGTATTTTTTAGTAAGGTTGCGGGCATCAATCACGTGTGTGATTCCCACATTGTACGAAGCAAGCACAAATTTCAACCGCTCGTTGGGATCATCAATGGTCTTGGCCCACTGCGCATCGAGGAATTGGATGAACTTCACCCCGGCACGGATGCTTTGTATAGGATCGTTGGGATCGGTGGCACCAAACTGTTCGGCCGTTTCGGGCATCAACTGCATCAAGCCCTGCGCGCCTGCCCACGAGGTAGCATCCGTTTTGAAATTCGATTCGGTGTAAATCACCGCGCCTAATAATCGCCAGTCCCACCCCAACTGCGCGGCTCCTTTTTTTATCTCATCGTCCCACGGTGAAAGCTTCCTGCCGGTAATCGATGAGTAATCGGAAGTACCTCGGATGATTACCGTTCGCGGACTGTTAAAATACTTATCATAAATGATTTTGAAGTACCCGCTTTTCTTACTTTGGCTGAGCCAGGTGTTGATTGATGCTGCCAGTTGTGGTGAATTGGTACGAGCCGCCCAGGCAATTTGTTGAGGCAGACTTACCAATGTTTTCACATCTAAATTGCTGTAATAGGCGGCATTCACCATCGCCAGGGTTTGATCAGTAACGGTAAAGTCGATGGCGCCGGTAGAAACCCGTTTAATCAGCGCTTCGGTTTCTGCGTCTGCGCTGTCTTCGCGAACAAGAATTTCTCCGCCCACCTCTTCCGATAGATTGCGAAGCCGCGTAGCGAACGAGGAGCCCGCAAGCACATGCACTTCGCGGCCAATCAGGTCGGCCGGGTCGCGCACCATCGCACGTTCGGCCAGGTCGGGGTTCGTGCGCCAGTTCTCGGGTTTTCTTTGCACCAATACCTGGCTGGTTTGAAAAAGTGGTCGCGTAAACTGCACATATTTTTTTCTTTCTTTCGTGATCGTTAGTGGAAAAGCGATCAAATCACCGTCGCCTTTGTTCAGTTGGTTGATGGCCTCTTCCACGCCGGAGATCACCTTAATTTTCAGTTGTAGGTTGAGATATGCGGCCAGGTTTTGAAGCAACTCATACTCGAAACCCATCGACCGCCCCTTGTAAATGAAGTAGCTTACGGAGTTGTTGTCTACAAGGGCACGGAGCACGCCCTGTGTGCGGAGCTCCGGTAAATCGATACTGACTTGCGGAGTGGCAATGAGCGTTTCCCGGGGCCCGGAGGGGCAGCTGGTGAGTACCAGCGTGAAAATCAAAACGGTTAAGCGCAGTCTCACTTGTTGAAAGTAGCCAAAACCAGTACAAAAAAAAAGAGGCCGCACTGCGGCCTCTTTTTTAATGAAAATCAACGCATTAATTAAAAATGTAGCGAACCCCCAATTGCATTTGCCACACGTCGCCAATCGTAGTTGAGGTGTCGAACGTTTGAGTAATCGGCACTACCACGCCGTTTGTAACGGTTAACGGCGTTAAGCGATAAACGGGTTGCCCTTGGGCATTTACTGAGCGGAAATTGAGCGGAGTTGCCGCCACGTTTCTCCACCCTACACCCCATTTGTCGTTGATCAGGTTTCCAACGTTGATGATGTCTGCGCGTACTTGCAATGTGTTCCGCTTGCCATTGATGTTCAGGTAAAAATCCTGCGCGATCGAAAGGTCAGCGGTGTACACCCACGGGCGCAACACACCGTTGCGCTCAGCAAAACCGCCTCTCCGGCTATTCAGATATTCATCTTGGCGGATAAATGCGTCCCAATCCAACGCTTGTTGAGCGGCAGTGTAGGGTGCGTTTGCGCCAGTTGGCGTGTAGGTTTCAAAGAACATTTCGGATATCGCACGTGGAATATAGATCAGATCATTATTCGCAGCATCGCCATTCATGTCGTTCGAATAACGGTAGCTAAAGCGGCCGGATGTGCGGCCTTCCCAGAATAAGGAAACTTGAGTAGCAAAGTTTTTTGCATACTCTTTGCGATAGCCCAAGCTGGCAATGATGCGGTGACGTTGATCCTGATTGTTGAATTCCAACGAAGGATTGTTCGGATCGGCTGCGGTAGGATTGTTCGTCCAGCTACCACGGGCGATCGAACCCGCGTCAATCAAGTTCTTGGCGCGACCGAAGTTATACGCGGCCATACCAAAGAAACCTTTGGTGAGCGGCTTTTCAATTTTGAAGGCGAGTGACTGCGAATATCCTTGGTTTGTGTTGGTCAGCACTTCCGCGCTGGTAACCGTGTACGCGCCGGTGATAAGGCGATTCGCTGTCCAACGGGGCCGCCCGTCAGGAAGACCAAACGTGGTCTGTGCACCAGGCAGGTTAGCGTTATAATACATCACCCCGTTCACATCTTGCGAGTAGATAAATTCCACCGTACCAATTAAACCAAGCGGTAACTTCTGATCCACTGCGATATTTGAACGCCAGGTTTGCGGAAACTTGAAGTTCGGGTCGGTAACGGCAAGCTCAACCGAACTGGGCAGGGTAGCAGTTGCGGGAATATAGCGGGCCGGATCAGGACTGAAGGGTCGAGCGGTGGTGTTCGTTAATTGTTCGAAACCAGTCAGCACCCCGTTGTTTCCGATCTGATTTGAAATCCAAACGAATGGCGGCCGGCCGGTAAACAAGCCAGTTCCACCACGTACCTGCGTGGTACGGTTGTTAAACACGTCCCAATTAAAGCCGAGGCGAGGCGATACCAACAGCGATGCTTTTGGTAGTTGGGCAGTGTTGAGACGTAACGGGTTGCCGGCCTGATCGCGGAAATTTAAGGGCTCCACGGTACCGTTAAGAAATCCGGTCTCGTCAAACTGTGGCCGGTCTACGCGAATACCTGCGGTAATCTTTAAGTTATCAATGGGCGAGAATTCATCCTGCAGGTACAACCCGGCATACGTTACTCTGCTCGGTTGCACCGGCTCTGCGCCACCGGGCAAAGCAGAGTAGCGAAGCTGGAACAACGCCAGAGAAGGGTCGTTGGCTGGATTGGCGTCGGTAGCCGCGTAGAAATCCGTTAAGCTTCTGTATACGTAAACACTCTGTGAGCCAGGGAAAAACACATTTTGAAAAGAGAGACGTTCCAAATTCAAGCCCGCAGTAATCGTGTGCTTGCCGGCATAGTACGTGAAATTATTCTGCAACTGGAAGGTGTTGTAGTTCAACCTATTGTTGGGCGTAAAAGGTTCGAAGCCAAACGAGATGTAGGTCGTTCCTGCATTTTGAATTTCTACCAAGGGGAAGAATGAACCACGTGAGGCACGATCTTCGTTTTGAGCGGTATATCCAATCATGAACTGGTTGGTCATTTTTGAATTGATGCGTGAGTTCAACTCGGCAACTGCCGAGTGGATTGATTCTTTTTGGATGTAGTTGGTGTTTTGGTAGTTTAACGCATTGTTGTTTGAACGGCGGTTACCAAAGCCCAACGAATTACTGTTGCTGGCGAGCACATCGGTCTCCGAAATCAACGCGTTGTAACGAACACTCAGTTTATGCTTCTGATTGATGTTATAATCAAACTTCACCAAAAATTTGTCGCTCGTGGTCTCGTTGTTGTAGCCTTCGTAAGGACCAGTCTCATATCCGTAGGTGTTGCGAAGAAAGGTACTCAGTTGATCGAGATCCGTCTTGAGCACCCGGGTTACGTTACCCGTAACTGTTTCTCCACCCAGATTTGAACGAAAATCAGTAGCTGGGTCGGTTCTACGCTCAGACTCTGCATTTACAAAGAAGAAAAGTTTGTCTTTAATGATCGGGCCGCCCAGGCGGAATCCATATTGATTTACGGTAAAGTTGTTCGTGATCACGTCCCGACCTTTTGCCTTATCGCCTACAAATGACTCGTTACGGGTATTATAAAACACAGAGCCGCTAAACTCATTCGTTCCGCTGCGGGTAACCGCGTTAACGCCCGCACCTACGAAACCCGCCTGACGTACGTCAAACGGCGCAATATTTACCTGAATTTCTTCAATCGCATCCAGTGAAATGGGTGTTGAGCCCGTACGACCGCCCGGCTGGGCCGCCAAGCCGAAACTGTTGTTCAGCGATGAACCGTCAACGGTAATGTTGTTGAAACGCGCATCTGCACCCACAAAAGACTGGCCGCTGGCCTGCGGCGTCAAACGGGTAAAGTCATTGATCGAACGGCTGATGGTGGGTAGTGTGTTGATCGTTTGCTTCGTGATGTTTGTGGCAGCACCGGTACGGTCAGACGAAAACACATCGTTTTTCGAACCCGTAACCACTACCGTCTCTAACTCCGTGCTCTGCTCAGAAAGTTGGGCGCTCAAGTTGGTAGCTGTACCCAGACTAAGAAAAACATCAGAAAACGTTTTTTCCTGATACCCTACAAAAGAGATTTTCACCGTGTACGGGCCACCAATACGCATCCCGGGGATGGTATAACGTCCGTCATTCAAGGTGATGGTGCCGTAGGTCGTTCCCGACGGGGTGTGGGTAGCCACCACGTTGGCACCAGGCAAGCCCTCGCCCTTTGCATCAGTAATCTTGCCACTGATGGCGGCATTGGTAACCCCCTGCGCGAACAGCCCGCTGACTGCCGTTAGCATAAGAACTACCGTGAGTTGTAGAATTTTTCTCATACGATTGGTTTTAGTTTATTAAATCGGCTTGCAAAAATACCAGCAGAACGGCAGGTAAGGTTTTAATCGATTTTATCGATTTTAAAACAATCGCTGTTAAAGCTTAACAGAATCGTAATAAACCAAAATCGAAAATCCGCGCTTTTGTGGGCCTTTTGCAAAACGCTGCGAATTTAGATGTTGACCAATAGTAAACCTAATCTACAATGAACAAGTACTTTTTTTCCTTTTTATGCTTCGTTTTTTACTCGTTTGCAACGTTTTCGCAGCAAAAACTGGAATATTACCTTCCAGAGAAGGTAGCCCTAAATCCGGCCATCCCTACCCCGGCAGCGGTTATCGGCCATGAAGTGGGCGAATGGCACATTACGCACGACCGCCTGGTGCAGTACATGTATGCGCTGGATCAGGCCTCTGATCGGATCTCCCTGGCGGTGATGGGCAAAACGTACGAAGGGCGGCCGCTGCTGCTCCTGACGATTACCAGCCCGCAAAACCACCAAAACATCGAAAAAATCCGCCAAGAGCATCTCCTTCTCTCGGATGCCGGCAAATCGGGTACCCTCGATCTGAAAAAGATGCCCGCTGTGTTTTATCTCGGCTGCAGCATTCACGGCAACGAGGCCAGCGGCGCTAATGCCGGCCTTATCATGGCGTATTACCTCGCGGCTGCTCAAGGGCCGGAAATTGAAAACTACCTTCAAAATACGGTGGTGCTTTTTGATCCCAGTTTTAATCCGGATGGCCTCCAACGGTTTGCCAGTTGGGTAAACGCCCGCAAGAGCATCAACATCGCTACTGATGCCAACGACATTGAGCACAACGAAGCATGGCCGGGCGGCCGTTTCAATCATTATTGGTTTGATTTGAACCGCGACTGGCTTGTGGCCCAACATCCGGAGTCGCAGGCGCGCGTGCAGCAGTTTCAGGCGTGGCGCCCCAATGTGCTCACCGATCACCATGAACAAGGCACCAACGCCACGTTTTTCTTTATGCCTGGCGTTCCTTCGCGCGTGCACCCGCTTACACCCGAAAAGAACCAGGAACTTACCCGCAAGATGGGCACCTATCACGCGAAAGCGTTGGAAGACATTGGCTCACTGTACTTCACCCAAGAGGGGTACGATGATTTCTATTACGGCAAAGGCTCTACCTACCCCGATATTCAAGGTTGCATTGGTATTCTGTTTGAACAGGGCAGTTCGCGCGGCCATGCGCAAGAAGCACCAACGGGGTACTTACCTTTCCGTTCACCATTCGCAACCAGTTTGTAACCATGCTCAGTTCGCTCAAGGCGGTGAACGAACTACGCGAGGAACTGCTGGCGCACCAACGCGATTTTTATAAAACCGCTGCCGCAGAGGCGGCAAAAGATCCCGTTAAGGGCATTGTGTTTTCGTCCGGAACAGACCGCACCAAAACCCAACTTTTTGCCGAAATGCTGCTGCGCCAACAGGTGCAAATTCAACCCCTGGCCGCCACGCAAACCATCAATGGCAAAACATTTGATAAAGACAACAGCTACGTGGTGAACTTCAACCAGCCGCAGTACAAGCTCATTCAATCCATGTTCTACAAACAACTGAAATTCAAAGACAGCTTGTTCTACGACATTTCCAGCTGGACGCTGCCATTGGCGTTTGGTATGGAGCATGAAGAACTGAAAGTGCTGCCGCCAACCGGATTGCCCATCGCCACGGTGCCAACACCAAAAGGTAAAGTGGTGGGCGTGGGCGATTACGCGTTTGCCATCGAACCTTACGGCTACTACACGCCGCGGGCGCTGTACCGTTTGCTCAAACTTGGCATCCGGGTAAAGGTGGCGAACGAGGTATTTCATGCGGCGGGCAAGCGCTTTGAGCGGGGCTCGTATGTGATTCCGGGGGAGCAAGAGAAATCTCCGCAGCTGATTCAAACCGTAATTCAACAGATCATAAATGAAGATGCCGTAGATGTGTATGCACTTACCTCGGGTTTGGATTACCAAGGCGTAAGTTTGGGTAGCAGTTCTTTTGTTACCCTGCGCAAGCCGGAAATCGCTATGATTGTAGAGGGCGGAGTTTCACCCACAGACGCCGGTGAAATCTGGCACCTGCTGGATACCCGCTTGCACATGCCGGTAACGCTACTGTCAGTGAATACGCTCAATACTGTGCCCATCCACCGTTACAATACCATTATCCTGCCGGAGGGAAACTACAATGCGCTTGCTGATGGCACCAAAGAAAAGTTGAGAACCTGGGTGCAAAACGGGGGCGTGCTCATCGGCTTCGAGCGGGCAGTGTCCTGGTTGCACGGGGCAGGTCTGGCCCGATTCGAGATGAAGAAAGAAGACGAGAAAAAAGAAGCGCCCAAGGCCAAGCCGTATGCAGCCATTGATGAAGACCGTGGCGCACAAGAAACCAGTGGTGCAATTTTCGAGGCCGAGGCGGATCTCACCCACCCGTTGCTGTACGGTTATACTTCAGCGCGCATTCCGTTGTTCAAATCCAATAACCTGTTCATGGAAAAAGCGAAGAACCCCTACGCCAATCCGCTGGTGTTTGGCAATAACCCGCTCATCACGGGCTATATCGCGAAAGCAAATTTAGATCGTTTGAAAAACACCGCGTGTATTGGGGTGTCTGCCCAAGGCCGCGGCCGCGTCATTGGATTTACCGAGAACCAGGCCTTTCGCGCCTTTTGGTTAGGCACAAACCGGCTGCTCACCAATGCGATCTTTCTTGGGCCAACCATTAGCGCGGAGGCGGGGCGCTAACGTTTCGGAAGCGAGGGTACTACGAATGATCCGGTTTAACCGGATTATGGCACTATTGTTGATTTTAACAAGCCGATGCGGTTTTTTAAGATCATGTGGGCGCTATTCCGTTTGATTGCTGCGCCTTCTGTGGTTACGTCAGTTGTACTCGCCATCGGTTGGCTCAGCAGCGGGACCCTTGGTTCTTTTGCCGTGGTGTTTTGGGGCAAGCTATTCACCACTGCGTTAGTGCTTTTCTACGTTTTTACGTTTCAGCGGCAGACGTTTTATTTTTTTCATCTCCTGGGTTACACCCGAAGTCAGTTAATTGTTCTCCTGTTTATCGCAGACGCGTTGCTTGCCGTGGTCGCATTCGGTATTGTATTCATGCTGCTATGATCCTGGAGTTCGATAGCATCGAAAAGAATTTCGGCAATCGGGTTTTGCTGTCGAGCATTTATATGCGCTGCCAAACAGGAAAGATCATCGGTTTGCTCGGCAGAAACGGAAGCGGTAAAACCACCTTGATGAGAATTGTTTTTGGCATTGAATCGGCTACGCACAAGTCCATTCGGGTTAATTGTGAGCCATTGACTGGAAATTACTTGAGTAAGGGGGTGATTTCTTATCTGCCGCAGGGCAATTTGTTTCTCCCTCACCGTCCGTTGGAAGAGGCCTTCCGGCTATCGGCCATCCCCACCCGCGCGGTAATGGAGTTTTTTCCAGAAGTGGCCGATTTGCTCGGCAAGAAACCTGAGCAGCTTTCGTTTGGCACGAGGCGCATCTTGGCGTGTGCGTTAGTGCTGCTATCAAACCACCCGTTCTGTTTTTTAGATGAACCTTTTTCGGGACTAGCACCGGTTCAGATTGAACGAATCGTAGAAGTTCTCGGGCGGCTAAAGCAAAAAAAGGGAATCCTGCTTTCGGACCATCTCCATCGATATGTTCAGGCGCTTGCGGATGAGATGTATGTACTGGCGAACGGCACCACTTACCCCGTGCGGGGCCGCGATGACTTGATACGCTTCGGCTATCTGCCTGATACAGGCCATTGATGAACTCGCGCGCCAGATCAGCCAAGCATGATCATGTGTCATCCCATGAGGGTGTAATACACGGCAATCAGTACGATGCTCAACATCACCCAGCGCAGCCGTTGAAAGCTGCGCAAGCGGATGGCTTCATACAACACCAACGCCACAAGCGAAATAATGAATATCGTAGCCGGTGCAAAATCTTCTTTCTCGAAATAAGCAATCGCCAGGTTGCCGTGCAGCATCATCGGGATGAGCAGCAGCCAAATCAAGCTGTGAATCGGTTTCCATTTGTTACCCAAACTACGTTGCACCGAATTGATGGAGGTAAGCAAAATCAACAGCATGACGGGCGTTAACAGCCACGTAGGGTGAAGCGCTTCTACAGTAAACTGAGGCGCTAATGGTTGCGCGCGGTCAAAAAAGAAAAGCGCACTGGCCATGCCATGTGTAACAAACCACAAGCCGCTGGTGATGCCGAGGTGTTTTTGGTGGCGCACGAAATACCGCAGGTAGTCGTTTTCTTTTCCCCACCCTAATCGGGCAAAGGCCGCGGGCAGTAATGTGAGGGTGAGCAGCATAATCCCAACCATGGCCGAGAAACCCGCGGGCTCGCCCACGTGAAAAAATCCACAAAGAAGAATGATGGCCATCCCCGGAAGGGAGAGGTAATACAGCCATTTATTCAAATCGAGGGAAAGCAGTTGCTGTTTATTCATATACAAATTCGCCTTTTGGAGTTTGTAACGTTACTTTTTTGCGATCGCTTTTTTCTACCCGGCCTACCACTTTTGCATCTACGCCAAACGATCTCGCGATTTCGATCATCGGCTCCGCGTAAGCGGGTGATGTATAAATTTCCATACGGTGCCCCATGTTAAACACCTTGTACATTTCTTTAAACGAAGTACCACTCAAATCGTGAATGAGTTGGAACAGGGGCGGAACATCAAACAGATCGTTTTTGATCACGTGCATCTGATCGATGAAGTGTAGCACCTTGGTTTGGGCACCGCCGCTGCAATGCACCAGTCCGTGGAGGTGGGGACGGAATTCGTTTAGAATCGGCAATAAAACAGGCGCATAGGTGCGCGTGGGCGAAAGTACGAGTTTGCCCATGTTGAGGGGCACGCCCGGAAGGGTATCCGTTACGCGATGCTTGCCGGAGTACACAAGGCTGTCGGGCACGCCCGGATCGAAACTCTCCGGGTACTCGGTGGCGTATGCGTGTGTAAAAACATCATGCCGAGCTGAGGTGAGGCCGTTGCTGCCCATGCCGCCATTGTACTCGCTTTCGTAAGTGGCTTGCCCGGCCGAGGCCAGCCCAACGATTACATCGCCTCCCTGAATCTGGCGGTTGTCGATCACGTCCGCACGCTTCATGCGGGCGGTTACGGTGCTGTCTACAATAATGGTGCGCACCAAGTCGCCTACATCCGCCGTTTCGCCACCGGTACTGTAGATGTCCATGCCGTGGTGGCGCAGCATGGCCAGCACTTCTTCTGTGCCATTAATGATCGCGGCCAGCACCTCGCCCGGAATGCGTTGCTTGTTACGTCCGATGGTAGACGACAATACAATCGGGCCCGTGGCGCCCACGCACAGCAAGTCATCGATGTTCATCACGATGGCATCTTGTGCAATTCCTTTCCATACGGAGAGGTCGCCCGTCTCTTTCCAATACACATACGCCAGTGCGGATTTTGTGCCGGCACCATCGGCATGCATCACCGTGCAGTAGGCTTCGTCTCCAGCCAACAGATCGGGCACGATTTTGCAGAACGCTTTTGGGTACAGGCCTTTATCGAGATGGCGAATGGCCTGGTGTACATCTTCTTTGCTGGCGGAGACCCCGCGTTGCTGGTAGCGTTCGGAACTCATGCGAAAAGCGTCAAAGATAGGCGATCAGCGGGTTTGTTTTTTGGCGTTGCGCATCATTTCGCTAAAGCCCTGTTCTTGGGCCAGCGCCATCACGGCCTGCACGATCCGCTTTGTGCGGGTGGGCGCGGTTTTGCCGGTGGCGATCCACTTACTGAAGTAACGCTGGTGGCCGGGCGGCAGGGTTTGAAAAAATTTCCACGCAGCCGGCTCGTCTTTCAAACACGCTACAAACTCGGGTAGTAATTGAAACGGTTGCGCATCCGTCTCTACGGCCACGGAGATTTTATCGCCCGCTTGTTTACCGAGCTTTTTTCGGAGCGTGGCATTGAGAGGTAAAATAAAACGGCCATCGCCCATGGGCAATACAGCTATTTGCCGGATCGGTACGGCATCCAACGTGCCCTTGATGCGAAACGACACGCGGTTATCGGTTAACTTTTTCGCTTGCGCGGAGGTAAAAACAATGTACGACCACCCCGTTTTCTCGGCCATCTTCTGGAATTTTTGAATGGTGGTTTGGAAGCGGAGCATGTCGAAAGTTAGGAAAATTCTACCGGCCTGATTGCTCTGAAATCCTAAGCGGCCCAAAGCTTGTAAATACAACAATTCCCTACCTTTGCCGCATGGCGTTAGAACAGGAGATTCAGCAAACGAAATTTGCGAATGAGCATCATAAAATGGCCATTAATGTGATGTTTACCAGCGGGTGGTTGTACCACGGCCACGCTGTTCGGCTCAAGAAGTTGGGCGTTACACCCGAGCAACTCAACGTGCTGCGCATTTTGCGCGGCAGCCATCCGCAACAATTGATGTTGGCAGACATTACCTGCCGCATGATCGACCGCAGCAGCAACGCCACGCGACTAGTCGAGAAACTGCGCGTGAAGGGCCTCGTTACCCGCGAGCCGTGCGCTACTAACCGCCGCCAGGTGGATATCGGCATCACCGCCAAGGGCCTTGCGTTATTGAAAAAACTGGACGTGGAGGTGGACGCGTGGGTAAACGCGCTGCGTGGCATCTCCAGCCAGGAGGCCCGTGAGCTGAACCGTTTGCTGGACAAACTCCGGGCCTCAACCGAAGGTTAGATCGGCTACCCCGGCATGTTATTTTTTATTGCCGAGGCTGATCTTTACGTTCTTGTATGCCGTTTCTACTTCTAGCAAAATCTTTTCCTGCAACGCAAACACCTCGCGCTGTTGATCCGTGGGCGGATAATCAGCACTGCTTACGATACCTTCTTTCGACATGGCCAGCAACCGTTCCAGCACCTGTGGCGGATTGCGAAAGATGTCCATACGGGCACCGGTAGCATGCACATCGTGCAGACGTGCTTCGAGCTGGAAGATTTTGTCTTCTTGCGCCAGTGCTTTTTTGTCTTTGGATTTCAATAACTGTGCCCGCGTTTTTTCCATATCGTCAATCAGGCTGAGGCAGGTATTCACCGCGCGGTACACGTTTGCTCCATGTGTGTACTGTAATTGGATGTCGTTATCGCTTGCGCGGGTAGAGGGATCGCGCAGCACAGTAGCGGGCTGCCGGAATTCAGCGCCATGGGCTTTTAATACGATGGTGTACGTGCCCGGCGGCACCAGCGGCGCGGTTAGGCCGGGGCCAATATCCAAATCATATATAAACATGTTGCGCTCGCCGTTTTCGTTTAATTGTACCCAGTCTTTGCCGCGGGGCTTCGTGCGCAGCTTGGGGAGCACGTAATCCTCCAACCGCAAATCCCACCACACGCGTTGCAGCCCGGGCCGGTTTTTTACGGGCAGTTGTTGTACCACTTCGTTATTGGCATTAAGCACCTGTAGCGAAATGCTATCGGCAGATTTTTTGTTGAGATAGAAGCTGATCGCAGCGCCGTCGGGTGGATTTTGGCCCGTGCTGAAGCTGTCGTCTGCTTTGATACTTTCGCGTTGGCGGAACCGATAGGTGGGGCGTACCGAGAAAAGCTGCGCGGACTTTTGCTGTACCTGTGCGCTCCACTCACGCAACGGGGTGATATCATCTAAAATGTAAATCCCACGGCCATAGGTGGCCACGGCCAGATCGCGAAAATGCTGTTGTACCGTAATGCCATACACGGGCGACGGCGGCAGGTTACTTTTCAGGCGTGTCCATTGCTGGCCATCGTCAAAAGACACGTACAACCCGAGATCGGTGCCGAGAAAAAGCAGCCCGCGCTGGCCCGAATCTTCTACAATCTGATGCACGTAATTCGAGTTCGAAGCGGGCAGCGGAATAGACAGTCGTTTCCAGGTTGCACCGAAGTCGGTAGTCTTGTACACGTAAGAGTTAAAGTCACCGATGTACTGCGCTTGTGCGGCCACATAAGCGGTGCCGGCCGCATGCCACGAGGCATCAATGTGGCGGATCGTGGCCCACGTGGGCAAACCCGGCAGATTGTCGGACACGCGCTGCCAGCTTTGTCCGCCGTTTTGGGTAACATGAATCCGTCCATCGTTGCTACCCGTCCACAGTACACCTGCTTGCACCGGAGATTCCGCCATGGTTAACAACGTGCACCCATCCCACGTCATTAAGTTATCATTGGCCATACCCCCTGAATTCTGCTGATGCGTTTTATCGTTCGTGGTGAGATCACCGCTGATCGGCCGCCAGCTTTGGCCCCGGTTATCCGATTGGTGTACTACCTGGCTACCCACCCACACCCGGCCTTTGGTGTGGCGCGACAACACGAGCGGAAAATTCCAATGCCAGCGATAACGTGCATCTGCCGGTGCCTGGCCGATTTGAGTTTCCGGCCACACTCTAACATCGCGCGAATGCTGGGTAGTTACATCAAACACATCCAACCCGCCATCATAACAACCCGACCACACCGTGTTATCGTCAAACGGATCGGGCTGTGCGAAGCCGCTTTCGCAGCCGCCTACACCCGTCCACATGCCGAGCGGAATGGAACGCCCCCCAAGATTGCGGCTGGGCCCGCGGTAGCTCCACGCATCCTGCCGGTTGCTGTACACATAGTAGGGCACTTGATTGTCTACCGCCACGTGGTACATCTGCGCGATGGGCAGATTGATACTCTTCCAGGTTTTACCTCCGTTGAACGACATGTTTGTGCCGATGTCGTGTGCACATAAAATACGTTCGGGGTCTTTTGGGTCGAACCACATGTCGTGATTATCGCCCCCTGCGGCGTATGGCGAAAAATCCTTGGCGAATGTTTTTCCTCCGTCTACGGATTTCATCACGGTTACACAGATGGTGTACACCTCGTTCTCGTTGCGCGTAGATACACGCAGGCGTGTATAGTACCCCGCACGTTGGCCCATGGAGTGATTTTTTTGCATCAACGTCCACGTATCGCCTCCATTTTCAGAGCGGTACAAGCGCGGCTCTGTGTCTTCCACCAGCGCATACACTACGTTGGGGTTGGTGTACGACACGTCCACCGATGTTTTTCCTACCGGGTGTGTTGGCCCGCTTTCCAATCCGTTGCGTAGTGGTTCCCAGGTGGCGCCCCCATCCCGGGAACGGTAAATCCCACTGCCCGGTCCGCCACTTTTTAGATTCCACGTGGTAATCTCTACCTGCCACATCGCCGCATACAAAATATTTGGGTTTTTGCTATCGATCGCCAGGTCTGAGCAACCGGTGAGCTCATTCACAAAAAAGATGCGCTGCCAGGTCTTGCCGCCATCCGTGGTTTTATAGACGCCACGTTCTTGCTGCGGTGCGTGGGTGTGGCCCATCGAGGCAACATATACCGTGTTGGTATCAGTAGGGTGCACGATCACACGGCTGATACGAAACGTTTTTTCCAGGCCCAGGTGCTTCCAGGTGCGGCCGCCATTGCTGGATTTGTACACCCCGTTACCTACGGAGTGATGCGGGCGGATGAGGAAGGTTTCGCCTGTGCCGATCCACACTTGTTTGGGATTAGCCGGGGCCAGGGCGATGGCACCAATGGACGAATCGTCCTGGCCATCGAACACCGGGCGCCAGTGAAAGCCCATGTCGTCTGTCTTCCATAATCCACCCGAAGCTGCGCCAATGTAACTTACCTGTGGATTGCCGGGCTCACCGGCTACTGCAATCGCGCGATTGCCGTGGGGGCCGATGAATCGGAACCGCAAGGCATCGAACATTTTTGAGTCAGCCGGTTGTGCGGCACCCAGCAGGGTTACGCAACAGAACAGACCAGCAGCGAAACATTTCAACGAAGTAGAGGGAACAAGATTTTGCATAGGGGTGTGATAGGCTAGGATACGCGCAGCTGTTGGTGTTGACTTGGATTTGTGAGGTATTCGTCATTCCGCAACGTAGCAGCATGTGCCGCGGCATGCGGTAATTCGTATTTGAAGAAAAATTTCATGGTATGAATGATGCCTTCGTAAAATGCGGCCGACTGCTGACCGGTGCTTTTCTGCGTTTGCTCAAACGCCACGAGGCCTTGCTTTAGCCACTGCCAGCCAACCACCGCCAGCCCCGTCATCTCCATAAACACGGTAGCATCTGCAAGGTACCGATCAATGTCGCCTGCGGCCGCATGTTTGCTGAGGTGTTTCAACACGTCTTGAATGCGATTGATTTCGCTCTCCAGTTGGTGGGCATAGGGTTGCAACGGTTGATAGCGCGATGCGCCCGTGCTGGTTTCCTGCATGCGCGTGAGAAGAATTTGCAACGCTTTGCCTTTTTCCATCACCACCTTTCTGCCGAGCAGATCGAGCGATTGAATGCCGGTTGTACCTTCATACAAGGTGGAGATCTTCAGGTCGCGGTAGTATTGTTGCGCGGGGAAGTCCATCGTAAAGCCGTAACCGCCATACGTTTGAATGGCGAGCGCTGCTGCGCGATTGGCTTGTTCCGAACCATAGGCTTTTAGAATGGGCGTGAGAATTTCCAGCAGCAGCCAGGCCTCTTGCTGTGCAGCACCCGTGGCAGCATGCGATAAATCGAACTGGCGATTGCACTCCATGGCCAGCGAAAGGCCGCCCTCGATAATTGCGCGCTGGGTAAGGAGCATCCGTTTTACATCCGGATGATGGATGATGAGCGTGGGTGGCTTGAGCGGATCTTTTTCGCTCGCCAATCGGCCCTGAGGTCGCTCATTTGCGTAATGCAGTGCATGTTGATACGCAGCCATGGCCACCGCCAGGGCACCCATGCCCACACTGATGCGCGCCTCGTTCATCATTTGAAACATGTAGCCCAAACCTTTATTCGGCTCGCCCACGAGCCATCCGCGGCAACGCCCTTTGTCGCCAAACACCAAGTGAGTGGTAACGTACGCACGCTGCCCCATTTTTTGGAAGTCGCCCGCGCAGAACACATCGTTGTCGGTAAGGGTGCCGTCTTCTTCCGGCCAGCGTTTTGGAATGATGAAGAGTGATATGCCTTTCACTCCGGGTGGGGCGCCTTCAATGCGGGCAAGGGTGAGGTGCACAAAGTTATCGCACGCCTCGTGCTGCCCACCCGAGATGAAAATCTTCTGGCCACGAATGTGGTAGCGGCCATCGCCCAGTGGCTGGGCCGAGGTAGTAATATCTGTGAGTGAACTGCCGGCTTGCGGCTCGGTAAGGGCCATGGTGCCCTGCCACTCGCCCGCATACATTTTAGGTACGAATGTTTGCTGCTGTGCTTTTGTGCCAAAGCTATTGATCAGGGCTGCGGCGCCTGCGGTAAGTTCAAGATAACCCACTGCGCTGTTATTGGCAGAGTTAAAGAGGGCATGTGCTGCATTAAAGATCATCATCGGCAACTGCATGCCACCGTGTTCTTCGCGTGCAGCGGCTCCAATCCACCCCTGTTCTGCGCCGTTCTTGATGCACGTGCGCAAATGCGGATGCGTTTTTACGCCCCCGTGGCCATCGTACGCTGCTGGTTTCGCATCCATCGCCTGAAAGTAGGGCGCCAAATCCCGATCAGCCCATTGCTTGGCGGCTTCTACCATCATCCAGCATTGCTCTGCCGTGAGGTGTTGAAAACGCGGCAGGGTGAGCAACTCCGTTAGGCCATGCACTTCGTTTAGCAGAAACTGCGTGTGGGCCATGTGGGTGTAATTTTTCATGAGCGTAACTTGAATGTAGAAAAATATCGAATTCCGCGGGCGCTACCAAGCCCCCGGGGAAGCCGGATGCGAATTAGCATCAACAAATGTTCAGGCAAAGTGGCGGTTCTAGTTGGCCAGCTGCTTCAAGGGCCTCCAGGCAACGGTTTCGGGGTCGAAGTACTGAGCAAGGTCTTGACCAAGGAAAAGCTTGTAGTTCATTTTACGGTCGGCTTCCACCACGTAGCCCGGGTAATACCACGAAAACCGGTGTTGTTTGAGGTACTCCAGTGTTTTGAGGATGAGCAGTTTGCCCGGACTGTAGCGCGCGTATGCGGGATCGTAAAAATTGAGAATGGAGGCTGCGGCCGATTGGCCCACATCAAAATAGCCCACGGCCACCAGCCGATGGGCATCGTGTACTTCAATACACTGCGTATTGAAAATAGAAGGGTGGCCGGGGTCTTCGCCAAAAAGGCAATCCGTGGCCGATGGCGCACCTGCAAAATCAATCGACTGGTAGTAGCGTGCATACAGTTCTTCGTGCGCTATGGGGATGGATTGCACCGAGCTAAGCCGGTAGGTAAAGCGTTGTGCACGCTGTAAAATCCGCTTGTGCGAACGGCGTTCGGTGCACTCGCCTACGGCAAACCGCAGCCAATGCACGCGGTGCCATTCCTCGTGTTTGATGTGGGAGGTGGTGAAGATATCCTGATGCATGCGGTACCAGCCCAGCGCCAGAAATTGGTCGAGATCATCGCCCGAAAGGGCTGCGGGCGAGAGACTTTGGAAGTAGGGTTGCATGTAAGCCGAAACCCAAAGAAAGCGGTTTGATCTGCTTGCCGCCAGTGCAAGTTTGCCTGGGCCGAGGCAGCATCTTGCCGGGCGCAACTAACGCCGCGCCCATGGCCCCCCACCAGAAGGATGCTCGAGTTTATTGAAGAAACTGGCTAAAAAAGAGCTTCAGCGGGCCCGTAACGGCGGTTTCGTTTGGGGCGCCCGGCGTTACGGTTGGTGCGCGGGCATGATTTGTTCGCAAACGGCGGGCGTTACGCGCGTAGCACCGCTCGCGGTAACTGCCGGGTTCAACAGTGGCAAAGCATCAATTTCAGCAACCTTCCACAACCTGAATGTGGTATCGCTTCGCGCCGGTATACTCAAACAGCGCTTCGCACCGCGCACAATTGCCAAGGTTTTCTTTTTCCAGGATTCGCACAAAAAAGAAGCTCCGTTGGGCCAGGTCGGGTGGGGCATTGCAGGGCAACACGGTGTAGAACACATTCGGGTGTTCGTTCCAGGTTTCGCCCAGACCGGCATAGCGAGGATCTTCGATCTTCAACGCTACTTGCCCGCAAATGCCAGCTACATAAGATACTTTGATACACGTTCTTGCGGCGTCTGGTTTTTCAAGTTCTCCCAGATTTTCGTATGCACAACCGGCGGCAAAAAAGAAGATGGATAGCATGACCACGAATCGCATAAATGATTTCTTTGTCATTAGACCGCGAGCGAGTGGAAAAGGTTGGAACCGATCGGGCCAAAATCAAAGATTTCTCCGGTTTACCTCCCGCACGGCATAATCGCACGCGCGGGCAGTTAACGCCATGTAGGTAATGGATGGGTTCTGGCAGGCGGACGATGTCATGCAGGCGCCATCGGTAACAAATACGTTGGGCACCTCGTGCATTTGGTTCCACGCATTGAGCACGGACGTGCGGGGGTCTTTGCCCATGCGGGCGGTGCCCATTTCGTGAATGCAATGGCCCGGGTGGGCGGTGTGCATATGGTCGAAGGTGTGAATGTTTTTTAATCCGGCAGCCTCCATCATTTCGGCTGCGCAGTTCATCATGTCTTTGCGCATGGCCAGCTCGTTGTCTTTAAACGAGCAGTCAATCTCGATCATCGGCAGCCCGTACGCATCCTTGGCGTTCCAATTCAAACTCATCTTGTTTTCATAGTACGGTAGCATTTCGCCCCACGCGCCTAACCACATGGTCCATGGGCCGGGTGCGGTAATGCCTGCTTTCAACTCCGTGCCCAGCCACTCGCTCGTATCCGGCCATCCGCGCCAAGCGCCACCCTGATAGCCAAAGCCGCGCACGTATTCCGTTCGGTTACTGGCCGCATCGATGTTGCGGAACCGCGGAATGTAAACCCCGTTCGGTCTGCGCCCGGTGAAGTATTGGTCTTCAAACTCGTCTGACGTAGCGTGTGCACCCACCTCATAGTGATGGTCCATCAAGTTGTGGCCCACCTGCCCGCTGCCGTTTCCGAGACCGTAAGGAAACACTTCCGAAATGGAGTTGAGCAAAATAAATGCGGTACCTAATGTGGAGGCATTCAGAAAAATAATCCGCGCGAAATATTCTGTACTCTCTTTGGTTTCCTGATCGATCACCCGCACCCCGATCGCACGCTTTTTTTCTTTGTCGTACAATACCTCCGACACAATGGAAAGCGGACGCAAGGTGAGGCGTCCGGTTTTTGCGGCAGCGGGTAACGTGGCGGAGTTGCTGCTGAAGTAGCCACCCAACGGACAACCCCGGTAACATAAATTGCGAAACTGGCACACGCCGCGGCCCAGATGCGGTTGCGTTAAGTGTGCTGCCCGCCCGATGATCATGTTGCGCTCTGGAAATTTTTGCTTCAAACGTGCAGCCATGCTCTTCTCCAAACAGTTCATTTCCATCGGGGGTAGAAAATGACCATCGGGTACGGCATCAAGCCCTTCGGCTGAGCCACTCACACCCACGAACTGCTCCACGTAAGTGTACCACGGCTCCAAATCGCGGTAGCGAATGGGCCAATCCACACCATGGCCATCGCGCGCGTTCTCCTCAAAATCCAACTTGCTCCAGCGGTAGCATTGCCGCCCCCAGATGATGGAACGGCCGCCCACCTGGTAGCCACGAATCCAGTTGAATGGTTTCGTTTCGATGTAGGGATGCTCCTGATCGTTTACAAAAAAATGTTTGGTGCTCTCATCAAAGGCGTAGCATTTACTTTGGATGTGATGCTCCGCGCGTTCGGTTGGCGTAATCCAACCGCGGTGTTCAAATTCCCACGGGTGTTTCGTGGCGGTAGTGTAATCCTGAATGTGTTTCACATCGCGGCCACGCTCCAGCACCAGCGTTTTTAACCCTTTCTCGCAAAGTTCTTTGGCGGCCCAGCCCCCCGAAATGCCCGATCCGACTACGATGGCATCGAACGTATTTTGCTGTTGGCCGCGGCCGGAAATGTGTACCGTTTTCATGTTGCTACCGATTCAACGGGGTTGAACTCCCCATTTTTGTAGGAAGTTAGCAACAAGTAGCGAATGTTTTGTGTGGTGCTGGAAAGCCGTTTATGTATTGAGCCAGCGCATGACTTTGCCCCACCACGTAGTGGGTGCCGGCTTCTCTTCGAGCGGGGTAACTACTTCAAGTTCTTCTTTTACCAGTCGCGGGGCTTTGGCAACTTTTGCTGCCTTTTCTTGTACCACTTTAAAGTAACGGTCGGCCTTCTTTTCTTTTAGACGTTTTGCCTCTTCTTGCTTCTTGCGCAGCGCCTCGCGCTCCTCGCGTTCGCGCTGGAGTGTAATCGGGTTCTTTTTTGGCTGCGGGCGCTCCTCGCGTGCGAAAGGTTTTTTGCGCGCGGGCCGTGCTGGCGGCGCTCCTTCCGTGGGCGGTTCCGTTGCCTCGGGTGCTGGTTTTTTCTTTTTCTCGGGTAACTCAATTTTACCCAGCACCTTCAGGCCGCTGAGTTCTACTTTTGGTGCTTTGATTACTTCTACTGCTTCGGGCCGGGACTCGCTTGGCGTTTCGGGCTTTTCTTGAACCGGAGGTTCACCAGCAACAGGTATTTCAACTTCCGCGGGCGTTTCGGGTTCTTCCGCTTTTGCGCTTTGGAAAAAAGAATCGGCCTGATCCGTGGCAAAGTGGCGAAGCACCTGTGAAAGTTGGTCTTCACTCAGGCGCGAGTTGGTGCCCCAATCTTGTGGGCCAAAATGGTGCACAAGAAATGTGCTTAGCTCGGCCGGGGTGATGTCCAGTTTCCGTGCGATTTGTCCTAGTCTCATGATCCGTTCAACAAAAACGCAGCAAAAATATCACTTTCACTTTACTTCTTGAGTCCACTCGTTACGGGCAGTTCCACGCGTATTTTTTCCCAATCAACGGCAATCACCCCGCCTCCAGTAGTTCCCTCGCGGATTTGATACCGCAACCGCTCTTGATGCGGCGCTGCAACCGGCTTCACTTCCACCCGCACCACGTCTTCTGTCGCGGCATAGTTATCGGCCAGATGTTGGCGGTAGTTTTTATTCAGGATGACCGTCCAGTTTTCCGTGCCGGGGATGGTAAAAAATGCGTACGTGCCAGCCGCGATTTCCTGCCCACCAACAACCACCGGCTGATCGAACGTAACGCGGGTGCAATTGTGCGCACCGGTTACCCACACCTGATCCAGCGGCACCAACCCACCCCAGATAATGCGGCCACGCACCGCGGGCGAGTAGTACTCAATCGTAACGGCTGTGTTGCCAATTTTCCCTTCGGCAAATGCCTGCAAACTTCCTTTGAGCGAGTCGGGTTCTGATTGCGCGTCAATCACACGCGCCGCTTTCTTTTTTTCTGGCAGCGGTGAGCGGGTTTCTTGTTCGTTTTTTTCCCGCGTTGCGCAACTTGCCAATAGGGCCAGGCCTGCGATGTAAATCCAGCTACGCATTATTTTTCAAACTCAATGATAAAGTCGGAAATGTACTGATGGTTGTTGCCTTCCATGTCTTTAAAAAATAAGCGTGCGCGTTTGCCCAACCGCAAACACGTGTATTTGTTGGCGATGTCTTCCTCTGTATTCAAGGGTTGCAGCGAGGGATACCACAAGATGTGCCCTGGCCGGTCTACCAGCAGTTGTGGTTTGCTCCATTGCTGCGAGTTGGTGCCCGCACCTAAGTCGGCATGGGTATTAAATGAAATGTAAATGCGGCTGCCTTGCCATTTTGCACCTTGTACTTCGCCCATCAACATCACCCAGCAGTTGAGGTAGGTATTCCAACTTACCGACGGCCCCCAATGAAACTTTTGGTTAACTACAGATGCCGCACCACCGCCATCGGCTTTTGCAATTTGTAACGAAGCAATAGGCGCCCCAACACCATTGCCCGGTGCAGCGAATGCATTTCCATCCCACCGGTACGCTTTTCCTTGCGGATTGTCCAGATCGGCCAGCGCAATTCGTGCAACGCTAATACACTGTCCTTTGGCTTCGGCATCCGGATCATAGGTGGCGGAATCATACACACCGGGGAAACCGTACTCGCCATAAAAAACGTAAAGGTATTCGCCACTGGCCACTGCCGAAGGATCGCCCACGCCTCCCGCAAAGGTGAGCGAGGTATTGTGTGGCTTTAGTACCATGCGGGGCTGCAGGTCTTGGATGATAATGCCTTTGTCTTCCCACGACCGCCCGCCCGTGGTGGATTTCATGATGCCGATGCGTGGCACTGCGGCCGGGGAGTTTACATCCGTTAAGCCTTGCGGCCAATTCTTGTTGATGTATCCTTCTCCCGTAACGCTGTCGTACGGCAATGTGGCCGGATAATTTTCGTTATGGTAGAGCGCATACAGCGTTTTGCCCGAGGCATCGCGCGCATCCTGATATACCGTTTCAAACCAAACAGCGCCATGCAGGCCGGGCTGACCCACGGGTGCATTGGGCGGCATTACCGGATCTACAAATTCATCCATTTTGCGCAGAAACGCCTCGTCTGCATTGCGGCCGTCTGCATACTCAAGTTCCAACGAGTTGCCCCACACGGGGTCTTCGCCATACTTACCCGGAAAAATGCGAAACGTATCGCCCACCCAGGCTTCGGCCATATTGCAATCCACGAAAGAGTTAAACACAAACCGGTCGGTGGGGATTAGCTTGAACGTGGGGGATTTACTTTGCGTACACCCGAGCGCTAAAGCAAGCAGGCCGGCTACGGGGAGTGCGGCCAAAAAGAAACGCTGTGATTTTTTCATACCATCCATTTTCATTCGGGAAGGTACGCACTGCGCCCCGGTATGGAAAACTTTTTTATCGCAGCGGCGGTGGCGCTACTTCGCCACAAGCGACTGAAAAAGTGCAGGGCCATCGCTGCCTCGTTTTCCGGAGGCGCCCGTTTTGCCCGGCATGCCTTTACGGGATGTGGCCTCGCGCGTGCCTTCGCCGCGCAGCCCGCCTTTGCCCGGCTCACCGCCTAAGCCCGCGTACCCACCTTTGTTGATTAACACAATCCGCGTAAGCAATTCATCTGCCTTAAGATTCGCCACTTTTAATGTGAGTGTACCCCCTTGGCCACCGTTTGCGCCGGCTCCACCAGTGGCACCATCGCCTCCATGACAATCGCAGTGCATGGTTGATCGGCCACCGCGTCCGCCATCTCCGCCCTTGCCGCCATCTCCACCATTTCCGCCGGAGAGGTTAATCTCCCACACGCCGGCCAGGTGCAGATCAACTGTTTCAAGGGAAAGTGACTTCCCGTCGCTACCGCCCGTTCCGGCTTCGCCCGGCTTGCCCGCGGTGCCCGGGCTGCATGCCGTAGCTGGCGTTTGACCCGGGCTGCCGGGTTTGCCGTGTTCTCCTCGCGCACCGCGCCCATCTACTACCACACCGCGACCCACGGTAATGCGGTTAGCTTTAATGAAGTGGGTTTTATGTTTTGCCCCGAGGACAATGCGTGCAGAATCACCCATACGCAGGTGGCCGACATACAGCGTGTCATCAGTAATCACATATGTTTTGCCGGGTGCAATCTCCAGTTCGGGCAAGTTATGTTGAGCGTAGGCAAAGAAACTCAATAACCACAGGAGCGCGAATATTCCCGACGCCTTCGTACGACTACTCCAAATTGTGCTCATGGTACTCAGCGGATTTTTCAGGCAGCAAACATCGCACACGCTGCGCTGGCGCGAGGTACGTTAGCGGGAGTAATCTGGCAGGCGTAAGGTTTTTGGCCGCGGCCGAAATTCGTGCCGTACGCAGGGGCGTTTAGTCTTCGGCTGAGCCGAAGTTTCTTCCGCGACTTTGCTTTTTGTTGGATTGTATGCGTTTTGACTGCAGGCGGGTGCGTACCGCAGCCGGTGTAGGTTTTGTGGCAGTTCGGTGCTTTTTCACGGCCCGGGTTTTTGCAATTAATGCCAGAAGCTGAGCTACCGCACGCGCTTTGTTGGTTGATTGCGAACGCGTTTCCTGCGAAGTAATTACCAACTCGCCAGTGGCGGTAAGTCGTTTTTCGAGCCGCAGTTTTTCTTCGGCTGTGAGTAGCGTGGTGTTGCGCACATTCCAGCGTACCGCCACTTTGGTGCTTACCTTGTTGGCATGCTGGCCACCGGGCCCACCGCTGCGCATGGCCAGAAAGGTGAGCTCAGGCAGCAGCGCGGCAAGCGTAATCTTTTTCACCCGTGCTTACCAACTTGTGCGCGCCAGTTCTTGCGCGGCTTTTAAAATGTCGCGGCGGCTTACCTGGCCCACCAACTTGCCCTGGTCTACAATTGGCAAGCGGCGTACGGGCGAATTTAAAAATGCATTGGCAGCTTCTACCACATCGGCCGCGGGGGTTAGCGTTTGCACGTTGCGGCTCATGTAGTCGGATACTCTGCGTGTGGAGGCGGGCAAGTTGTGGTAGGCTTCATCTACCAACAAACGCAAGCAGTCTTTTTCAGAGATGATGCCAATCAACTTCTTCTGCTCATCCAGCACGGGGCCGCCGGAGATTCCTTCGTCAATGATGGTATCAATCACTTCGCGAATCGGCTGGTCGGCCCGAAACGAGATCAACAGGTTTACCGGCACCATAAATTCCGTTACGGATTTGTAGCGCGGCAGCTTGGCGGCAAGTTCTTCGGGCGAGGTCATGGCAGGTTTAAAGTTCATGTGGTGTAGGTTTAGGTGAACAGATCAGTCAAAAACCCGCGGAATGGCACCCCATCCCGCAAAACGGGTAGGGAAGATACACAAAAAAATGAGAAAAGAAAGTGTTCATTCCGCTACCCCGGCATCACGCCCATTGGCCCTCATCGGAATTCGATGAAAGGTTTGCCACTGATTGCCTGTACAAAAAGAAACACCACCAGTAACGCATAGCAGCAGCCGATGGTGATCATCACCTTACTATCGCGCACCACATAAAAGCCAAGCAACGGCAAAAGCTGTAACGCATGCATCCCAAAAAAATGCGCCACCCGCAAGTCGCCATGCCGGGTGCTCCAGTTCACCACCGGTAGGCCGGGGCCGCCGTCTGCGCCCCCCACGGTGTGGGCCAAACGTGCGCCCATGGCCAGCCCCTCGAGCGAAAAAATCACAAATACAATCAGCCCCAGGCGAATACCCCACAGATAGGCCGCTGGTAATTCCGGGAAACTGTTGGTGAAAAATCCCCAGCCCACAATTGCAGTCCATACGGAAATGCCCACGGCCGCCAAAGCCATGGCACCCCACATGGCAGCATGAAAAGGAGTGCTTTGGTTGAAGTGAGACGTTGCCGCGCGCGCGGCCTGAACTACGATGTACACATTTTCAAGTGTAAAAAATGCGATTAGCCCCCACGAATAAAGTCGCACGTGTGCCTGCTGGGGGAGATGGTGTGCAAACCACGCCATCGACCACACAAAGACGGTGGTGGAAAGAAAAAACTTGATGGGCTTGAACCACGCGTTTGCCCCCAGCACCTGCATCGGCTTAAGCCAAAGTAAAAAACCGCAAACCACGGCTGCGAGCAGGCACGCGAAACCAAAGAAAAACAACGGTTCATTGCGTAGCTTAAGATCGTAAAAGAAAGCACTCATGATTTTTTTGTGATTTGTTGGCTCGCCAGATTTTTCTTGATTTTCATCATGATGGCGCTGGGCGTAATGCGCGGCAGCTGCGAGATAAACCAGTTGTTAAAACCCACGATCTTTTTTCCTGTGCCGGTAAGCAGCAACTGCACGCCCTGCTCCGCCACGGCTGCGGGGCTAACCGGCTGATTGGCTTTGTAGGCGTTTGTCTTCCACATGGCCTCGGTGTTAAATGCAGTATCTACCGGGCCGGGGCAAAGTGTAGTAACCACTACACCGGTGCCTTCCAACTCAGCGGCCAACGTCTCTGAAAAAGCGAGTACAAATGATTTGGTTGCCGAGTACACAGAATAATAGGGAAACGGCAGGAACGAAAGCAACGAAGCCACATTCAGGATGCGGCCGCGTTTTTGCACGAGCATGTCCTGCAAGAAGTATTTCGACAAGGCCACCACCGTGGATACATTCAACTGAATCATGCTCAGTTCCGCCTCAAGGTCGGTATCGCTAAACGATCCATACACGCCAACGCCTGCATTGTTCACAAGCATGGTTACGTCCAGCCCGCGTTGCCGTACCTTTTCATACAAGGTTTGAGCTGCCTGCGGCTGACTAAGATCACAAGGGAAAATATGCACCTGAATGCCATCGCGGGCTTCCAGTTCCCGCTTAAGGGCTTCTAATTTTGTTGCGCTACGCGCCACCAAAACCAGGTTGAATTTACGTGCCGAAAGTAGCCGGGCCATTTCGTAGCCGATGCCGGAGCTTGCCCCGGTAATTAAAATGAGATCCTTCATGGGTTATCGCAGTATAATTTTGATGATGGTTTCCTGATTGGCCTCCACGCGGAATTGCGCATCCGCGAAGGAAGGCGGGCCCAACCGAATGCGGGCATCGTTGGAGAAGCCGATGGGCTCCTGGGGTAAGCCGATGAAGTTGGTTTTTAGATCTTTGTTTTTGTCAACGTCTTGAAAGACGGCCGCACCATACGTTCCGGCAGGCACCTGCGTTAACCGGAATTCCATGCGTGTAGCGGTAACCCGAATTTCCATGCCACGCTCCTGCTGCCCCACTTTCGGAAAGTTTGCTTCCGTGAAAACACCGGCCGACAACTCTCCGCCTTTTTTGATGTCGATGCCTTCCACCTGAAAGAGCACCGTGCCCGTTTGCGCCCACACCGGCAGGGCCAGTGCCAGGGCCAGAAATGTTGATGTTAATTTCATATACTTTGCTTTTGTGAAAGCAAAGGTGCCGCGGCCAACCGGGCCGCAACGTTAACATTTGTTTAGAGATGGCGTAGTTAGACCAATTTTTTCAGGCGGCTTAAATGCACCGGGCTTACCCCCAGGTACGAGGCGATCATGTGCTGGGGCACCCGGTTGTGGATGTTGGGAAACACCTTGGTGATGTTTTCGTAGCGCTGGGCAGGCGTGTACAAATACTGATTCTTCAACCGGCTATCGAAGTACACAAAGTAATACTCGGCAATCAGTCGGCCCAGTCGATCGCCTTGGCGTAAGTGGGCATATCCCCAATCAATGGCCGGCCGGGGCAGTACCACTACCTCGGTTTGCTCCACCGCCTGAATGCTGTTGCTTGCCGGGGTTCGGGCCATGAAGCTGGTGTAATCGCAAATGAATTGGTTTTCGAGCGAGAAATGGATGGTGTGTTCTTCACCGGCATGGTCTACGATTACGCTGCGCGTGATTCCCGATACGAGGAAGAAAATCTCGTTTGCCACCGTGCCCTGTTCGCCCAGCCATGATTTGGCGGGAAAGGTCTTGGCGTGGCAACGCGATAAAAATTCCGCCCCTTCCTGGTCGGTAATGGAAATCATTTGCCGAATGGCGGTAGCCAAGGCGTTGGCATGTTCGCTCTTCATGTAAAAAAAACAGACACAGCCGGAAATGGTTTTGCTTCTACAGCTTCGTGGCGGCGCTCTTTATTTAAGATCGCGCAGCAGTTGCTCGTAAAACCACAAAGCCGTTTGAAAGCTCTCCATGCTCACACGCTCGTCTATGCCGTGAAAGCCGATGGGGTCTACCATGGGACTGAATTTGATGATGTTGTCCGACACGCCCGTGAAATGCCGCGAATCCGTGGCGCCAATCATTAAAAACGGGGCGGCCACGGCACCGGGGTACGATTTGCGAATACTGGCAGCAATTTTTTGAAAGCCGAAGCCTTGCGCCGAGGTAACCGGCGAGGCCTCTGATACCGGTCCGGTGAGTTCAATTTTTACCCGCTCGTCCGCAACAATGTCGTTCAACTTTGCCAGTACAGACTTTGAGTCATCGCCCGGCAGCAGCCGTAAGTTGGCCGTTGCCTTCGCTACGGTTGGCACAATGTTGTCTTTTATTCCGCCTTCAATAATTGTGGGCACAAATGTAGTGCGGATCATGGCATTGCCCGCCCCGGTTTTTTCGTAGGTGCTGATCACAAGCGGTTTAAACAGCCACGGGTTGGCAAACGCCATGCGTTGGGCGAACGGCATCACCGGGCCTACCGTTTCCATCAGCCCGGCCAGCGGCCCGGTAATTCGGGGTTCAAAGGGTGCGGCACGCAAGCGCACAATGGCCTGGCTGAGTATATCAATGGCCGTGGCAGCGTCGGGCATGGAACTGTGGCCCCCCGGTTTTTCTACTGTGAGTGTTACCGACATGTAACCTTTTTCGGCTGTGCCCAGCAATGCCACGGGCTGGCTTGCGCCCGGCAGTTTTTCGCGGGTAATGATTCCACCTTCATCCAAAATAAACTGTGCGGTAATGTTTTGTGTACGCATCCAGGCAGCAACGGCAATGGCACCCTTGCCTCCGATTTCCTCATCATGGCCAAACACAAAATAGACGGTGCGTGCGGGCTGAAAACCACTTTGTAATAACTTTTCCGCGGCTTCGAGTTGCCCAATCAAATTAATTTTATCGTCTGTGGTACCCCGGCCCCAGATGAAATCGTCTTTCACAATCCCCGCAAAGGGGTCTACCGTCCACAACGTGCGCGTAGCCGCTTCAATGGGCACTACATCCTGATGCGCCATCAACACTGCGGGCCGCAAGGTGGAGTCGCTGCCGCGCCAGCGATAAACCAAACTGTAGCCTGCCAGAATGGAACGCTCGGTGTGTTGGTGAAACAGCGGATAGGTTGTTTCTAAAAATGAACGGAAGCCAAGAAACTGGGTGGAGTCAAATAACGATGAGTCGCCATACGAGATGGTTTGAAAGCGAATGGCCTGTTGAAAATGGTGCAGCGCGGCCGGAGTTACAGCGGGAGCCGGAATCGCCTCGCCCGCAGTGACCGGGGCATCGGTACGAAACGTATTTACCAGTACAAACCCCACGAGCAATATCAGCCCCACGAGTGCCAATGCCAAAATCCGTTTGAGGTGCCGCATGTGCGATGTTCTTTCTTACGAAGAAAGCGGAAAAATCTAATACGCGCATCAAAGCTGGATTTATTTGTAACTTCCCCACCTGAATTTTTTACGACCGTTCCTTCATCTTGGCCACTGGCGTGGGATGCGGGGCAAAAAAACTAACCTTTACCTCCATGAAAAGAAACGATTGGCGCTGTTGGTATCTGCTGGTGTTGATGGCGCTACTATTTACCGGTTGTCAGCCGGATGCATCACCCGAAGCGAAGAAGGCATTCGAAGGAGTGATTCCGAAGCCGCTCGAAGCCACGCTGGCGAAAGGCCGTTTTGAAATCACATCAAAAACCCAAGTGGTAGCACCGGCAGCGGATGCCGCCGTGAAGGCGGTGGCCGATTATTTTACCACCGTGGTGAACCCGGCCACTGGTTTTGGTTTGGTGGCCACTAAATCTGCTGAGGGCAAAGCAACCAATGTTATCGCCTTCGCAACCGATGCGGCTCTGGGTGCAGAAGCCTACACCATCACCATTTCACCCGACTCAGTAAACGTGCGTGGCGGCAGCCCGGCCGGGCTGTTTTATGCTGTGCAGACGCTGCGCCAACTGTTGCCCGATAAGATTGAGCTTTCTTCGCCACAAGCAGGCCCGTGGGAACTGGCAGCCGGCACCCTCCGCGACCAACCAACCTACACCTGGCGTGCATCCATGTTGGACGTGGCGCGCCACTTCTTTGGTGTGGACGATGTGAAACGGTACATCGATTTGCTGGCGCTCTATAAATTCAATACGCTGCATCTCCACCTGTCGGACGACCAGGGCTGGCGCATTGAAATTAAATCGTGGCCCAATCTGGCCGTGCACGGGGGCAGCACCGAGGTGGGTGGAGGCCCCGGCGGATACTACACGCAGGAACAATACAAAGACATCGTGGCCTACGCCCAGCAGCGCTTCATCACCATCATTCCGGAAATTGATATGCCCAGCCATACCAACGCCGCTCTTGCCTCCTATGGTGAATTAAACGGGGGCATTACGAAAGTGCCCAAAGAAGGACGCATTGAATTACCGGATGGAAAAGAGAGCGGCAAAGGCCGGCCCACGCAGTTGTACACCGGTATTGAAGTGGGGTTCAGCACCCTGCAAACCAACATGCCGGCTACCACCAAATTTGCGGAAGAGATGCTGGCGGAAATCGCAGCGCTAACACCCGGCCCGTACATTCATATTGGTGGCGATGAAGCCGCCGTAACTCCGCACGAGGAGTACATCAAGATGACGAACCAGTTTATCGAAATCGTACGCAAGCTCGGCAAGACGTCAATTGGATGGGAAGAAACCGCGCAAGCCGATATCAAAGGCGAGCATTTGGTGCAGTATTGGACCCGCGCAGAATTTGCGAAAATGGGTAAAGAGAAGGGCGCCAAGTTAATCATGTCGCCCTCCAAACGCGTGTATCTGGATATGCAGTACGACTCGAACACGCGCATTGGTTTACACTGGGCCGCCTACATTGAGGTAGACGATGCATACAGCTGGGATCCGGCCGCACTGGAACCCGGCATTACCGAAGCCGACATTGTGGGCGTAGAAGCGCCTTTGTGGAGTGAAACTATTGTTAACCGCGCGGACATTGAGTACCTGTTGTTCCCGCGCATCACTGCCATTGCGGAAGTGGCCTGGACACCGGTAGGCGCGCGCAATTTAGACGACTACAAAAATCGCCTTGCACAGCAGGAAGGGCGCCTGAAAAATCTCAACATTAACTACTATCCCTCGCCACAAGTGCCGTGGAAGAAGTAGTGGCTTGACACAGGCGGTATCAACGGCTGCGGTAAGTTGTGTTTTTGATTCACGATAGGAACCGGCTTCCTTTTGTTGCAAAAGCGGTGCGTTTTTCGGATCGCACCGCTTTTTGCGTAACGAGCGGTCGGCCCGTCAATGCGTCTTAATTAAGATCATTAGCGGCCTACGTGTGTCCGACAAGCGATCAATTGCGTGTACATCAAGCCTCGCGTGCCCAACCTTGGGCTAAAGGCGTTCATGCGCTCGTTCTGTTTTCGGCAGCAATCAAGTAAATTAGCGAGCTACAAACTTGCTGCCCATGCGATTGCTCGTTTTCCTCTTCTTTTCTTTCTCCATCTCTCTTGTTGGCGATGCTCAGCCCGATAGTTTGTCTGATCGTGCTAAGGTTGAGTACATCAACAAAAACTTCTACCAGCTCTACAGCGCTGACTTTACAAACGCGTTGACGCTTACCCAGTGGGCAGCCGAAACTGCACACACCAACGGATGGAAAGAGCAGGAGGCTTTTGCTCAATTGGGCTGGGGCGTTGTCACTTACCTGGGTGGGGATTATACCCATGTGCTGCCAAAATATTTACGTGCACTGGAACTGTTTGAGGCACTCGGCCACAAGGCTGGCATTGTGGCGGTGAACAATGAAATGGCCGTGTTCTATCATAAGCAAAAGGATCTCACCAACTGCTTCCAGGCGCTGGACCGGGCCGAAAAACTGGCGCGTGAGATTGGTGATTGGGAAAAACTGGGAACCAGCCTGGGGCATCGCGGTGCCTTCTTGTTGCGCAGGGGGCAACACCTCGAAGCAAAACCCTATTTTTTGGAAGTGTTTGAGATAAGAAAAAAGACAAACGACAGCGTAGGTCTGGGCTACGTGCTGCTGGACCTTGCGGAGTTAGCCGCTAACGACAACGATTATGCCCAGGCGATTGCACTCATCGATCAATCGAGTGTTATCCGAAGCAAAATTGGCGACCGGTACGGATTGGCCGTGAATACCGTTACGAAGGGTGAAATGTATAGCCGGGCCAATAATCTGCCGATGGCCATCGAATGGCTGGAGTCTGGCCTGCAACAGGCGCGCGAGGTGGGGTACACCGATTTGGTGCAGCATACCTGCAAGGGCCTGGCAGAAGCCTACCAACAAACCGGAAACTTTGAGAAAGCGTACCACTACCTGACCGAATTCAACTCCGCGCGCGACAGCTTATTCACGGTTGAAAAAGCAAAGGCGATCTCCGAACTGCAAACGCGCTACGAGACCGAGAAAAAAGAAATTCAATTGGCCGAACAGCAACGCGAACTGATCCAAAGCCGGTGGCTCATGGCCGGGCTGTCGGTTGTTTTCATTTTGGTGATCGTGATTGTTTGGATCAGTCGCCAGCAAATACTGGCGCGGCAAAAGCAGCGGCTGGCGGTTCAGGAAAAAGAATTCCAGCAAAAACTTACCGAGGCCGTGATTGATCAGCAGGAAAAAGAACGGGCACGCCTGGCGCGTGATCTGCATGACGGTCTCGGACAAATGATTTCAGGCGTACAGTTGTGTCTCCAGCAATCCACGGAAAGCAGCCGGGCGCAGGCGTCCGACACGTTGCAGCAAATGCATCGGGAGATTCGGAATATTGTTTTTGAACTGTTGCCGCGCACCCTTTCCGATGAGGGCCTGGTGGCCTCGCTGCACGAGTTGGCAAATCGCTTGAATGCGTCCGGAAAAATTCACGTGGCCATCACCAGTCAGCAGAACAGCCGCCTGGATGCGCGCCTCGAAGTATCGCTGTACCGCATCTGCCAGGAGTGGATCAACAACATCTTGAAATATGCGCACGCCACATCCATTTCCGTTTACCTTCGCGAAAGCGAGGGCGAATGCACGCTCACGATTGAGGACAACGGGCAAGGCTTCGATCCAGCAAACCTGAACCGGGGTGGCGGCAACGGCTGGAAAAATATCCAGTCGCGCGCCCGTTTACACCAGGGCGAAGTGTTCGCAGACTCCTCGCCCGGCCACACGGGCAGCACGTTGGTTGTTTCCATACCCCAAACCACCTGGCGGCAGGTAGCCTGATATGAAAGTAGTTTTAGTAGACGATCACCAGATTTTAACCGATGGCATCCATCGTTTGCTGAACACACCGTTCGAGGTGGTGGCCACGTTCAGTAATCCGCTGGAGGCGCTGGCATTCATGCGCACCCACGAGGTAGACTTGCTAGTTACTGACTATGAAATGCCCGGCATCAACGGGATTGAACTATTCACACGCGCACGCGAGCTACATCCGTTACTGAAAGGTGTGCTGCTCACCATGCACGATGAAGCCAGCGTGGCCCGCAGAGCCATCAAAGCGGGGCTGCAGGGTTTCCTGCTCAAAAACGCAAGCCAGAACGAACTTTCACTTGCACTCGGCAAAGTGCGGCAGGGGCACTCCTACATCAGCCCGGAAATCACCGCACGCCTGCTGGAGCCGGAGAAAACCACCCAACCGCTTTCCGAGCGCGAACGACAGGTGTTGCAACTCATCATCAAAGAATACACAAACAAACAAATTGCCGATGCGCTGCACCTGAGTGAACGCACCGTGGAAACCTATCGAAAAAATCTCTTTGCCAAAGCTAACACCAACAACATTGTGGGGCTGGTGAAGTACGCCTACGCCCATAAGCTGGTGGAGTAGCCTCCGTACCAGTACGGTAGCACATTTCAGGGAAAACCGGTAATGCCGCGCCTTCGTGGTTCGGCTAGTTTTGATTCCCAAAACAAAACCGGAACACCGATGAAAAAATTACTCATCCTCATGTGCCTGTGGTGGTGCAGCACTACCGCCTGGGCCCAAACGCTCACAGCCGAAAACGTAACCGACAAGGGCGGCTATGGCGAGAAGAATCTGCGCAAAGCGCCCCGCAAAGTGTACATCGCCAGCTTTCGTACTTACTTCCACGTGCTGGCGGCCGCAGAAGCGTCATCCATCGGGGGGTCGTTTAAAAACAACACCAAAACCTCCATGGTGGTAGCGGTTAGCGGTGTGGACACTCCCGATTTTATTGAAGTGACAAATGCAGCGTACGCCAAATTCATAGACGCGCTAAAGGCCAAGGGCTTTGAAATTCTTACAGCCGATGATGCCGCGAAATCTGATCAATACAGCGATTGGATTCGCAAAGAAGGTGGCGAGCTGAGTTACGCCCAGATACCTGGCTTCGTAAGCGCCACGCCCACCGGCTACAGCTATTTTGTTAAGAAAGAAAACAAAGACGGGCGCGAAAAAGGCGCTGTCCTCGACAAGAGTCCGAAGATTTCGCGCGATCTTGATGGGGCCATCATCATCGATGTGGCGTTTGCCTTCCCTTTCATCGACATGAAAACAGCCTCGTCAAACCTGGCGGGTTATTCATCCGTGAAAGCCAAAATTGATTTCGAGCTGGGCACCGCTTTTGGTATGGACGGGGCCATACCCCTGATGGCGCCCACACAACTCAAGTTCATCAGCAGCGAAGGCATGGGCAAGGATGCCATTCTGTTGGTTAAGCTGAAAGGCGATTCATTCGATAGCGAAGCGCCCGTGTTTAAAGACAAGAAATTCAAAGAATCAAACGTGGCCATGATGGATTACCGCCCCAACTACTATGGCGTGATTTGGAAGCAGGAACAGCAGGTGAAAGTTTCGCATTACGCGGAGTGCGACAAGGTGCTGTACAAGCAAGAGACCTTGCGGCTCGCCTCTGAATTTACCGATGAAGCGCTTAAGATTTTTTACAGCAACGCGTTTTAGCCAGATCCTCCCGAAGCCGGAACTTCCTCAGTCGTTCCGGTTTTTTTGAGGACGTAGCCCTGCCGTACGGCGGGGCTTTTTTTTCACGCAGGGCAGTACATCCGCGTGGCGGCGCCCTCAACAATCGACAAAAAACCTGCGCAGTTTTGAACGGATTGCGTACCTTCACCTGTTCACAAACGAATGTCGTAACCGTTCATGAAGCCCATCTTCTTCGCTATCATCAGCGCCTGCGTGTTTTCCCTCTTTTCCTGCCGTGCGCCCGAGGCTACCACCGCGGCCCCGCTGACTGACGACTCCCTCTTCACACTCGTGCAGCACAACACCTTTCAGTATTTCTGGAAGGGCGCGGAGCCGGTATCCGGAGCTGCGTGCGAGCGCATTCACCTCGATAACGACTATCCGGATAACGATAAGAGCGTAGTCACTTCGGGGGGCACGGGCTTTGGCATCATGGCCATGCTGGTGGGCATCGAGCGGGGTTTCATCACGCGCCAAGAAGGCGTGGCGCACCTCACCAAACTCACCCACTGGCTGGAGAAAGCGGACCGCTTCCATGGCGCCTGGCCACACTGGATGTATGGCGAAACCGGCAAGGTGAAACCCTTCAGCGCGAACGATAACGGGGGCGATCTGGTGGAGACCGCGTACCTTGTACAAGGCTTGCTCTGTGCCCGGCAATATTTCAAAGACGGAACTGCAGAAGAACAAGCGCTTGCTCAGAAAATCGATGCGTTGTGGCGCGGGGTGGAATGGGATTGGTACCGCAACGGAAACAAAAACGTGTTGTACTGGCATTGGTCGCCCGACAAACAGTGGGCCATGAACTTTCCACTTGAAGGTTACAACGAATGTCTCATCACCTATGTGCTGGCAGCCGCATCGCCCACGCACGGCATTCCGGCCGAAACCTACCACGAAGGCTGGGCCCGCAAGGGCGCCATCCGCAACGATACGGCTCATCGCCAGTACGGTTTGCACCTCAGCCTTAAACACAATGGAGCGCCCCAGTATGGTGGCCCGCTGTTTTGGTCGCACTATTCATTCCTGGGCCTTGATCCGCGCAAGCTGAAAGATGCCTATGCCGACTACTGGCAACATAATGTTAATCACACGCTCATCAACTACCGCTATTGTGTAGAAAATCCACTCCAGTACAAAGGCTATGGCCCGAACAGTTGGGGCCTCACGGCCGGTTACTCGATAAAGTTTTATGCCGCGCACAGTCCCAACGAAGACAAAGGCGTAATCTCGCCCACGGCCGCGTTGTCGTCTTTTCCCTACACGCCCGAGGAGAGCCAGGCAGCCATGCGTTATTTCTACGATAGCCTCGGCACGAAGATTTTTGATCAATATGGTTTTTACGATGGCTTCAGCGAACACTTTAATTGGCAGAAGCCGTGGTACCTCGCCATTGATCAGGGCCCGATCGTGGTGATGATGGAAAACCACCGCAGCGGACTTTTATGGAAGTTGTTCATGTCGTGCCCCGAGGTACAACAAGGCCTGACAAAACTTGGATTTACTTACTGATTTAATGTATGAAGAAATTATTTGTTTTTGGTTTGCTGGCGTGCGCGTTCGTAGCCTGCGAAAAAAAATCGGCTACCACTGCCATGGATGCGAAAGTGGATTCGCTGTTGCGCGTGATGACGCTCGAAGAAAAAATCGGCCAACTCAATCTGCCCTCGGCCGGGCAATTCACTACGGGCCAGGCGCTGAATTCGGACATCGCAAAGAAAATCGAACAAGGCAGCGTGGGCGGATTATTCAATATCAAAGGCGTGGCTGCCATTCGCGAGATGCAGCAGATTGCCGTGGAGAAAAGCCGACTGAAAATTCCGCTGTTGTTTGGCATGGATGTGATTCACGGCTACGAGTCTGTGTTTCCCATTCCGCTGGGCCTCAGTTGCACGTGGGACATGCAGGCGATTGAGCAAAGTGCGCGCGTGGCCGCTCAGGAAGCCAGTGCCGATGGCATCAACTGGACCTTCTCGCCCATGGTGGACATCGCCCGCGACCCGCGCTGGGGCCGCATTTCCGAAGGCAATGGCGAAGATCCCTACCTCGCCAGTGAAATTGCCCGCGCCATGGTGCGCGGTTATCAGGGCACCGATCTCAGTGCACCCAACACCATTATGTCCTGCCCCAAACACTTTGCACTTTACGGTGCGTCTGAAGCGGGTCGCGATTACAATACGGTGGACATGAGCCGCCATCGCATGTACAACGACTATCTGCCGCCTTACAAAGCGGCTGTGGAAGCGGGTGCAGGCAGCATGATGGCCTCGTTCAACGAAATTGACGGCATCCCGGCCACGGCCAATCAATGGTTGCTCACCGACCTGCTGCGCACCGAGTGGGGCTTCACCGGTTTTGTGGTGAGCGACTATACCGGTGTGAGTGAAATGATTAACCATGGTATTGGTAATCTTCAGGAAGTATCGGCCCGAGCACTCGCAGCCGGCCTCGACATGGACATGGTAAGTGAAGGATTACTCACCACCTTGAAGAAGTCGGTGGACGAAGGCAAAATCACCGAAGCACAAGTCACACAAGCGTGCCGCAGAATTCTTGAAGCCAAATTCAAACTCGGTTTGTTTGACGATCCATACCGCTATTGCAATGAACAGCGTGCCAAAACAGAAGTGTTTACGTCCGACAACCGGGCCACGGCCAGAAAAATTGCAGCCCAGAGTTTTGTGCTGCTGCGAAACGAAGGCAACGTACTGCCGCTGAAGAAGCAGGGTTCCATTGCGCTGGTGGGCCCGCTGGCAAATACGGCCGTGAACATGGCGGGCACGTGGAGTGTGGCCGCGCGTCATGCCGAATCTGTTCCGCTGTTGAGCGGATTACAGAAATCGGTGGGAACACAGGCCCGCGTGGTGTATGCCAAAGGCTCGAATCTCGATGCCGATGCCGTGCTGGAAGAAAACGCTACGATGTTTGGTAAGGGCCTCAACCGCGACAACCGCAGCGAAGCCGCTTTGCGCGAGGAAGCCGTGCGCCTCGCCCGGCAGTCGGATGTGATCGTGGCTGCACTTGGTGAATCGGCTGAAATGAGTGGCGAAGCTTCGAGTCGTGTAAACATCGAGATTCCGCAAACCCAAAAAGATTTATTGCAGGCGCTGATCGCCACCGGCAAGCCAGTAGTGTTGGTGCTCTTCACCGGGCGGCCGCTTGTACTCACGGACGAAAGCAAGCAAGTGCCCGCCATCCTTAACGTGTGGTTTGGCGGCAGTGAAGCGGGCGATGCCATTGCCGATGTATTGTTTGGAGAGGTGAACCCCTCGGGAAAACTCACCACCACATTTCCGCAGCACCTCGGCCAGGTACCGATTTTCTATGCCCACAAGAACACCGGGCGCCCGCTCACGGGCAAGTGGTTCAGCAAATTTCAGTCGAACTACCTGGATGTGCCCAATGAACCGTTGTATCCGTTTGGCTTTGGTTTAAGTTACACCACCTTCAGCTATGGCGATGTAACCCTGAGTGCCACCGAAATGACGGCACGCGACACGGTAACGGCCAGCATTGAAGTAACAAACACCGGCACGCGCGATGGCGCAGAGGTGGTGCAACTGTACATCCGCGATGTGGTGGGCTCCATCACACGCCCGGTAAAAGAGCTGCGCGGCTTTGAAAAAGTTTTCCTGAAGGCCGGTGAAAAGAAGACCGTAACCTTTACCATTTCTGCCCATACGCTTTCGTTTTACAATGCCGAGTTGAAGTGGGTAGCAGAGCCGGGCGATTTCGAAATCCAGATCGGCACGAATTCGCAGGAAGTGAAGCAGGCAAAGTTGGTAGTGCGGTAGTTTCGTTGCTGTAAGCTCAGGGCGTTAGGTGCCGATGAAAATGAAAGGCGCCCAGCTCCGCTCGCGACAGCTTGCGGTTGTTGACACCGACTGTGCGTTGCCCGCTACTCCCCTTTTAAGTTATCCACCGGATTAATGAATACGGCCCGCCAGGTTTGTGAAACTATCGTGAGCGCACCAAAAAACATCAGCAACAAAATGCCCAGCCCGATCGTGCCCACGCCCATCGCGGTGCGGTACGCAATAAACTCTAACCACAGGTTGTTCACCACGTAGGCCAGTGGCACCCCAATCAACACGGCCAGCCCTAAAATGGAGAGAAACCCCCGCGACAACAGCAGTACTAATGCCCCATCGCTGGAACCCAACACTTTGCGAATAGAGATTTCCTTTATGCGGGTTTCTGTAGCATAGGTGGCCATGCCCAACAAGCCGAGGCACGAAATCAGGATGGCCAGTGTAGATACGAATCCAAGCAAGGTTACCAAATCGCCAAACACAACTTCGTAAAACTTGTTGATCTCCGATTTCACTTCGGTGTAGTCAATCTTCATATCGGGGTTCACGGTGGCCCAGGCTTTCTCTACCGTTAGCCGGGCCTCGTCATACGTACCCAGATAGGCTACTTGCACAACGTTGAACGATTTCGGATCATACATCAGTGCCATGGGTTCAATTTCGCGTGTAAGATCGCGGTGATTGTAGTTGGCCACCACCCCTACAATGATTTTTTCGGTGGAGTCGTTTTGGAAGAGCAGTGCCTGACCTACAGCCTCGCGGGCTGACCCAAATTGAAACTTATCTACGGCCGCTGCATTGATGACTATCAGATTCTTATTGAGGCTAACGTGTTCACGCTTCAAAAAGTCGCCCGCCAGTAACTTCAATTCCATGTTATCGGCATAGTGCTCATCCACCAGGAAATAGGCCATATTGGTCCACTCCGTTTCCTCTCGCTTTTTCTTGAAGCCGGTGCCGTACGAAGTACCGGCCGCGGGCAAATGCGAAGCTGCCGTTACAGCCGTGATGTTGGCGTACTTCTGCAATTCGTTCTTTAGATTTTCATGACTGGTGTTGTTGAGTTTCACCAGAAGGTTATTGTTCATTTTGAAACCATGATGCTGATGAGTGAATAAATGGAGTTGGTTAAAGGCCACCAACACCGTCAGGATAAAAAACAACGACAAGGTGAACTGTGAGACAAGCAACGTTTTTCGAAGCCCCATGCGCGAGAACAGTTTCAGGTTCGACAGGTTCTTTAACACGTGCACCGGCTGAAAACCCGATAACACCAGGGCCGGAAAAAATCCGGCAAGGATGCCCACAACCAGAGCAAAAAGGATGAAGAAGGCATACACGGTGCTGCCGGCATGCAGCTCCCAATGAAAAATGCGGGCGAAGTTGAGTTGCATGATCAGGGGCTCAAGCAGAAAGACCAACACCAGCGCGAAAACCAATGCAACGAAAGCGACCAGAATGGATTCGAAAATAAACTGCCCGAAGATTTGCCACCGCGCAGCACCGGTTACTTTACGCACACCAATTTCTCTTGCCCGGTTGAGGGCGCGCGCAATGGAAAGATTTGTAAAATTAAAACACGAGGTAAGTAAAATCACCAGGGCCAAACCACCGAGAAAGTATACGAACAGCCAGGGCAATTGGGGCCCGATGGGATTGTTTAAGCTGTTGCTGGGTGTGATCTTGAACAATGGCTGCAGGGCGAACTTCATTTTGTAAGTATCGGGTGTTGTAATCGACCCGATGTGCTTGGCAAACACCGCATCCAGGGTGGATTGAATGCTAGAAGCTGTTTTTCCAGGCTCCACCTGTATGTACGTCCACCCGTGCCAGTAATCCGTCCAATTGTCGGATACCTTGTCCAGTTTTCCGGCATCTTCCAACGCCTTCACGGTAGACATGCTGGCCAACCCTTCAAACACAATATGCGATTTGTTGGATGTTTTCCGCAGCACACCGGTAACGGTGTAAACACCCAGGTCGCCCACCTTTATCGTTTGTCCCACAGGGTTGGGTTCCTTAAAAAGTTTGTTGGCGGCTGCGCGGCTAAGCACCACGGAATACGGTTGAACCAGCGCGTTCGTGGCATCACCATATTCCAATTCGTATTGGAACATCTCCAAGGCCCCGGCATCCGCAAAGAACCCCGACAAGGGGATATTTACATTCTGGTTTTCGAATTCCAGCCATCCGTTTCCAAACCCGCGCATAAACCGCACCGCTTTCTCTACGCCGGTGTATTTGTTCAGCAGTTCGGGGCCCACCGTCATAGGGCTAGAACTGTTTTCTTGGTTTGATGTTACTACACCTTTATCGTTTACCGGGAGGGTAGTGATCCGGTAAATGCGTGAGCCATTGGTATTGTGCCGATCATAACTCAATTGATCGGCTACCAGCATGATCAACACCATGCAAATAGACATCGCCACCGCCAGGCCAAACACATTAATCAATGAGAAGAAGCGATGGCGAACGAAATTACGGAACGCTGTTTTGATATAGTTGCGAAGCATACGTAGGGAATTAGAATCAAGTGGCACGAGCGGAAGTGCCAAACATCGCGCCAACCCCACCCGGTTTGTTTTTTTAGGAATACGCGCAGCATTTTGTAACGGAGTTGTAAAAAACCGAACACCCAACTGTTCAATCGTGAACTCTCCATCGCTTCCGGGCGCGTTTTTGTATTCCATGAATCAGATCCGATCGTTGCTGCAATTTTCGCTTATGTTACCGCAATGTTACCTTGCACCCGCAGCGAAAAATACCCCTAAAGAGGTATTGCGGGCAGTTCCACCTTCTCCGTAGCTTCATCCTACCAAACAGAGCGGCCTTTTGCGGGTGATGGCGGTGTGTTGACACCGTTCTGAGTGGGTTTTACCATAACCAACCAACGCTATGTTTGCTGATAGCCACGTCCACCCGCTCATGAAGTTTCTCCACAATGGTCGCACGAACGTGTGGGAGTCATTTCAAGGCGACCGCTTCCGCCTCCGCATTAAAGACGACTTCGTGGGGATTCCTGCCTACTCGCAGGCTGATTTCACCAAGCTTGCCAAAGCCCGCGTGCAGATTATCTTTTGTGCCCTTATTCCGCCCGAACAAAAATTCATGTTCTCTAAGTGGCCAGACCCGGTTGGTGCGAAGGTCGAAAAAATGGTTTCGGGTCTGCTGTCGATCCCGTACTCCAAGATTCAGCACTACCAGTCGGCTAGCTACGATCATTACCAGTTGTTGCTCGAGGAACGTGACTTACTTTTCTCAAATGCAAATACGCCCATTCCGATTCAGGAAAGAGGCAAAACGCTGCGTGCGCAATACACCCTTTGCAATACGTTTGCGGAAGTGCAGCAAGTGATTCAGCGCAATCGCACAAACACAAGCCAATGGACGATTGCAGTAATCCCTGCCGTGGAAGGTGCCCACGGGCTCGGCTGCGGGCATCTCCACTTATTTCGAGCCATGAACGCGGATGCATCAGAGGCGCTTTTCATGGAACGCCTGGATAAACTCAAAGGCTTAGGCTCGGATTCCGACTCGGGCAAAGTGTGGCAGCACCCACCGTTGTTGATGAACCTCACTCACGCATTCGACAATGGGCTTTGCGGACAAGCCCAGGCGCTTTCAGGCATGATGCGTGAAATCTTTGAATACGATGAGCCCTACGGCCCGAATGACGTAGGACCAAACTTTTCTGTGGGCCTTCATAAGGGGATCACGCCGCTGGGCGAGCGCGTTATCCACCGGATGCTCAATCTAGACACCCAGTCAGCTGGGCGGCCCAACCCGGGGCGCAGAATCATCCCAGACATCAAACACATGAGCCTGCCTTCGCGGTTGCAGTATTATCAAATTCTCGATCAGGCAAACGCAGGCAAGCCGGTAGACCAGCGTATTCCGGTTGTGATGAGCCATGCGGGCGTTACCGGCACAGCGCTTCCTACCACAGCCGACTTGAATGGACGCACGCTGGAAAAATACTTACATGAAACGGATGTGGATGACACCTACAAAGTGGCCGAGGGCTTCAACCCATGGAGTATCAATTTGTATAACGAAGAACTCGTGCGCATTCACGAAACGCGCGGCCTGGTGGGCCTGATCATGGAGGAACGCATTTTGGGCGGAAAAAAGAAAATAAAAAAACTCAAAGCAGCGCTGGAAGGGCGTGCGGGTTTGAGAAACCCGTTTCGTGGCTACTCGAAAACGGGTATGTGTACGAAACTGCTTACAGATCAGATTTTTCACACGGTCGATACCGTATTCCATAGTGCAACCACCGTTTCACCGGCGCAAGTGTGGGATATTTTCTGCATTGGCAGCGACTTTGACGGCCAAATTAACCCGGTGGACTACATCACCGAAGCGACCGACTTTCCGCAAATGAAAGTGGAACTGATCCGCCAGTTGGGCGAGGCGCGTTTCGCCCCGTACCTCGCCGGGCAAACGCCTGCACAACTAGCGGAAAAGATTTGCCAGGAAAATGTGATTGGGTTTTTGGGGAGAAATCTGGTTTGATTCGATGCCGCTCATCAATTAACCAAATGTAATTCGTATTTTCACCATATCATGATATTCAAGTAGCGACCAACCAACATGGCAAAAGAGGAAAAAAAGCAGGATGAAACCGGGCAGGCAATCACGCTCTCCGAAGCGTTACTGGCGCCATTGAGCTCGATTTTTGAAGCGCAAATTCATGCGTCACGAGCTTTTCTAAACTTTTTCTTACAAATGGGATTTCGGCACAAGTACACGGTCGATGACGAAGAGCAACTGCGGAAAGACCCCGAGAAAAATAAGGAGATTCTCTCGCGAATTGACCAGGAAAAAAACGATAAGAAATTGATTGAGGAGTTTTCAGCTCGAGCTGCGCAACTTCGTGATCAGCCAAATCTTAGCCAAGATGAACAGGTAGAATTGAACGACGTTAACACTCGGATAAAGGAACTCAAAACGAAGTGGGGCGACCTTTACCAGCAATTTATACCGTATGTGGACGCTGAAGGTAACGATCGTACCCTATCGATCCCGAACTTGGCGCTACTCCCAATAAAGCCGCTGGCCATTCAGAGTGCTAATTTCAAATTTGAGTTGCGAGTAAAGGATGAACTTAAGTCTGTTGATTCCACTATTCGTTCAGCGGTAAAAGCAAATCCAAAAAGGCCGTGGTTTCTTATCGAAGATCCAAAAGTTATTGCTGGAGAGTTCTCGCCCCACCAGAAGGAGGACTCGATTGAAAAGACAATAAAAATAGATGTCACAATTGGCACTGTGGAAATTCCACAAGGGTTGAGTAAACTGATCAGTTCGCTTACCAGTATTGCTGAGGACAAAGGTTCGAATAATTTGACCAAATGATAAAAACAAAATCAACTATTTTATGCCAAACGATCAAACAACTAATGTAAGCCCCGCGGAATTCAGCAAAATCCCATTGGATTTTGTCATTGCCACGCCACTCCTAACTACGATCCAGGCGCATCGTGTTGCAGCGGAAACAACACTTGAGTTCGTTAGAGCGATGCTTGCGGCAGATAAGAACATGACCTTTACCATGAAGGTCAGGCAAAAGAGACAAGATGGTACCGAAGAGGAAGTTGAACGTGAGATATCTGTACCGTTAATCACACTGGTCAAAGTTCCGAGCCTGAATTTTGATTCTTTGAGTGTTAGTTTTAACTACAACATAAGCCAAGTTGTAACCGAACGAAATACAGGCGCACAGCAGGCCAACCTTGAGATTGGCACGAAGGGCTTATTGAAAGGATTGCTAAACGCGTCACTCACGGGTTCAGTTGAGCATTCGCGATCATCTGAAAACGTAGCAAATCGAGGGGGAAGCCTGGAAATTAAAATTCACGTGAGTGAATCTGCAATGCCAGCTGGCTTGCAGAAAATTGTGAATGCGTTGGTTGATAACATTAACGTTCCCATCCCAAACTAACTTCAGCCGATTTTGGAGGGGCAGATACAAAACACACACGATCGCACTGGCAATTTTGGTGCATTTTCAAAGTAAATATCTTCAATGCATGGGGAACGATGCAACTATACGCCCGATACAAAATAGCCTGGAAGGAGTGGCTTCCCGTATCCTTCAGGAAGTTATTCAAGCTGACATGAGCATGCATCATGACCAGATGCTTGCCTGGCAATGGTTTTCGCAACATTTGCCGAAGGGAGAACTTATTAATCATGACCTGGGGGAGGGTATTCCACGAAGTCTGTACCTCGCACTCAGTGAAGTAAATTTGAAGTTCGCAGTACGACCGCTAACGCTATCATTCAGACGAAGAATCCAATTGGCATGGCGTATGTTGATCGGAAAAGCCCGACCGCTACCGGCTCTAGCGCTCAACCTTGAACTTTGTTCACCCTCCGATCCGACGGCGATGAACATGGAGGTTCGGATTACTCGGTTCAAAAATGGAACAGTAAAAGCAACGTATGGGCCGGCTGATGAAATCACTGAACACCTGCTTAAACAAACCGGCGCATGAGCCCCTTCTTACTTGATCGGCTGTTCGCCCGTTACAAACTTCCCGCGGGTTTTCAGGATGGAATTAATATGGCGGGCGACCGAATACTCACCCGCCCCGGTGAAACCCTCATCGAAGCAAGCCATCGAATGAAGATGTTTGATCAAGGTGAACTGAAAACGCAAAACAAAACATTTCATCCGAGAGCATCTCCGGCCCCTCAGGTCGTTCGTGTGGTTGGACCTCCCGAAATTGTTCCCTCCGAGGTCAGCCAAATAATCAAAGCATTATTGAGACTCGGACATAGCCTTAGAACCGATGATTCGAAAAACCATAACCTGAACATCGTTGGCCTGCGCAGTGAAAATGCCGACCCGAATAGTTTTGATGACCAACTTTGGGTATTTTGGAAATACCAAAACCGGTGGACACTCCGCAAATACAAGATTACCACCGACCCTGGACTTACTTGGTTACAGACTCCCGGCCGTAAAGAGGGGACAGCCATCCTCAAGGAAGGCCAATACAAAGAGTCCCACCGATATGGCAAGCACCGCGGGCAGTACGATGCCCTGGTACAAGCCAGTCCGGTAACAGTGGTTCGAGACTTTAACCGCGACAATAAACTGGATTTCTCCTCCGGTAAAACACAAACCGGGTTGTTTGGAATTAACATCCACCGGGCAAATGAAAAGGTGGAATCTAAGTTTGTGAATAAATGGTCGGCCGGTTGCCAAGTGTTCGCTAACCCGAACGAGTATCAAGAATTTTTAAAGCTATGCCGTCTATTCCTGGCCGAATGGGGTGAGACCTTTACATATACGCTGATCAGGCAAAAAGAAATAGGATGATGCATAAAGTATTTGTCAGCTATCACCACGAACAGCCGGATCAAGTTTATCGAGACCAGTTTGAGCAGATTTTTGCCAAACGATCGAAAGTGTTTATCACAAAATCAGTACAAATTGGGGATATCAATCCGCAACTTAACACTGAAACCATCCGGCAAAAAATCCGGGATGAATATCTGGCTGATTCAACGGTAACAGTTGTGCTTGTGGGGCGATATACTTGGCAACGCAAACATGTAGATTGGGAGATAGCATCCAGCATACGAGATACAAAGAATAATTCGCGGTCAGGCCTTTTAGGAATTCTGCTACCGAGTTATCAACAAACCACACAAAATGTTTTGTGCTACAATCGCCATACAGTGCCACCCAGATTGTATTTTAACGTTGTTTGTGGTTACGCGAACATTTATCCATGGTCTACAAACCCCACAGACCTTACAAATTGGATAGCATTGGCATTCGAAAGACGGAATCGTATTACACCAGACAATTCTTATCCATCATACATAAACAATCGCCCTGGCGATCAATGGTACTGACCAAATGAAAAAACAACCTCTTGCCATTTTCGTAGCCTGGCATCCTGACTTACAGGATGGAGAGGACCTGGCAAATCTTGTGTTTAGGGAATTCAAGCGCAACGTCACCGAACCACTCGCGCGAGGCATGAATATCCCGGTGTTTTTTCGGTATACGAGTCCCCTTTTGGATATACCGGACGAATATGAGTTCACGGTAGTCGTGGCGCTTATTGATAGCTCGTTTAAACTGGATTCGGAGTACCGCGATTTTCTTCAACAGTGTTCCAAACGCAGCAGTAAGAAATTTCTTTTAATCCCTTGTGCTTGGGAGCGAAATGTCCTCGATATCCCCCTGCACAATAAAAATTTTGCCCGCTTTTATGATCGGACTAAACCGCGAGAGTATCTGGTAGAAGTAATTGCGCACGAAGCTGCGCGGCATCTTTATGGGTTTGAGAGAATCAGCGCAAGCCAATTGGTGGCGCCACCACCGCCGCTAAAACTTTTTATCAGTCATGCAAAAGCCGATGGTGTCACCATCGCCTCCTCAATCAAAGCATACGTTGAAAAATCGCATGCTTTGAAGACTTTTTTTGATGCAAACGACATCGCGATCGGTTATGATTTTTCTGATGAAATAGAAAGACACATTCAGGATGCTGTGATCATAGCCATTCATACAGACTTGTATTCCACCCGCGAATGGTGCCGACGCGAAGTTCTTCTGGCCAAACAGCACAATCGGCCAATCGTTGTGCTAAACTGTTTGCATCAGGGGGAGTCTCGTTCATTTCCCTACATGGCAAACGTGCTCACGGTACACTTTCCTTCGCTGGGCTTAGCCGAATTTGATGATACGGAAACATGGGGGCGATTGCTTTCGGCTGTACTCAAAGAAACGCTTCGCCTGAAGTATCTGGAACTATGGATTGCCTTTGTTATACAACAGAAGGGCATACTAGTAAATAAACACTCTATTTCAGCTTATCCCCCTGAGTTAGTAACGGTGTTGACGAAAATGAGTACGCTGAACAACCAGTTTATTTACCCTGATCCTCCATTGGGTTCTGAGGAGTTAGCCTTGTTAAGCATGCTTAATCCGGCCATTCGTTACCAAACACCCTCTGCGCTATGAACCATGCGGATAAGTCCATTACAGTTGGGATCTCTATTTCAGAGCCGGATGCAGGAGAGATGGCGAAATTAGGCTACGGACTGGTACACCTGCAAGACGCCATGGTGGAAACAGCTCGCCAATTGTTAAGCAAGGGCTACAATTTGGCGTACGGAGGTGATCTCAATTATTCAAGTGCCTTCAACTTTGCAGATCTTTTGTTTCAATTGGGGCTGACGTATGGGGGATTTGATCAGCGAATCACGAACTATACCGCGTTTCCACTCTACACAAAAATATCGCGGACACGCGAAGCAGAGATCAGCCGAACCGCGCGGATTGTACGGGTTAATCCGCCGGGTATCGATGATCGGTGGCTTAAAGTTAGATACAACGAGGCAACTCCGGCAGATCGCGAGTACCTAGATCAAATCTTTAAATCGGAAGATCCGGAATCGAAAAAAATCTGGGCTGATAGCCTTACCTCCATGCGGTTGAAAATGACCGAGGTCATCGATTGCCGCATCGCCATGGGCGGTAAAACAAGTGGGTATAAAGGGCGTATGCCAGGTATTTGGGAGGAGACCTTGTTGGCTGCTAAGGTTGCCAAGCCCGTTTTCGCGGCCGGGCGGTTCGGGGGTGCTGCATTCCAGCTTATTAATTGGCTCCAATTCGATCAGACCGCTGATAACGATAACCTGAATCAGCACAGAGATTTTCTGAATAGAGTGAGTGTACTGAACATTGACAGCGGTATTGTTCAAATCGGACCTGGACATTTTGATGAAATCAAAAGCGTCCTAAAATTTTTCTGAAGTTAGGAACTAAGGAAGCAGCTAAAAATACTTAGAAATGGAGGAAGATCAACTTGAGGGCATCGTATCGATGATAGAAGCAAAGCGAGATATCATTCCCATAGTCGGCTATGAAGCGTTACGATACAAGGAAACCAACTCAGGAATGGTGATTGACGACATCGTAAAACATGTTCTGGATATGCTGGTTTCCGAGTATAAGAAGATCAATCCAATGAGACCAGAACTCAGCCAAGCAATTACCATTTACGAGCAAAAGCGCGAGACGGCAATTCCAAACGATTTGTTAAATATATTATACAAACCTTTTCAGAGTTCTTTTGCAGATCGTTCTCGATTTAAAACAAGGTTTAAGCAAATTGTTTCGGATATCTACCCGAGCCAACTCACAGACTATAATAACTCGTTGCGGAAACTCGTCCAAATTGAACCATTCAAGATATTCGTAAACGCAACATGTACTGACCAGCTAAAAAGAACTCTTCAGTCGTATCGATTTTCTAGCGCTGATGCTTATGGCTTCAAGAGAGATATGAAAGGACCAAACGAGTTTGCTCAAAACGAAACGCAATATCACCTGGAAGTGATGAAAAATGAATGTGCCGTCTACAACCTTGTGGATACGTATCTCGACCCGGATCCTATTCTGGTTGACACCGACTACCAGGAATTGATATGGCGGATGATTACAAAGCGAGAGGAGCGGTATAAGAACTTTCTGGGATATCTTTCAAGCGCTCATTTATTGTTCATTGGCTGTAATTTCCGGGATTGGTTTCTCAGATTCTTCCTGCGGATTTGGTTGCAAAAAAGATTAGATGATGAAACAAACAAATTGAAAGTAAATGCGGTAATTGATCGCCTCAATAGCAGTGAGGCTTTTAACGAACGCCCTCTTTTCATCAGCAACTTTGGTATTACGACTTTTGAAATGGATTGTCACACTTTTATTGACAAATTGCACTTTAAACTGGCAAAAAAAGAAAGTAATCTGGTAACACCTGAGTCACTATTTAACTACCTGTTTGTGAGTCACGCAAAAGAAGACCGGGAGATCGCGAAAGGAATTGTTCGGCAACTAGATGCCGAATCTACAATGTACTGGTTTGATGAGGAGGTACTCAATACTCCGGGACCGCTTGATCAAAGACTAGCCTCCGCCATTGAGAAGGCCTGTGCATTTATAGTTGTTGTTTCTGATCACGTGTTGAATAAGGAAGGAAAAACACTTTGGGAAGAATGGGATGCAATTAAACGTTCGAGAAAACCAGTATTTTTAGTATATCCAACCAATTTCGAGATTGGGCAGTTTGGAAATGCCATTTGCAGTATGCCTCAAGAGCTTAGAGCATACATTCTTTCAAGAGGTGGAAACAAAGCATGGAAGCTTGATGAGCACAATAAAATGGGCCAAGACCTGACGAAACAGATCCGAATTGAGTTGGGTGATTGTGGCATAAAAAGCAAGAAAAATGAACCCGTTTAAAGGAGCAGACTCGTATACCGAGCACGACGCTCGTACTCTATTTGGTCGCGGAAACGAAATCCTGACGCTTTTCAATCTTGTAAAAAACTACACCACTTCCCTACTTTATGCAAAATCCGGAGTCGGCAAGACGTCACTAATCAATGCCGGCTTAATTCCAGCACTTCGGAAAAACAAGTTCTTCCCCGTTGTTGTCCGCCTTGGTGCCCTAAATGCTAACCCAGATAAGACATATTCGGAGGTCTTAATCAATTTAGTCAAAGAAGAGGTGGAAAAGTGTAATAAACGCCCACACAATGAGCAAATTGAATACAAGCTTATTGAAGGAGATTTGAATATCCGAGAGGTAACAAATCATCGAAGGCTTACGTCCTACCTAACGAATAATAGAGTAGAGGGGCACACCCTTCAGCGGGAGGAATCGAAGATTCATGAGCTAAATGTTGTTTTTATTTTTGATCAATTTGAGGAGATCTTTTTCTTGCCCTTTGACGAGAAACAACTCGATGACTTGTTTTTCGAAATCAGGACACTGGCAGATGGACTGATTGAAAATCAGCTTCCAGATGAGCCGGAAGAGGTTTTTTTCAGTCTTCAGGAATTCGTTCATTCAAAGAAGGTTCGTTTTTTGTTTTCTTTTCGAGAAGAGTATTTTCCGCAAATAGAAAGTTTGAGTTCCCTATTGCCGTCGCTTAAGTACAGTTCGGACGCACGACTTAGGCTTTCGGCGTTTACAAAACAAGCCGCGCAGGAGGTCATTGAGCGCACGTTAGAAGCATCTGGGACCAAACCGATTTCAGAGCGGGATCTCAACAAAGTAACTGATAGTCTTATTGCGAAGCACGAACTTTCTTTTCGGGGTGGCTTGATCTTGCCGTTTATGTTGAGCCTAATTTGTAAAAAGATTTGGGCTACGGAAAATCCCGAGGATACCATTTCAAAATTGGATCAAAAATTAGACATCATCATCACTCGCTATGTAAACGATTGTTTTAGGTCCCTAGCTGATGAAGTGAAAACAAGATCATTTATCGAGGATAGATTGATTTCAGTTGAGGGGAACAGGGTGCCAGTTCGCAAAACCGAAGTCCCTAAAAGTATTTATAGGGATATTGAGTGCTTAACGGGGGTACTAGATCCAGACAAGCGTTTATTAACCCTGTTTAATGACCCTGATCAAATTGAGATCATCCACGATAAACTAATAGACCCGTTGTATCGGTCCCGCAGATTGCGCCGGGAGCTTGAGGCGCGAGAGGTAGCCAAACTTGAGCGAAAGCGAATCGCAGACAAGTACCGCGCGAAAATATTAGGCAGAGCCGGCGGCTTGTCGCTTTTACTTATCGCTACGGCTGCCTTATCTATGTTTATCTATAAGACTTCTGAACTTGAGGACAAGCTTACCAAGCTTTTTGACAATCACTATTCAATCGCGTTAGAAAATATAGAGCAGAAGTATGGCACTCTAGCAGCTTACCTGATGGTCGATTCGTTTCGGAAGTTTGTGGACGAGTCTTTTGAATATACGCTTAAACATCCACGTGATTTGTTATCAAAGGTTGATTCTGCTTCTAAATCAATTTCTGGTAGACAGCTCTATGGTCGCTTTCCACCAGACCCAACTTCTTCCCAAGGCCCTTTTCAACGCTCCCCAAAGTTAACTTTCAAGTATCGCGTTGACAAAGACACTATTTTGCTTTTAAGGGATTCGGGCAATTTTGAAAAAAAGTACGTACTACCTAAGTCCATCAATCCAGAACCGTTTTTTAATCCCTCAATCAAATTTTCCTCTGACGAAAACTTCCTCATAATCTTTGATGAGTATAGAAGTGGAGACAACTTCGCCCTTGATGTTGAGACCAAGAAGCGAATTGAATTCAACAAAAAAGACTTTAATGATTTAACAAAAACAGGAAGTGGCGCGCTGCTTGGGTTTGAATACGACTATAACCAGAATAAAACTTTTGTTAGAGTTTTTAAAACCAACAATAATGGTACGAGTTGGACAGAAGTCGACCAACTGAGCAACGTAAATAGCTACTCGCCTGATTTTTTGGTGTATCAAGATCGTAATGCCTGGTATGCTTATCCAAAAAGCGGCGCTTCAAAATTCGAGGTTCAACTACCGAGGGTGTTTACTGGCGGAATAGAGACTTTGGGGCTATTGGTGGACGGCAGTGATACCGTTACCATTGTTAACGAAAAGTCCTTCTTCTACGATCGAAGTTTACTGTACTCAATACCAGACACCCACGAGTTAGACCCATTTTTTACTAAATTTGAAAGGGGCCTTCTGTTTATTCCAATCGTTCGGAGATCTGGCTTCAATTCACGTGATGTAGTTGTTATAGATATATCAACACGAAAAGAAAGGACTTTTAATTTCCCGGACGGATTTCTAGGTGTCTTGGAACGGAAAGACGACTGTGTTTTGGTCTGTGATGGATTCAACAATAAATTTCTTTTCATTTTAAAGGACATCCGGGACTACAAAAATGATGTACCCAAATCTATGCAATATTCACAAAATGAAATGAGGGAAATGAAGATCAGTCTTAGATAGCATGAAATGGTTTTTCATATTTTGTTTCTTTCAATTCAGCTGCCTGACGCTTCTGTGTCAACACCAGTATCCAGGCACCAACGTTCGTGGTCAACTTGTAACTTGGAACAACTGGCGACAGCAAGTACCCTTAGTATCGGCAAAGGTTGATTTATATGTATTCAATCCGAGTGTCCAACAGTGGCAATTTGTAGCCACCTCCTATTCGGACGGATTTGGCTACTTTGGATTCAACTATTTGCCTGTCAATAACTATGCGTTCCAGGTTAATGGTATTAAAAACTACAACATACAAGTGATCTTTATTGACTACCGTTTTTATAGTTTTCAGAATTTGGGCACTTTTTTTTATTAAATTCAGACCTACTAAAAAGTTTAGTAGCTTGTATGAATCCGCGTGTCACTTTGTATTGTTGATTGTTTTTTTAAGCATGTGAATACAAACATTTCTCCGAGCCTTATCTCCTTTCGCGCCCTGCGCCAGCTCATCGGCATTTTAGGTATTGCATTGCCATTTGTTTGTTGGGGTGTCAATACGTTTGTTAATGAACTCAACTTGCTCAATAATCCGTTACTGATTGATGCACACCAACATACGCCCTATGATCCGGCTGGCAATCTTAAATCATCGATAAGTCATTTCTACTACACCGCGGCCGGCCCGTTGTTTACCGGCATCTTGATTACGGTGGGGATTTTCTTGTTGTGTTACCAGGGTTATCCAAAGAACCCGGAGCAAGATCGGCTCCCGTGGCTTACGGATCGGTTGTTGGCCTCGTGCGGTGGCATTTTTTTGCTGGGTGTGGTGGTTTTTCCCACCGGGTCGGACGAAGTCATTACCGATAACATTCACATTTTCGTATCCTCAACGATTGCGGGCTACATTCACCTCGGCTTTGCCGGAATGTTTTTTGTTGCAATGGCAGTGATGGCGATCGTGAACTTTCGCAGGAATCCCGGCAACAAACTCATCCGCAACCGCGAAGGCATTTTGTATTTGGTGTGTGGCTGGGGCATGTTGGTTTGTTTATTGGTGCTGCTGGTGGCGATGATAGGTAAGTGGGAAGATAAGGGTTGGGTGCCACACTACTTCGTGTTTGCGATGGAGACCGTTATGCTTGTGCTTTTTGGCACGGCGTGGCTTGCGAAGGGCAAGGCCCCGCGAGCCATGAATCCGGCCGTATACACTGAGTTGGAGAAATCACTGATAGCGTCGCTTGACGCATATGCCCTTGAGGCTGAAGAACAAAAGTTTACAAAAGACAGCGTTTGGACAAAACAATTAAAGGAAAAATTGGCGCGCCTTGGTGAAGATAACTACAATTTCAACATCTGCACCTCGGGCTTCCCTGATCAATTCGATCCAGAATGGCTTTTTGATCTCGTTTGGTATAAGGAAGAGGGCGACCCTCCGGTAAGACGACTCATTGACGTACCCTTGGTGGTGGAGTGTGAGTGGAATAAAGTGTTCAAAAACATCAAATACGATTTTGAGAAACTACTCGTGGCAAATGCTCGGCATCGGCTTTTTGTTTGTTTTCTACATGAGAATAATCAGCCCGCATTTTTGGATTACTGCTACAATGCTGTAGCAAAGTTTCAATTGACGCGCCCCGGCGATCGATTTTTGATTGCGATCCTTGATTATGATACAAATAGATTTGTTTATAAGTTGATGGTTAAAGAGGGCGATATTTGATCGAACGGAATTTATATCACTTCAGTCAAAAATTGACGGTAGCCCTCGTCAATATCCTTATTGTACCGTATTTATTAATTACAATAGCTCAGGTGGAAATTAAACCCAAAAATCACTAAACCCCTCCATGTCCCGCCAACTCATCAACCAATACTACACCAAACTCGAGCGCATCATTCAATACGGTGGCAGCCGTAACGAAACTGCCATCCGGCAGGCGTTCTATACATTGCTAAATGAATATGCCAACAAAAAGAATCTTGAACTCATTACCGAAATCCGCATCAAAGGCACCAAGGGCAACGAGGTGCAGCCGGACGGTGTTTTAAAAAATGCCCTCCGCCTCGACTTCGGCTATTGGGAAAGCAAAGACGAAAGCGATGACATTGAAGAAGAGATCAACAAAAAGCTAAAGAAAGGCTACCCACTTACCAACGCCTTGTTTGAAGACAGCGCTACGGCTGTGCTCTACCAAAATGGCGAGTTGCTGTTGCGGGCAGATATGAAGAAGCCTGACGAGCTGGAGCGCATCTTACAGGCTTTTGTCAATTTTGAAAAGCCGGAAATTCGAGACTTTCTCGAGGCCATCGAAAAGTTTAAGGAAGACCTGCCCACCATTATTGAAACGCTACGCAAGAAAATTAAAGAAGAGGGCGAGCAGAACCAAAAGTTTATAGACGCGCGCCAAAAATTTTGGGAACACTGCCAGGCCGAAATCAATCCCGAAATTACGTTGGCCGATATTGGTGAGATGATCATTCAGCACATTGCCACTAGCGACATCTTCAATAACATTTTCAACGACCCCGACTTTCACCGCCAAAACAACATTGCGCAGCAGATAGAACAACTCGTAAGCATCATTTTTACACGTGCGGTGCGGCAAAACATGCTTGATAGCATGCGCAGCTACTATGGCGCCATTAAAGAAGCCAGCGCCAGCATTGCCGACCACCACGAGAAGCAGAAGTTTTTAAAAGTACTGTACGAAAACTTTTACAAGGCATACAACCCAAAAGGTGCCGACAGACTGGGCGTGGTGTACACGCCCAACGAGATTGTGCACTTTATGATTGAAAGCACCGAGTACCTGCTGGAAAAACATTTTGCTAAAACACTGGCAGATAAAAACGTAGAAATACTGGACCCCGCCACGGGCACCGGCACATTTATTTGCGATTTGATTGAATACCTGCCCAAGCAACACCTGCCCCACAAGTTTAAAGAAGAGATACACGCCAACGAAGTAGCCATATTACCCTACTACATTGCCAACCTCAACATTGAGTACACCTTTAAGCAAAAGATGGGTTACTACGAAGAGTATAAAAACATCTGCTTTGTAGATACGCTCGATAACACCGGGGCATTGGCCTACTCCGGCAAGCAACATGGACTCTTTGCATTTAGCACGGAGAATGCTGAACGTATAAAAAGACAAAATAGTAAGAAGATAAGTGTCATCATTGGCAACCCGCCTTACAACGCTAACCAGCAAAACGAAAACGAGAATAATAAAAACCGCGAGTACTTTGCTGACTCAAAGAAGAAGACAGGTGGTGTGGACGGTAGAATCAAAGATACATTCATTAAATACAGTACCGCGCAAAAAACAAAGGTGTACGATCCATATGCTCGATTTTATCGATGGTCTATGGACAGAGTGGATAAGAATGGTGTGATTGCCATGATCACAAATAGAAGCTTTATCGATACGCGGACGTTTGACGGTTTCAGGAAGTGCATCCAAGAGGAGTTTAACTACGCCTATATTATTGATACTAAGAGCGATGTGCGTGCCAACCCAAAAATTGCTGGCACCACCCACAACGTGTTTGGCATACAAACAGGCGTGGCTATCATGTTTTTGGTGAAAAAAGAAAGAACTGAAGGCAAGTGTCGCATTGAATATGTTACTCTCGATGACTTCTGGCGAAAGGAAGAAAAGCTGGCTTGGTTGAAAGAGAGAAAACTCAAGGACATTGAGTTTGAGAGGATTATACCAGATAAGAAGAATAATTGGATTAATCTATCGGATAATGATTTTGAAAGTTTTATCAGCGTAGCTAGTAAGGATGTAAAACTGCACAAAAGTAAAAATGCACTCTTTGAACTATTCTCGCTTGGAATTGTCACAAATCGAGACGAATGGGTTTATGATTTCGATGCAAAGCATTTATCCCAAAAGGTCAAATACTTCTCCCAAGTATTTGAAAGTGAAAAGAGAAGATGGAAAAACTCAGATAAGAAGAAGGCAATAAATGATTTTGTTGACAGGACAATTAAATGGACTGAAGAACTTGAGAACTATTTGGTTCGTGGTGCAGAATTGAAATTTGAATTTGAAAAAATAAGAGATGTTCAGTATAGGCCCTTTGTCAAAAATTTTGGTTATGTCGACAAAATAATAACTCATAGGTTGTATCAAAATGAGAACATCTGGGGAGTAAATAATCATCGTCAAAACAAGGTGATTACATTGACAATCCATCCTCAAGTTGAATTATTGTTTTTTTGTTCTGATAAGTTGATTGATCAAGGCTTTGGTTCAAGAGCTACCACAATTCTTCCGCTTTATAGCTACGATGATAAAGGCAACCGCCACGATAACATTACCGATTGGGGGTGGGAGCAATTTCAAACGCACTACCAAAACAAGAAAATCACCAAAGAAGATATTTTCTGTTACACCTATGCCGTGCTGCACAACCCGGCTTATCGCGCCAAGTACGAGTTGAACTTAAAACGGGAGTTTCCACGGTTACCTTACTATGAAAACTTTAAACAATGGGTAGCATGGGGCAAAGAGCTGATGGACTTGCATATCAACTACGAGCAAGCCAAGCCGTTTGCTTTAAAAGAGATTACCAGCGCCACCAAAGCCGAGCATAAAAAAGCCAAAGAGCTTTTCGCCAAAGCGCAAGAGCCAGAGCCTCTTTACGGTCGCAAAGAAAAAATAAAAGTGAAGCTCAAGGCCGATAAAGAAAAAGGCCTCATTGAAATAGACGAACTCACCACCTTAACAGGCGTGCCCAAAGAAGCGTGGGAGTACAAACTCGGCAACCGCAGTGCGCTGGAGTGGGTACTTGATCAATACAAAGAAAAGAAACCCAGTGACCCTACCATCTTAGAAAAATTCAACACCTACCGCTTCGCGGATTACAAAGAACATGTAATTGAATTGCTCAAGAAAGTTTGTACGGTAAGTGTGGAGACGATGAAGGTGATTGGGGAGATGGAGAAAGTAACGGAATTCTCTTTGCGAGACTGATTACGAAAAGCTCTTGATTCAAAATAAATTTATTAGATAAAACCTCTAACTATGAGTAATGAATGGGACTTGTTTATTTCGCACGCAAGTGAAGATAAAGATTTTGTAAAGCCGCTTGAAGAAAAATTAACAAATGCAGGTTTCAAGGTTTGGTATGATGAGCATATCCTCACACTGGGTGACTCGCTGGTTCAAAAAATCAATGAAGGGCTTGCAAAGTCCAAATTCGGCATTGTTATTTTAAGTCCAAACTTTTTTGCTAAAAATTGGCCTCAATTGGAACTGGATGGACTCTTCAGCTTTGAAACTGCCGGAGAGAAGAAAATTCTTCCCATTTGGCATAATATTGAAGCAGAAAGTATAAGGAGGTTCAGTCCTTTATTAGCTGGAAAACTTGCTGTTAAATCGAATCTTGGCTTGGATGCTGTGATTAATGAAATTGGTCGAGTACACTCCCCAGGTCAAAAAAGAAGTAAGAACGTTTTTGGATTCACGGATGAGTTTACTGCGGACCCTGTGTCAGTTTCACTGAATTTGGAATTGTACGATTCAGGCACTACAGTTGATGGCATTGACTGGCATCCGACACTTAAGCTCCTTCTAGAACTTTTGCCTGTTGTCAGGAAGGACATAGCGAATTATAGGTCTGAAAGTAATTATTTTTCCAACCTTCAACCCGATATTGTTAAAGATTACTTAGATAGTTTAAGCGTTACCGAAAAGACAATTCATAAAACGAAATTGGGTGTAGAAAAGAGGTTCAACTATTTACTTAAAGACTTTGATGCTAAATGGGATTATGATAGACAAAAATGCATTGTTAACTTTCTTGGCTTTTCATCAATTCATTTATTTCATTCTTTGTTTTATGCTATCCCTGTATCTTACTTCGAGAATAAGGTTTCACTTGATTTTTTGAAGCGAATAAACAAAACAAGCATGGAGACTCATGTTAACAATCTATTTAATTTTACGGAGACTCCATTTTCTGCACGGTTCGAATCTGTTTCAAATCTTGTTTTCGAGAGCTATCAAAACTTTTCGGCAAAGAAGTCCGATCTGCTTGAAGCCGAGGCGATTTACCCTTCAGACGTACACCCATCTTGGTATTACTCAGTCTTAATACCACAGGTCGAGTTTTTCTTAGCTAGGGCTAATCCTGAATTCCGATTAAGATATACTCCACCTACAGCTAAGATAGTCTTAGTGAAAGATGAAAGAGGGTTGGACTACATACCTACAAGTGATGAAAATTTATGGCTGTCAGCGCTCCGCGATAGGAATAGGGATTGAATTAATATGAAGTTATAAAAACTCAGCTCCTATGTTGTTTTCACCAACGAGCAGAAGGCAACTTACAACTTGGAAAATTATTTGATTGATATTGTTATGTTTCTAACATGTGATTGATAGCATCTTTGAGTTTCTACTCAAGATCTTTACCACCTTTCGCAGTATTTTGATAGATTTACCATTGGTCGGTGTTGTCACCGACCAAAAGTATATCAAGTTGGTTGGTCACAAGACCAACCAAGAGCAAAATGAAACGATCATTGCCATGGCCAAGGTAGGGTATGAGCAAATGAGCAAGGCGGAGCTCGCGGCCTACTACAATAAGCAGCGAAAACTGGACATCGTGGGCGTGCGCAGGCAAAACCTGCATATGATCGCCCTCCACGAGGTACTGCAAGAGCGCTTCGGCTATAGCCCTTTTCGCGTAGAAGGTGCCGTGATCATCGGCTTCGGAGAGGAGATGGAAGAAGGAGAAAGCTCTTTATAGCATCGCCCGTTCTTCGCACAACCTGTTGCGCCCAGGAAGTGCGACCGAGAATGATTAATGGAAAGAGGGAATTTGTGGAGGAGTTTGAGCAGCGGATGGTGGCGTAGGATTTATGGGATAGAATCTTAAGGATATGAAGCAAAAGAAGAAAAGGTCGGGCATCATCAAGGAGTCGCTTGAAAACATTTCTCGCAATGTCTTCAAGGATCATATGGAGATAATCACTGAGCTAATTGGTGATTCTTCCGGTATTTATGCTCTTTACGACCAAAATGAATTATACTATGTGGGCCGAGCAACGGAGTTGAAGCAGCGCGTTAAGCACCACCTGAAGGACAGGCATGATTCGCAATGGACTCATTTCAGTCTTTACCTCGTCAAAAGAAATGATCATATCGGTGATATTGAATCCCTCTTGATCAGAGTTGCCGCGCCAGTTGGTAATCGAGCTAAACCAAGAGGGCGTGATTCGAAATTGCTTCGAACCAAACTTAGGAGGTTACTCAAACAAAAGCACAAACGAGAACTGGCCGAGTTGGTTCCAGGTAGAAAAAGAAAAATAGAATCTTCAAAAAATGACAAGCTCGAACTCAAGGGTCTAGTAAAAAAGAGAACTTCGATTTATCGCATATACAAAGGAAAAGAATACAAAGCCGCGCTTTTCCCCGCAGGGTTTATTCGCTTTAAAGGCAAGCGCTATTATTCGCCAAGTTCCGCAGCACTACAAATCATTGATCGGGGAGCTGTCAATGGCTGGATATTTTGGAGAATCAAGGATAACAATGACGAATGGGTTAGCTTGAAAGAGTATGCGGGTTAGGTTCGCTTCGCTAATGCATAGCGGAACAGCAAACATGGCAAATTAGATGTTGGTTAAACCTTGCCCTCAAGAGGCAACTTCAATAACTGAGAAAAACGAGTCACGTAACAATGACAGAGCAACAATGCAAAGAATAAGTCAAGTATGCCGTTAATTGACGTAGTAATTCAAGACTGAAGTTATTGCTATGGCCTGCCTTCACCGCTTTCACAATGAGTTACTTCCGGAACATCTGACCGAAGTTTTACTTATTGGAACATTTAATCCTATTTGGAATGTTGCGAAAGGTGACAACCCCGATTACTTCTATAGCCGAAGCGCCAATCAGTTTTGGTGCATACTTCCTCATGCACTTGGGCAAAACTGCCTCATTGATAAGGATCGAAAGGAGAAAATCCAATTTTGCATTCAGAATAGAATTGGGTTAAGTGATTTGATTTATTGCATTGAAGGTGTCGAGGAAAGTGACCCGAGGCATGGTTTTCTCAAAAAAGGATTTAAAGACGAGGATTTTGAAAGAAAAAATGAAACTGGCCACTATGAACTTGAAATTAGGTTCTTCACGGAAGAACTAAAGAGATATATAACCAACAACAATGGAAATCTGAAGGGTGTTTTTTTGACTCGGAAAACTAGTAAGGGGGCTGAACGTATTTGGCAGCACTGGTTGTCTATCAAGACTCTTTGCCAAACGTTGGGAATAACAGTAGGAGAATTGCCATCACCATCACCAAGAGGGGGTGGGATTCGAAGTAAGATAAACATTTGGCGGACCCGACTTCAAAGTATTGAACGAAACTTGCACAGTAGAAGGTAAATAAAATCCTATGTTAAGTAAGGTTCCGATATGAATAAAACTGATCAACTCAATCAGCTCTTTGACCGTTGGCAAACCATGAGGCAATACGTGGGGTTCAAAAAAGACGGCATAATCAATGAAGCTTTATTCAAATCATCCCATATTCTTTTTGTCTGTAAAGAACCAAACGACCCGAAACAAGAAGAGGGCGATTATCGGGTATGGTGGAACCAGGAAATGCTTTATACGTTTAGCCGCAGAATTGGCGAGTGGTCGCACGGTATCTTCAACAATTTTCCGCCTTACGAGAGTTTTAAGGATGAAGATTCGCATCTGGCATTGCGCAGCATTGCCTTTATGAATGTGAAGAAAGTGGGCGGGGGCAGTACAGCCAACCACAACGAAATTGAAAAATGGCTCGAACGAGATATCACTTTCCTAAAAGAGGAAATTGAAATAATAAATCCAAAGTTGATCATTTGTTGTCTTGGCTTTTCACAAATTACCCGAGCGTTGTTCAACGAAGTGCCGGAAGGTGATTGGCATTCGACAGGCTATGGAGTGCCGTATGCCGAGTTTGGGGAGCGGCTGATTGTCGACTTCTACCATCCGTCAACACCTGCACCAGGCGTAATGTCTTACCTATTGCTGGAAAAAGTACTTCAACAAGCTGGTTATGGACAGTAAAATTTTGTTGGGAAAGATCTTGCAGAGATTTGAAGATCTTGGTTATGCCCAGGTACCCGGCTACTTCCGCTTTATTTGGGTAAGAGAGACTAATAATAGTGTGATTGCTTTGCGGGAGAATGGGAAACAAGCCGTTGTACCTTTTGCAAAAATTCTAAACGGAATCGAACTCTATCAAAAAAATCCCTTACATTATGAAAAAGGGCCGGTCAATCTTAGAGAAGCGCACATTCTTCACGTTACCAGTCCAATTTTTGCGCTGTTACATCTCCTCTCCGTAGATGCGTATCGTTCAATGAGCCGCAAACGGGAGTCAAAATAAGGTTGTCAACCTCACACGTGTTTTTCAATGCGAATTGAGGATAGTGAATAATGTTTCGGCTGTGCTCTATTCTCGCAGGTCTTCAGACTTGCCGGGCCTTGGTCAGCCTAATCAAATAGTCGGCTATTTCCTGCGTCTCATTTTTTGACAAGCTCGGCTTGAAATACTCAACATAGCCTGGCAGTTCACCATGACGTTCCCTACTAACCTAGTTACCCGTCATTGCGAGGAACGAGTCCTGAAGGATGAAGGACGAGGACGAAGCAATCTGGCTTTAACGGTGTGCTGAATGCAAAGCGAGCAGGCGGAACGTCTTGAGATGGCTTCGGCCCGAGACGGGCCTCGCCATGACGTTCCCTACTAACGTAGCATCCGTCATTGCGAGGAACGAGTCCTGAAGGATGAAGGACGAGGACGAAGCAATCCGGCTTCACATGATGTACTGAATTCACTTCGTGTTGGTGGAGCGCGATGAGATGGCTTCGGCCCGAGGCGGGCCTCGCCATGACGTTCCCTACTAACGTAGCACACGTCATTGCGAGGAACGAGTCCTGAAGGATGAAGGACGAGGACGAAGCAATCCGAGTTTAGCAGTGTGCTGAATGCGCTTCGAGTAGGTGGAGCGTGACGAGATTGCTTCGGCCCGAGACGGGCCTCGCCATGACGTTCCCTAATAAAGTAGTCCCCGTCATTGCGAGGAAAGAGTCCTGAAGGATGAAGGACGAGGATGAAGCAATCCGGGTTTAGCAGCGTGCTGAATTCACTTCGAGTAGAATGGAGCGTAATGAGATGGCTTTGGCCCGAGACGGGCCTCGCCATGACGTTCTCTACTAACGTAGCACACGTCATTGCGAGGAACGAGTCCTGAAGAATGAAGGACGAGGACGAAGCAATCTGGGTTTAACGTTGTACTGTATGCAAAGCGAGTAGGGGTAACGTGTTGAGATTGCTTCGGCCCTAGACGGTCCTCGCAATGACGCCCCCTAAAACTTGTTGAGACGGCTTCGGCCCGAGACGGGCCTCGCCATGACGTTCTCTACTAACGTAGCACCCGTCATTGCGAGAAACGAGTCCTGAAGGATGAAGGACGAGGACGAAGCAATCCGGGTTTAGCAGTGTGCTGAATGCGCTTCGAGTAGGTGGAGCGTGACGAGATGGCTTCGGCCCGAGGCGGGCCTCGCAATGACGTTCCCTAATAAAGTAGTCCCCGTCATTGCCAGGAACGAGTCATGAAGGATGAAGGACGAGGACGAAGCAATCTGGGTTTTACGGTGTACTGAATGCAGAGCGAGTGGGGGTAACGTGTTGAGATGGCTTCGGCCCGAGACGGGCCTCGCCATGACGTGCCCTACTAAAGTAGTCCCCGTCATTGCGAGGAACGAGTCTCGAAGCATGAGAGACGAGGACGAAGCAATCCGGGTTTAGCAGTGTGCTGAATGCGCTTCGAGTAGGTGGAACGTGACGAGATTGCTTCGGCCCGAGACGGGCCTCGCAATGACGTGCCCTACTAACGTAGCACCCGTCATTGCGAGGAACGAGTCCTGAAGGATGAAGGACGAGGACGAAGCAATCCGGGTTTAGCAGTGTGCTGAATGCGCTTCGAGTAGGTGGAACGTGACGAGATTGCTTCGGCCCGAGACGGTCTTCGCAATGACGTTCCCTACTAACGTAGGCCCCGTCATTGCGAGGAACGAGTCTCGAAGCATGAGAGACGAGGACGAAGCAATCTGGGTTTAGCAGTGTGTTGAATGCGCTTCGAGTAGGTGGAACGTAATGAGATTGCTTCGGCCCGAGACGGGCCTCGCCATGACGTTCCCTACTAACCTAGTTACCCGTCATTGCGAGGAACGAGTCTCGAAGCATGAGAGACGAGGACGAAGCAATCC
>ERZ1066136.48-NODE-48-length-161044-cov-26.686805_pt1 | contig 161044 bp, 124 predicted proteins | sample MGYA00382783_ERZ1066136 | MGnify/ENA primary metagenome ERZ1066136 (study PRJEB33369, sample SAMEA5778366) | biofilm metagenome | biome: Industrial cooling water; feature: Water cooling tower basin; material: Biofilm | place: United Arab Emirates | collected...
TGCGCGACGCGGTCAACCTGACGAGCAAGGTGATCGTCCGCGCCGGCCGCTCCGGAGCGAAGGCGAGGCGGCCGAAGACCTCGCCGAACCCGTCACGCTCTCCATAGCGTTCCTGTCTGCGGTCGGGGCTGACGGAGGCGGCCGGCGCGGTCGCCGGCCACGGTCTGCTCAGCGCCGTGGTCTACGGACCCCCCGCCTCTTCGCGGGCGTGATGGCCACCCACGCATTTGGCTGGTTCGGCCGTCGCCGTCCACGCGTGAGGTCGCTCGGCACCGGCGTTGCTCCGGCAAAGCGTTCAGGCTCCGGCAGCGCGCGGCCGCGCGGCCGCCGGGCGCTGCCGGCTGTCGCCCTCTGTCACTTGAAGAAGATGTTGCAGTGGATTAAGTTTTCGATCATGCGCGACCGGCGGTTCTCTCGTTTATTGGTTCCCGCGTGTTCAGCAACGCTCATCCTCAACCCAACGACGGGGCGAGCTTCGGAGCCGCAGGTCGCCTCGGCACAGCGACGCTCGGAGCACGGACGGCGACTTCTAATCTCAGGCGGAGTGGTCGGTGGCATCGGACTTCTCGCTACGACGATCGGCTTCGGTATCTTCGGCGGGATCCACATAGGGAACCCTGGGCCAGGACTATCGCTCGAGACCCCTAAGCCATGGCAGGCACGCGGCATGCTCACCGCCGCAAATACGTCAATGGCCGTTGGCATTGTCGGCGTATCGCTGTTGGTGACGGGGGCATTGCTGATCGGGCTCGGCGGAAGATCCGTGCGTAACGCCCGTGCCGCGCGCTTAGCTCCGACGATCGGACCTGCGGGCTTGACGATCAGGTTTTGACAATCCTACGCGCCAGTATGTCTCGCCGCTGGGGCCGACGGGGCTCGGTGCTGCAGCTGGCGAGCGGCCCGGTCGGCGCCAGTTTAAGGCAACTGTCCCGGTGAAGGAGGCACCTCGATCGGTCCAAATACACAGACATAGGGTGGGGACGCAACGCACGTTGAATTATTCTGGCACGTCAAACCGTCGCCGCACTTTACTGCTTTGCAGCTCTCGCCCATGCCAGCTACAGGCTCGGCGGCGCAAACATCGGTGCCGTCGAGCGTTACGCATTCGAGACCGTCGCCGCAGACATCGTCTGTGGTGACGCAAGATTCGCCAGGGTTGAGCGGGGTGACGCAAGTGCCGGTTTCCATGCTGCAAGGGAGGCCGAGGCAATGGCCGCCATCAAAGCAGGGGTCACCTGGCATACTTGGGGGTTGACAGATGTACGCTCCAGCAGCCTCGCTGTAGATACAGGCACCGGCACTACAGTATGGCCAATAAAGCGCACACGCCTCACCGGCAGGGACGTCCGGGAGCAGTTCGACACAAGTGCCCTGCCAGCAGTAGAGATCAGCTTGACAGTCATCGCCGTCCGCAAGATCGTTGACAGTACATGGCTCGCCGAGCGGCTTCGGCCCGTAGTGCGTCTTGCACTGGACGTAAGGGCCGGCAGCACTCCAGTCCGGCGCACATCCAAGCTGTAGAAAACGATCGAGGCGAGCCTGAACGCACGTTGTGTCAAAGCTCAGACCCGCAGCGGCACCTGCGTCAAGGAGACCTTGATTCTCGGCAGCGATCTGCGAGACGCACGTCGGCTCGTCGACGTTAGCGCACTCGCATGCTACGAGCGCTTTGCAGTATGCGGTGGCAAAAGCGTCGAGCACCGCAGGTTCGCCACCTTGCGTGCCGGTCGAGTTGGTGGCGTCGGACGTGGGCAGGGTGGTCAAATCTGAGGAACTTTCGGTAGCGGCCACTTCGTTTGGAGCTGGGGGACACGCGGTCACGAGCCCGAGAGCGGCGAGCATCCAGCGAGCGCGAACCTTGCGAGACTTCATAGGCGAAGCTTATCAAGCTGCTCGCTCAGCGTCTCTACAGGCTGTCGCGCGAAGACGCGCCCGTTGGCCGAGCGCGGTTGCGCCTCCTCGCGCTTTTGCGCAGAGGTCGGCGAGTACCCTGCCTCTTCCAAACCCCAGGTGGGCTCATTAGGGTGCGCGATCTGCACGGTTGACAAGGCCCGCAAGGACACGAGAACGTTGCCCTCTCTCGATCACGACCGAAGCTCGGCAATGGGGCTTTAAGAGCGACCTGTCTGTGGCGTGAACAATTGGAGCTATTCAACCGATGTCGAACAAGAATCTGGTCCGCTGCATGTCTATCTTGGCACTCTCCGTCGCGCTTTCCTGCGACGACTCAACATCAGAGTCACCGAGGGAACTCGCCGAAGAGAACAAGATTCCGGTCGAGAGTTTGCTCGGCCCGTCTTCGCTACCCGATCCGAGCATTCCAGACTTTGAGCCGCCCTACTCGGAAGAATTGCTCGCCCCTCTTCTCGCAACGTTGGAGGTGGGAGACGTCACGGTTCAGCTCCGCGGGACGGAAGACGATTCCATTGGTATCAGTCTCGTAGGGCCCGACACTGCAAGCCTACAAGAAGCTTTGACTCAGGTGCTCGCCGCTCCCAGCCCGCTGGAGTTGGCCCTCAATTACACGCTTCCTGGCGAAGACATCCCGGCGATTCTCGAGGAGTACAGCGTGAGGGTGGTTGAATCGGGTAATTGGCTGAATCATCCCCTCGTTTCGAAACCGAGCGCCAGAGCGAAGAATTCGTGTTCCTGAACGAGTTTTCCGAAAGCCTCCATGAGAGGTCGGAGCCACTCCTCGCGCATGGTGGGGATGCGGCCGTACCAGTAGAGGCCCTGGGTCAGCAGGGAGTGGGTGCGTTTCTTGACGGTGTTGGCGCGCAGTCGGCGATCGAGTCCAGTGGCTTCGCAGGCGGCGCCGAGCAGGGTCAGGAGTGTCTGAGCGAGGGCGCCGAGGAAGATCAGGCGATCCCGGCGTTCGGGACGCTTCATTTTGATGTCGGAGAGACCCAAGCCGAACCGGGCGTTCTTGGTGTCGCGGAAGGCCTCCTCGATGGTGAAGCGGCGCCCGTAAAGATTGATGAGCTGCGCCGCCGGCACCTGCGAAAGGCTGGAGGCGAGGCACCACGGCTCCTTCATCTTCTTGGCCTTGACGAAGACCAGACTGGGGATGGGCGTGTGACGGTGCGTCACCATCGCGTCCTTGAGGAGGCAAGCCCGGCCGCTCGCCGACACCCAGTCCTTTGCAGGACGGACCTCTCCTTCGTTGGACTCGACCGTGATGTTGCCCCGAAAGCGAATCACGAAGTCCATCCCGAGCTCGACCAACAGTTCGTAGAGATCCTGGCTACCAAAGCCGCGGTCCGCAAGAAGGATGACGCTGACGTCGTCCGGCAGGGCCGCCGAGAATGCGCGCAGCGCATCCTTCTCGGCCTGATCCCGCCAGCCCTCCCCCTGGCCCGTCGGCACCGTCCACCACATCAGCGGCCAGGCGCGCCCGTGCTTGGTGACGAGGTGGATCGCCAGCGTCGAGTGCTTGCTCTTGGCGAAGTCGGTCCAGTCCATGGCGACTACCACCTGCTTCAAGCCGCCGATGCTGTAGCGGGTCCACAGGGCCATCAGCGCCGCCATCTCCAGCCCGCTATTGCTCAGCAAGCGGTCCACCTGCTTGATCGCATGCTTGGGCTCGAGGTCCAACGCCTCGGCAAGCCCCTTACCAATCGCCGCAATGCAGAGCGACGCGGCCGTCATGATCCCGGTGACGCCGTTGGCCAGCGACAGCACCCGCATGGCGTGCATGTCGTCACCGAAAATCTCCTCCAGATGCCGCCGGACCGCCGCGTTGTTCATCCGTGCCATCAGTGCCCTCCTCGACGGTCGACGGCCGCTCCTGCGACGACGGCGCCGGTCCCCACTGCGCCTGTCACTGCTCCGAACCCTGCGTCGTCCGCTCTGGGCGCTCTTCTTGGCATGCCTGCGGCGAGTCTCCGTCGTTTCCTTCTTCATGCCGGACGCAACCGCGCGCAAGTGCGCATGATCCCAGGCATGTCGACGCTCAGATGCCCTATATCCTCACGGCGTTTGCGGCGCCTATCCACCATAATGGATCCATACTATTCACAACCCGACTATTGCGCTGCTGAGCCTGTCTGCGCCCTTGCCGCCAGAACGAGGGGATCTCTCAGGGTAATTGGGTACCGCGGCCATCTCTAACACCCGTCTCAGAACTCGCGGCTCGTGAGCCGGAACCGCTGGCCGCCTGCGGCGGAGCGAATGCGTCCGGTAATGGGAACCTGCACGCTGACGCCGGCAATTGCGACCTGTTTGTGCGCGATGAAGGCGAAACGACTCAATGGTCTTGGGGAGACATTCTGGCCTTTACCGGCCATGTCATCAGCGTCAATGGACAGTTCGATTGGATTGTCTTCAGAAAGAACTGCTCCGTCTGCAACTGGGTCGTGATCGGGCTGGCGACTGTCCCTAACGGCCGGGCCGCTGCGTTTGTCCACAACAACGTCCATAACGACCACGTGATCTTTAGCAAAGTCACGGCAATGGATGACAACTCAAGTCATCACCATGACACCGCTTGGTGTCACGATTTCTACGGGCGCAACGCAGGATCGTTCTTTGCCGGAGGTTGTCGGATTACGCTCAACGGGACCGACACCTACTGCGCGCCCAACGATAACTACAATCAAGAGCCGAGCATTATTATTACGGGACCTTTTTGGGGCGGCGACGGTAACCAGTTGAGCTGCCCATGAGCAGCGTCGCCGAGCCACTCCCTGTCGGGCCGAGCTCAGCCCGCTGGCGGTGAGCGACTCGAGCGTAAAGCCCAGCGCGCGGACCTGGACCCGCGCCGTCGGGGCTTGCAGGTGCTGGTTGGGGACTAGACGCTGATCAGGCGCGGCCGGGACACTGTCGCACAGGCGAGCGAGCTCTTGCGTGGCCTTGTCCTGGGATCGCGTGGCCCCACACCTGCACGTTCGTAGAGCGACCGAACTTGTCCCGCAAGATCGGCACGACTCGAAGAGCGGCAAGCGCGTGGTCGTCGCCGACGAAGTCATGGCGCTGCTCGGCGAGATCGCGGCGGCGAAGGGCAACCCCGCGCCTTGTCAGCGCCGGCGCCCCGGAGGCGGCGTCACCGGCATAGCCCTGGGTCGTGCGGTAGTTCTTGCGCCCCGTTCATGATCGCGTCGGTGGCGACCGAGTGGCGGAGGTCGTGCAGGCGCACGTCGGTGATGCCCGCCAGCTTGCGCGCGTGGGCCCAGCTCCGGTCGAGGCCGTACAGCTTCTTGCCGTTCTTCGAGCAGACGACCAGGCCGACGTCCCGGCCGGATCGTGCGCCGTGTAACCGCAGCGAGGGCTTCATCCCGGACAGCAAGGGCGTCGGCATGCACAAGGCCGGCGTTATCCTGACGGCCGTCGGCGAGGCCGCACTGGGGTTCGCGGCCGACAGCGACGACGGCTATGGGTCGGCGATCCTCCTCATGTTCGTCAAGGGCAACAGGCGGCGCGCCCGGTACCACGAATGGCTTGAGGAGCAGGAGCAGCACGCTCGCCTGACCGCGGGCGCGTGCGCGTGAAGCCGTTGATGTCCGCCGGTCGCACGGGGTGGGTGGTCGGTCTCCGCGTGAATTTCTGACGGTTGATCGGCGCTGATCGAACGCGGAGCGGCGCTCGCCTGAGCGCGCTGTGTCCTCGGAGCCGCCCTTCACACGCGCTCGTTCGTGCGGGCTGTTCGCCGGGTGTTGACTCGCGGCCGCCGAGGATGGGCCATGCAGTCGCCGTGGAGTCGGGTTCCCAGCGGGGACAGCCGGGGACGCGCGCTGCTGCGCACAGCGGACGCTGGCCGATGGTAGGTCGGTGGCGCTGGCCGAGCGCGTTCGCGGCGCGACCCAGACGGGCCTGCACGAACAGTCTGCATCCTTCGCCCGGCGACTTGGGTATCGTTGTTGGGGGAGGATGGCGGATGGTGGTCGAGGCGAAGGCGGGCGCGCGGGTGCTGCCGCGGTATGCACGAATTCTCGGAGTGTCGCAGGGCCGTGCTCAGCGAGAGGCGTCGGAGGCCGCGCGCGCGTGCCTCGTGGCGATGCGGTTCCGGTTCCCCAAGGCGCTCTACCTCGTCGAGCTGGTGGTTCGGCTCGCGGAGGTGGGCGCGGTCGACCTCGCCGGCACGGTCAGCCAGATCGCGAAGATGATCGGCGCGATACTCGGCGAACCACCGCCCGACCCGGTCAAGTTGCAGCGCGCGTTGCGAGCGTTGGAGGACCAGACGTGCCTGGTCAAGAAGGAGAGCCGCCTGCGCTGGAGGCTCTGCCTCGCCGGGATCAGCGATCCTGGGTCGCAGCAACACCGCGACCTGCTCAAGGAGACGCCGAGCCCCGTCCGGCTCGGCACCACCGCCACGCCCGGCTCCGAGGACGTGACCGCTGGCGCTGGCGCGCGCGCTGATGCGGTCCGGCTCAGCACCACCGCCGCGCCCTGCCTCGAGGATCCCGACGACGCCAGCGTTGAAGCCGTGGCGCTGCGGCAGCGTCGCGAGGAGCGGGGTGCGGCTCGGGCCGCGCAGGCGGACCTCGAGCACCGACCGCGGGCCGCACGGGCCGACGGCGAGCGCCTGAACGGCGAGGTCGAACGGTTCCAAAGTGATCCCGATGAGGCCGAGGCCGCCGCGGAGGACCGGCGCGCGATCGAGGTTGTGCGGGACGAACTGGCGCAGCAGGTCCGCGAGCATGAGGCGGCCCTCGGCGCGTTGCGCGACCAACTCGCCGTCCGCGACGCGGAGCTCGCGGCGGAGCGTGAGCGCCGGCGACTCGCAGAAGAGACGCGCACGCGCGAGGTCGCGGTGCTCGAGGACGCGGTGAAGGCGCAGGCTGCGGCGGCGGCTGCCGAGCGTCTGCACCTCGAGGAGGCTGTACTCGACCGCGAGATCGCGCTCGAGGACAGGGGGCGGCAGCTTGAGGCGCTGCGCGCCGAGATCGAGCGCATTGAGGCGACCGCGAACGGGCAGGTCCAAGCGGCCGAATCCGCGGCGGCCGAGGACGCGAGGAAGATCGCCAGCCTGAAGGCGCGTCTGAAGGACGAACGCGAACGCAGGCGGGCGACCGAGACGCGACTCCGTCACCTCCAGGTCGCCCTGCGGGGCAAACTCGTCGGCGACGACGTCACGGACATCGACCTCGAGCGCGACCGGGTGTGCCTCGAGGAGATTCGTCGCGTCGTCGAGGAGTACGTGCAGGGCAAGGTCGACGAGCGCGAGGCTCTCGCGCGGGAACCCGAGCACGAGGAAGACCTCGACCAACTCGACGAGGACGTGCGCCTCGGTCGGACGCTCGGCTACCTCCTCACGCAAGGGCTCGACGAGGAGATGGCGCGGCCGGAGCGGTGACGCTGGTCGCCGCCACGCGGCCGGGAGCGACTACACTCGCTCCCGATGCTTCCGCCACGTCTTCGCCTGGTGCCCGCCTCCCTGGTCGTCGCGCTCGCGTGCCCGGACCGGCCGAGCGGGCGCCCTCCTCCACCGCTGCCGCCGCCGGCCCGGCCAGCCTCGACCGTGGAGTGCGCGGCCGATGCCGATTGCGTCGCCGACAGCTGCTGTCACGCGGCCGGCTCGACCCCGCGCGACCAACCTCCCGAATGTCGTCATGCCCGATGCGATGATGATTGCATGCCCGGGACGCTCGATTGCGGCGGTCGCTGTGAATGTCAAGACGGGCGATGCCGCGCGGTCCTGGTCCACCGGCCGAGCCGGGGCGGACCCGACGCTGAGCCGGTGCGACCGTGAGCGCTTCTACTACGCGGGCCGTCACGTGTCGTCCCGGACTCCCGGCGGAGTGACCACGGAGTCGGTCTCCAGCGGGGACGTCAGGGCACGCGCACGCCCGCGCAAGCCGAGCGATAGCTCAGACCTTACCTCGCTCTCCGGCTATCGCGCTCGCGACGCATTCGGCATGGGAGTCTGCACGATCGGTCTGCACGCGGCCGTCGGCATCCGGGAAGACACCGGAGGACGCGGGGAGGCAGCGCACACATGCCGCGCAATGACCACTCCCCGCCGACAAAAAGGAGCAGTTCGGCGATCGAGTCGGCAGCGAGGCGGCAAATCGTGCTGTGTTGATTCGACCGCGCCAGCGCGTGATCGGGTTCGTGGTTGCCCTTCCGCCGCGCCCGCGCGGGGCCGACGTCAGCCGCTCGCGGCTCGGCGACGGCACGGTCAGGGCTGCTTCGACGAGAGCAGCCAGGTCCCGAAGACGGCGCCGCCGATGCCGGCGATGCCGGCTAACAGGGTGCCGAGCCTCCCGGCGGTCGACGAATTGGGCCCTTCGGGGGCAACGTCTGGTGCAGGCGATGGGGCAGAGCCTGTGTGGGCCGGCGGACGCGCGGTCGCAGCTTGCGAGCGACGATCAATCTCATCAAGCGCGAAACGGAGGGCGGCGACGAGCTTCTCCTCGCGTTCCTGGGCCTCGCTGAGCGCCTTGACGTGCTCAGCGTGAAAGTCCCTGCGTAGGACGGAGACTTCGCGCATGTGCTTGTCGCGGAGCTCCTCGACTTCGGCAGCGCGGGCCGCTCGTTCTGCGGCCAGTTCTCGGTCGAGGATCTCAACCTGCTCGCGCAACGCGCCGAGTTCCTCGGGATCGCCGGCCTGCGTGGGGGCGTCGCGCTCGTGCGAGGCGCGGAGCTCGGCGACCTCGGCGGTGCGGGCCGCTCGCTCGGCGGTCAGCTCGGCGCGAAGTCCGTCGACCTGCTCGCGTAGGGCGTCGCGCTCCTGTTCGACCTGACGCCGGACTGCGACCTCGGCTGCGAGGTCGCGGTCGGCGTTTCTCCTGGGGGCGAGTTCCTGCACTTTCAGGCCGAGGGCGCGGGCGATGCACCGGCGCTCGGCGGGCTGCACCGGGCGCGTGCCGCCGACGATCCGGCGCAGGACGCCGGGGCTGAGGTCGCTTCGCCGTGCGAGTTCGGCGAGGGGCAGGTGCTTCTCGGTGCAGAGCTCGCGGACGCGGAGACCGAAGGCGGGATCGGGGGTCGGGTGCTTGCGGGGCATCGCGGCGTCCTTCATGTCGGGGTTCGAATCATCGTCACGGACCACTCGTAGGTGTTCGTCGTCGTCGTCCGCCGGACCGCGACATGGACCTGCGTGCCGACCGGGCCACGCAGGCGGCGGCACGCGTCGTCCACCCCGATCTGGGCGACCGTCAAGCCGTCCACGCCGACAATCTCGTCGCCGGCGCTCAGACCGACCGCCGCGGCGGCCGTGTTCGGGCGGATCCAGTGGATGACAAGAGCGTTCCCCTGTTGCCGAAGGGTGGCGCCGATTCCGCCGGGCGGGCCGCTGATCCTCTGGTGGAAGAAGTCGTAGATGCTGACACCTATGGCGGAGATCCCGAGGGCGAAGCAGAAGGTACGGGCGACGGAGCCCTTCTCGGCGACGGCGCCGAGGGCGAGCGCAGAGCTCCCGCCGAGGCTCAGGAGCGCCTGGGCTGTGCGGCGGTCCTCGGGGGCCTGAACGGCGAGCACGTTCGTCGCGGCGAGCACGGTGGCCGCAGCGGCGCCGCCGGCGACGAGGGCGTGGGTGGTGGCCTCCTGTCGCGCCTCGGCGTCCCGCTGCGCGAGCCGGCGTTCGTACTCGAACCGCGTACGGTCGAGCTCGAGTTCATGCCTGACTTGTTGCGCGGCGAGCTCGGCCTGCTGCGCCTGCTCGATACGCCTCATCGTGTAGTCGAGCGCCTCATTGTGTGCGGGGCCGGGTGGCGGGGTGCCGGTGCCCGCGGCTTGGGGTGGAGCTGCCGCGGCAGCCGCTGCGGCTGGCGCGGGGGCTGGCGCCGGTGGCGTGTTCGCCGAGGCACTGCCGCCAGGTGGGGCGTCCGCCCCGGACGGCCCCCCCAAGGTCGAGGCCGCTACCGCGCTTGCCAGACCCGCAGCCACTGCCGCGGCGGCGCTCGGAGCGGACGGTGGAGGGCCGTTCGACGACGGGCGACCGTTGTCGGTCGGCGGGGACGACGGCGGAGTCGGCGGTGCGGTGCTCGTCTTGTTGCTCGCGTTGGCCGGGCCCGTCGCGCTCGTTGGCGACGGGCCCGGGGCCGTCGATGTGCTGGCGGGCGTCGGGGCTGGCGCAGCCGCGGTCGGTGCGCTGGCTGGGCTCGGGCGGGATGTGGTGCCGGTCTTGTTGCTCGTCGGCGCTGAGGCGTTCGTCGGCGCGGAGGAGTTCGTTGGTGTCGTCGTGGTCGGTCGAGACTTCGGCGTCGCGCCGTCGGCGGTGGTGGTCGCCTGCGCGGCACCCGGCGGCGACGCGGCGGGCGATGTCGACGCGCCGGCCGGTGGCGACGCAGTCGGCGGCGGTGCGGCGTTGGCCCTGTCGTTGGTCGTGGAGTTCGTCGGTATCGTCGTGGCGGGTCGGTCCTTGGAGGCCGCGTCGTCAGCCGTAGTGGTCGCGCGGGCAGCACTGGGCGACGTGCTGGGCGCCGGAGACGTGCCGGCTGGTGGCGACGAGGGGGCTGACGCAGCCGACATGTTGCTCGGCGGGCCGGCCGGTGCGCGCGACGACCGGGCCTCCTGCCCGGCGGAAGGCGCAGCGGGTGCTGCAGCGGCCAGTGGCGTGGTGGACCCCGGCGACGGCGTCGAGGTATGTGTTGCGGGCTCGGACGATTCCGGTGCGGGCTTGGGGGACACAACCTCGGCCGGGCGCGAGTAGGCGGCGGGTGCGGGGTCGACGATCGGCCGGAGGGTCGTCCGGCGCTGCACGAGTTTCAGGTCGCAGTCCAGCGCTGCCGCCAACTTCAGCACCGTCTCGAGCTTCGGATCGGGATCTGGCTGCTGGAACATGTACGTCATGTGTTGCCGGTTGCAGCCCGACCGCGCGGCCAGATCGACCTTCGACATCTTCATCGCCTCGCGGCGCTGATCGAGCCACCGCAGGACCATCGCCGTCGTCAGCGGCTCGACGCCGGCGATTCCGAGGCCGAGGCCGTCGAGCACCTGAAGGACGTCCTTCAGCGACGGCGCCAGCTCGGGGAAGCTCAGCATCCGCTCGAGCTGCTGCGCCTCCATGCCCGCGAGCGCCGCCGCCTCTTCGATCCGCAGGTTGAGCCGGGCGACCCAGCCCCTCACAGTCCCCAGAAATTCCGCCGTCCCCACGTCAGCAAAACTAGACGGGGCCAACCACCCTGTACAGGCGCGGAATTCGAGCGTGGGGTGAAGCGCGCACGAGCGTGCCCGCGCGTGGTCGGGTGGCGCGCCTCCGCGTGTCGGGTCCGTCGGGCGTGTCTGTCGGGCCCGTCGGGCGTGTCTGTCGGGCCCGTCGGGCGTGTCTGTCGGGCCCGTCGTCCATGACGGGCGCGAGGGTGAGCGGCGACGGCCGGTGTCAGGCGTCGGTCGGGGGACGGCAGGTCGACATGCCAGTCGTCGCGGGATGCTGCGCCGTCGAGCGGCTGGCAGCGGGGCCGTGCGTGCCGGGTCCGCACCGCTGGCGGTCGGGAACGTGGAGGCGCTCGGCCGAGGTCGCCGAGACCGTCGGGGGCGCCAGACGAACGTGGGGTGCGACCGCCCGGCAACCTGGCGGGACCGCGACCAGCACGTCGAGCGCCACGGTGATCTGCGGCGGTCGTGACGGTGACGGTGACGGCGACGAGACTGTGACGGCGTCGGACAACGTGTCGGGGCGCGACGAAATTTCTGTAATTTCCTCACCAGAATTTCTGGGTCGCCTCGCCAGACGAGCCACGTACATGACGTTCCAAGGGGGCGTGTACGCGCGCGCGCCGAGGCGGTGCCCGACGCCTCGTCGTCGAGTGGACACCTCGCGCGAGCGCGAGGTGCGGTACGCTCACGTCCCCGCCGCCCTCGCGGCAGGAGATCGAGGCCGGATATGACGTGGGTGCGACCGACGCAGCCGCCAAGCGACGAGGTGCAGGTGTTCTACCTCGGCAACCGCACGTCGACGAACCACGTTGGCGCCGTGCTCGGCAGGCGGTACGAGCTGCTCGAGGTGCTCGGCTGCGGCGGGACCTCGGCGGTGTACCGCGCGCTCGACCGGCGGACCAAGGCGAAGGTCGCCGTCAAGGTGCTGCACGCCGGCGCGCGAGAGACGATCGGCGCGTTCTTCCAGCAGGAGGGGCGGCTGACGGCCCGGATCTCCAGCCCGCACCTGGTCCGCGCGCACGACTACGGCGAGGACAGGGGGCGCCTGTTCATCGTGTTCGACGTCGTCCCGGGCGAGTCGCTGGCGTCGATGTACTACGGGCGGGCGATGCCGTGGCGCGAGCTGTGCCTGGTGGTGCTCCAGGTGCTCGACCCGCTGGCGGCGCTGGGCCGGCTGGGGATCGTCCACCGCGACGTGAAGCCCGACAACGTGTACGTGGCGCGCAAGCTCGGCGACGAGCCGCACGTCACGCTGCTCGACCTCGGGTTCGCGCTCGTGCCCCCCGAGCGCAGGATGACGATCTCGCCGGTGCCGTCGCGGATGGTGTTCGGGACGGAGGGCTTCATCGCGCCGGAGCTGCTCGCCGGGTGCCCGCCGGAGCCGCGCAACGACCTCTACTCGGTCGGGGCGCTGATGTACACGATGCTGACGACGCAGCGGGTGCCCGACATCAGCGCGTGCCCCGAGGACATGGTGATCCCGTCGCCGCAGGCGTTCCTGCCGTCGATCCCGCGGGCGATCGACGACTGCATCATGCGCGCGTTGAGCGACGTGGAGGCCCGATTCCAGAGCGCCGCCGAGATGGCGGCGGCGATCCGGGCGGCGATGCTCGCGGCGGAGGGGGTCGCGGGCAGCAGCAGCATCGCCGTGCGGGTAGAGCCGGCGGCGGACGTGGCGGTGGAGCTGACGGCGAGCAGGTCGGCGGTCGGCGTCGCGGTGTCGACGGCCTCGGAGCTGCCGAGCTCGTCGGCCAACGTCGCCGCGACCGCCGCAGAGTCGGCGAGCATGCCGGCCGGCGTCGCCGCGAAGCTGCCGGCCCCGAGCGCTTCGGCCGACGCCGCGGGCCCGATCCCGGTGCCGCTGTCGGCCGCGAGCGCTGTAGCTGGCGAGATGAGCCCGATCTCCGGGACGCTACCGACCGGAGGCCCGTCGGCGGTATTTTCGGCGGCGCCGGCCGTTCCGCCGTACTCGGCGGGAGTCGTGCTCAGGTACAGTGCGAGGAGGTTCGCAGCCGCGTGCGTGCTGGCGGGCCTCGTCGGCGCGGGGGCGATGTACACGGCGATGGTTACGGCGCCCGTCGGCGCTCCGCGGGTAGATGTCCCGCTGACGGCGTGCGCTGACCGCTCGGAAACCGAGCTTGCCGTGGTGATCGATCGCGTGGCGGTGGCCGATGTCGATGGCCGGGCGCCGCCGGAGAAGGATGCCGCCGCCGGACGGCTCGAGGCGCTGCGCGACCCAGCGGCCCAGCACGCGGGGGGCGGGAGATCGGCCACTGCGGCGGCGATCTCAACGCGGCTTCCGTCGCCGGCCAGCGAGGCGACGCCGCTCCGGCGGCCGCGGAAGGAACAGACCTTCGACCAGACGATGACGCGGCTGCTCCCCCGGGCCCGGGCCTGCGCGCAGAAGGCCGGGATCGCGGAGACGCCGCAGTCGGTGCAGGTCGGCGGTGCCGCGGAGACCGGCCAGGTCGAGTGGGTCCGCGTCGTCAATATGAGCCAGGAACACCCGTTCGCACGGTGTATCGCGGAGGCGATCCGCGAGGCCCAGCCGCCGTTGCGGGCGAAGATCAACTCGTTCACGTTCTTTTCAGCAGGAGGATCGCCATGATGCTCGGGTACGTGTTGGTCCTGGCGCTTCAGCCCGGGGCCGATCAGGGATCGACGATGACGACGGCCGAGCTGCGGGCGCTCGCCAAGGAGCACGAGGCCGCGGAGAGGTTCGTCGATGCAGGCGAGGCGTACCTCCGCCTCGCCGGTCAACCCGACGTGCGCGTGCGTGACGAGTTGCTCGGGGCGCACACGAATTTCGAGTCGGCCTTCATCGCGTCCGACGACTCGAAGCAGCTTTGTCGCGCGCTGCGGATCGCCGAGCGGGTGGTCCGCAAGGGCCAGTTCGACCACGTCGAGCAACAGAAATTCTGGGCCGAGCTCGTTGCGGCAGATCAGGCGCGGCTGGCGGCGGACGCCACCAAGAAGAGGGCGGCCAACTGCCGGTTCGACGCCGCCGGCCGCCGTCTCGAGCCCATCGCGCTGATCAATGATGATGATCCACCGCGGCCGATGCCGGGCGACCTCGTCGAGATCGTCGCGGGGCCGACGCCGTCGGAGTCGACATCGCCGCGGCCGAGACCGCGGGATGCTCGGCGCTCCCGGGCGCGCACGGCCGCAGGGGCGACCCTGCTGGGTCTCGGGCTGGGCTTCATCGGCCTGACGACCGGCGCGGCCGTTACGCACGGGATCCAGCTCGCAACGCTGGACCGGCTGCGAGACAGCGCGCCGGCTCGCGGTGGCCTCACCGAGGAGGAGAAGAACCTCGTGCCTCAACTCGGCGCCGACGGCTTCGACTCGCGCGCCGCGGCGATCGGGTTCGGCATGGCAGCGGCGGCGACGTTCATCCCCGGGGTGGTACTGCTCGCCAGGCGGCACCAGGTCTGGCGTCGGACCGTCGCGTTTGTTCCCCACGGTGGACCGCGCGGCGCCGGGGCCGTGCTACGGCTGAATTTTTGAGAGGAGGCGCTGCGATGAGAAGCCACATGACCGTGCTGCTGATCCTGGCGCCGCTGCTGCTCGGCGGGTGCCTCGAGCACATCTTGAGCGACCTCGAGCCGTGGCTCGACACCGACGCGAGCGGCGGCTCGACGTCGTCGACCTCGTCGACCGTCGAGACGACGACGCCGACGACGTCGGCGGGCTCCGGCGTGCAGACCGTCACGGGCCCGCCGGAGGAGACGACGACAGCTCCCGAGCCGGGGACATCGACCGGCGCGCCGGTGGAGAATATGCCGCCGACGGTCATGCTCTCGGTGGAGCCCAAGTTGCTCGACGAGGCCGGCAAGACCGCCCTCCTCTCGCTCAACGCGAGCGCGGACGTGATCACCGTGCGGCTGTCGATGAACGGCGGCGCGGCTGTCGAGCTGACGCCGGCCGACTTCCCCTACACCTACGAGGCGCTGTCAGCGAAGGACAACGGCAAGCCGCACGTGTTCACGGCCGAGGTCGAGGACGAGGAGGGCCTGACGGCGACGGCCGAGGCCGAGCTGACGGTGGAACTCCCGGCGAGCGGCGCCGAGAAGTGCCTGTTCGTGGACAACGCGGCGAACGGCAGCATGATCGGGGCGGCCGTCTACACCAAGGCGGCGATCGTCGCTGGGGGCTGGCGCGACACGGGCACCGGGCCCAAGGCCGCGATCTGGAAGCTCGACCCGGATCACTGCGAAGTCGTGTTGCCCGGCTGGCCGAAGACCATCGGCAACTGGACCGGTGACCCGGACCTCGCCGCCCTGTCCTCGGTCCTGTCTGCGGTCGCCGTCGACGATCACGGGCACGTCGCCGTCGGCGGCAACCTCATCGTCGGGGGGAAGCCGCAGCGCTACACGGCGCTGCTGACGGCCAGCGGGGGACGCTTGTGGGAGCGGACGGGGCTCGCCGGCGAGGCGGTCTCGAGCGTGGTCATCGCGGCAGACGACGTCGTGATCTCAGGCGGGTGGAAGTTCACCAGCGACAACCCCCCGCGCACCGACGCGGCCTTCTGGACGCACGTGTCCGAGGACTCGGTCATCCCGAAGGCCCTCAAGGCGCCATTCACGGCAGACGAGCAGCCGGACGACCCCAACCAGCTGAGCGAGAAGATCCGAGCGATGCTCATCGAGCCGGAGACCGGCTTCGTCGTCGTCGTCGGCGAGCGGGAGTTCATGGACGACCAGTTTGACCTCTTCACTCGCGCCTTCATCGCCCGTTTTGTTCCGCTCGGCGGGCCTGTCGGCTCACCCGTGACCTCGCCCGGGGATGCGTACAAGCACGAAGCCATGTACTCGATCGCGATCTGCGGCAGTGAGCTCATCGCCGGCGGATGGACGCGTGCTCACAACGATCCGAACGCGTCCCCGCAACCGCTGTTCCGGTGGGCATCGAACGGCGTCTGGTTGGAGAGGAAGTTGCCGGAGCTCATGCCCTCCACGGAACTGCGCGGAGCCGCCTGCGACCGCGAGGAGAAGGTCGTCGGCGCAGGCGTTCGGTCGGCGGGCGGCTCCGACGCGCAGGTCTTCTCGTTCACTGATCCTCTTGGCCCGCGGACCTGGTATGAGATGGGCACGGCAGGAGATGACGCGGCGAACGGCGTCGTGTGCGATATGCGCGGCTTCTGCGCCTGGCCGGGCTACCGCACCGTCAACGGCAAGCCGGTCGCCATCGTTCGCGTGCATCACCCATAGGCGCACGCGTGGGTCAGATCCTACGTCACTGCGGGATGACGAGGCCGTCACAGAGGGCGACGACCTCGGCCACGGTCTCGTCGAAGAACGGCGTGTAGGTGTCCTCGCAGATAGAGCCGATGAAGCCGTGCTCGACGCCCTCGACGAGCAGACGGAGGGGGTTCTTCTCGGCGACCCAATCGTTCGGGTGGCAGAGTTGCCAGTAGCCGACGTCGACGTCCGTCGTCAGAACGAGGACCGCGAACGCGTCGTCGTCGCCGTGCTTGGCTTCGCGCAGCGCTGCGATCCAGCTCTCGACCGTGCCCTTGGAAAAATCGTCGTACGTGTCGTGAAGAAGTGTGACGACCAGGAGCGCGTCATCGCGAAGGAACCCCTCGTTGCAGCCGCCGGGGCCGTTGAACTCGGGGCTGATCGCCTCGACCATCGACTCGGCGGACACAGCGATCGCACCGTTCATTCCGGCCTGGGTCATGCAGGCGAACGACTCCTCGAAGTTCGGGTCGTCGCCGATGATGTAGCGCTGGCCGCCGAAGAAGTCGCATCGGCGGTTCGCCGAGCCCGTGCCGGCCGGGAACGCAACGCCCGCGCCGATCCTCTTGTCGCAGGCGTCGAGACTGACCCCGCACGCAGGCGGCGAGGCGTTCGGATCGCACTCCGTGTCCGCACAGTACGTGCAGTCGTCCATGTCCCACCACCCGCTCGGGTTGGCCGAGAGGATGTGGACGTCGAAGTCGTCGAAGTGCTCCTTGATGGACGCCAGGAAGCCCGGGAAGCTGACGGCGAGTCGCTTCTGCAGGTTCTCCATCGTCCCCGCCGTGCTGATGACGAACAGGAAGTCGATCTTTCCCTGGCAGCCGATCGGGTGTCCGGGGCCGAAGTCGGTCGGCTGGCCCATGTCCCAGACGGTCCCGCCGGAGCTCGACCCGCCGACGCTCGACTCCTCCGCAGCGCTCGAGCTCGAGCTCGTCGACGAACTACTGCCCGAACTGCTTTCACCCGGGTCGCTCGGGGATGTGGTGATCGCGGGCGGCGTCGTGAAGCCGGTCGTGGTCTCGCCGCCCGGGTTGCAGGCGAGCAACCCGACGAGGATCCAGGGCTGGCGTGCAGGAGCCACGGTGCGACCAAGCTAGCGCAGTTACGCGCCCCCGCCAAGTGAAGCCCCCTCAGTGGGGGTTAGTCGCACGACCGGGCGCGGTGGCGCGACCTGACTCTCATCGACGCGCCCGACCTGCCACTTGCCGCCCGGCCCGTCGAGGGTGTCGCCGTCCGCGAGCACGTCGCCTCGTTGGAGCTGGTAGAGCGATACGTTGCGGAGGAACCGCGCAACGGTGTTCTCGTCGTGGCGGCGGGAGTCGCACAGCACTTCGAGGTCGGGCACGAGGACCTGCTCCAGGCCGACCGTGTCCATCAGGATCCAGCCGTTCGCGCCCTCGACACGCCAGAGCCGCACGTTCACATGCAGTTCGAGGGGAGAAACGGCGGTCCGCGCCGCGTGCTCGAGGCTGGCCGCCAGTGCGGCCCGATCCAGGAGCACCTCGCCGTTCGGCTGGAAGTAAGCCAGCGCCCCCGGGAGCTCGAGCACGGCGCGCGCAACGGTGACGAGCTGTGCCAAGTCGGCGAGCGGCTCGGCGTCGGGGCTCGACAACGTCTTCCGCATCCTCACGAACGCGCGATGGCGGGAGATCATGGTCGACGCGGCGGGCACACCGTAGGCGTGCTGTCCGGCCCTCTCCAGGTTGCCCGGGTAGACCAGCGGCCCGAAACCGCCGAGACACCAGCACGAGAAAAGATCGGGATCATGCTGGGTGTCGCCCATCGTGTCCGGCCACGGCTTGTCGACCACGTCGACGACGAGCTTCCCGTCGTCGTCGGGGTTGGTGCGCAGCATGAAGCCAGGAAAGCCCCCGAGCCACCCTGCCGCGGGTGCTACGGCTTGTACTTCACCGAGGGGGCCGAGCACGCGTCCGACCTCCTCCAGCGAGGGCGCGGTCTCGAAGAGGACCATGACGCTTCCTGCAAAAATTCTTCCGGGCATGCTGTCTCCGTGGTCTCCGTGATCACTTGCGGCCGCCGGGGGTTCTCGTCGGCGACGAGGGCGTGAGGCCGAGGCCGCCGAAGTAGCGGTCGGCGACCTCGATCGCCTGCCGCGCCAGATCTTCCGGGAGTCCCGCCTCCCGCATGGCCTTGTAACCGATCCGCCTTTCGGCCGCATAGGTGCCCCCGCCGCGTTGCCGCTGCACCTGCGTGGCGGTGTAGTGCTCGCTGCCGACGGTGCTCGACGAGCCCTCCAGGCGGATCGCCGGGGCGTCCCGCTTGCTGTATCCGGGCACGTCGCGCACGGCAGCGTCCTGGATAATGTGATGCGCATCGCGCGCCTTGGCGTCGCTGAGCTCGCGGTACGTGCCGATCGGGTGCTTTTTGGCTGCGATCGCGCTGTCGAGGGCCTTGTCACCTCCACGGGCCCAGCGGTAGGCGCTCTTGAGGTCGCCGGCGCTGACCGGCAGCACCTCGCTGGCGAGCGAGACCGCCGACAGGATGCGGGCGCCGATACCGGCCTCGGCGCCCGCGATGGTGAGCACGTCGTCGGCGATGCCGCTGAACTCGTCGACCTTGTCGTAGCCCTTGGTCGCCCACTTGACGGCAGCCTTGCTGGTCTTGATGAACCACGTCACCCAGCCGTGGCCGGTCGGGTCGGTGTTGGCGATCGGGTTGTTCGCGGCGTAGCGGTAGAGGTTGCGCTCGCCGGGCTCCTCGAGGCGCTCGGCCGGGTTGAGCAAGTGGAGCGGGTCGGGGCTCGCCCAGCGGCCGAGCGCGGGCAGGTAGTGGCGCGCACCGATGGCGATCGTGCCGCTGAGCGGGTCGTCTTCCTTGCCGGTGAAGCGGTAGGCCGGGTCGGCGGCGTCACCGGAGCGCCACGCGAGGCGGGCCGCGCCGTAGGGCTCGGCGGCGTCGCGGGCGAGCGGGCGGCCCTGGTGATCGAAGACGAGGGCGGCGGAGCCGAGACGATCGGCGACGTGGTAGCGGGTGTGCTCGTCGGGGACGAGCGGGCGCGCGGCGTCGCCGTGGTGTCGGCAGCTCAGGGCGGCGAGCACGAGGGCCGCGGCAGCCGCCCACCGGCGAGGCCGCGCCGCGTGGCCGAGCTGGCGGACGAGCAGCGTGAGGGCGGCGAGCACGAGGACGGCGAGCGCGACCAGGCCGAGCGCTGACGGTGGACCGCAGCGCGGGTGGACGGCGGCGCCGCCGACGGACAGATCGGCGAAGCCGCCGGACGGCATCGGGACGATGCTCTCGGCGATCCGCTCGCCGGCGAAGAAGATCCAGCGGACGAGCTGGCCGTCGCGGACCTCGGCGGTCCGGGTGAAGTACAGCGTCTCGTGCTCGAGCTCGCCGCGGGCGTCGTACTCCCGGCGGACGGCTCGCTCGCCGGTGTAGTCGTAGACGTGCTCGACGCGTCGGCCATCGCCGCTGATGAACGACTGCACACGGCCGTGCGGGTCGAACTGCCACGTGCCGGCGGCGAGCGGGCCCTCGCCCGCGACTTCGGCGAGCTGGCCGGCGGCGTCGTAGGTGAGGTGTTGGGCGTCGAACGTGGCGGCTGCGTGCGGGCGCGCGGGGTCGTAGGTCAGCGCGCCGGCCTGCTCGAGCAGGTTGCCGTCGTCGCTGTAGCGCCAGCGCGAGGTCTTGCCGTGCGCGGTGCTGGCGACGAGGCGACGCAGGTCGTCGTAGACGTAGGTCTGCGACAGCGAGAAGCCCTCGGCGGCGAGGTGGTCGCGGGTCTCGGCGAGCTGGCCGGCGATGTCGTAGCGGTGGGCGAGGTCGAGGAGCACGGCCCCTCTCCGCGCGACGCGCTGCGCAAGGACCCGGCCGCTGTGGTCGAGGTCGCGTGTCTGCTCGACACCCGGCGCGAGCGACAGGCGGCGCCAGCGGGCGAGCCCGTCGTACTCAGCCTCGGCGAAGGCGCCCGGCGCCTCGAGGCCGCGGGCGGTGTAGGCGTACCCCAGGGTGCTGCCGTCGGGGTAGATGTCCTGCAGCGGGCGGCCCTGGGCGTCGTACTCGTGGGCGGCCGCCAGCGTGACGGCGCCGCGCGGCGTGTCGAAGCGCCGGATCGTGTGGACGATCCGGCCGCGGGCGTCGTGGGTGAACTCGACGCGGCCGGCGTCGTCGTCGACCGCGACGAGCTGGCCACGGGCGAAGGGGCCTCCGTGATCGTAGTGGCGGCGGACGTCGCTGACCTGCGTGCCGTCGGCAGCGAAGGCTTGCTCGCGGAGGACGCGGCCGATCGCGTCATGCGACCAGGTCACGCGCGCGCCGGTGGCGTCGATGCGTTCGATCAGGCGGCCGGTCTGGTCGAAGCGCTGGCGGATGTGGCCGGCGTCGGGCGAGACGATGTCGGTCAGGCGCCCGCGGCTATCTTTAATATAGGAGGTACGGTGGCCCTCCGGGTCGACGTGCGCGATCACGTGACCGAGGGCGTCGTACTCGTAGCGGTGCGTGATGCTGCGGCCCGCGAGCGTGTTCCAGATCGCCACGACGCGGCCGAGGCCGTCGTGCTCGGTACGCTCGGGCGAGCCCGTGTATGGCGGTTCGGGGTGCAGATCTTCGTGGTCGCGGCGCTCGAGGACGAGCGGCGTGTAGGTCGTCGCGGTCTCGTAGCCGTCGGCGTCGCGCGTCCAGACGGCGCGGCCGAGAGCGTCGTGATGGGTGATGGTGGGCGGCGGCGCGGTCGGCATCTCGACGCGCGCCCCGGGCAGCAGCGCCGACGCGGGGAGCGGCGCGCCGGCGCGCAGCTCGGCGACCTCGCCGCGCGCGCTGAAGCGCCGCGCGGCGGAGAGGATGGCGCCGGTGCCCGCGTCGTCCGGCGTGACCTCGAGGACAGCGCGGCCGAGGCCGTCGAGGTGCGTGACGGCGCGCTCGACGTCGGGCTCGCCGCTGACCCGGCGGCGCTCGGTGATGATCGACGGGCGCGCGGACGTGCCGTCCAGGTGGTACGCGTAGCGCGTCGTCGGCAGCTCGGGCGTGTCGCCGGGCTCGATCTCCGCCACGAGACGGCCGAGGCCGTCGTACTCGGCGCGGGTCGTCGCGCCGCTCGGCGCGGTCACGCTCCGCGGCTGGCCGGAGCGCGCGTCCCAGGTCGCAGTGGTGACGAGGTCGCCCGCGCCGCCGAGTACAAAGCGCTCCTCGACCGGGAACAGGCCGGCGTCGTCGTAGCGGCGGCGCAGCGTGCCGCCCTCGGCGTCGCGGAGCTGGGTGACGTTGCCGTGCCCGTCGACGATCTGGCGCAGTGTGGCGGCCCAGGTGTCGCCAGCGAGCCAGGTCTCGGTGCGCGCGACGGCGCCGCGCGTGTCGACCTCGCCGAGCGGCAGGCCCTGCTCGGGCTCGCCGTCGTAGTAGGTGCGGCTCGCGGTGATCTGGTTGCCGGCGCCGTCGGTGACGATCTGCTCGGCAAGGCGGTCGCGTGGGCCATCGTCGTCGCGCGGCTCGGCGTAGAGGTTGATCGTGATCCGTTCATCGCCGGGGCGGTCGACGCGGCCGAGGGCCCGCTCCTCGGTGACGCTTCCCCATTCATCGTAGTCCCATTCGGTGCGCACGCGAACGGCGGCGGACTCGGGGCCGGACTCGAGGTGCAAGACGTCGGTGGCGACGCGGCGGACGGCGCGGACGCCGGGCGCGGGGGTGGTGACGTCGAGCTCGTGCTGCTCGCGGGTGAGGACGCCGCGGGGGCTCGCGGTCTCGGAAGTGAGGAGCTGGAGCTTGCGGGCCTCGTCGTCTTGGCCGAGGTCGTAATGGTGGGTGATCTTCGCGGGCTCGGTGGTCTCGTCGCCGGCGGACAGCTCATGCAGCTCGGCAAAGCCGCGGAACTCGCCGCGGGACGGGTCGTACCAGCCGTTTCGGACGCGATGTTCGGTGGCGCGCGTCCACGAGGAATGCGCGTCCGATTCATCAGACCGGACCAGCACGGGCATCGCTGTCGGCGGTGTCGTCGTCCAGGGCGTGCCGGCGTCGGCGTCGGCGGCCGCGAGCGCGGCGGCGGACTGGTAGGTGAAGTCGCGGCGGTAGCCGAGGTCCGTGCGCAGGGTGGCGAGCAAACCGGGGCGCTGGGCGAGCGACCAGACGCGCCAGGGCTGCACGCCGGTGGGCTCAACGCGCAGGACATCGATGGTGCCGCTCGCGTCGACGTCGCTCAGGATCACGACCTCGTCGGCGCCGAGCTCGGGCCATGTGATCGCGGCGACCGGCGCGAAGCTGCCGTCGTGCTGGTAGGCGTGGACCTCGAGCGTGTCGCCGATGCGTACGAGGTCGGCGGCGCCGTCGCCGGTGACGTCGGCGAGCTCCCACCGCTGGCCCTCGGCCATCGCCGGGACGCCCGCGAGGTCGACGGGGTCGGCGAAGCTGCCCCGGCCCTCGCCGGCAGCGACGAGGACCCGGCTCTCGGTCGGCAGGACGCACACGAGGTCGGGCAGGCGGTCGCCGTCGAGGTCGGCGAGCTGCACGCCGGGGTTGCCGAGGCGCATGCCGGCGGGCTGCGGCGGGGCCGGCTCGGCTGGCGCGTAGCCCGGCGCGTCGAAGTGGCGCAGCCAGATCCAGCCGTCGCTGTCGTCGTGGCGCAAGACGTCGACGCGGCCATCGAGGTTGAGATCGGCGAGCGCGACGTTCGGGGCGGTGAGGTCGAAGTCGAGATCGACGGTGATCGGCGCGGCCTCGGCGAACGGAACGCCGCCGCCGGTGAAGGCCCACAGCTCGCCGCCGCCGGGCTGCGCAAGCAGGTCGTTGATGCCGTCGCCGGTCAGGTCGGCGAAGCGAGCGGCGACAGAGACGGTCGCGGCCGGGGTCGGAATCGTCGTCCAAACCGCCGACAGGTCGGTGCCGAGGTTCTTGCGGTAGCGCCACGGGCCGGCGGTCGTGTCGAGCAAGTCGGGCAGCGCGTCGCCGTCGAGATCGACCCAGGCGCGGCCGTCGGCGGTCGGGCTGACGGCCGGGGCGCTGGCGAGGGTCCATGCGTGCGGCTCGTCGGCGGGGCCGGTGTACGACAGGTGCCAGGACGGGAGCGCCGTGCCGTCAGCAGCGGCGGTGTCGATCCGGGCGAGCACGCTCGCGGGGGTGAAGGCGCTGCGCTGGTAGTGCAGCGTCGTCGTGCGCACGCGCTGGCCGTCGACCTCGGTGGTGAAGGCACGCAGGCGGTGGTGCAGCTCGACGAGGAAGCCGGGGGCGCGCGTGCGGACGACGTCGGGGCGCTCCTCGTAGTCGAAGCGGACGGCGGCGCGGCCGTCGTTGTAGGTGATCGCGGCCAGCAGCGGCGCGTCGGTGCCGGGCTCGCGGGTGTAGTGGAAGTCGAGCCGGTTGCCGTGGACGTCGGTGATCGCCGACAGCTCGAGGCGGAAGATGCCGGTGTCGCCGGTGAGTCGGGCGTCGTCGGTGAGGCCGAACAGGTAGCCGGTGCCGTCGGTGGCAAGGGCGGACAACGCTCCGCCGGGGAGCTGGCGGACGACGAGCGGCGGGCCCTGCTCGATGCGCTCGCGCAGGACGCCGGGGGTGACCTCGATCAGCTCCTCGCCGCCGCCGAGCCCGCGCAGGGTCCAGACGGCGGGCGCGTCGGCGGTCGGGATGCCGGTGCGAAGCGAGCGCTCGATCGCCGGCAGGCCGAGCGACCAGCCGAGCCCGAGCGCGCCCGCGCCCTCGCCGGCGTCGTAGTGCAGCGCGAGCTCGGGCTGTAGGCCCGCGCGGCCGGGCGGGACCTCGAGCGCGTAGGTGAGCGACGGGAGGCCGCTCGCAGGGCTCGTGTCTCCGCCCTGACCGAAGCCCTCGATCGAGGCCGGGCCTTTGGGGAGGTTGATCGCGGTGAGCAGCGTCGCGCTCGTGTCGGCGCGCGCGGTGCCGGCGGCGAACGCCAGCGCGAGGAGAACAGAGAGACGGAGGTGCATGAAAGATGTCCGGGCATGGGCGGAAAGTCAGGCGTCGCGGAGGTGACGCGAGCGGGGACCGGCGCGGTGCTCGGACCGGCGATCCGGCGTAAAGGGCGGCCGACACGGCCAACAGACACTCCCGACAGGCCCGACAGGCCCGACCGACAGGCCCGACAGACCCGACGAGACGCGAGCGCGCGGACGGTGCGGCTCGAAGCTGCGCGGCAGCGGCATGGCCAGGAAGTGTCGGTTGGGGGTTCGCGGTCCGCGCGGAGCGATTCCACTCGGCACCGATCGGGCACTTTTCCGGTACCGACGGGGCACCGTGCCGGTACCGACGGGGCACCGTGCCGGCACGGGGAGAGCACCGACCTGCGCGGATGCGGTCACGGGCACTGGAGCTGGCAGGTGGCGAGCTGAGCAGGTGCGCGCGCGAAGTCGGGGCGTCGGTGGGCCGGCGGCGCGCGGCCATGACCCGAGCCATGGGAGACCCCGCGCGCGTGGATGCGCAGCCGCGGGACGTCGCACAGCACGATCTGGCGGTGGCGGACGAAGATGAGGCCCTCGCGCCGGAGGCGTTGCAGCTCGAGGGAGACCGTCTCGCGGGTCGTGCCGATCAGCGCGGCGAGCTCATGGTGGGTCAGCGGGTACGCAAGTTCGCGGCCGTCAGGCGTGTCGCGTCCGTGCTCGCCGAGCGCGAGCAGCTGATCGGCGAGGCGAGCCCGCACGCTCGCGCTCATCGCGATGCTAAGGCGGCGGATCACGAGGTCGCGGCGGGCGATCGCCTGCTCGGCGAAGAGGCTCGCGGCGGCGGGGTGATCGTCGAGCAGCAGGCGCAGCACGGCGCGCGGGATCTCCGAGTACAGGACGGCGGTCGCGGTGACGGCCATGTGCTCGCGCGGGGAAACGGTCCACAAGCAGCTCTCGCCGAAGACGTCGGTCGGGCCGAACAGGCCGAGGCACACCGCGCGCGAGCCGTCGGGCACGTGGAGCGCGCTGACGCGGCCGCCGTGCAGGATGAATACACGGTCGGCGGCGTCCCCCGCGAGGTACAGGCAGGTCTTGCGCGGGCGCTCGCGCAGCACGGCGACGCCGGCGAGCTCGCTTAGTGCCGCGGGCGGGAAGGCGGCGAGCGCGGGAGTCTTGCGCAGATACCAGAGGTGGCGCTTGTTGTCGGACATACAGGTGTCCTTTCAGCCAGATGAGAAGTGGGAGGAGACCGCGCCGAGGCCGGCAGCGCCGGCCCCGGTCGTCAGGCGACGCTGGTGCGTCGAGTGCGGCGGGAACGCGGAGCCGGGTCGATGCACCCGACCACGCTGCGCGGTGAGAAGGCGAGGACGTCGCCGGACTCGAAGGCGACCTTGACGACACCGTGCGGCTCGGCGCTGGCGATCAACACGCGGCTGCGGATCGTGCGGCCCGGCAGGGCGACGACGATCGTCGCGGGTCCGGGGCGCAGCTCGGCGGCGGGAATGATGCGGTGCGAGGTCATGGTGTCCTCGATCAGCCGCAGCTCGGAGTGAAGAGGCCCTGACCCTCGGGCGCGAGGGTGCTCGCGCGGTGGTGCAGGCGCAGGACGACGTCGGCGATGTCGTCCGCGTCGAGGTCGGCGTTGGCCGGCGACTGCGACGCGGGCGGGATCGTCAGCGTCCACTGCTCGCCGTGGACGGGCCAGGCGGCGAACCCGGCGTTCGGCGGGCCCCACTCGCCGACGCCGGCCTGGAGGACGACCTGCTCGCGGTCGAAGCTGTACTCGGCGTGCGCAACGCTCGGCGCGAGGTTGGCGGCGTCGCAGCGGCGGACGGTGGCGAGGCCCTGGCGGGCGAGCAGCACCTCGGCCTCGCGGTCGCCGAGGTAGTCGCCGATTAGCTTGACCTCGATCTGATCGAGCCGGTCGTCGCACAGCCACGTCGAGAACAGGCTGTGTCCCGGGGTCGCCGAGAGCGTGAACGGCAGCGCGATCGTGCCGTCGGTCAGGCGGTGGGCGGGGTCGCGCAAAAGCGCCTGGAACTGCTCGGCGGGGGTCGCCGGCGTGCCGTCGACGTCGGGCAGGTCGGTGGTGATGCCGAACACGTCGGCGCGCAGGCTGACCTCGGTCGTGTACGCCTGGCCGTAGCCGTGGGTCAGCCGGTAGTCCTCGGCGATCGAGTCGAGGCAGGACAGGAGCCCGGTGAAGTCCTCGGGCGCGCGGGCGGCGAGGAGTTGATCACGGAGAGTCGGGAGCGGCTGGCCGAGGTCGTACTCGAGGGCGCGCAGGGCGAGGTACAGGCCGCGGGTGAGGTGCTCGCGGGCGCGAAGCACTCGGGAGGCCGCGTGCTGACGGGCGGCGAGGAAGTGCGGGCGCACGAGCGCGTTGTTCGGGTCGTCGTCGACCAGCAGGCCCAGCGCCCGCGCCTTCTCGAGCGAGAGCGCGGCGACCTCGCCGTAGGCGTTCCACAGGGCCGTCAGCGTCGCCTCGCGGGCGATCTCGGCCTCGCGGATCTCGAGCTGGAGCAGCAGCGCCTCGGCGCGCAGGTTCTTGATCAGGGCGATCGAGGCGGCGTGGGCGATCTTGAGGTCGGTCTCGCGGATCGCCGCGTCGATCTCCGCGTTGACGGCCATGATCTCGACCTGCTCCTGGCGCGCCTGGTCTTCGAGGTAGGTTTGCAGGCCGGCTTGACCGAGGATCGTGTCGCACTGCGCCTGCGTGGACGCGGCGAGGGCCTCCTTCTCGGCCTCGCACGCCTTGCGGGCGAGGTGGATGCCGCGCCAGTCAGGGGTCGAGAAGCCGAAGATCGCGGGGCCGCTGAGCAGCTCCTTCTGGACGCGGGCCTTGCACTCGACGCGGATGACGTCCATCTGCTCCTTGGCGGCCCGCTGCACGTGCGAGCACTCGGAGAGCGCCTGGAACTGCATCATCATCGTGCGGTTTTGGCCGTGCTCGTCGACGATCGCGAAGATCTCCTCGTGGAGCGCGTCGAGCACGGCGCCGAGCTCGGCGATCGCCTGCGCCTGGGTGGCGAAGCGCTCCTCCTCGACCGCGACGGCGTGATGGTTGTTCTCGAGGGTCTGCACGGCCTGGTCGATCCGCAGGCCAGCAGCGGCGACCGCGGCGTCGAGCTCGGCGATCTGACCGCCGTGCTGGCCGCAGGTGGCGAGGTCGGGGGCGCTGTCGCCCGGGAGCGCGCCGCACAGGGCGCGCAGCTTGGCGTCGAAGTCGGCGGTCAGTTGCAGGGCGGTCGCCTGGGTGCTGTGGGTCTTCTCCTCGTAATCGCGCATCGCCTGCCAGGCGGCGTCGGCGAGGTCGGTGAAGATCGTCAGGTCGTCGGCGGCGAAGGCGTGGACGGCGTCGAAGTTGGTCCGGCCGAGCTCGATGTCCTCGGGGCCGAGCGCCATCGGGACGTAGGCCGCCGCATAGCCGAAGGGATTGGCATCGGGGCCGAGGTCGCGGAAGGCGAGCGCGAGGGCGTCCCACGTCGCGGCGACGGCCTGGAAGTCGGCCGCCGGGTCGCCTTCGCTGCGAGCGTGGGCCTCGAGCGCGAGGGCGTGCAGGTCGAGGGCGGCGCGCTGAATGTGGTCCCGGAGGGCGGACGGATCGTCGCCTGCGCGAAGGGACAGGCGCGCCCACGCGGCGGTGAGGTCGGCGAAGCGGGTGCCGACGCGCAGCTCGGTGGTCGCGGCGGTGTCAGGCAGCTCGTCGGGGTTGTGCGCGCGGATGTAGTCGAGACCGTCCAGGTAGGCGGGCGTCAGCAGCGGGACGAGGGCGCGGGCGAGGCGCTCGCGGGCGCCAGCGAGGATGTCGAGCTCACGGGCGAGGACGTCCGTCGCGGGTTCGCCGAGGTCGTCCTTGTAGGCGAAGGCGGCGTCGATCGTCGCCTCGGTCGCGAGCAGGACGGCGGCCTCGGCCTCGCGGTGGGCGAGGAAGGCGGCGTAGTGGGTCAGCGCCTCGCCCCAGGCGCCGGGGAGCTGTGGGGCGCCGCGGCGAAAGAGCGAGGTCGCGCAGCGCAGCGCGCGGGCGTCGAGACAGGCCGCGCCGTCCTTGTACGCGGGGGACTCGGCGGTGCAGTCGGTCCAGGTGAAGGCGCCGCTGGGAGGCGTGATCGCGTCGCCGTGCAGGCCGGCGAGGACGTTCGGGAGCTGGTAGGCGGCGGTCGACAAGGCGTCGCCGCACTCCAGCATCTGCTCCGCGGTGCAAGTGCCGTCCGCGCACGCGTCGCAGGCGGGCGACGGCGTGAGCAGAGTGTCGGGCGTGCCGAAGGCCAGGCCGAGGTACTCGCAGGCGGCGTCGTCGAAGTCGTCCGGCGCGAGCCAGTCGGGCGCCGGGATGTTCTCTGGGACAGCCTGGGGCGGCGGGACGAGCGGGCCGTCCAGCGGTTCGTGCTGGCGGAGAACGAACGTGCCGGCTGCCTGCAGCGGCGCGTCGCGCAGTCCGGTCAGCGTCTCTTCGGCGGTGCCCTCGATCGTGCGGCCGTCGGCGGCGACGGTGCCGGTGAGGATGAGCGTGCGGCCGAGCTCGCGCGCGAACGCGCTTTGTCGCCAGTCGGCAGCAGGCAACACGTCCCGCAGCACGAGGACGATGTCGCCGGCCGGCGTCCAGGTGCCGCTGGCGGGGATCGGCTGCGGGAACAGGAGCGCCCCCGGCTCGGTCAACCCGACGAGCACGCCGCCGTCCTGGAAGTCGAGGGCGACGGCGAGGTCGCTGCCGCCGATGCTCAGGCCGCCCACGTCGAGGGCGACCATGCCGCGGAAGATGCTGTCCTCCGGGACAGCCGCGGGCTCGATCGTCCAGCGGCCGGGGCCGCCGCTGGTGACGAGGCGGACCGTCAGCGCGTGCTCAGAGGGATCGAGGAGAGCGCGATCGACGGCGGCGACGAGGTCGGCGGTGTCGCCGGGGGCAAGCTCGGCGGGCGCCTCGTCGACGATGACGGCGGGGCTGAGCGACTCGAGGCGATACAGAAGGATCGCCGCGCCGTTGTTGTGCAGGGTCGTCCGGGCCTCGGCCTCGCCCCACGGCAGGAGCGTGTGGTGCTCGGCGAGGTGCGGCGGGCTGGCCAGCGGCGGGACGGAGGAGCCCGTTCCCTGGCAGCGGCCGTGCGGGTCGCAGGTCTGAAGGGCGTCGCAGTCGTCGTCGGCCTGGCAGCCGGCGATGCAGATCCGCAGCTCACAGCGCAGACCCGCGGCACAGTCGGCGTCGACCTGACACGGACTGCCGGAGCTGCCGCCGGACGGATCCGCCGGGTCGGGGCTCGGGGGCTCGGGGTTCCTCGGCGCGGAGGTGGCGTCCGCGGGCGGCGGATCGGGTGGCTGTTCGGAAGTACAGGCGAGGGGCAGCAGGGCCGACAGGGCGGTCCCGACGAGGAGGGGGCGGATCACGGCAATAGCTCTCCTGACGCGCCCGTGCGGGCGCGGCGATGGGTCGATGGGGACTCGGCGGGTGCCGGCGAGTGCCGCAGCCGCGGCAGGTTGTGTGAGGGGAGACGCCGCCGCTCAAGCGCGGGCGGGCGACGTTCCGAAGCGATCGATCAGCGAGGCGAGCTGGCGGCGCGGCTCGTCCATCGCCGAGCGGGCGACGGTGGTGCAGCCGTCCGGTAGATCGTCGACGAGTTGCAGGACGACCGCGGCGCCGGGGGCCCGCAGCAGGTACACCTCGCCGCGGCGGGTCACGTAGAAGATCCGCGTCGGCGTCTCGTAGAAGCCGGGAGCGTGGAGCCGGGCCTCGACGACGGTGCATTCGATGTCAGCGGCGGCGGAGGTTTGCATCGGTTGCGTTTCTTTCAATAATTTTCAGGTACGCCGACGGGCGCAGACGGGCTCTACCGCTCCGAGCCGGGGCTCGTGGGGCTGGTCGGTAGAGGGTGGATGCCGTAAGATAAGCTCGATGGTGCGAAAGCGACCGAAGGTCGACGATCCGCTGGAAAAGGAGCTCTACGCCTCGACGGAGGAGCTCCAGGCGATCACCAACGTGGGGCGCAAGACGCTCGGCGTGTGGGTCAAGCTCGGGCTGCTGCCGGCCGCGAAGATCACGTCCGACGGCCACGGTTCGAAGTCGCTGTGGCCGAAGGTCGCGCTCGAGCAGGCCCGCTTCATCATGGAGAAGCAGGCGCAGATGTACACGCTCGACGAGATCGCCGAGATGATCAAGGTGCGCTGGCCGCCGTCGGAGACGTGACGGGGCGAGCGGTGCGGGGTCAGGTCAGGCGTCGATCAGGCGAATAGCAGATTCACTCCTTCCGATAATAACCAAATACGACCGACCGTCCCCCAAGTCAACGAGAAATTTGCTCGCGTTTTCGCGCAAACGGGCGCCTGGGGGCCGTACACCCGAGACTTGCGCAGGTGGGTCGGCAGGAATTATACAAAGGGCGCCGCCTCCCCCGGCCCGATCCGTACCGCCATGGCCCGCCGCGTCAGCTCCGAGCACAAGCCGTTCGCTACGACCGAGGAGTTGCGGGCGATCACAGGGCTCGAGCGGCAGTCGCTGCGGCTGTGGGTCCGCCGCGGGCTGCTGCCCAAGCCGGGCTACTTCTCGGACGGCAAGCACGGCGTTCGCTCGCGGTGGCCCCGGTCGGCGCTGGACCGCGCGCGGTTCGTGATGGCGATGCGTGCCCAGGGGCACACGCTCGACGAGATCGCCGCGATGATCGGCGAGAAGTGGGGACGGGAGGGATGAGCGCGGAGCATGGGCCTGGCGAGCGGCCGCGGATCCGTCGGGCCAGCGCGCCGGAACTGGTCGCCGAACTCGACCTCGACACGCAGGTCGTCACGGTGTTCGCTACGAAAAGTGGTCACGTCATGGACGAGATCGGGCGCGGCCGATGGGTGGCGTTGCCTCCCCCACTTGAGCGCTGCCGCGGACGCGTCGTCGACGACAACCTCGACGACGACATTCGCGACTTTGTCGAGCGCTGGATGAGCCGCGGGACAAGAGCCTGGTCTTTCGAACATGGGCCGTGGGCGGACGCCGAGCGTCAGGCGATCGCGGCGGGTGTAGGCGAGTATGAGGCGTGGCTGCTGCACAGGTTGATGTGGTCGTTCTACGTCGAGCGCTGGTCGATCAAGTTCACTACCGGGTGCGGCTTCGGTGCCGAGGGCGTCGCTCCGCTGATCTCAGCGGCGCTCGCAGAGCCGCAGCGGATGCGCGCTCGATGGGAGTTGCTGTTGCTGACAGGCGGGCTGTGCTGGGAGCCGGAGGTCGGCGATCTCGACGCGACGAGCGCGGACGCCGACCCGTGGGACAACTTCTACGACCAGCCGTGACGTGGATGGTCGTGCAAGAGCCGGGACGACGGTTTGCGCGTGTGTGCACGTCGCCGCGTGTCCCCGCCTGTCTCCCGACTCCGCGGCGACTCCGAGGCGCCTCCGGCGCTCGAGCGGCCTCGTAGCAACCTGTGACGCGCAGGGCTCCGCCGAGACTCGCAAGGGACTCCGCGCCAACCGTTCGGGCGGGAGCGCCCTTGACGCGCGCTCCCGCCCGGGTCACGCTCGCCCGCATGCGCTCGTACACGCAGCGGATCCCACACAGGCGGCGGAGGACCTTGCCGGTCGCACCGGCGAGGCCCCTCTCCGAATCAGAGGTCGACGAGGCGATGCTCCTCGTGCTCCGCGAGGCCAACGTCCGCCCCGAGATCATCTACGCGTACCAAAAGACCGGGCGCCTCGTGACGGAGGAGAACGCCCAGCTGCTCAGCGCCGAGGAACTCGCCGAGTGGGACGCCGCGGTGGACGAGTACCGGCGCAGCTCGAAGCCGTGACAGTGCGCCGGCCGTGGACGTAGAGACTGCCCGCCCGTATAATCTCCTCAAGTGCGCGAAAATGAGCGAAGAACCTGAACCAGCACCTTCAGGGGCTCCCCGTGTCTCTGGACGACAGAAAGGCCTCGAGTACGAGCGTGCCTTCGCCGAGTTCATGCGCTCCCATCTGGGATTCTCCACGGTGCATGAACACGAACTGAAGCGAGGAGCGGATATCCTCCGGCCGTACGAGTGTGACCTGCTCGGAATCAAGCATTCCACCTTTTATCGGGCACTGGAATGGGGAAGCACCGCGATACTCCTATCTACGCTGGTCATCATGCTCGCCGCCGTTTTCGGGGATCCAGACTCTCGTGCGAACGCGATCAAGACTGCGCTCGAGGGCATGGTCGCTGACTTCGTGCCCGCCGACTATGTGGCACATGGATTGATCGTGCCTATGATCGTCGTGACGTGCATGGGGTTTGTCGGAGAACGACGAACCACGTTCGTGGCTATGGTCGAGTGCCGAGATCGCAAAGCAAAGGTGCGCAAGAACTACGTCGCAGAAATTGCCACCAGGAAGCGGCAGATCCTCGCTAGCAAACAGGCAAAAAAGCCCACCGAGACCTGGATCGTGAGCTCGTCGGGCTTCGATCAGGATGCTCTCAGCCTCGCCACCGCTGAGGGGATTCATTGCATTTCATTTCAGAAAACCCCTGTTGCTGCTTCATTGGTCAATCGAGACCTCCCGTCGCGGGTGTTTCGTTGACCGCGGTCGCCCGCCCGTGCGCTCGCGTTGCGCCCCGGCTTCACCGGGGCCGCGCGCTCGCCCGTGAGCGACACCGCCGGCGCTGGAACGCCGCGTAGACGAGTGTCGCCGACAGGTCAAGACGAGGCGACGATGGCGTCCGTTATCCCGTTCAGCTCCCGCTTCCGCCTCCGGCTCACGCTCGACAACCCGCTGCCGATCGTCGGCGACGGACGCTCTCCTCGCCTGTTCGATCACTACCTGGCCGAGCTCGTGCGCGACGAGGACGGACGCGTCTGTGCCCGCCTGGACGCGTACTTCCTGCGGCCCCGCGCCGTCGACAGCTCGTACGTGCGGGCCGCGGAGGAGATCGGCAGCACATACCTCACCCGCGTATGCCTCGAGGCCCTCGACGCCAACGGCCGCGTGCAGGAGCACATCGAAGACGCGCTCGGGGTTGCGATGATGGACGTCTACGTCTTCGACGGGATGAACATCGTCGAGCCGGACGCGGATCGACCTGTCCTCCGGGGCATGTTCGTACGAGAGCTGTCGAGCTCGCTGTCTCGCGGTCTCGACGTGTACTTCATCAACGCGCCGGAGGACGACTTCGCCTTCTGGCGCGACACACTCGGAGCGCGCAAGATCGGCGACTTCATCGTCGCGCCGGGGGGTCGCCCACTCCCGGTCTACCCGAGGCGGTCCAGGTGAGACCCACTCGTCAGGCTCGACCGCCGTGTGCAGCGAGGCTCCTTACCTGTCCTCATGAACAGGTACATCCGACGAGATGCGCGCTTCCGCTCATCTTCCCGCGGCGACGCGTGGGGACGCCGGGGGATTGCCTGGCCCGCGGGCCGTGGTCTCGAGTCGGCCGGTCGGCCAACGACTACGGCACCAGCGCCGGTACGTTGTACGGTGCTTTGCGCGAGAACGCGATCTCCGTCCGCGGGACGAAATTGGGTCATTTTGGGTTCGATTTCCCGGACCGGCGGATCAAAGTGCCGTATACGCGGGAATTGAGCCCGCTAGCGGGTGACGTCGACAGCAACGGCAACGACGTCGACGCCGACGCGTGCACGAACGCGTGCACGAACGCGGTGTGCGGCGACGGGATCGTCGGCCCGCTCGAGGCGTGCGACGACGGCAACGACGTCGACGACGACATGTGCTCGAACACGTGCACGCTCAAGACCTGCGGCGACGGGGCGGTGCAGGGCGACGAAGAGTGCGACGACGGCAACGCCGACAACAGCGACGCGTGCCTCGACACGTGCAAGAGCGCGGTGTGCGGCGACGGGGTCGTGCAGGCGGGGGTCGAGCAGTGCGACGACGGCGACGACCTCAACACCAACGGGTGCGTGCTCGGGTGCGAGCTCGCGGCGTGCGGTGACGGGTTCGTGCAGGAGGGGGTCGAGGACTGCGACGACCAGGACGCGGACAACACCGACGCGTGCATCGACACCTGCGAGGCGGCGATCTGCGGCGACGGGTTCGTGCAGGCGGGGGTCGAGGAGTGCGACGACGGCAACGAGGTCGACGGCGACGGCTGCAAGAACGACTGCACGCTGCCGCCGGGGGCCAAGTCGATCGGGCTCGGGTGGTACCACTCGTGCGTCGTCACGCAGATGGGCAAGGTCCACTGCTGGGGGCTCAACAACTACGGTCAGCTCGGCCAGGGCAACACGGTGACGCTCGGCGACAACGAGCTGCCGAAGCTCGTGCCGGCGGTCGACCTCGGGGCCGACGCGGTCGCGGTCACGGCCGGCGAGTCGCACACCTGCGCGCTGACGACGGCCGGCAAGGTCCGCTGCTGGGGCCGCTCGAACGTCGGCCAGCTCGGCTACGGCAGCGTCAGCAGCATCGGCGACAACGAGAAGCCGGCGGTCGCGGGGGACGTCGACCTCGGCGGCGGCCTGGTCAAGCAGATCTCGGCCGGCCGCGACCACACGTGCGCGCTGATGCAGACCGGCGCGGTCCGCTGCTGGGGCGCGGCGACCTACGGCCAGACCGGCTACAGCAACACGGTGACGATCGGCGACAACGAGCTCGCGGCGGCCAGCGGCGAGGTCAAGCTCGACGCGATGAACCTCAAGGCGACCCAGATCGCGGCGGGCGAGTACTTCACCTGCGCGCTGCTCGAGAACGGCAAGATCCGCTGCTGGGGTTACGGGGCCAACGGGTCGCTCGGCTACGGCACGCTCGCCAACATCGGCGACAACGAGTTCCCGGCGGTCGCCGGGCCGATCAACCTCGGGGCCGACGCGGTGGCGATCGCGGCCGGGCGGCGGCACGCGTGCGCGATCACGACCGACAAGAACGTCCGCTGCTGGGGCCTCAACGGCAACGGGCAGCTCGGGTACGGCCACCTCAACACGATCGGCGACAACGAGACGCCGAACGTCGTCGGCGACGTCAACATCAACGGCGACAAGGCGATCGGGCTCGCGCTGGGCTTCGCGCACTCGTGCGCGCTCGTCGAGCCCGACAAGGTCCGCTGCTGGGGGGCCGGGTCGTTCGGCCAGCTCGGCCAGGGCAACACGCTGCAGATCGGCGACAACGAGCAGCCGAGCGTGATCGCGCAGATCAACGTCGGCGCGTCGCTGACGCTGGTCGCCAGCAACTGGAACCACATCTGCGCGCGCACGGCGGCCGGCGGGGTGCGCTGCTGGGGGAACAACCAGTACGGGCAGCTCGGCTACGGCAACCTGCTGGCGATCGGGGACAACGAGATCCCGGCGACCGCGGGCGACGTGCAGTACATGTGAGCGGCGGGCGGCGCGGCGGGGGCCCCGGCGGGCCCTCGTCGCGCGCGGTCAGCCGGGGATCGGGTCCTGGTCGTCGGGGATCAGGCAGGCCGAGAGCTCGAAGAACATGAAGGCGAGGACCTTCTCCTGGGGGGTGAGGCCGGCGGTGGTGCAGCCGCCGGGGAAGGGCGCGCCGGGCTGGTCGCCGGACGAGACGTGGATGTCGCTGTCGACGACGCGGCCGCATTGCTTGTCCGCGGGGGCGCCGACCGGGGCGTTGAAGCTGAGGTGCTGGACCGAGGCCGGCAGCGGGGGCTCGGTGTAGATCCAGCGGGTCGCCAGGGCGGGGTTCACGGCGACGATCGTGTGCTGGCCCTCGGCGATCGAGAGCTGGCCGAGGGCCGGCGAGCCGCCGACGTGGACCATCCAGGCGGCGAGCGCCTGGCCCTTGGGGAAGCCGGTGTCGATCGCGGCGGCCGCCGGGTCCGGCAGGTCGGGCTGGAACTTGAACTGCGCGACCGTCGGCCACGGGGCGGGGCCCTTCTCGATCCAGACGTTGTGCCAGTGGGTGAGGAACAGCCGGCCGCCGACGCCGGCGTACTTGACCATGTTCTCGCGGGCGGTCTGCGACTTGAGGTCGGCGTACTGGTTGCCCTCGCAGGCCATCAGGACGATGTCGTACTGCATCAGGTCGGCGAGGCTGCCCCACAGGACAGACGCCTCGGGGAACGGCGCGCCGTCGTGGAGGTCGGGCGCGTAGCGGTCGCTGCCGCCCTCGGCGGCGAACAGGTTGACGCGGCCGGGGCCGGACGGCGGGGTGAACTCGGCGTCGTCGATGCCGAGCTTGCGCAGGAGGCACTCGAGCGGGTCGGCGCCGCCGGTGGTCAGGGCGATCCGCGGGAGGTGGCCCTCGCTCTGGTCGCGCGGCAGGCGGGTCGCCGCGGCGGGGGCGAGGTTGTCGGCGCACGCGGCGACCGGGACGAGCGACGTGCGGCGCCACTTGCCGGACGAGATCACGAGCGGGATCTGGGCGCCGGCGGGGACGCCGGTGAGCACGAACTCGCCCTTGGTGTCGGTCAGCGCGGCGACCACCGGGTCGCCGTCGAGGCCGGCGCAGGTGTCGCACTGCACGCCCTCGGGCAGCGGGGCGAGCGGGGCGTTCGGCACGGAGACGCTGACGCCGTAGAGCGGCAGCGTGCCCTCCGGCGCGTAGACGGTGCCGCGCAGGGTGGTCTTGCCGGGGTCGCCGCCGCAGGGGTCGACCTGGCACTCGAGGCCCTCGCACGGGGCGCCGGTGGTCGCGGCGGCGGTGTCCGCGGCGGTGTCCGTGGTGCCGTCGCCGGTGGTCGTCGACGTGGGGGGCGACGACGTGGGGGTCGACGAGGTCGGGTCGGTGGTCGCGGCGGGGTCGGTGGTCGAGGTCGTGGTGGTCGGGGCCGGGTCGAGGGTAGTCGCGGCGGGGTCGGTGGCCGGCGGGAGCGTCGTCCCGGCGAGAGTGTCGCCCGGGTCGCCGGTCGGCGGAGGCGCGCCGCAGGCGGACAGACCCGCCGCGGCGAGGAGGAGGGGCACGGAGCGGATCCTCGACACGGGGGACGATGGTAGGGGATCCGGGGCCGGCGGGGGGCATGGCCCCCGGGCCGGTCCCGGCGACGGGTTGCCGGGAACGGCAGGGCGCTCAGCCGCGCGCGCGGCGGCGGCGGCCGAGCGCGGCGAGCAGCAGCAGGGCGGCGCTGGAGACAGGCGGGGCGGAGCCGGTGCTGCGGCAGCCGCAGCCGAGGTCGCCGTACTCGAGGCCGCCGCTGGTGGCCGAGTCGTCGGCCGGGTCGCCGGTCTCGGCCGGGTCCGCGCCGGTGGTCGGGGCGGTCTCGGTGGTGCAGGTGGCGCTGCAGCCGTCGCCGTCGGCGGTGTTGCCGTCGTCGCACTGCTCGGCGCCGCCGACGAGGCCGTCGCCGCAGATCTGGGCGGCCTGGGCGGTGACGCCGACGAGGCACAGGGCGTCGAGGTTCCAGCCGCCGAGCTCGAGGCCGCCGTCGGAGGCGAGGCGGAAGGTCAGCTGGACGGTGCCGTCCTTGGCCTGGGCGGTCAGGTCGACGTCGTGGAAGTTCCACTCGCCGTCGCGGTGGTGGACGTCGCTGTTCTGGTCGCCCTGGTCGCTGTTGAAGTTCTCCCAGACGGGCTGGTCGTCGGCGAGGATCGTCGCCTGGTCGAAGTAGGCGTCCTCGACGCCGAGCCAGCGGCGGTACTGCAAGCGGACGCCGGGGAAGCCGGAGACGTCGATCGTCGGGCTGCGCAGGTTGCTGACCCGGTTGGCGCCGTAGCGGCCGTCGCCGTCGAGGTCGAGGCCGAGGACCGTGGCGCCGTCGAACGCGGCCTCGGGGTCGCCGGACCGGCCGAGCGGGGCGCCGGCCTGCCACTCGCCGAACAGCTCCCAGCCGTCGGCCGCGGGGTCGGTCTCGAAGCTCGTGCAGTAGATCGGGGTGACCGGGCCGAAGTAGCGCTGGTACCACGGGTAGGCCTCGTTGGTCGGGTAGCGCGCCTTGGTGCCGTCGCTGAGGTCGGCGACGACGCGGTACTCGAGCACGGTGCCGTCGGGCTGGGCCGGCAGGGCGGCCGCGAAGCCGGTCGCGGACGGGGTCATCGCCGCCGTGGTGCTGTCCGTGGCGCCGCGGACGCGCCACTCGAGGGTCGCGCCGGTCGGGGCGAGGTCGATGCACTCGCTCTTGGCGGCGTGGATGTCGAGGGCGACCGGGACGGCGCCGTCGCCGGTCGGGGCCTCGGTGTGGACCTCGCCGCCGAGGACGAGCGCACCGACGAGGCCGTGCTGGTAGAAGACCTGGTCGATCGCGCAGGAGTGAGGTGTCCCGTTGGACAGGTCGCCGTCGTCGTCGTCGACGAGCAGCGCCTCGGGGTACATCGAGGGGATGTCGACGGCGCGGCGGGTCGCCTCGTACCAGATCTTGTCGGTGTGGGCGATCCCGGCGGCCTCGCCCATCTCGGCGATCAGGGCGACGCGGAGGTCCCACAGGGTGCCGCCGATGATCCTGCCCTCGTCGTGGACGGGGCCGCGGTGCTCGGGCCAGTGCCACTCGAAGTTTGCGGGGTCGAGGTCGCGGAGCGGGTCCTCGTCGAGGAAGAAGCCGCGCGCGATCTTCGGGTCGCCGGTGATCGTGGCGCTGAGGTAGTCGGAGATCCCTTCGGACAGGGCGCCCTCGAACAGGCCGACGCCGGGGATCAGGGCCTGGTTGTGCACGCTGTGGCCGGCCTCGTGGTAGACGACATCGGGGATCCGCGCGGTGTTCTCGCACTGCGCGCTGCCCTCGTAGAAGTACAGCTTGTCGCCGTCGGACATCGCGTTGCACTGGCCCTGGCCGCTGTTGACGCTGACGGTCACCTGGTCGTCGAGCCAGGCGAGCTCGCCGGCGATCGCGCGCACGTAGGTCTTGGCGAAGTTGGCGGCGACGTAGGCGGTCAGCTGGGCGTCGACCGCGGGGTCGCTCGCGCCGTCCCACAGGACCTCGCCGTCGGCGGCGAGCGGGAGGGTGAGGGTCGCCAGGTCGCCGCCGAGGTTGGCGATCCGGACGAAGTCGCCGCGGACGCCGAGGCCGAGCTCGACCTGCTTCTCCGCGAGGGTCAGAAGGCCCTCGGCGTCGGTGGTCGCGGGGGCGCCGTCGACCGTGACGTCGAGGAAGGCGGCCGGCTGCGGCAGGCGCTCGCCGTAGCTCGGGCTGCGCTGCGGGATCGCGTAGCGGACGGCGCCGGTCGCCTCGTGCAGGGTCGAGACGCGGGCGAGCGGCTCGCCGGTCGCGGCGTCGAGGTAGACGGTCCACCGGCCGAGCGGCTGCTCGGAGCGGACCTCGACGGCGACGGCCTCGCGATAGCGCAGGGCCTTGCCGGGTCCGGCGATCGGGAGGATCACGGGGCCGTCGATGTTGCCGGTCTCGGCCGCCGGGGCCTCGCCGGCGAGCCAGGCGAGGGCGCGCGCGCGGGCGTCGGCGGGGGCGATCGGGTTCTCGGTCAGCGCGGCGGTGACGTGCGGGAGGGCCTCGGAGCCGATCAGGGCGAGGTGGTCGTGCTTGTAGCGGAGGCTGAGCTGGCCGCCGACGACCGGCCGGCCGCGGTAGTGCTGGACGTAGCCGAGGGACCGGATCCCGGCGGAGAGGTCGTCGCTGACGAGGGCGAAGTCCTCGAGGCGGCTGCCGGGGGCGAGCAGGTCGAGGTGGGCGGCGAGGAAGCCCTCGGCGCTGCGACGGGCGGCCGGAGCGGAGGCGAGGGCGCCGGGGGCGGGCAGGGCGGCGCCCCAGATCCGGGTCGGGACGCCGGTGTCCCGGTCCCAGATCGCCTGGCTCGGGCCGAGGTCGGCGACGAGGCGCGTCCAGGCGGCCCTCGCGGCGGCCGGGGGTGCGCCGCGCAGCTCGACCGTTCGCTGCACGCGCAGGGCGACGCCGGGGGCGGTCTGCAAGGCTTGCCGGGCGCCGGGGCGGGCGTCCGCATCACCGGTGCCGAGCAGGACAAGGAGGGTCACGAGACTCGCACAACTCAGGACGCGCGTGAACATGAACTTCCTCGCAAACGTAACTGCGTTTTTCACGCGGCGTCAACCCGGCGCGAGAGGCTCGTGGGAAGGCGGGACGCGGGACGTGGGACGCCCGGCGGAGCACGCGGCGGGCCGCGGCCGTGGGGGTGGATCAGTCGGTGCGCAGGAGGAGGCGGCCGGGCGGGGCGGCGAGGGGATCGAGGGCCGCGGCGAGCCAGGCGGAGGCGGGGCGGAAGTCGTGCAGCTCGGGCGAGACGAGGAGGACGCGGTCGCCGGGGCGGGTGGGCCAGCGCGCGCGCTCGGGAGGCTTGCCGTCGGAGAGGTCGCGGGCGGTGATCCGCTCGAGGAGCGCGTCGCGCGGCAGCGCGCGGGCCAGGTCGGGATCGGTGCGGCTCAGGTCGCGCAGGGCGCTGTGGTCGGTCGTCGTGGCGACGGGGGCGCCGTCGCGGACGAGCAGGACGCGGACGTCGCCGACCCAGGCGACCTCGAGCGCGTCGGCGAGCCAGGCGACGGCCGCGGCGGTCGCGATCTGGACGCCGCGCGCGGCGGCGCCGAAGTGCGCGAGCAGGGCCGCGGGCTCGTCGGGCCAGGGCGCAGGGACGGTGGGGAGCCAGGCGGAACCGGTGGCCGGCGTGCCGGGGGCGTAGACGAGCCAGGCGAGCGCGCCGCCGGCGATCGGGCGCCAGCCGCCGGCTTCCTCGGTGCGGAGGGTGATGGCGGCGTGGACGCGCGGCATCGCGGTCACGGGAGGGCGGCGGGGAGCTCGGAGGCCTCTCTAAAGAGGTGCCAGCGGTCGGCGGGGATCCCGGCGAAGGCGGTCTGGTAGCGGGGGGCGTCGCGCGGCTCGCCGGTGACGTCGCGGATGTAGATCGCGGCGACCTGGGTCGGGAAGCGGCGGTAGGCGTCGGCGTAGGCCTCGGGGTCGAGCTCGCCGGAGTCGCCGACGAGGACGAAGCGGCGGCCGGAGACGCCGCCGATCAGGGCCTCGAGCAGCGGGGCCTTGTAGGCCTTCGGGTCCTGGAACAGCGAGAAGAAGCTCGAGTCCTTGGGGCGGAAGGTCTTGAGGTGCATGGTGCCGGCCGGGTAGCCGGCGGCGACGTTGAACTCGGCGAGGGCGTCGTAGAGCTGCCAGGGGCTGGCCGAGAGGTAGTGGAAGGCGGCGCCGGTGCCGGCCCACTGGCGGTAGCGGTCGGCGAGGCCGGGGACGGCCTCGAACTCGCGCAGGAAGGTGCGCTCGAGCAGGCGCGCCTTGTCGCGGACCTCGCTGATCTTGATCGTGTCGTCGACGTCGGAGACGACGGAGGTGCCGGCCGGGGCGAGGCGGACGATCGTGCCGGTGAAGCTGCGGCCGTCGCCGGGCGGGAGGACGGCGACGACGGGGGTGACGGCGGCGGCGAGGTCGGCGTCGGTCAGGCGCAGGACGGTCTCGCTGTGGCCGTTGGCGCCGGTGCTCTCGAGGACATGTTCTTTAAAACCGATCTGGACGACGAGCCGCTTGCCGCGCTCGTTGTCGACGAGGAAGGCGCGGGCGCGGCGGCGGAAGATCGCGTCCTCCTGCGCGCCGGTCGGCAGGTCGAGCGCGGCGGCGAGGACCTCGAGCGCGGCGCCGCGGCGCCAGGAGTCCTCCTCGGGCTCGAAGACCCAGGCGCGCAGACGGACGTCCCATGCGCCGGGGCCGGCGGGCACGGCGACGGCCGGGAACAGGCGCAGCTCCTCGTCGGACTTGAGGTCGGAGGGGAAGCCGACGCGCTCGACCACCGGCGGGGCGGCGGGTGGCGGCGCGGGCGGAGGCGCCGCCGCCGGCGCGGGGTCGCAGGCGAGGGCGAGCAGACCGGCGAGGCGGGCGGCGGCGCGGCGTGTCATGCGGCGGATCCGGTCTTGCCGGTGACCTGCTGCCAGGTGGGGCGCTCGCTGATCCGCTTCCACCAGGCGCCGACGCGCTCGCTCTCGGTGATCAGGCCGAGCTCGCCGCACATCGCGAGGTACTCGATGTAGGGCATGAAGCCGATGTCGGCGAGGGTGAGGCCGTCGCCGACGAGGAAGTTGCGGCCCGCGAGCTGACGGTCCATGACGGCGACCGCCTTGCGGACGCCCTTGCGGCCCTCCTCGGCGACCTCGAGGTTGGGCTCGTTGCCGAAGAACTTGCTGAAGAACAGCTGGTAGATGATCTTCATCGCCGGGGCGGTGAAGTTGGAGGTCTCGATCGAGATCCACTGCTCCATGACGGCGCGCTGGCGGAGGTCGGCCGGGACGAGCGTGGGGCCGGGCAGCTTGGCGTCGAGGTAGCGGCAGATCGCGCGCGACTCGTAGAGCTGCCAGCCGTCATCCTCTTCGAGCACGGGGACCTGGCCGAAGGGCTGGCGCGCGAGGTGCTCGGCGCCGTGGCTCTCGCCCTTCATGATGTCGACGAGCACGAATTCGGCGCGCGCGCCCTTCTCGGCGAGCGTCATCAGGACCTTGCGCGTACAGGTGCTCATCGGGTGGCCGTAAACCTTCATCGAATCTCTCCTCTTGCGGGGGGAACGTGGGGCACGATGGATAGCACAGGCGGGGCGAGGCGCGGGGGAGCGGGGCCGCGCTTTGGAGCTTGGGGGCGATCTCGAGCTGGGGGCTTGGGTGGACGAGTGCGAAGGCGCGGTGGGGTTGGCGCGGGCGTTGGCGCGAGGTCGTCTCGGTGCGGTGGGGTTGGCGAGGGCGTCGGCGCGAGCGGGTGGAGGCGCGGGGCCAGAAGGTCCTGGTGGGCGCGTCCCCGGGGCGGCGGCGACGGGTCCCTCGCGGGCGTCGGGTTCCCCCCCATGGCCGTGCTCGGCGCCCGCATGGCGATGAAGACATGTCTTGAGGGACATGTTTTCTCGCGCGACCGACGGGCATGCGGGCGCCTGCGCGCGCGCCATGGGTCCCCCCCGCCTGCGTCCCGCGCCGTCGCCCTGGGGACGCGCCGCGAAGGGGCTGGTGGGCCCCGCTCGTCGAGGTGCGGAGAGCTCCTCGCTCCTCGGGCGTGCGCGGGTCACCGAGGTTCGCGGGCGGGCGATGAAACTCGTCGGGTGTCCTTCTTGGTTCAAGCGTGGGGCGGTGTGCACCGAGGGGAGATGGTGCGCGTGATTGAGGTTCGCGGGCGGGCGAATGGAACTCGTCGGGTGCCTGGGTCTTGGTTCAGGCGTGGGGCGGGTTCCGGATCTCGGCGGAGCCGACTCTCTTCTTCTCAAGAGAGCTCCCGAGGACGGGGGCGGGGGCGCCGGTTCGGCGAGTTCCGCAGCCCGAGCCGACGGACGTGTCGAAGCACCGGGACAGCCTCGAAGGGCGAGGACTGTTTGAGCCGAACCGGCGCCCCCGACCCCGGCCCCGCGACCCTCGCCGCGTTTCCATCCGGGACCCGCTCGCGCCGTGCGACGATCGTCGCGGAGCCAGGCCGGGCGCGCGACGATCGTCGCGGATCCAGTGCGTGTGGACGTTTACTCGGTGACGACGACGGCGGAGCCCTTGCCGAAGGCGCTGGTGCCGGGGGTGATGGAATGCCAGCCCTCGGGCAGCGCGGGCTCGGTGAAGCCGAACAGCCAGCGGGCGTCGGGCGGGGACAGGTTGACGCAGCCGTGGCTGCGGACCAGGCCGAAGCCGCCGTGCCAGAATGCGCCGTGGAGGGCGACGTTGTTGTGGAAGTACTGCGTCCACGGAACGTCCTCGATCGAGTAGGCGTCGTCCTCGACCGGCTGGTCGCGCATCGACGTGGCGATGTGCTTGCTCTGCAGGCGGTGGACGCCGATGGGCGTCATGCCGGGCTCCTTGCCGGTGCTGACGATCGTCGTGAAGACCGGGCGGTCGCCGATGTAGGCGACGAGGGTCTGCTCGGACAGGTCGACGTGGACCCACCGCTCCTCGGGGCCGACGCCGGGCGGGCGCCTGAGCTTGTACGACTGGCCGACCGCGTACTCGGGCATCAGGTTGCCCTCGGCGTCCTCGTAGTAGCGGGTGGTCCCGATCGTCACCTTGCGGACGAACGGCCAGCGCGAGCGGCGGGGCGGCTTCTTGTCCTCGAGTTTAATTAAGGCCTCGCTGCCCTCGGCCTGGCGGCGCATCAGGCCGGTCTCGCGGACGATCCAGTGGACCGGGAGGTCCTCCTCGCCGCGCAGGACGATGCCCTGGAACGTGCTGCCCTCGCGCTGCTCGAGCTGGTACTTGCGGGCGAACGCGCCGCGCAGGGTGCGGAGGAACTTGCGCTCGCTCTTGACCGCCTCGCCGGCGACGGTGACGTAGAAGCCGGCGTTGAGGTACTCCTTGACGACCGCGGGGACCTCGGGCGGGCGCTCGGCGGGGGCGGTCGGCATGAGCGTTCGGCCATGTTCCGAGAGCCAGGCCTTGGCGGCGGCGTCGGCCTGGTCCTGCTCGCCGAAGCTCGGCAGGCGGTGGAAGAACGGGGTGCCGTCGTGCGAGACGCGCCAGTACTCGTAGGGCATCGCGGCCTCGAGGCGCGGCTGCGGGACGCCGACGAGGCCGTCGTCGGGCGGGGTGTCTGCGACGTCGAGGCCGGCGTTGAGGCAGATCCAGCCGGCGGGGTAGATCGCGTGCCAGCCCCTGGTGCAGCCGCCGCCGAAGCTCAGCTGGGCGTCGGCGCGGACGCGGGTGCCCGCGCGCAGGATCCCGAGGATCGGCGCGTCGCGCTCGGTGCGTTCGCGGACGACCACCGCGAGGCCGGTGACGAGGCCGTGCTTGGGGTACTTCGCCTCGAGCTCGGGGGTCCACTCCGGCGGCGGGGCGAACAGCGGCGGGAAGAGCGTGAAGGTGCCGTCGGGGCCGGGCGTGAACGGGTCGCCGGGGGCCGGGGGCGGTTGTTCGGCGGGCGGGGAGGGATCGGCGGGGTCGCCCGGGGCCGCGGGGGGCGCGGCGGAGTCGGGCTGCGCGGAGGCGGGCGCGTCGGGTTCGCCCGCGGGCGGGGGCTCGGGCTCGGCGGCCGCGGGGCGGCGCAGGCCGGTCTCGTAGACGGCGGCGGCCGCCACGACGCCGAGGAGGAAGCTCCCGAGTCCCTCGATGAGCCGTCTGCGCTGCATGGGCCGCGTGAACGTGCGGCGCGCACCCTAGACGATCGGCCCCCCGCTGGCAACCCGCTTGCTCCCGGCGCCGCGGGTCGTCCATCCTCTTGGCCGTGACCCTCGCCCCCGCGCCCCGGCGAACCGCCGCGTCCCCCCGTGCCTGCGGGCGCAGGCCCAAGGTCGTCGCGCTGGCGGCGGCGCTGACGGCGGCGCCGGCCTCGGCTGCTTCTGCGGACAGGTCGCAGGCGAGCGCGGCGGACAGCTCGCCGGCGGGGTCGGCGGGCGCGGGAGCTCCTGGTCCTTCGGACAGCTCGGCGGGGTCGGGCGGGGCGGCGGGCGCGGTCGCCCGCGAGGGCAGCCCGGGGAGCAGTCCGGGCGCACAGGGGGCGAGCGGGACGTCGCCGTCGCGGACGCCGGAGGAGCCGCTCGGGGCCGCGGGTGCGGCTGGTCCTTCGGGCAGCCCGGAGGGAGCTGGCGCTTCGGACAGCAAGGCGGAGGGACCGGCGGACGACAAGGCGGCTGGCCCTGCGGACAGCAAGGCGGCGAGCGGCGGTGCGACGGCCGGCGCGGGGAGCGAGGCGGCGGGCAAGGGGCCGCGGCCGCCGCGGGTCGACGGGGTGTACTTCGGCGGGACGCTCGCGGCCGGGCTCAGCGCGGTGCGGGTCAACGACTTTCCGACCCCGGATCCGTTCCCGGGCGGCGGGGCGACGCTGCGCGTCGGCGAGGTCGTCTACCCGTGGATGAGCGTCGGCGTCGAGATCGCGGGCAACTGGGCCTACCGGTTCGCGGAGCCGCGTCAGCGGCAGCTGCAGGGGGCGTTCTTGATCGATTTCGGGTTCTATCCGGTGCCGCGGATCCCGCTGTCCCTTCGGGCAGGCTTCGGGGCCGGCGGCGGGGCGATCCGCGAGCAGGGGCGGTCGGCCCGCTCGGGCTTCGGCGGGGCGGTGTTCACGGCGGCGGTGCGCTACGAGATCTTCCCGCTGGCGGCGAAGAAGCGGCCGAAGCAGGGCGGCGGGTTCTCGATCGGGCCGGAGCTCGGGTGGATCGGGTTCATGCCGGCAGCGAAGGGCCGGCCGATGGCGCATACGGTGTACCTCGGGCTGTTCATGGGGTTCTACTTCGGGTCCTGACCGGCGGGCGGCGGAGGGCAACGTGCCGGAGGCGCCTCGCAGCGGGCCGGGCCTGCGGGTCGTCGAGGGGAGGCGGGCAACTTGCCGGAGGCGCCTCGCAGCGGGCCGGGCCTGCGGGTCGTCGAGGGGAGGCGGGCAACTTGCCGGAGGCGCCTCGCAGCGGGCCGGGCCTGCGGGTCGTCGCCCAGGCTTCGGCATGGAGGTCGACTTCGTCGCCCTCCATCGCCTGCAGATGGGCGACGACCCGCAGGCCCGGCCCGATGCACGGTGACTCCGTGAGATGCGTCGTCGCCGGTCCGTCGCTGCGTTGCAGGGCGGCGTGAGGAGGAAAGCGTCCGCCGCGAGACGGTCGCTCGTTCCTCGCGCCCGGCTCGCGGCCATTCCGGCGTGCCAGCCGGCTCCTCGATGTCGGACCGCGGCGGGTCGGGGCGGAGATGCGCGGCGGGCGGGGCGGAGGGGCGAGGGGGGTGAGGGGAGTGAGGGTAGTGAGGGGGCGCTCGTGCTTCGCGCTCGGCTCGGGGGCCTGGCGACGGCTTGACCGGCTTGTTGGTGTCGGTCGGCCGGCTCGTCGGTGTCGGGCTGCGGCCGGGTCGAGAGCGCGCTACAGGTCCGAGTGGGCAGGTCCCGGGGGGCAGGCGCCGAGGGGCATGTCCGAGGGGGCATGCCCGAGGGGGCAGGTGGTCAACGGCTGAAGATCGCCAGGGCGGCGATCAGGGCGACGAGGAGGGCGACGACGGTGACGAGCTCGGAGGAGGGGAGGGCGGGGGTGCCGGGCGGGATCGGCTGGGCGGCGGGGGGGGGGCGCGGGGCGGCGGCGGCCATCGCGGCGAGCAGGGCGCGGACCTCGGGGGGCGGCTCGCTGCGGGTGCGGTCGATCTGGACGCGGACGAGGAGATCCCCGGGGCGGCCGTCGGCGAGCGCCTCGCCCTGGCCGCGGAGCCGGAGGGTGCCGCCGTCAGGGAAGTCGGCGGGGAGGCAGAGGCGGATCCGGTCGCCGGCGTCGGCGGAGTGGACGACGCGGCGCGCGTATCCGCCCGCGGCCGCGAGGTCGAGCGGGACCTGCACGTCGATGCCGGTCGGCACCCCGAGGGCCCAGGCGGGGACCGTCACGTCCGCGTGAAGGTCGCGTCCGCGGGGCCCGGATGGCTCCGGTTCGAAGATGCTGCCGAGCTGCGTCACCGCGGCGGGAGTGTAACGCGCGCGTCGGCGCTTGCGCCACGCCCCCGGGTGGTGCCAAAAACGCGGGGGCATGGTCGAGGTCAACTTCGATGGTCTGGTCGGGCCGACCTACAACGACGGGCTGTCGGCCGGCGTCGCGCCGAGCCAGCGCGGCGGATCGGTCACCAACCCGCGGGCGGCGGCGCTGGCCGGGCTCGAGAAGATGCGGCTCGTCCGCTCGCTCGGCCTGGTGCAGGCCGTGCTGCCGCCGCACCCGCGCCCGAACCTGAGCTGGCTGCGGCGGGTCGGGTTCGGCGGCGAGGCGGCGGCGGTGCTGCGCGGGGCGGCCGCGGGCGACGGGATGTGGCTGCGCCTGTGCAGCAACCCGTCGGCGATGTGGGCGGCGAACGCGGCGACGGTCGCGCCGAGCAGCGACACGCGCGACGGGCGGGTCCACGTGGTGCCGGCCAACCTGCAGCACATGCTCCATCGCGCGCAGGAGGCCGAGGTGACGCACGCGGCGCTGGCGGCGATCTTCAAGGACGAGGCGCGGTTCGCCGTGCACGCGCCGCTGCCCCCGGTGCCGCAGCTCGGCGACGAGGGGGCCGCGAACACGCTGCGGCTGCAGTCGACGAGCGGCCGGCCGGCCGTGCACGTGTTCGCGTGGGGGCGCGGGGCGTACGCGCGGACGGCCGCGTCGGCGCGGTTCCCGGCGCGGCAGACGATCGAGGCGTCGCAGGCGCAGGTGCGTTTGCTCGACCTCGACCCGGCGCAGGTGATCTTCCCGCAGCAACACCCGGACGCGATCGACGCCGGGGCGCCGCACACCGACGTGCTGGCGGTGGCGCACGGGTCGCTGCTGCTGATCCACGAGGTCGCGTTCCGCGAGTTCGACTCGGTGATGGCCGACCTGCGGCGGCGCGTCGGCTCGGGCCTGCAGATCGCGGTCGCCCGCGCGGCCGAGCTGCCGGTCCAGGACGCGGTGGCGACGAGCGTGTTCGGCTCGCAGTTCTTCACGCTGCCCGACGGGCGGCTCGGGATGTTGGTCGCCGCGGAGGCGCGCGAGAACCAGGCGGCGAGCGGCTACCTCGAGCGGCTGGTCGCGGATGGTCACGTCGCCGAGATCCGGACGGTCGACCTGCGCAAGGGGCTGCGCCACGGCGGCGGGCCGGCGTCGCTGCGCCTGCGCGTGCCGCTGACCGAGGCGGAGATGGCGGCGCTCGCCGGCCGGGTGATCGTCGACGACGAGCTCGACCGTGAGCTGGTCGCGTGGGTCGAGAAGCACTACCGCGACCGGCTGGCGCCGGAAGACCTCGCCGACCCGCAGCTGACCCGCGAGGCCGACGCGGCCCTCGACGCGCTGACGCAGATCCTGAAGCTCGGGTCCATCTACGCGTTCCAGCAGGCCTGAGGTAGCCTGGCGGCATGCCCGACGCCGCCGCCGAACCGACCCCGTCCTGGCTCCGCCCGCGCCCGCCGATCCGCGACGGGGCGGACTACATCGAGAGCCTGCGCGGGCGAAACCTGAAGGTGTTCCTGCTCGGCGAGCGGGTCGCCGAGCCGGTCGACCACCCGGTGATCCGGCCGTCGATCAACGCGGTCGCGCGGACGTACGACCTCGCGGTCGAGCGCCCCGAGCTGGCGACGGCGGTGGTCGCGGAGACGGGCGAGCGCGTCAACCGGTTCCTGCACGTGACGGAGTCGGTCGCCGACGTGGTGCAGCAGAACAAGATGCAGCGCCGGCTCGGGCAGCTGACGGGGACGTGCTTCCAGCGCTGCGTCGGGATGGACGCGATCAACGCGCTGTGGACGACGACCTGGCTCGTCGACCAGGCGAAGGGGACGGGCTACCACGCGCGGCTGAGGACGTTCGTGCGGGCGATGCAGCGGCAGAACCTGGTGGTCGGCGGGGCGATGACCGACGTCAAGGGCGATCGCGGGAAGTCGCCGGCGGAGCAGAACGACCCGGACATGTTCGTGCGGGTGGTCCGCCGCGAGCCGGGCGGGGTGGTGATCCGCGGGGCGAAGGCGCACCAGACGGGCTGCGTGAACTCGCACTGGATCGTGGTGATGCCGACGATGCGCCTCGGGCCGAAGGACCGCGACTACGCGGTGGTCTGCGCGGTGCCGGTCGACCACCCGGGGCTGACGTTCGTGGTCGGGCGGCAGTCGTGCGACACGCGGGCGCTCGAGGGCGGGTCGGTCGACGTCGGCAACGCGCGGTTCGGCGGGCAAGAGGCGCTGATCGTGTTCGACGAGGTGTTCGTGCCGAACGAGCTGGTGTTCATGGACGGCGAGTTCGAGTTCGCGGCCGACCTGGTCGAGCGGTTCACGGCGTACCACCGCCGGAGCTACGTGTGCAAGGCAGGGGTCGGCGACGTGCTGATCGGGGCGGCGGCGCTGATCGCCGACTACAACGGGGTGCCGCAGGTGTCCCACGTCCGCGACAAGCTGGTCGAGATGGCGCACCTGAACGAGACGATCTACGGGGCAGGGATCGCGTCGTCGCACGAGTCGAGTCAAACGCCGGCGGGGAACTTCCAGAACGACGGGCTGCTGGCGAACGTGTGCAAGCACAACGTGACGCGCTTCCCGTACGAGATCGCCAGGTTGGCGCAGGACCTGGCGGGCGGGCTGCTGGCGACGCTGCCGTCCGAGCACGATTTTAGGAACGAGGAGATCGGGCCGTTGCTGAAGAAGTATCTGGTCGGGCGCGAGGGGGCGTCGGCGGAGATGCGGGCGCGAGCGCTGCGGCTGATCGAGAACCTGACGATGGGGCGCAACGCGGTCGGCTACCTGACCGAGTCGATGCACGGGGCCGGGTCGCCGCAGGCGCAGCGGATCCAGATCGCGCGGCAGATGCAGATCGAGGAGAAGAAGGCGCTGGCGCGTGTGCTGGCGGGGATCGTGTCGGAGTCGTCGGAGGGGACGGGGACCTCGTGATGCAGTAGACGCGGAGGGGTGGGGACCTCGTGATGCGGAGGACGTCGCACGGCGCGACCGGGTCCCGGATGCGCGGCGAGGGTCGCGGGGCCGGTGGCCGGGGCGCCGGCTCGGCTACCAAGAAAATCTCCTCGTAACGTCGTTCTGCTGCCCTGAAAGTCCGGCTCACCACCAGATAAATGCCGCCGAGCCAACCCGAGTTTCATCCCTCATGGGTGCGCGTTAGCCCATGCCGAACTCAGACAGTCCTCGCCCTTCGTGACGGTTCGGGTGCTTCGACGCGGCTGTCTGCTCGGGCTGCGGAACTCGCCGATCCGGCGCCCCGGCCCCCGTCCTCGGGAGCTCTCTTGGGGCGGTGACGGTCGGCGAGGCCGAGATCCGGGACCCGGTCGCGCCTGAACTACGGCCTCGTCCGCGCGTAAGGATCGTCTCGGCGAGCTCGGCGACCTCGTGGCGCGGATGGCCTTGCGGTCAGCTCGGCGGCGAACATGCGGCGCGCGTACTGATAAACCTCAGGGCGGTGCTCGCGGCAGGTTCATGCGGCGCTCGGCGGCCGAAGGCGTCGAGGGTGATGCGAACATGTCCTGAGGAGCAGGGGCGGGGTTGTCGAGGGTGATGCGAATAGGCGATGAGAACATGTCCTGAGGGGCAGATACATCGGCTCGCGTGAGGAGCAGGGGCGGTGGGCGTCGAGGGCGAAGGTCGTGGGGACGGGAGGTTCGTGGCAGGCGGGGGGATGGATCGTCGCGGTCTGGATGCCGTGGTTCAGGGCCGGCCGGGACCGGATCTCGGCTCCGCCGACTGTTTTCTTGCCAAGAGAGCTCCCGAGGACGGGGGCCGGGGCGCCGGTTCGGCGAGTTCCGCAGCCCGAGTGAACGGCCGGGTCGAAGCGCCCTGGCCGTGACGAAGGGCGAGGACTGTCTGAGTTCGGCATGGGCTAACGCGCACCCATGAGGGATGAAACTCGGGTTGGCTCGGCGGCATTTATCTGGTGGTGAGCCGGACTTTCAGGGCAGCAGAACGACGTTACGAGGAGATTTTCTTGGTAGCCGAGCCGGCGCCCCGGCCACCGGCCCCGCGACCCTCGCCGCGTATCCATCCGGGCCCGGCCGGCCCGTGCGACGAGCGTGGGGCAGGACGGGCGGGGCGACGAGCGTCGGGGAGGACGGCCCGTGCGACGAGCGTGGGGCAGGACGGTCGGGGCGACGAGCGTCGGGGAGGACGGGCGGGGCGACGAGCGTCGGGCAGGACGGCAGGACGGCCCGTGCGGGGGCCGTCCTGGGGGCTGTCCTCGAGGTCAGCCGGGCTGGACGCCGGGCTGGGAGGCCTGGACCGACCACTCGAAGTTGTCTAGCAGGACGACCGAGTCGTACCACTCGTCGCCGGTGTCCCAGATGACGAAGCGGAGCTCCATCGTCTCGCCGGGCTTGACGTTGCCGGACATCTTGAGCCAGCCGGTGCCGCCGCCGACCTGGTTGTTGGTCCCGCAGAAGCCGGGGTCGCCGCCGAACTGCGGGGCGGGGTTGAGGAGGTGCATGCCGGTGCCGTTGAGCTCGGCGTTGCCGACGCAGCCGTTGTAGTTGCCGAGGACCGCGCCGCCGCCGCAGCCGACTTGGCCGTTCTTGCACTGCGAGAACAGGCCGGCGGCGGCCTTGAGGATGTTGACGCCGAGCGGGAACAGCTGGTTTTGGTTGTTCTTGTAGACGGCGATGTTCTTGTCGGCGGGGTTGCCCATGCCCATGCCGTCGACGAGGGTCAGGAAGAAGTCGTTGTACGGGCTGCAGACCCACTCGGGGTACTCGCTGGACAGCATGTACACGCGGACGCTGAACGACTGGGCGTTGGTCGGCACGCGGACGCGGAGCTTGAGCTGGATCGTGTCGCGGCCGGTGTTGCCGCCCTGCGGCTCGGGGCAGCCGGGGGCGTTGGGGAAGTTGTTGCCGTTGGCGGCGAGCCAGTCGGCGGGGACGGCGGCGTCGGTGCCGAGGTCGACGCCGCCCTGGAACGCGGCGTAGTTGGGGTTGGCGTCGTTCTGGTCGGCGGCGTGGCCGGTCGACAGCACGGCGATGCTGGAGTTCTTCTGCGGGGTGATCGAGCCGAAGCCGGGGCGGATCGCGCGGGCGTTGGCGGACGGGTTGCCGAGGCCGTTCGAGCGGTTGAACGCGCCGGAGATCACGCCCCACTTTTTGTCCTTGAGCGGCGGGTTGTCGACGGTCTGCTGGCAGATGTCGATCGCGCGGGCGTACTGCAGCGGGTCGGCGGAGTTGCTCGGCAGGCCGCCGTCGCACGCGGGGATCACGTTGTCCTGCATCGTGTCGCAGTCGTCGTCGACCATGTTGCCCATCACCTCGAAGGCGCCGGGGTTGACGAGCTCGGGGTTGAGGCAGTTCGGGCCGACGACGTCGCAGCAGTCGCCGCCGCAGACGGTCCAGCCGTCCTTGTCCTGGTCGGGGTCCTCGTCGGCCTGGCCGCTGCAGTTGTCGTCGAGGCCGTTGCCGCAGATGTCGATGTCGTTGGGCAGGACCTCGCCCATGCACGCGCCGTAGCCGGTGCCCTGCGGGTTGCAGGTGTGCATGCCCTGCTTGCAGATCCCGACCCCCGCGGTGCCCATCGGGCCGGTGTAGCACGGCTCCATCGACCCGGGGACGCACTGGCAGGTGCCGGCGACCTCACAGCCGTTGTTCGGGTCCTTGTCGCAGTCGTCGAAGCCCATCTCGCAGGCGCCGAGGCCGCAGGTGCCCATCGTGCACGTCTCGGCGGCGTTGGCGAGGTCGGGGCACGCCGAGCCGCAGCCGCCGCAGTTGGCGGTGTCGGTCAGCAGGTCGATGCAGCCGCCGTCGCAGCAGGCGAGGCCGTCCTGGCACGGCTGCATGTCGTTGCAGCCGGGCACGCACGCGCCGGCCGAGCAGACCTGGCCGAGCGGACAGTTGCCGTCGATGACGCAGCCCTTGCAGGTGTTGTCGGCGAGGTCGCAGACGGCGGGCATCGTGCAGTCGGCGTCCTCGTTGCAGCCGGGCTGGCAGGTGCCGGAGTCCGGGTCGCAGAACTGTCCCTGGGGACAGTCGGCCTCGGTGCACTGCGACGGGCCGGAGGTCGCGGGCTCGGTGGCCGGGCCGTTCGTCGGGTCGGTCGCGCCGGAGTCGGTGCCGAGCGTGCCGCCGCCCTCGGTCGGGTCCTGGGTCGTCGCGGTGATCGTCGTCGGCTCGGGCGCGGTCGTCGACGAGACCATCGTGTCGCTGACGGACGTGATCGACGTCGGGTTCGGGGTCGTCGTCGTCAGGGAGGTGACGGGTTGGTCGTCGCCGCAGGCGGCGACCAGCGTGGCGAGGGTCAGGAGGCCAAGGGCATGGGTGCGCATGATCCCGAGGATCATGCGGGTCCGCGCAACGCGCAATTTTAATTTTCGTCACGAACGACGAGGGCCGGTGCGCGGACGCGCCCGGCCCTCGTGCGTGAGGGGGTCTTCGGCGTCAGCCGGCGTCGCAGAAGTACTCGACGTTGGCCGCGCCGGCCTGCTTGAGCGAGGCGCAGGCGGTGCCGCACAGCTCGATCGCGGTGTACGGCGGGGCCGGGTCGACGTAGACCCAGCCGTTCTCGCTGGCGCAATCGTTGACCTTGTTGATGGTCATGTTGCCGACCTTGACGACGGTCTTGTCGGGGAAGGCGGGCTCGGAATCGAGCGGGATCACGCAGCTGAGGGCGTCGGCGGCGATCGCGTTGAGGGCGTCGGCGAGCTGGATCTGGTTGTTGGCGTTGTAGAACTTCTCGTTCGGGTCGTCCTTCGGCTTGCCGCCGAGGACCGCCAGCTCGTTGAGCTTGGTGAACGGGTTGATGTTGTCCGGGTTGCCGTCCTGGACCTGCGGGGTGTTCATGTTGGCGGTGGCGATGCCGATGACGTAGGTCGGGATGCCGTCGTTCTTGAAGGCGTTGTCGACGACGGTCGGCAGGTTCGAGTCGTAGACCTCGAACAGCTGCTGCGGGGTCATCGCGTTGGAGCTGCAGTTGGCGGCGCCGTCGGTGATCAGCATCATGATCCGCGGGACGGCGGGGTCGAGGGTCTTGAGGTGGTTGAGCGCCGCGGAGACGCCGGCGGCGCTCGGGGTGCCGCCCTTGATCGTCATGTTGTTCTGGGCCGGCATGACGGCGAGGATCGGGTCCTTGTTGAGCGCGGCGACCGGGACCTCGACGTTGGCGTTCACCGGGCAGGCGGTGTTGTTGTAGGCCTGCTGGGCCGCGATCGACGGGAACAGGTTCATGCCGAAGTTGAACTTGTCGTTGAAGTCGGTCAGCACCTGCTGGACGACCGCGTAGAGGCTGAACCACCGGGTGACCGGCGGGGTGCCGGCGTTGGCGTCGTGGTCCCAGGTGTTGGCGATCATCGAGCCCGACTTGTCGACGATCAGCATCACGTTCGGGGTGATCGGCTTGACGGTGACGTCGATCTCCTCGCAGGGCGTGCCGCCGGTGGTGCTCGAGTTCGAGCCCATCGTCGTCGTCGTGCTCGTCTGCGGGTCGGTCGTCATGTTGGTCGTCGACGTCAGCGCCTCGGTCGTCGAGCTCATGCCCTCGGTCACGCCGTTGGTCGTGCTGCCGGTGGCGCTGCCGCTGCCCTCGCTGGTGGTCGGCGGGGTCGAGGTGCTGTCGGTCGCCGAGCCGCTCGAGCCGGTCGCGTCGGTGGTCGGCGGCAAGGTGGTGACCGATGTGCTCGGCGCCGTGGTGGCGGCGGTCGTCGGGTTGTTGTTGTCGTCGCCGCAGCCGACCGCGAGACCGAGACAAGCCAAGGTGAGAAGAGTCGAAATGCGTCGCATCGCCACACTCCCGTGCGTCACGGAGAAAAACTTAGGACGGCGGCGACTATAGCCGAGAGCCGTCGCCTCCGCCCCCGTGATTTTCTGCGCGCGGCGGGGCGAGGGAGGTGTGGTCATGGATGATGCGCCACCCGGTGCGACCGCGGACGAGCGCGAGGGTGAAGACCCCCTCTCCGTCGGCGGGCGAGCCACGGAGGCTCCAGCGGCCGAGTACCAGGGCGCCGGTCTTGCCGAGCGCGCGGATCTCGAGCAACTCGAACGCGAGGCGGCCCATCGTGCCGGTGTCGCGCGCGGCGTAGCGCTCGCGGTAGCGGTCGCGCGTGGCGGCGAAGCCGCGGCGGATCGCGCCGGCGGAGGTGAACACGAGATCGTCCGAGGGCTCGTACGCGCGCAGGAAGCCGTCGAGATCGCCGCGGTTCCACGCGGCGGCCTGGTCGCGCAGGACGGCCTCGATCGCGCGGCGGTCTCGGTCGCCGAAGCTGCAAGCGGCGAGCAGTCCGAGGGCGAGGACGAGGGCGCGGGCGCAGGCGCGTGGCGACACGTCGGGGACCGTAGCCCGCGGCGCGGCGGCCTGGTTGACGCGGTTCTCTGCCAGGGTGTGCTCCCCGTCACACGCGCGCCGGCGGCGTCAGGCGAAAAAAACTTCTCACAAGTTGCCCCGGGGGGGACCCCCGGTGTAGCTCAGGGCGTCCGCCGATGGCTGCCTCACTCCCGCAACGGATCTTCTCGGGCCTCGCGTCGCTCAGCCTCGGTCGGCCGGGCCTCGTGCTGGCGACCGCCGGCGTGCTGGTGTTCGGCGCCGGGGTGCTGCTGCCGAAGCTCACCGTGCTGACCTCGCGCTACGGGCTGGTCGCCGACGACAACCCGGACCAGGCGCGGATGCTCGCGTTCTTCGAGCGGTTCGGCAACCCGGACGCGCCGGTGCTCGTGGTGTCGGGCGGGACGCCGGCCGAGCGACGGACGGTCGTCGACCGGCTGGTCGCGGGGCTCGAGGCCGAGGCGGAGCTCGCGGGGCGGGTGCTGGCGAAGGTCGGCCCGCGGGAGGTCGCCGAGGTGGTGCTGCTGCAGCGGCCGGAGGCGCTGTCCCAAGTGACAGGCGCGCTGCCGCCGGGGCTGGCGCTCGCGCCGGTGGTCGAGGGCGGGCTGCCGGCGTGGTTCGGGGCGATCGAGGGCCAGCTGCAGGCGGGGCTCGACGGCGAGGCGGCGCCGCAGGACCCGGCGCGCGCGGCCGAGGGGCTGAGTCAGTTGGCGGGGCTGGCGGGGACGTTCGACGCGTACCTGCAGGGCGAGGACCTGCTGGCGAAGGCGAGCGCGCCGCAGCCGGGCGAGCCGCCGCGGCGCGGGCAGGACGACGCCGGCTACATCGTCACCGTCGACGGGCAGCACCACGTCGTCAGCACGTTCCCGACGTTCGCCGGGCAGGAGGTCAGCGACTTCGCGCCGCTGATCGACAAGATCCGCGAGATCCGCGACCGCGCCGTCGAGGGCGCGCCGGCCGGGGTGCGCGCCGACCTGACCGGGATGCCGCCGCTCGCGGTCGAGGAGCAGCGGCTGGTCCGGCGCGGGCTGTTCCAGTCGAGCCTCTGGTCGGGCGTCGCGATCCTGTTCCTGTGCCTGTTCATGCTGCGGTCGATCCGCCAGACGGTGCTCAGCCTGACGCCGCTGCTCGGCGGGGTGATCTTGACGCTCGGCGCGACTTACCTGATCTACGGCCACCTCAACCTGGTGACGTCGAGCTTCGTCGCGGTATTGCTCGGGCTCGGGATCGACTTCGGCGTGCACATGATCCACCGCTTCAACGAGCAGCGGCGCGGCGGGTCGGAGGTGCAAGGGGCGATCCGCGAGGCGGTCATCCACACCGGGCCGGCGATCCTGGTCGGCGCGCTGGTGACGATCCTGGCGTTCTTGACGACGCTCGGCGCCGAGTTCACCGCGTACGGCGAGCTCGGGGTGATCACGGTCATCGGGCTGCTGTTCGTCGTCGTGACGACGCTGTTCGTGCTGCCGGCGCTGCTGACGGTCGCCGGCAAGACGGGGATCGCGGCGGTCAAGAAGGAGCCGCCGGGGATCCGCTCGCTGGTCGGGTTCGTGTCGCGCGCGCGCTTCCTGCTGATCGCGCTGGCGCTCGCGGCCGCGGGCCTCGGCGGCTGGGGGCTGTCGCGGATCGACTTCAACGGCCGCTACTTCGACTTCCTGCCGCAGGGCAGCGAGGGGGTCCGCGCCCTCGACGCGCTCGAGCACGACCCGCTGATGAGCCCGGTGTACGCGAACGTCCCGGCGACGTCGATCGAGGACGCGCGCGCGAAGACCGAGGCGTTGCGGGCGCTGCCCGAGGTCGCGGGCGTGCAGACGGCGACCGACCTGCTGCCGCCGCTCGACGCGCAGCGGCTGGCGACGCTGCGCGCGGTGCTGCAGGCGCTCGGGCCGGCGCCCGACTTCGCGAAGCTGGCGGGGCGCAAGACGACGCCGGCCGAGCTGGCGCCGCGGGTGAAGGCGATCGTCGACGCGCTCGACGAGGTCCGCTTCGCGCTGCAGCAGGGCGGGCAGCCGACCGAGGCGGTCGACAAGGCGGCGGCGTCGTTCAAGGCGCTGCAGCAGCGGCTCGAGAGGGCGAGCGCGGCGGAGGCGGCGCGGCTGGCGGCGGTCGAGCCGGCGCTGGCCGACCTGCTCGGACGGGCGTGGACGACGGCGGCCGCGGTGGCCCAGCGGGGCGCGTACGCGCCGGGCGACCTGCCGCCGCTGTTCCGCACGCGCTTCGCGGCGAAGGACGGGCAGGGGGTGGCGCTGTTCGTGGTGCCGGCGGTGTCGGTGTACGAGCCGGCGGCGGCCAAGCAGTTCCGCGCGGCGGTCTCGGCGGTGTCGCCCGAGGTGTCGGGGCTGGCGATCAACATCGACGCGCACGCGACGATGATCATGACCGGGTTCCGCCGGGCGGCGATGTGGGCGGCGCTGCTGATCCTGATCGCGGTCAGCCTCGACCTGCGATCGGTCCGCGACGGGGCGCTGGCGATGGTGCCGACGCTGCTCGGGTGGCTGTGGATGCTCGGGCTGATGGCGGCGTTCGGGCAGATGTTCGACGTCGCCAACATCGTGTCGCTGCCGCTGGTGATCGGGATCGGGACGGCGTTCGGGGTGCACATCATGCACCGCTGCCAGGAGAGCGAGCGCGGGCACGGGGTCGCCCGGCTCGACGACCTGGTCCGCAGCACCGGGAGCGCGGTGGTGCTGTCGGCGCTGACAACGATCGCGAGCTTCGCGGCGCTGATGCTCGGCGACTACGGCGGGATGAAGAGCTTCGGGGCGGTGATGGTGATGGGGATCGCCAGCTGCCTGGTCGCGAGCTTGTTCGTGCTGCCGGCGCTGCTACTGGTGCTCGGGCGGGCTCGGCCGCACTGAGGCGGGCGCGGGGGGCCTGCGAGGGCGGTGGGCGCGTGGCGGGAGAGACATGTCCCGAGGGGCATGGCTCTCGGGCGAGGTCAGGCGAGGGCGGCGATCAGGGCGCAGGCGAGGTAGGCGAGGCTGATGTAGCCGTTGAGGTCGAAGAAGGCGCGGTCGATCCGGGTGAGGTCGTTCGGGCGGACGATCGCGTGCTCGTAGGCGAGGATCGCGGCGATCAGGGCGACGCCGATCGCGTGGGCGAGGCCGAGGCCCTCGCGGAGGTGGACGGCGAGGAGGGCGGCGACGGTGAGGACGTGCAGGGCGGCGCTGAGGACGAGGGCGCGGACGGTGCCGAAGCGGACGGGGATCGAGTGGAGGCCCTGCTCGCGGTCGAAGCGCTCGTCCTGGAGGCTGTAGAGGATGTCGAAGCCGGCGACCCAGGTGGCGACGGCGAGCATGAGCCACAGCGGGGTGACGGGGGCGGCGAGGTCGCCGGTGACCGCGACCCAGGCGCCGCCGGGGGCGAGCGCGAGGGCGAGGCCGAGGACGAGGTGGGCCGACCAGGAGAAGCGCTTGAAGAGGCTGTAGCCGAGGATGATCGCGAGGCAGATCGGGGACAGGGCGAGCGGGACAGGTCCCAGGAGCCAGGCGCACAGGAGGAAGGCGGCGGCGGAGGTCGCGGTCAGGGCGACGGCGGCGGGGAGCGAGACGAGGCCGGCGGGCAGCTCGCGGGCGGCGGTGCGCGGGTTCCGGGCGTCGATCTCGCGGTCGACGATCCGGTTGAAGCCCATGGCGGCGGTGCGGGCGGCGGTGAAGGCGAGGACGACGAGGGCGAGGCGGCCGGGGGTCAGGCCGAGGTCGCCGTGCGCGAGGGCGTGGCGGTGGGCGAGCGCGGTCGCGGCGAGGGCGAAGGGCAGGCCGAAGATCGTGTGGCTGAAGCGGACGAGGCTGCCGAGGCGGCGCACGGTCGTCCACAGCGCGGAGGCGGAGGCTGGCACGGCGCGGCGGAGTGTAGCAGGCGGGTGTCGGCGAGAGGCCGCGACGGGGCGACGCGGGGGCGCGAGGGCGAGGGCGGCGCGAGGGCCGTGCGCGGCCGAGGGCCCCGCGAGCGGGGAGGATGGCGCGAGGGCCGTGCGCGGCCGAGGGCCCCGCGAGCGGGGAGGATGGCGGCGCGACGAGAGGCGGGGCGCTCGAGCTCGCGGGCTGCGAAGGCGGGCTACTTGCCGAGCTTCGACTTGACCTTGGCGATCCGCTCGTCGGCCTCGCGGACGCCGAGCTCCTTGGCCTTGTCGTAGGCGCGGCGGGCGTCGGCGTAGCGGAGGAGCTTGTAGTAGGCGTCGCCGAGCTTGAGGTGGTAGGCGCCGGTCTTCGGGGCGGCGGCGACGGCCTTCTCGGCGTAGTCGGCGGCGCGCTGGTGCGCGCCGCGGTCGAACTCGAGGTCGGACAGGCCGATCAGGGCGGGGGCGTTGCGGTTGTCGGCCGACAGCGCCTGGTGGAACAGCGACTCGGCCTCCTTGCGCTTGCCGGCGGCGAGGGCGGCGCGGGCGTCCTTGACGAGCTTGTCGGACTGCTTGCTGTCGCGCTTGGGCGTGGCGACCGGCTTGACGGCCGGGTCGGTGGTCGTCGGCTGGGTCTCGGGGGTCGTCGGCGCGCCGGCGGTGTTCGGCGCGCCGGCGGTGTTCGGCGCGCCGGCCTGTCCGCCGCCGGTGGAGTCGCCGCCGCCGGCGTCGCGCGGCTCGCGGTCCTCGGCCGGCCTGGGCCTGGGGCGGCGCGGGGCCTTGCCGGTCGAGCGGATCAACTTCTCGACGTTGACCGCGAGCACGGCGGAGGTGCCCTCGTCGTCGTCCTCGGCGAGCTTGCTCAGCGCCTCCTCGCGCTTGTCGGCGTCGGGCTCGGCGAGGGCGGCGAGCACCCCGGAGCTGCGCAGCTCGCCGGGCGAGAACTGGCCGGTCAGGGCGCGCTCGCGCAGGTCGGCGAGCTGGCCCGGGGTCGCGCCGGCGCGCTCGCGGGCGTGGGGGTCGTCGGGGTCGAACTGGAGGGCCTGGATGTAGAAGTCGCGGGCGAACGGCTTGCCGCCCTCGCGCTCCCACCAGATGTCGCCGAGGCCGTTGAGCGCGCCGACGAACTCCTTGCGCAGCTCGGCGGCCTTCTCGTCGCCGAGGTCGGCGGCGTTGCCCTCGAGCTTCTCGAGCGCGTGGACCTTGATCAGGGCGGTCTCGTCGAGGTCGTCGGGCGGGGGATAGACCCAGTGCGCGCGGCCGCCGGCGGCCCGGGCCTCGTTGACGAGGGCGTCGACGATGCTCTGCTCCTCGGGGGCGGGCTCTTGCTTGAGGAAGACGAAGGCGAGCGCGAGGGCGGCGGCCGACAGGGTGCTCGCGCCGGCGATCGCCGGCCACAGCCACGGTCGCTTCGGCCGCTCGACGCCGGGCTGCGGCATCTCCTTGCGCAGCTTCTCGCGGCGGTCGGGGTCGACCTCGGGCAGCGGGAGGTCGTCGTACGGGGTGCGCAGGCCGGCGGCGATCTGCGCCTCGCACAGCGCGGCCTCGACGTCGCGCATGTCGCGGTAGCGCTTGTTCGGGTCCTTCTCGAGGCAGCGCAGGATCACCGCCTCGAGCGCGGGGTGGACCGTGTTCGGCGGGCACAGCTGCGACGGCGGGACCGGGAGCTTCGTCAGCTGGTTCTCGAGGATCTCGTCGATCGTCGGCGCGGCGAACGGCGGCTTGCCGACCAGCAGCTCGTAGGCGGTGCAGCCGAACGAGTACATGTCGAGGCGGCCGTCGAACGGCTGGCTGAGGACCTGCTCGGGCGCCATGTAGTGCGGCGTGCCGGCGGCCCCGGCGTCGCCCTCGCTGTGGACGGTGGCGATCCCGAAGTCGACGATCTTGACCCAATCGGCGCGGGCGTTGTGGCTGATCAGGATGATGTTGTCGGGCTTGACGTCGCGGTGGACGATCCCGACCTCGTGCGCGGCGGCGAGGCCCTTGCAGACCTGGCGCAGGATCGCGATCATCCGCGCCTGGTCCATCGGACACTTGTCGAGCTCCGAGTCGAGGCCGTGGCCGTTGAGGAGCTCCATCGCGAACATCAGGCGGCCGTCGGGGAGCTCGCCGAAGTCGAAGATCTCGACGATGTTCGGCGAGCCGATCCGGCTGGCCGCGCGCGCCTCGTCGCGGAACTGGGCGGCCTGCTGCGGGTCCTCGCTCGCCTCGGGGCGCAGGATCTTGAGCGCGACGCGGCGCTCGATGTCCTCGTGCTCGGCCTCGTAGACGACGCCCATGCCGCCCTCGCCGAGCCAGCGGACGAGGCGGTAGCGGGTGCCGGGGACGCGGCGGCCGGGGAGCAGGCGGACCTGCTTCGACTCGGCGGAGACCTGCCCGCCGCCGGCGGCGCGGGTGCTCGCGCGGGTGGTCGCGCCCTCGGAGACGTGGGCCTGGCCGCGGCCGCCGGACGGGGTCGGGGTGGCGCGTCCGGGCGTGGCGACCACGCGGCCGCCGCTGGTCGGGGTCGGGGCGCCGGCCGGACCCGGCCGGGCGACCACCCCGCCGCTGGTCGGGCTCGGGGTGGCGCGGCCGGGCTTGGCCGCGAGCGGCCGGTTGACGGGGCGGGTCTCGGCGCTCGCCTCGCTCTTGCGGGGTCGCGCCGACTCGGGGATCTCGCGGGTGGTCGGGCCGTCGTCGTCGTCGTCGTTGTCGACGTCGGTGTCGTCCTCGGTGTCGAACGAGATCGTCCAGTCGCCCTTGGCCTTGCCGCGCGGCGCGTCCGGGACGAGGTCGGTCGGGATCAGGTCGGGCTTCTTCGACGCGGGCATCCGGGCGAGGCGGCACAAGTGTCCGCGCCAGGCGTGGGCGCGACAAGGGGGCAATGCCCGCGCAGGGGCAAGAACGCGCCGGGCGGGTGTGGGCCGGGGTGGGCGCGACGGGGATGCGGCCGGCGGGCCCTCCGACGGCCGAGTTGGTGCTAGGGTAGGGGGGTGAGGACCCCGCTCTGCGCGCTTCTTTCCTGTGCTCTGGCGGCCGCGCCCGTGTTCACGGCGGGCGCGGCGACGGGCGGCGAGGAGCGAAGGCTCGCCGTGCTGCCGCTGCGCGTCGAGGGCCAGGCCGACGAGGCGACCCGGCGCGAGTGGACCGCGGGGCTGCGCCGCGGGGTCGCGCGCGGCGAGGCGCCGGTCGTCGACCAGGCGCAGGTCGACAAGCTCGGCGACCCGGTCTGCGACCGCAAGACCTGCTGGGACAAGGTCCGCAAGGCGACCCGGGCGACGCACCTCGTGCGGACGTCGGTGACGATCAAGAACCGCGACTACGCGATCAAGCTCGAGCTGGTCGACGCGGAGGACGGGGCCGTGATCGTCAGCACGGAGGACCGCTGCGAGATCTGCGGCGTCGAGGAGGTCAGCAACCTGCTCGACTCGCAGGGCGCGCTGCTGCAGGCGCGGATGGCGTCGATGGGCAAGGGGCCGCCGGTGCTGGTGATCGACACGCGGCCGAGCGGGGCGCTGGTGTACGTCGACGGAGAGGTCGTCGGCGAGACGCCGCTCGAGCGGGCCGTCGGCGAGGGGACGCACAAGATCCGCGTCAGCCTGCCCGGCCACGTCGCCGAGGAGCGCGAGCTGTCCTTCGTGCCAGGTGTCCGCGAGCAGGTGACGCTCGACCTCCAGCGGACGCCCGGCAACCCGAAGCGCCGGATCCTCGGCGGGGTCGCGGTCGGCGGCGGGATCGTGCTGCTCGGGGCGGCGATCGGGCTGCTGGCGGTCAAGCCGTTCCCCTACCAGGGCCGCTGCACCGGGATGGACGTCGACGCCGACGGCGACTGCAAGTTCCTGTTCGACATGCGCTGGGGCGGGGCGGCGCTGGCGGCCGCGGGCGCGTCGCTGGTGACGCTCGGGATCGTCGCGCTGATCCGCAACCGCAACCCGAGGCCGGCGAAGGCCGACAAGCAGGCGCGGGTGTGGCCGGCCGGGCTCGGGGTCGTCGGTCAGTTCTGACCCCTGGGCCGCGGGCGCGGCGTCAGGGGGCGGCCTTCGGCGGGGCGCTGGCGGCGACCTCGGCGGCGTCCTGGCAGGTGAGCACGCAGGTGGCGCGGTTGGTCGCGCTCAGCGACTTGTCGTCGTAGCAGGCGTTGACGCAGCCGTTGAAGGTCGTCAGGACCTTCATGAAGGCGTCCTTGGGCGGGGCGCCGGTCAGGCCGGCGAGGGCGGACTCGGCGACGGCGTCGCAGGTCAGCTTGCAGGTCTCGCGGTTGGTCTCGGAGGCTCGCTCGGTGAAGCAGGCCGAGTAACAGCCGCTGTAGTTGCGGACGATCGAGGAGAGGTCGACGCTCGCGGGCGCGCCCGGGGAGCCGGCGACGGCGGTCGGGGCGGGATCGGCCTTGGCCTCGGGGGCCTTCGGTGCGTCCGCGGGCGCGGAGGTGGCGGGGGCGGCGGCGGTGGTCGGGGCGGCGGCCGCCGGGCCGGGCTTGCGCTGCTCGGCCGACTCGTCGCACGCGGCGCTGAGCAGGCCGAGGAGGAGCCCGAGGGCCGGCATCGAACGGGTGGCAGTCCTGATCGTCATGCGCGCCAGGATACCGCAGGTCGCCGCGGGCCCTACAAACGTTGACTTTTCGCGGGGCGGGCGAGATCTTTGCGCGTGAGCGCGCCACCTTGAAATTGCCGCCCGAGAGCGCCGACGCGGGGCCCGAGGTCGGGCCCGACGCAGCCCCGGATGTCACGTGGGCGCTGAGGATGCAGACGTCGCGGCTGGTGGTCCGCGAGCCGGGCGAGGCGCCGCGGCCGGTGCCGCTCGACGGGCGGCCGCGCGGGCTCGGGCGGGCGGCGGACAACGCGATCGTCGTCAAGGCGGAGTTCGTGGCGGCGCACCATCTGCGGTTCGAGCCGACCGGGACCGGCGACAGCTACCGGGTGGTCGACCTCGGCGGGGCGTGCGGGCTGATGTTCGGCGGGGAGCGGGTCCGCGAGCGGGTGCTGCACCACGGCGACGTGCTGCGGATCGGCGACCCGTGGACCGGCGGGTTCGTGACGATCACCTACCAGCGGCTCGCGCGGACGATCGCGCCGGCGAGCCAGGCGGCGCCGCGGCAGCGGCTCGACCGCGCGGAGGTGGCGATCGGCCGCGAGGGCTGCGACGTGACGCTGCCGAGCATCCTGGTGTCGCGCCGGCACGCGGTGGTGCGGGCGCTCGCCGACGGCGGGCACGAGCTGCGCGACGCGGGCAGCGCGAACGGGACGTTCGTCAACGGGCAGCGGGTCGAGGCCAAGCGGCTCGCGGCCGGCGACGTGATCCAGGTCGGCGCGTTCAAGCTGGTCTACGAGGGCGACGCGCTCGGGTCGTACGACCACCGCGGGGCGTTCGAGATCCAGGCGCACGGGCTGACGCGGACGGTCGCCGGGGGCAAGACGATCCTGCGCGGGGCGTCGCTGGCGATCCAGCCGCGCGAGCTGGTCGCGATCGTCGGCGAGTCGGGGTCGGGCAAGTCGACGCTGCTCGGGGCGCTGTCGGGGTTCGCGCGCGCGAGCGCGGGGCGGGTGCTGGTCAACGGCGACGACTTCTACGCCAACTTCGACGCGTACCGCGGGGCGGTCGGCTACGTGCCGCAGAGCGACATCCTGCACGCGGGGCTGTCGGTCGAGCAGGCGCTGCGCTACACGGCGCGGCTGCGCCTGCCCGAGGACACGGGCGAGGCCGAGCTGGCGCTGCGGGTCGAGCGGGTGCTGGTCGACGTCGACATGGAGGCGCACCGGGCCAAGCTGATCGGCCAGCTGTCGGGCGGGCAGCGCAAGCGGGTGTCGATCGCCGCCGAGCTGCTCGCCGACCCGGGCCTGTTCTTCCTCGACGAGCCGACGTCCGGGCTCGACCCGGGGCTCGAGAAGCGGCTGATGTTCACGCTGCGCCGGCTCGCCGACGCCGGCCGGACGATCGTGATCGTCACCCACGCGACCGCGAACATCGACCAGTGCGACCACATCGCGTTCATGGCCGAGGGCCGGCTGGTGTGGTTCGGGCCGCCGGCCGAGGCGCTCGCGCACTTCAAGGTCCGCGACTTCGCCGACATCTACACCAGGCTGCAGGGCGAGGTCGCGGCCGACCACCCGCTCGTCGCCGGCGAGCTCAAGTTCGAGGCCGCGGCGTGGCGCAAGGACCACCCGCGCGGCGACCCGACGCTCGCGGAGCTGTGGGAGCTGCGCTACCGCGAGTCGGACGCGCGCCGGCGCCACGTCGAGGAGCGGCAGGCGGCGCCGGGGCCGGCGGCGGTGCGCGCGTCGGCGTCGACGGTGGCGCTGCCGGCGGTCCTGTCTGTCCCCGAGGACATGCCGAGGGAGGCGCGGGCGTCGGGCTGGCGCCAGTTCAAGATCCTGACCGACCGCAACCTGCGGCTGCTGCTCGCCGACCGGCGCAACCTGCTGATCGTGGCGACGCAGGCGCCGATCATCGGCGGGATCCTGGTGCTCGTCGCGCGGCCGGGGGCGCTGCAGGAGCTGCACAGCTCGCACGGGCGGCTGGTGCTGTTCCTCGTCGCGCTGGTCGCGGTGTGGTTCGGGATCCTGTGCTCGGCGCGCGAGCTGACCAAGGAGCGCGAGATCTACCGCCGCGAGCGGCTGGCGAGCCTCAAGATCGGCCCGTACCTGCTGTCGAAGCTGCTGGTGCTCGCGGGGGTGTGCCTGGTGCAGTCGGCGGTGCTGCTGGCGGTGCTGGCGATCGAGGTCGACGTGTCGGCGGCGGTGACGGTGTTCACGGCGACGGGCCCGGCGACGGTCGTGCGCGGGGTCGGGGCGCTCGGGTTCTTCGGGGCGCTGCTGGTGACGACGTTCCTCAGCTCGCTGTCGGGGATCGGGATGGGGCTCTTGCTGTCGAGCGCGGCGCGGACGTCGGACCGGGCGATGAGCCTCGTGCCGCTGGTGCTGGTGCCCCAATTGCTGCTGGCGCTGGCGCTGGTGCCGTTGCCGCCCGGGCTCGCGCCGCTGTCGTGGCTGACGAGCGCGCGGTGGGCGATGGAGGCGCTCGGCTCGATCGCCCACCTGCCGCCGCCGCGCGACTTCTCGCAGTGCACGATCGTCGGCAACCCGCTGAGCTGCGCGGTGTACCCGACGGTCGACTACGACCCGGCGGCGGCGCACGTGGTGCAGGTGTGGGCGATCCTGCTGGTGTACACCGCGGTCTGCCTCGGGCTCGCGGCGTGGGTGCTGGCGCGGCGGGATCGCGAGCGCTGAGCGGCGCGCCGGGTCGCGGGCGGCGGCCGCGACGAACTGGTGCCAGCGGCGAAACTGCGCCCGAGCACGCTCGACGCGTCCGCGGGGTTCGTCCATGAACCTGGCGCGCTGCGCAAGGTCGCGGCGCGGATGACAGGAGTACGGACGATGCTGATGTTCAATGCGCTGATCAAGGCTCAGGCGTGGCTGTTCGCGGCGTTCACGGCGCTGGCGGCTCCGCCGGGCGGCGAGGCCTCCGAGCGATCGACGGACGAGGCGGCCGTCGAGGCGGAGGCGAATCAATCGATCGACCCGGAGTTCCCGATCGAGGACGAGGCCGATCCGTCGCTCGCGCCGCGGTGTTACGACGACGACGAGTGGCGCAAGCGCGGATTTTGCCTCGCGCGCTGCGACGACGACTGGCGCTACCGCGCGGTGTCCGACCGGATGCGGATCCAGGGCAACAACAATTGGTGCAAGCAGCGGGCCCGCAAGTACTGCAAGCGGCGCGGCGAGAAGCTCGACGACTGGTGCTGGGGCCGGCGCAGCGGCGGCGGCGGCTGGGACGACGACGACGACGACTGGGACGACGACGACTGGGACGACGACAACAACGACAACAACGACTGGGACGACGACGACGACGACAACGGCGGCGGCGGCCGCTGGTGAGCCGTGATCACGCCTGGCTCGTCGGGCTCGCGTCGGCGGCCGCGAGGGTGACGAGCAGCAGCTGCGCGAGCAGGTCGCGCAGGGCGTCGCGCGCGAGGTCGCGGCGGTCGAGCCACTCGATGCTCGCGGCCTCGACGAAGCCGAGCCAGCCGCGCAGGGCGATCCGCAGCCGCGGGTCGGGGTCGGTGATGCCGAGGCGCGCCGAGATCCGGGCGACGTAGCGCGCGCGCGTCGCCTCGAGCACGGCCGCGACCTCGGCGTCCTGGCCGACGCCGCTGCGCATCAGCGCGACGAAGGCCCCGGCGTGCTCCTCGACGAACGCGAGGTAGGCGTCGAGGCCGGTCAGCAGCGTCTCCGGCTCGGGCCCCCCGGCCGGGTCGGTGCGGTCCAGCAGGAGCTGCGCGGCGGCGCGCACCGTCTCGACGTAGTAGTCCCGCTTGCTCGGGAAGTAGTGGTAGAGCAAACCCTTCGAGATCCCCGCGGCGCGGGCGATGTCGTCGACCGACAGCTCGTCGTAGCTCCGCTCGCTGAACAGGCGCAGCCCGAGCTCGACGAGCTGTGCGCGTCGCTCGTCCGGAGCCGACCGTCGGGGGGCGCGGGCCATGCCCCCAGGGTACCGTGGAACCCTTATTGACTATTATTCAACAAGGGGTAACGTCGCAACCACACGCAGGAGGAGACGATGAACAGGGCACCCAGCGAGCTCGGAGACATCAAGGCGCGTGCGGTCGATTTCGCGCTCGATCGGGAAGAGATCCCGCGGTACTGGTTCGCCGGCAAGCCGGTGCCGACGCACGTCGCCAACGCGCTGCACCTGATCTTCCCGATGGGCGAGCGGTTCTTCGTCCGCTCGGTGCGCCACTACCTCGACGAGGTCGAGGACCCGGCGCTGCGCGAACAGATCAAGGGGTTCTTCGGCCAGGAGGGCCGCCACGCGCACGAGCACGAGCGGGTGTTCAAGATGCTCGAGGCGCAAGGCTACGAGATCCGGCCGTTTCTGGGGCTGTACAAGAAGATCGCGTACGACTGGATCGAGCGGTACAGCCCGCCTTCGCTGCGGCTGGCGGCGACGGCGGCGCTCGAGCACTACACGGCGATCCTCGCCGAGGGGGCGCTCGAGCACGACACGTTGGACGCGGCCCACCCGCGGATGCGCGCGCTGCTGCAGTGGCACGCGGCGGAGGAGATCGAGCACAAGGCGGTCGCGTTCGATGTGCTGCAGGCGACAAGGCCGGGCTACGCGCTGCGGATGGCCGGGATGGCGGTGGCGACGCTGACGCTGATCGGGTTCTGGGTGGTCGGCGCGACGATGCTGCTGCGCCAGGAGAAACAATTGACGGTGCGCGAGCTGCTGCGCCAGCTGCGACAGATGGGGCAGCGCGAGCCGATCGTCCGCCGGGTGTTCCTCCGCGGGCTGCGCGAGTACCTGCGGCCGGACTTCCACCCGTGGCAGCGCGACAACCTGGCGATCGCCCGGCGAGTGCTCGAGACCGTCGAGGCGGCCTGAGCGGCGCAGGGCAACTTGCCGAAGGCAGCTCGCAGCGGGCCGGGCCCGATGCACGCCGACTTCGTGATCTGCGTCGTCGCCGGTCCGTCGCTGCGATGGGGGCCGGCGTGAGGACGAGGCCCCAGCCGCGAGACGGACGCTCGTGCCTCGCGCCCGGCTCGCGGCCCTTCCGACGAGCCAGCCGGCTCCTCGATGTCGGACCGCGGCGAGCGTGGTCGGTGGGTTCGGCGAGGGTCGCGTGCCGGCCGAGGCGCTCGAGCGGGCGATCGCGGGGCTCGGCGAGGGCGTGTCCATCGTCGGGCTCGCCAATCACATCGGCTTCGTCGTCGTCGACGGGCGCGGGGTCCGCCTGGTCCATGCTTCCTATACCGACGGACAGGTGGTGATCGACGAGCCGCTGGTGTCGGCGAGGGCGATCGCCGACCGCAGCGCCGAGCTGTGGCTGCGCGGGGAGCCGATCCCGCTGCGCGCGGGGTGACGCGGGCGGGCGGGAGTGCTAGCGTGCGCCGACGATGCCGCGCCGCCTGGTCCTCGCCCTGCTCCTCGTGTCGTGCCGCCCGGTCGCGGAGCCGGCGGCGGTCGCCCCGGTGGAGGCGCTCGACGAGGCGGCGATCCGCGCGATCGTCGAGGACCCGGCGCGGCCGGCCGAGGAGCGGACGCTCGACGCCGGCCGCAAGCCGGAGGCGCTGCTGCGGTTTCTGGCGCTGCGGCCGGGGATGCGGGTCGCCGACCTCGGGGCGGGGTCCGGCTACACGACGTTCCTGCTGGCCCGCGCGGTCGGCGACGACGGGGTCGTGTACGCGCACAACAACAAGTTCGTGACCGAGCGGTTCCTCGAGCCGCGGTGGACCGAGCGGCTCGCGACGCCGGCGCTGCGCAACGTGGTCCGGGTCGACCGCGAATTCGACGACCCGCTGCCGCCGGAGGCGACGGACCTCGACGGCGTGATCAACGTGCTCTTCTATCACGACACGTTCTGGATGGGCACGGACCGGGCGGCGATGAACCAGGCGATCTTCGCGGCGCTGCGGCCCGGGGGCTTCTACGTGCTCGTCGATCACAGCGCGCGGGCGGGGGCCGGCGGCGACGAGGCGCAGTCGCTGCACCGCGTCGAGGAGCGCCTGGTCGAGGAAGAGGTCCTGCGGGCCGGCTTCCTCAAGGCCGGCGCGGCCGACTTCCTGCGCAACCCCGACGACCCGCGCGACTGGAACGCGGTGCCGCGGGCCGCCGAGGCGGCGGGCAAGCGCGGCACGGCGGACCGCTTCGTCCTGAAGTTCGTCAAGCCGGGGCCGGGCGGTAGCGGCGAGGCGCCGCGGCCGTAGAGCCGCAGCCAGGCGCGCGCGGCCGCCCGCGCCTGCTTGCGCTCGCTGCGGCGCTCGAGCGCCTCGGCGAGCGGGCCGATCATCAAGAGCGGCAGCAGGAGCATGGCGATCAGCGCCTCCATCGAGATCAGTGTGGCCGACGATCGGCGGCGGTCCATCGCCGCGGCGCACAGGCGCGGCGCGGCGCGGCGGAGGCCCGCGGATCGATGTTCTCGCGGCGCGGCGACGTCGGGGCGAGCCGGCCGGCGGGGACGCGCGGGCGCGGGGGCGCGCGCGAGCATGCTCCAAGAGACAGCCGAGGCGTCCCGAGATCCGGCGGCGCCGCCGGAGCGGGTGGCTTTCGGGTCAGGTCTTCGGCGCGGCGTCCGCCGCGGGAGGGCGACCTCGCGTCCGGCAGAAGTCGGGACGTCACGGCGCGCCCGGCGCGCCTGGTCGCCCGGGGGCCGTGGGCCAGCCGCGTGATGGCCGAACGGGCAGGCTGACCGGGAGGTCGGTTGTCCGGCGGGTCAGAGGGGGCCGAAGACGGGCTCGAGGATCGGCGCGCAGGCGGGGTTCGATCCGCCGTTGAGGTCGACGACGAGGCCCCAGGCGAAGTCGTCGAGGACGGTCTCGGTGCCGTCGACGAGGGAGGTGAGCAACCCGGGGCCCTGGCTGGCAGGGTCCTGGACGGTGGCGTCGGTGAGGACGATCGGCTGGGCAGGGTCGAAGCGCAGCGGCGGGAGGGTCAGGACGGCCTCGGGGCCGAGGACCTCGCCGCCGAGGACGTGCTCGCCGGTGGTCTCGTCGATGCCGAGCAGCCGGAGGCGGAGGACCGAGGCGCCGAAGACGCCGGGGAAGACCCAGGCGTTGAGGTCGCTGGGCAGGAACTCGAGGCTGGTCTCGTCGTGGGCGGCGACGTGGTCGGGGGCGAGGCCGGTGCCCTGGTTGTACTGCGGACCTTTGGTCCAGACGAGGTTGAAGGCGCAACCGTCGAGGGCGGTGTGCAGCTTGCCGCCCTTGTCGAGCAGAGGATCGCCGGGTGGCGGATCGCTGGGTGGCGGCGGATCGGCGGGCGGGTCGTCGGGGAGATCGGAGGTGTCCCCGGGGACAGGTAGATCGGGGAGCGGGGCCCCGGTGGTCGGAGCTCCCGGAGGTTCGTCCGCAGGGGCGCCGCCGGTGAAGCTGTCGCCGACGTCGACGGCGTCGAGGATGCAGGCCCCGGCGAGCAGGGCGACGGGGGAGATGCAGGCGATGGTCCGGGGGCGCATCGGGGAGCGATCGAAGTGTGCGGCCGGCTTGCTCCGGGGGATAGGGGGGACAAGCCGGCCGCGCGTGAGGATCAGAAGGGGCCGAAGACCTGCTCGAGGAGCGGCTCGCAGGCGGGGTTGGGGCCGCCGTTGAGGTCGACGATCAGGCCCCAGGTGAAGCCCTCGAGGACGGTCTCGCTGTCGTCGAGGAGGGAGGTGAGGACCGCGGGGCCGGTGCTGGCGGGGTCCTGGATCGTGGCGTCGGTGAGGACGATCGGGGCGGCCGGGTCGAGGCGCAGCTCGGGGAGCGCCAGGACGGCCTCGGGGCCGGTGACCTTGCCGCCGAGGATGTACTCGCCGGTGACGGCGTCGACGCCGAGCAGGTCGAGCGAGAGGACGGACTCGCCGTGGACGCCGGGGAAGACCCAGGCGTTGAGGTGGCTGGGCAGGAACTCGAGGCTGTCGGCGTCGTAGCTGGCGACCTGGTCGAGCGTGAGGCCGGTGCCCAGGTTGTAGTGCGGGCCCTTGGTCCAGACGAGGTTGAAGACGCAGTCGGTGAGAGCGGTGTGCAGGGGGCCGTCGTCGTCGGCCGGCGGGTCGTCCTGGGGCGGGTCGTTCGGGGGCGGGTCGTTCGGGGGAGGGTCGTTCGGGGGCGGGTCGTTCGGGGGCGGATCGTCCTGGGGCGGGTCGTTCGGGGGCGGGTCGTCCTGGGGCGGGTCGTTCGGGGGAGGGTCGTCCTGGGGCGGGTCGTCGTTCTGCTGCTGGTCGTCGGGTTCGCCCTCGCGGAAGCCCTTCTCGCGGTCGGCGAGGTCGAGCTCGCAGGCGGCGAGCAGGATGAAGAAGGAGAGCGTGGTGGGGGTTCGCAGTCGCATCGGAGTCCTTGTCGAGGATGAATGGCCAGGGGCGGCCGGTTCGTCACTCGTCGGGGCGAGTTTCTTCGGGGCGGCAGAGGGCGCGGGCGGTGGCGAGGGCGGAGGCGTCGGGGCGGCCGGCGAACCAGCGCTCGGCGGCGGCGAGGGCGTCGCGATCGCCGCGGCGACAGCGGGCGGCGGCGCGCAGGGTCTCGCGCTCGTCGGCGAGGCGGCCGTTCGGGGCGTCGGCGGCGTGGGCGTCGAGGGCTGCGAGGGCAGCGTCGAGGCGGCCGCCCTTGAGGTGACGCTGGGCCTGGGCGATCAGCCGGGCCTCGCGGGCGAGCGGATCCTCGCGCTCGAGGTCGGCCTCCGGTGGCGCCGACGCGGGCGCCGGCGCGGTGGACATGTCGGAGGGGACAGGTCTCTGCGAGGGCGCGGGTCGGCGCGGGGGGCGGGCGGCGGCGGTCGCGGGGGCGCGGAGGGCGGGCGCTCCCGGGGGCATGCTCGCAGGGACAGGTCCCGAGGATAATGTCGCGGGCGGCATGTCCGCGGGGACAGGCGCGATGGCGTGCGCGGGTCGGGCGGCAGGAGCGGGGGCGGGGAGCGAGGCGGCGGGGAGCGCGGCGGCGGGGAGCGCGGCGGCGGGGAGCGAGGCGGTGGGGAGCGCGGCGGCGGGGAGCGAGGCGGTGGGGAGCGCGGCGGTGGGGAGCGCGGCGGGGAGCGAGGCGGTGGGGAGCGCGGCGGGGGGCGCTTCGGACGCTCCGGACGAGGGGGTCGCGCGGGCGCCGGGGGCCGGCGAGCCGGGCGGGTCCGGGGGGACGCGTGGGAAGAGGGCGAACAGGGAGAGGGCGGCGCCGAGGAGGGCGGTGGCGACGAAGTAGGGGGTCGTACCGGCGGTCGCGGCGGTCGCGGGCGGGGTCGTGTGGTGGAGCGACCCGAGCGGGAGGAGGGCGGCCCATACGCGGTTGCGCGCGTCGGCGGGCGGCTCCTCGCGGGGCAGGCGGGTCTCGCCGAGGGCGGCGGCGAGGCGCTGTCGGGCGAGGCGCAGGCGCGAGGAGGCGGTGTTGGGGGAGATCGAGAGGGCGGCGCCGATCTGCTGAGCGCTGAGGCCCTCGACCTCGGCGAGCAGGTAGACCTCGCGCTGGACGTCGGAGAGCTCGCCGAGGGCGCGGTCGACGAGGCCGAGGGCGTGCTGGGTCTCGAGGGTGCGCTCGACGCTGTCGTCGCGATCGACGAGGACGGAGGCGAGGGCGTCGCGGCGGCGCTGGGCCCTCCGGGCGGCGCGGCGAGTGTCGGCGGCGACGCGGCGGGCGATCCCGTACAGGCAGGTGCGCACGGCGGCGCCGCGCCCGAAGTCGCCGCGGCGCCGGACCCAGACGAGGAAGACGTCGTGGACGGCGTCCTCGAGCTGCCAGGGCTCGACGCCGAAGCGCCGCAGGACGCGCCAGACGAACGCGAACTCCGCGGCGTAGATGGCCTCGAAGTCGTCGAGCGAGGGGCTGGGCTGGCCTTGTTGCTGCACGGCCGAGGAGTGAGTGGCCATCACCGGCGGGTTCGTCAAAACAGGCGGACGAGGAAGGAGGTGTGTACGCGCACCCCGAAGGGGGCGGCGCGGACGAGCGGGTCCTGGCCCGCGAGCGCGAATTCGGGGCGGACGACGGCGGCGAGCAGGTCGAGCTGGAGGCCGAGGGCGAGGCGCGGGTGCGGGAGCCAGCCGAGGGCGGGGGCGAGGCCGAGGGCGGCCCAGGGGCGGGCGCGGGTGAAGTTGTTGGGGGCGCCGAGGCCGGTGCCGAACATGGCGCCGAGCTCGGCGCCGAGGCACAGGGAGGCGCGTCCGCGCGCGAGGCCGCGGCCCCACGCGAGGGCGGGGCAGACGGCGAGGCCGAGGTGGGCGAGGCGGTGGGTGAGGCCGAGGCCGGGGGCGTCGGGATAGAAGCTGCGGCTGGCGGTCGTGTAGCCGGCGGCGAGCGCGAGATCGAGCCGGGGCCAGCGCAGGCGCAGGACGGGGCCGAGGTCGGCGGCGAGGTCGAGGGTCGGGGCCCAGGCGAGGCCGCCGCGCAGGCCGAGCTCGCCCATCGGGCGCCGGGCGCGGGCGCGAGGGGCGGCGGGCACGGGAGAAGGAGGATCGGCGGACGGGTCCGGGGGGGGAGCGTCGGGCGGCGGCTCGGCGGCGTCGTCGGTGCAGGCGACGGCGACGATGACGATCGCCGCGTCGGCGAGGGCGCGGCAGGTGCTCGCGGTGAGGCTGCGGAGCTGGATCGCGCGACGGGTGCGGATCTCGAGGTCCAGGCGCCAGCCGTCGGGGGTCGGCCGGAGGTCGGCGTCGGCGGTGAGGGTGCAGGCGGCCGCGGTGACGGCGCGCAGCTCGGCGCGGGTGGTCGCCTCGTCGGGGCAGTCGTCGGGGGCGCGCCAGGCCCAGTCAGGACCGGGAGGAGCGACGTCGGCGATCAGCAGCGCGAGCGCGGCGAGGGTCGACGGCACGGCGGCAACGATGGCCGTGATGCCGGAGAATTGCACGGGGCGTCCGGCGGGTCGCTGTCCGGTGCGCGCGTGGGGTCGGGCAGGTGCGGGCCGTGGAGGGCCCGGTGTCTCTCGGGCGAGGGGCGCTCGACGAGCTCGGGCGAGACCTGCGCTGGCCGTGGCGACCGCTGCGGCCGCTTGACACATGGGGGCTCTCGCTCACGGTTGGGGACACCGGAGGACGATCGCGATGGAGGAATTGCCGCGCACGACGATGGAGAGCCTGCTGGCGCAATACCGCGGGGAGATGGCGGCGGTCGAGGCCTACGACCCGGCGATCTCGAAGTTCGCCGGCCAGCCCGAGGAGCCGATCCTGCGCAAGATCCAGGGCGAGCACCGCGCGGCCGTGCGGCGGCTCGGCGAGGCGATCCGGCGGCACGGCGGGATCGTGCCGGAGAGCTCGGGCGCGTGGGGCACGTTCGCCTCGACGCTCGAGAACCTCGCCGGGCTGATCAACGACGAGGTCCCGTTGCAGGTGCTGTACCGCGGCGAGGCGATCGGGGGCCAGGGCTACGCGCGGCTGCTCGCCGACCCGGCGCTGCCGCCCGACCTCGCGCGCGAGCTGGTCGAGCTCGAGGACGGGTGCCGGCGCCACGAGGACACGCTGACGGAGATCATCCAGGACATCCCCGAGGCGCCGACGCGGCCGCTGCTGTGAGCGGGGTCAGCGGACCCACAGCAATTGCTTCATGGTCGCGACGTACATCGGCATGTTGTTGATCGCGATCGTCGTGTAGGTGCCCCAGCCCTGGCCGGCGTGGTTGCCGGTGTTGCCGTGGTTGGCGTTGACGCGCAGGCCGAAGCGGGCGCCGCCGTTCCAGTCGCAGAAGCCGCCGTCGGGCAGGGCATTGACGCCGTTGAGCTTCTTGAGGTTGACGCCGAAGTTGACGAACTTGGTCGACGGGTTGCAGTAGGCCGCGTGGCGGTCGAAGGCGGCGTGCATGGCCTCGAAGTGCGGGATCAGCGTGGTCTTGCTCGCCTCGATCGCCGGGCCCTGGAACAGCGCGCGGGCGCTCGCGACCGGGGCCGGGAGCTTGTAGACGTAGGAGGTCGCGAAGTTGTCGGTGTTGCTGGTCCGCAGCTCGCCGAAGCCGACGGTCAGGAAGGTCTGGTACTTCGAGCGCTTGCCGTCGGTGGCGAAGTCGAAGTCGGTCGGGTTCAGCAGCATCTCGTTTTCCCACAGCGCGTCGTCGTAGTGGAAGTTGCTGGCGACCGACTTCATGATCAGCGTCCAGCCGCCGCCGTCGCCCTTCATGTCGCAGTAGGCCATGAACGGCATCCCGGGGCCGCCCTCGTCGGGGTCGAGCGAGTACTGGCCGTTGTTCAGCGCGTTGTCGCCGTCGAACAGCGACTTGCAGCTCTTGTTGCTGACGCACTTGTTCTTGAGGCACAGGCCGACGCCGCAGTCCGCGTCGCCGCCGCAGGCCTGGCCGAGGCCGCACTTGGGGCAGTCGGGGCCGCCGCAGTCGACGTCGACCTCGGCGCCGTTCTTGAGCTTGTCGGTGCAGGTCGCGGCGACGCAGGCGTTCGAGCAGGCGTCGGCGTCGACGTCGTTGCCGTCGTCGCACTGCTCGACGCCCTCGTGGACGAGGCCGTCGCCGCACTTCGCGGCCTCGCAGGTGGCGAGGCAGTCGTCGGTGTCGACGGCGTTGCCGTCGTCGCAGGCCTCGACGCCGTCGTGGACGACGCCGTCGCCGCAGGAGGCGAGGACGCAGGTGTTCAGGCAGTCGTCGCCGTCGAGCTGGTTGCCGTCGTCGCAGGTCTCGCCGGGGCCGAGGATGCCGTCGCCGCACGAGGCCGAGGCGCAAAGGTTGGTGCAGTCGTCGGCGTCGTCCTGGTTGCCGTCGTCGCAGGCCTCGCCGGGGCCGACGATGCCGTCGCCGCAGGTCGCGTTCTTGCAGGCGTTGGTGCAGGTGTCGGCGTCGTCCTGGTTGCCGTCGTCGCACTCCTCGCCGTCGTCGACGGAGCCGTCGCCGCAGGACGGCGCCGGGCCGGTGCTCGCGGCCGCGGTCGTGTCGGTCGTCGTGTCGCCGGTCGTCGGGTCGCCGGTCGTCGGGTCGCCGGTGCTGCCGGTGCCGGAGTTGCCGGTCGTCGGCGCCCCGGTCGTGGTCCCGGTCGTCGGATCGGTCGTCGCGCTCGCCGAGGTCGTCGTGTTCGCCGGGCCCGTGCTGCCCTCGCTCGTGCCCGGGCCGCCCGCGCCGTCGTCGCTGCAGGCCGCGAGCGCGGCGAGACCGAGCGCGAAATTGCTGAAGCTACGTCGATGCCATGCCACCATCGTCCTCCCCAACCTCCTCGGCGAGCAGTGTCTCCGAGAGGTGGGGGCGATGCACGGCAATTGCAGCGCGGTCGGGGGCGTCAGCCGTCGCCCAGGTGCGCGCGCGCGACGTCCTCGGGGACGGCCATGCGGGCGGCGAGCGCGAGGAACAACTGCTTGCCCTCGTGGCCGTGCGCGCCGGCGATCACGAAGTGGGCGAGCTCGCGGAGCGCCTCGCCGCGGCGCACCGGCTCGAGCCACAAGAGCGTGCCGCCGAGCTCGTCGAGGGTCGGCGGCTCGTCGATCAGACGCAGGGCCTTGGCCCGGCGCGCCTCGCTGAGCGGGAGGCGGGCGAGCAGGGCGCGGAACTCGGCGCGGGCGGGCTCGCCGAGCGGCTGCATCGGCTCGGGGGCCGCGGCGGCGCGGCGGCGCAGCAGGAGGGCGGCGAAGGCGGCGATGTACTGCGCGAGCTCACTGGCCTGGACGGTCCAGGTCTTGCGCCAGACGACGAGGACGTCACGGTCGACGCCGAGGAGCTCGCCGACCTGCTCGAGCACGCGGGCCTCGTCGACGCTGCCCTCGCCGTCGACGAGGGCGATCGACCACGCGCGCCGCAGCAGGCCCTCGACGCTCGCGGCGGGCGGGCGCGGGAGGCCTCGCGCGTGCTCCCACAGCGCCGCGGGGTCGGCGAGCAGGTCGATCCACTGATCTTGCTCCTCCGGTCCGAGGGCCTCCTGGACCATGCCGAGGACCCGACCGGCCTCCCCGCCCTTGAGCACGCCGTCGGCGAGGGCGACGAGGCCCGACGCGGTGAGGGTCCATGCCTGTTCGTCCGTCAACGCCACGACGCCCACGGTAGCGGGCTTTGCTCGCGTTGACCATGCGGCCGCAGGCGCGGCCGCGGCCGCGCGCGGGCGACCGTCGGGCGGCGCGCGGACGATCGCCGGAGGTGACGCGCGTCGCGTCGGCGAGGACGGCGACGAGGTCGCCCGCACCGCAGCGGCGCGAGCACCCGCGGGGACGCGCGGGGACTCGCGGGCGCGCCGGGGGACTTGCGGGGAGGCGCGAGCGGGGGTACTCGAAGGGAGAGAGGCCGCCATGGAACGAAGGCAGCGAGTGCAGGCCGAGATCGAGCGCGACGCGCGGGTCACCGCCGCAGGCTTCGCGCACGAGCTCGTGCAAACCGCGGTGAAGACCCTCGAGCGCGCCGCGCTCAGCGAGGGGCCCGTCGACACCGCCCGGTTCTTCGAGGAGATCGACGGGCTGCTGCACCGGTTCCGCGCCCACTACCGCGAGCTCAACAACGCGAGGATCGTCCGCCGCGGCGAGCGGCCGCAGCAGGGCGAGCCCGCGGCGGACGTGCCCGAGGCGGCCAGGCCGTTCGCGTACGTCGGCCCGTACTTCGGCGCCTTCGCCGATCTCGAGACGTTCGCCCGCGACGCGGTCGCGGCCGTGCGCGCGCCGAACCCGTACCTCGACCTGTTCCGCGTCGCCCTCGACCTCCACCTGCGCGGCGAGTTCTGGACCGTCGAGCGCGACGGGGTCGTCCACGCGTTCTCGCTCGCGGGACAGGAACCAAAGGACAGCGAGGCCGAGCGCGCGCGCGAGCTGCTCCGGGCGCGGATCGCCGACGAGGCCGAGCTCGAGGCGACGATGGCGACCTACGCCGGGCGCTTCGACACGACGATCGAGTTCACGCGGCGCTACATCTTCCGCATGCGGATCCCGGTGTGGTTGCTGATGCACGTCGACGTCAGCACGCTGGCGTACCAGTGGGCGATCGAGGGCGCGATCTGGACGGTCGAGGACCCCGAGGGCGGGCGCCACGTGTTCGTGCGCCGCGACCCCCGGCTCGACTGGCCGTGAGCCTGGCGGTCAGCGGCGGGCGACCGCGCCGAGGACGAGCATCAGCAGCGCGAACGGGACGACCGAGGCCGCGTCGCCGAGCTCCCAGCCGTGCTCGCCGAAGTTGATCGCCTGCTGGATCTCCGGGGCGAGCGCGAGCAGGGCCAGGCCGATGCCTGCGATCGCGCCGCCGGCGATCAGGCCGCTCGACATCAGCACGCCGGGGCTCGACTCGGCCTCGAGCTCGCTCTCGGCGGACAGGCCGGCGGAGGCGCGCCGGCGGCGGCGCTCGCGGTCGGCGAGGTGGCGGACCAGGCCGCCGAGGAAGATCGGCACGCTGGCGGAGATCGGGAGGTAGACGCCGACGGCGAACGGCAGCGAGCTGACGCTCGCGAGCTCGAGGGTGGCGGCGATCATGACGCCGAGGATCACGAGGATCCACGGCAACTGTTGGGTGAGGATCCCGTCGGTGATCAGCGCCATCAGGCTCGCCTTCGGGGCGTCGTACTTGACGACCGGGGTGCCGTCGTCGCGCTTCTTGACGTGGCCGTTGATGCCGGGGTCGACGAGGTACTTGATCTTGCCTGTCTCGTCGACCAGGTACTTGCCGGCGGGGATCCCGTCGCGCGGCTTGGGCAGCTGGAGGACGCGGTAGCTGCCGGCGTCGGCGAGCGCCTCGGGGCCGCGCAGCGGCTCGGGCGGGCCGAGCTCGACGTCCCGCGGGGCGACGGCGCCGGCGGCCTCGTGCCGGGTGGTGTAGACGGTGCTGGCGTTGTTGAGCAGGAGCAGGGTGAAGCCGATCACCAGGGCGGAGGTCGCGGAGCCGACGAGCATCGCGACCTGCTGGCGGCGCGGGGTGGCGCCGACGAGGGCGCCGGTCTTGAGCGACTGGGCCGTGGTGCCGCCGACGCTGGCGGCGACGCAGACGACGCCGGCGATCGTCAGGGCGCCGAGGCGGTGCTCGGGGCCGACGTAGTCGGCGGCGAGGAAGATCAGGCAGGTCAAGAGCAGGGTAGCGACGGTCATGCCGCTGATCGGGTTCGAGCTCGAGCCGATCTCGCCGGTCAGGCGGCCGGAGACGGTGACGAACAGGAAGGCGAACAGGGCCATCAGGACGGCGCCGAGCACCCCGACCGGGAAGTACGGCGAGAGGCTGATCGCGGCGATCACGGCGAGCGCGCCGAGCAGGACGGTGCGGATCGACAGCTCCTGCTCGGTGCGGACGATCGTGGCCCGGCCCGAGGTCCCTTGCAGCGAGGACAGGCCCGAGCGCAGCGACGAGACGATCGTCGGCAGCGAGCGCGCCATGCTGATGATCCCGCCGGCCGCGACCGCGCCGGCGCCGATGTAGAGCACGTAGGCGTTGCGGATCTCGTCGATCTGCATGTCGGCGATCGACTTGGTCGCGGGGGCGACGACGGCCGCGCCGGCGCTGCCGAAGAACTTGATCATCGGGATCAGCACGAGGTAGCTGAGCACGCCGCCGCCGAGCATGATCCCGCCGACGCGCAGGCCGACGATGTAGCCGACGCCGAGCAGCTCGGGCGAGATCTCGGCGCCGACCGAGCCGCCCGGCAGCGCGCTGCCGAACGCCCGCGTCGGGACCTCCTTCCACAGGTGCATGCCGGCCATCGCCAGCTTGTAGAACAGGCCGATGAAGAAGCCGGTGAACACGGTGCGCGCGGTCGCGCCGCCGCGCTCGCCGACCTTGAGCACCTCGGCGCAGGCGGTGCCCTCGGGGAAGGCGAGCGCCTTGTCGGCCATCATCGGCCGGCGCATCGGCGAGAACAGGAGGACGCCGAGGATGCTGCCGAGCACGGCGACGAGCATGACGCGGCCGACGTCCATGTCGTAGCCGAGGATCATCAGCGCGGGCATGGTGACGCCGACGCCGAAGGCGATCGACTCGCCGGCGGAGCCGGCGGTCTGGACGGTGTTGTTCTCGAGGATGGTGGCGCGGCGGCTGCGGAGCGCGCGGCTGAGGCTGCGCAGGACGGTGATCGCGAGCACGGCGACGGGGATCGAGGCCGAGACGGTCAGGCCGACCTTGAGCGTCAGGTAGATCGAGGAGGCGCCGAAGATGACGCCGAGGACGACGCCGAGCAGCAACGGCCCGCGGGTCAGCTCGGGCGGGTCCTGGTCGGGCGGGACGGGGATCGGCGTCGGGGCGGCGTCGGACACCGCGCCACGGTAGCCGATCGCGCGGCCGCGCGGGAAGGTCTCAGGCGCGCCTGGGCTTGCGCAGCTCGACGAACACGAGGACGGCGATCGTCAGGGCGGTCAGCGGGAGGACGGCGTAGGTCATCGCGGCGCTGTAGCCGGCGAGGGCGTCGTGCTGCTGCGAGGCGAGGATCAGGTAGGTGGTGTACGCGACGTAATAGGCGACGAACACGGCGCCCTCCCAGCGGGACAGCACGCCGCCGGTGAGGAACAGCGGGAGGCAGGCGAAGGCGACGGCGACCATCACCGGGATGTCGAAGCTGAGCGCGGCGGGGGCGACGCCGACGCCGCTGGGGGCGATCGCGGAGCTGATGCCGAGGACGCAGAAGATGTTGAAGATGTTGCTGCCGACGACGTTGCCGACGGCGATGTCGCGCTGGCCGCGGTAGGCGGCGAGGACGGAGGTCGCGAGCTCGGGCAGCGAGGTGCCGGCGGCGACGATCGTCAGGCCGATGATCAGCTCGCTGACGCCGAACAGGCGGGCGAAGGTGACGGCGCCGTCGACCAGCCAGCGCGAGCCGAACACGAGCATCACCAGGCCGACGACGATCATGAGGATCTGGACCGGGAGCTTGCCGACGAGCGCGTTCGGGTCGTTCGTCGGGACCTCCTCGGGGGCGTCCTCGCCGCTGCGCCTGGCGATCCGGACCAGCAGGGCGGTGTAGCCGAGCAGGGCGAGGGCGAGCAGGACGCCGTCGAAGCGGCCGATCCTGCCGTCGAGGGCCATCAGCCAGCAGACCCCGCAGGCGGCGATCATCAGCGGGACGTCGAAGCGGATCAGCTGGCGCTGGACGACCAGCGGGGCGACGACGGCCGACAGGCCGAGGATGAACAGGACGTTGAAGATGTTGCTGCCGACGACGTTGCCGAGCGCGACGTCGGCGCCGCCGCCGGGCGACAGGGCGGCGCTGACCGAGACCGCGAGCTCGGGCGCCGAGGTGCCGAAGGCGACGACCGTCAAGCCGATCACCAGCGGCGAGATCCCGAAGCGGGCCGCCAGGCGGGCGGCGCCGCCGACCAGCACGTCCGCGCCGACGACGAGCAGGACCAGGCCGACGAGGAACAGGACGATCGTGAGGACAGGCATCGGGTCATGGCACTATACGCCAGGACCCGGCAGGCGCGAGCGCGCGGGCGCGCTCACGCCGCGGCGGGCGCGTTCACGGGCGCGCCTGCGGCGGCGGCCGTCACTTGGCCTTCTTCTTCTTCTTGTCGTTCTCGCCCTCGCCCTCGACGAACTTGTTGAGCTCGAGGGTCTCGTCCTTCTCGATCTCCTCGATCGCCTTGACGACGTTGGCGAGCTCGTCGCGGCTGCTCTTGAGGGTGTCGGTGAAGGCGGGCTCGCTGGCGATCTGCGGGCCGAGGCCGCCCTTGACGAGCTCGTCGAGCGGGCGGAAGAGTTTGTTGTAGAGCGCCTGGGTGTTGCCGCCCTTGGTGCTGCGCTCGGACAGCCGGTCGATCTCCTTGATCAGGTCGCGCATGCGGTCCTGGAGCGCCTTGCCGCCCTTGTCGAAGGCCTTCTGCGGGTCCTTGGCGGCGGCCCACTTGCCGGCCTCCTTCTCGAGGTCGTCGAGGTACTTCTTGGTGTCGTCGTTGAGCTTCTTGTAGTCCTTGAGGCGCGACTTGATGTACTCGCGCTCGCCCTTCTCCATCTCGGCGGCGATCTGCGCGGCCTGCTCGGCCTCGATGTCGGCCTTCGAGCGGAAGCCGAGCTCCTTGCGTCGCTTCTCGAGCTCCTCCTTCGAGACCTCCGGCTCCTGCTTGATCTCGGAGATGCTCTTGGTCGGCGGGCCGATCTGCTCGGCGATCGACTTCTTCTCGCCGCTGTCGCAGGCGAAGGTGGCAGCGACGAGGAGTGTCAAGACGGGTGCCGTGATCGAGTGTTTGGGCATGCGCGGAGGGTCCCCCAGGTCTCGCACGATAGTGGGGGCGGCGCGGGGCTGTCAAATCGCGGGCGGTTTTTCCGGCGTTTGCGAGACCCCGAGGGGCTGGCTTCTTCGGGGCGGACGCTGGGGGCGCTGGGCCGATGCGGGGGCGCGGGGGCGGGTCGATGCGGGGGCGCGGGGCCAGGGAGGCTCGGTGGGCGCGGCCCCGGGGCGGCGAATCGGGTCCCTCGCGGGCGGCGGGTGCCCCTCCGTTTCACGTGCTCGGCGGCTCGCGTGTTCGCGGTCGGGGTGGCGCCAAGGACATGTTTTACGAGACATGTCTCTCGGGCTCGACGAGCCGCCTGCGCGCGCTGAAACGGACTCCTCCCCGCCTGCGTCCCAATTCGCCGCCCCGGGGCCGCGCCGCGGAAGGCCAGGGAGGCCCCGCGCTTTGGTACGCGGAGAGCGTCGCGCCGCCGCTGTGCGCGATGCCGCGCTCGCGCTGACGAGACCGCGATGGCGCTGCGAGGGTGCGAGGAGGGCCCGCGGTGAACGTTGTTCGTGCAGCGACGAGACGGACGTGTTCGGTGAAGACCGGGGCCCGGAGGATGGTGATCGTGCACCGGAGAGAGGCGGCGTGCGGTGAGGCGCGGGGCCCGTGGATGAGGTTGTTCGTGCAACGGAGAGAGGGGCGGCGTGCGGTGAGGAGCGGGGCCGCCGGGTCCGCCCCCTCCATGTCCTTCGTGGCCCCGCGTCCGCGAAGTGGAGCGGGCCCCGCGTGCGCGGGAGGGAGCGAGGATCAGGGCGCCGGGCGCGGGCGCGAGGGGTTCTCGAGGCGCACGTCGGGCGCCGGCGACTTCGAGGAGGCGCGCCCGGCCTCGCGGCGGAGGACGAACCGCAGGTCGCCTTGCGACAGCGTGAGGTGGGCGACCGGCGCCCCCGGCGGGCCGAACTCGGCCGTCGTGCCGCCGGGGTCCTTGAAGAAGAAGCGGTCCTCGCCGAGCGCGTGCATCCACTTGTCGGCGTGCTCGGGCACGTGCATGAACAGGCGGCCGCGGTTGTCGACGATGTCGACCGACTCGAGGGCCGCGAGCTCGTCGGCGCCGACGGCCTTGCCGAGCTCGCGGCGGGTCTGCTCGGTCAGCACGTAGTGGCCGACGTAGCGCGCGAGCTGGGCCGGGGCGAGCGGGATCTCGACGTGCTCGGCGGGGGGCGGGACCTCGTCGCCGTGGGCGATCTGGGCGATGTCGTAGACCAGCGCGCGGGTGTCGACGGCCTCGGTGTTGGCGAGCGCGAACACGGTGACGCCGTCCTCGAGGTAGCGGGCGATCGTCGCGTTGTAGCCCTCGACGCCGCCGGGGTAGAAGGCCATCGTCTGGCCGCGGTCCTGGCGGAGGAACCAGCCGAGGCCGTACTCCTCGCGGACGACGGTGGTCATCTCGGCGAGGCCCTTCGGCGAGAGCACGAGGCCGGGGGTCCGCAGGGCGCGGTCCCAGCGGGCGAGGTCGGCGGCGGTCGAGACCATCGCCGCGGCGGCGCCGTAGGCCGAGGGGTGGCGCTGGCCGGCGGGGACGAGGACCTCGTCCTCGTCGAACTCCTGGCCGACGGTGTCGACGGGGCGGCCGAGCCCGCTGCGCTTCATGCCGGCGGGGGCGAGCACGTTCTCGGCGAGGTAGTCGGCGAACGGCTCGCCGCTGACGGCCTCGACGAGCTCGCCGAGCAGGAAGTAGCCGGAGTTGCTGAGGTCGAAGTCGGTGCCGGGCGCGAACTCGAGCGGGAGGTCCTGGAACATCGCGCGGACGCGGGCCGGCGGGACCGGGCCTTCATGGCCGACCGCGAACACGTGGGCGTCGGTGTAGCTCGGGATCCCCGAGGTGTGCGACAGGAGGTGGCGGACGGTGATCCTCTGGCCGATCGCGGGGTAGTCCGGCAGGTACTTGCGGACAGGCGCGTCGAGGTCGACGAGGCCGCGGTCGCGCAGCTGGAGGACGGCGACGGCGGTGAAGGTCTGGGTCAGCGAGCCGATCTTGAACCGGCTGTCCTCGGTCACCGCGGCGCCGGTCCCCGGGTCGGCGACGCCGTAGCCGCGGACGAACACCGGCTCGCCGTCCTTGAGCACGCCGACGACGCCGTGGAACTTGAAGGCGTCGCCGTAGCGCGCGCCGAAGCCGGCGACGTAGCGGTCGATCCGGACGTCGAGGTCGGACGGGATCGCGGCCGCGGCGGGGCCGGGCTCGTCGGGCCTGGTCGCGGGCAGGGCGGCGTCGACCGGGGCGTCGGTGCGCGGGGCGACGGCGCTGGTGACCGTAGGGACAGGTGCTTCGGGACCTGCGCCGCGGGACATATAGTGAGAGGCGGCGAGGGCGGCCCCGGCGACGGCGGCGGCGGCGAGGGCGAGGCCGGCGATCCGGGCGGCGCCGGCGGCGAACAGGCGCGTCGGCGCGGCCGGGGCGTCGGCGCGCTCGCTGGCCCGCTGCGCGGCGAGGACGCGATCGGCGAAGCCGGGCGGGGGCTCGGCGGCGGTGAAGGCCGCGAAGGCGCGGCGCTCGAGGTCGCTGCGGGTCTCATCGTGCACGGTACACCTCCTCCAGCGCGCGGCGCAGGGCCGCCCGGGCGCGGCTCAGCCGCGACTTGACGGTGCCGAGGTCGACCTTGAGGTTGTCGGCGATCTCGGCGTACTCCAATTCGTGGTACTCGCGCAGCAGGAAGGCGGCGCGGAACTCAGGCGGCAGGTCGTCGATGGCGCGCCGCAGCAGGGCACCGAGGCGCTCGCGCTCGGCGACCTCGTCGGCGGCAGAATCGCTGGCAGGCTCGCTGGCAGGGTCGAGCGGGTCGCTCGGCGGGCGCTTGCGGCGAAGCTCGTCGATCGCGAGGCGGCTGGCGATCGTGAGGATCCAGGTCGAGAGGCGCGCGGCGCCCCGGCGGTCGAAGCCAGGGAGGGCGCGGAAGACCCGGAGGAATGTCTCTTGGGCCAGGTCCTCGACGACGGCCCCGCCGCGGCCGTACAGCATCCGCGAGAGGAGGGCGAAGACAGGCCGCTGGTAACGCTCGACGAGGACCCGACGCGCCCGCTCGTCGCCGCGCTGTGCGCGGGCGAGGGTGATCTCGTCGAGCTCGTCGGGCGGCGTCGGTGGCATCGGTGCGGGATCCCGCGAGGCTAGGGCGGTCACGGCAGGGTGTCACGCGGCCGCAGGCGCGAGGTTCCCGGGGCGGTGAAAAAAGATCGAGGGGGCGCTCGCGCGCGTCCGGAGCCCGGTCGCGCCTGAACGGAAGGTGTGGGTGCGCGGCGAGGGGGGGGCGCGGCGTGTCGCCGGGCGTGAGGGGGCGCGGGTGCGCGGAGATTTTTTTGTTCGAGGTCGGGAACCTCGGCGGGGCGGGGCCGTGGAACGGGTCGAGACGGAGAGACGACGATGCGTACGAAGTTCTCGGTGGTGACGATCCTGGCGACGGGGATGGTGGCGGGGTCCGCGTGGGCGGGCGAGGGCAAGCTCGACAAGGAGATCATCCGCAAGGTCGTGCAGGCCCACATCACGGAGGTCCGGTGGTGCTACATGGCCGGGCTTGCGCGCAATGCAGAGCTCGCGGGGCGGTTCGTGGTCGACTTCGAGATCGCGGCGACCGGCGAGGTCAGCCGGGCCGAGATCCGCGAGTCGACGCTGGCCGACGCGCAGGTGACGGCGTGCGTCGCGGAGGCAGTCCGGCAGTGGAAGTTCCCGCGGCCCGAGGGCGGGGCGGTGTCGGTGATGTATCCGTTCGTGCTCGAGCCGGGCTGACCCCCGCGCGCGAGGCCCGACGGTCGCGCGAGCCGGGCGTCGCGCTCGGCGAGGGTGCTGCGGGTGAGGCTGTCCTCGGAGCCAGGTGTGATGGGGCAGGTGCGAAGGGGCAGGTGCGAAGGGTCAGGTGCGAAGGGTCAGCCGCGGACCTCGAGGGTCGCGCCGACGAGGCCGCCGAGGACGGCGCCCCAGAGGCCGCCGAGGAGGGCGCCGCAGGCGCCGCCGATCAGTGCGCCGAGCGACAGCGGGGTGCCGGTCGGTTTGTCGAGGGGAGGCGAGGGGAGGGCGGAGGTCTGCCGGGTCGCGGCGGGGGCCGGGCGCGCGAAGGCGCGCGGGCGGCAGCCGAGGCAGACCGGGACGAGGGCGGTCGACTTCGGGTGCGGACTCGTGGCGTCGATGTCCCAGGCGCCGCGGCCGTCCGCGGCGCCGAAGCGGGCGAACGCGAGCTTGCGGCGGCAGCAGTGACAAAAGCCGTGAGTGGCGCTGTAGATCGAGTGCAGGGTGTCGCGGTCGAAGGCCATGGTCGTCGCTCGCTGCGGGAGGGACGACCGGTATAGGCCGTGTGCCTGATCCGGTGCGGACCACGGGCTACTGGGCGGCGGCCTGCAGGGCGGCGGCGATCGCGGCCTCCTGGGCGTCCATGGTCGTCAGCAGCGAGGTGCAGGGGACGTAGTCGGAGACGGTGATCTGCGACTCGGGCCACTCGCGGAAGCCGACGGTGTCGGAGCGGAGCTGGACCTTGCCGACCCAGGGGACGATCTTGGTCGGGGAGACGCCGGGGCGGGAGATCAGCGCGAGGACCAGGCAGCCCTGGCTCTGGCGCGAGAGCAGCAGGCCGACCGAGACGCCGGCGCAGCCGTTCTTCGGGCAGACGCGCTCGGGCTCGGGGCGGAAGTCGATCGGGCGGCCGGGGAGGTGCTTCTCGACGATCCGGCGCATTTGCTGCTGCAAGGCCGCCGCGAGGCCGCGGTTCTCGTCGACGATGTCGCGCGGGATGATCCGCGGCCACAGCACGGTGACGCCGCCGGGGACGCCGGGCGACTTGGAGACCTGGCGCTCCTCGAGGGTCTCCGGGGCGGGCGCCGGCGGCGGGGTGGTCGGGGCGGGAGCTGGCGCGGCGGTCGCCGTCAGCACGGGCTGGGCCGGCTGACCCGGGCCCGGGGCGGGAGGTTGGCTGTCCGGTGCGTCGGTCGTCGCCGGGGTGCACGCGAGCAACGCGGCGAGGAGGGGGGCAGGACGGCAAAGACGCGTGCGCATGGCCACATGGTACTCCAACTGCGCGCAAGGGGGCCGGCGGCCGTGAGGGATCGTGGGTGGGATGCATAGCCCCCAGGCGCCACGGGCGCCGGCGGCCGGCGCGAGTTCCGGTACAGTGGCCGCGAGATGCGCCGGTTCGCTCCGATCTTCCTCCTGGCTGGTGCCTGCAGCTTCGACGCGACGGGTTTTGGTGCGCCGCCGGAGACGACGGTGAGCCTGTCGGCGACCGTGGGGCAGGGGACGAGCGGCGACGGCGAGACGAGCGCGGCGACGTTCGAGGACACGGTCGGGGTGTCGGGCTCGGGGTCGGCGAGCGGCACGACGGGCGGACCAGACACGCAGGGCGAGGTGACGACCGGGCCGGCGATGACGACGGGGCCGATGACGACGGGGCCGATGACGACGGAGCCGATGACGACGGAGCCGATGACGACGGAGCCGTGCCCGACGGTGATGGTGTGGGTCGACGACGACGGCGACGGGTACGGCGACCCGAACAAGGGGATGATGGTCTGCGCCGATCAGGCGGGCGGGTTCGCGGGCAACGGCGAGGACTGCGACGACGCGTCGAGCATGGCGAACCCGGGGCTGACCGAGCTCTGCGATCCGATCGACAACGACTGCGACGGGATCCTCAACGAGTACGACGCGGCGACCAACAACACGGAGTGCCTCGATTGCCGGTTCCGCACGCGCGAGGGCCGGCTGTACTATTTCTGCAACTGGGAGGCGGACTGGGAGCCGGCGCGGCAGTTCTGCCAGAGCAAGGGGCTCGACCTGGCGATCGACAGCGACGGCGCCGAGCACGACTGGATGGTCGCGCAGGCCGACCCGATGGACGGGTGGGGGCAATTGCGGTGGATCGGCGGGCGGCAGAACGGCGACGCGTTCGTGTGGGTCGACGGCTCGCCGGTGCCGCAGCCGGACGGGCGGTGGGCCAACAACGAGCCCAACAATCAGGGGCTGCCGTTCGACGGACCCGCGGACTGCCTGGCGCTGGTGTCGCCCGGGCCGGGCTGGGGGACGCAGTGGATCGATTTCAAGTGCGGCGACAGCCAGAAGTTCACCTGCGAGGGGCCGTTGCCGTGACGCCGCGCGGCGCGCTGGCGCTGCTGGCGCTGCTGGCGTGTACGTTCGACGCCGGCGGGGCGGGCGAGCCGGCGGGGCCGACGCAAGGGAGCTCGTCGTCGGGCGCGACGACGCAGGTCGGGCCGACGACCGGCGCAGGGACGACGGGCGAGGGGGCGACGACCGAGACGACGACGACGGGCGGGACGACCGGGATGGTGGCGACGTCGCCGCCGGACGCGACGACCGGGGGTTCGAGCTCGGGGGGCGATACGTGCGCGGAGGTGGCGTCGTACGTCGACGAGGACGGCGACGGCTACGGCGACGACGATTCGAGGAAGCTGGGGTGCGCGATCGAGCCCGGCCACGCGCCGATCGGGGGCGACTGCGACGACGACGAGCCGATGGTCCACCCCGGGCAGCCGGAGACGTGCGGGCTCGGCGACGACGACTGCGACGGGCTCGTCGACGAGTACGACGAATTCGGCAATGCGCAGTGCGGGGTGTGCACATACCTGATGCAGCAGACGCGGCTGTACGCGTTCTGTCAGGGGACGCTCGGGTGGGGGGCGGCGCGCACCGATTGCATGGAGAAGGGGCTCGACCTGGCGATCGTGGTCGACGGGAACGAGCACAAGTGGATCGTCGCCCAGCCGCCGATCGACTCCGGGCTGTGGTGGCTCGGGGCGCGCGACAACGACCAGGAGGGCAAGTTCCGCTGGCTCGATACGACGCCGATCGACCCGGCGGATCCGCGGTGGGCGATGGGCGAGCCCGACAACAAGGGGACCAACAACTCGGCGGCCGACTGCCTCGGGGTGGTGGCGCCCGGGACGTCGCCCGACGCGGGGCGCTGGACCGACGAGGACTGCTCGCGCAACCGGGCGTGGATCTGCGAGGGGGCGCTGCCCTGAGGGGCGCGGTGGGCCGGGGACGCGGGGCCGCGGGGGGGGCGAGGAGGGCCGCGTGCGGGGGGGTGATGGTCTTTAGGGCAGGTCGGAAGGGTCAGGGCTCCGGGGTCAGGGGGCCGTCGCCGCCGTACTTTTCGGCGCGCTCGGGGCCGATCTCGCGGGCGGCGGCGATCTCGCCGAGCACGGTCGCGCCCTCGGTGGGGGTGCGGGCGTAGGTGGCGTAGTCGACGCGGTAGAGGCCGAAGCGCGGGACGAAGCCGAGGGCCCACTCGAAGTTGTCGTAGAGGCTCCAGTGGTAGTAGCCGCGGACGTCGACGCCCTCGTCGCGGGCGCGGGCGATGCCCTCGAGCGCGCGGACGACGACCTCGGCGCGGCGGGGGCCGGACTCGGTGGCGATGCCGGACTCGGTGACGACGAGCGGGAGGTCGGGCCAGCGGGCGCCGAACTCGACGAGGCGCTCGTACAGGCCGCGCGGGTCGTGCTCGTAGTCCATCGCCGGGACGGCGTGGCTCGGGTCGAGCATCGGTACGCAGGCGCCGAAGTCGATCTCGCCGAAGCACGGGGTCGCGTCGATCAGGGGCATCAGGCCGGGGTCGCCGGTGACGCCGGCGCGGAAGTAATACTGCACGCCGAGCCAGTCGAGCCGGCCCTTCCACTCGGGGTGCGGCTCGTCGAGGGTGCCGTCGAATTGCGGGTCGAAGCCGCCCTCTAGCAGGGCGTCGACGAAGAGGTGGTGGTAGACGTAGGCGACGCGGTCGCGGGCGCCGATGTCGACGGGGTCGTCGCTGAGCTGGCCTGCGCGGGCGGGGACCCACGAGGCGACGGCCTGGGTGAAGCCGACGCTGGCGGGGAGGCCGTCGGCGTCGGCGTCGGTCTGGTCGCCGGCCTTGAGCGCGTCGTAGGCGGCGGCGTGGGCGGCGAGGTAGTTGCGGGAGGCGGCGATCACGGTGCCGTCGATGTCGGTGAGGACGCCGTTCTTGCCGGGCGGGAAGGTCTCCTGGCCGTAGGCGCCGAGCAGGTAGTTGACGGGCTCGTTGACGGTGACCCACTCGTCGACGCGGTCGCCGTAGGTCTCGGCGAGGAGGGCGACGTGCTCGCGGAATTCGTCGACCACCAGCGGGCCGCCCTCGGGGTGGTTCCAGCCGCACAGGTTGGCGTCGCCGGGGCCGTTCGCGCAATTCTTGTCGCGCGGGTCGTCGATCCAGGTCGGGTTGGAGAAGTGGTGGAGGGTGATCATCGGCCGGATCCCGCGCGCGAGCAGGGCGTCGATGAAGGCGTCGTAGTGGGCGAGCGCGTCCGGGTCGATCTGGTCGCGCTGCGGCTCGATCCGCGCCCACTCGATGCTGAAGCGGTAGCTGTCGAGGCCGAGCGCGGCGAGCAGGTCGACGTCCTGGAGGGCGAGGGTGTAGCCGCGCGCGGCGTCGCCGACGAAGGTGCCGCGCCCGAGGCCCTCCGGCGGCGGGGCGGTCCACACGTACCAGTCGACGGCGGGGTTCTTGTCCTCGATCTGGGTCGCGGCGCTGGCCGCCCCGAAGCGGAAGCTGCCCTTTCCGTCAGGTCCGACGATCGGCCCGATCGGCGGGAATTGCTGGACGCCGTCGCCGGTGGTCGGCTCGCCGGTCGCGCCGGTCTCGCCGGCGCTGGCGCTGTCGGTGGCGCCGGCCGGCTCGTTGCAGGCGAGCGGGAGCAGCGCAACGGGGAGCGAGAGGACAGGGAGCAAGGCGAGGGCGACGTTCGGCCGGGCGCAGGTCGTGCGGGCGAGGGACATGGCGGCGGAGGGTATCACGCGGGGCGCAGCTGCGCGCGCCGTCGATTGCGAGCCGGGCCTGTGCAGCGGATCAATCGGGTGGAGACGTCCTGCGAGGGAGTGGGTCGCGAGCGTCCATAGTTGAGGGGTGCAAGGGAACGATCCGGGGGGGATCTGGCTGTTGCAGGAGTCACAGTGATGATGAGGTCTATCCATTGTGGGGAGTCGTGGTGGCGTTCGCTGCAGCTCGCGGCGGGCGCCTGGGTGATCGGGGTGATCGGCTTTTCGGGGGTGGTGTCCGCCGATTCGCCGGCGGGGCAGGGGCCGGCGGCGCGGGACGCCGCGGAGCCGCGGGGGCACCGCTCCGGGCGGCCTGCGAGGGCCGCGGGGCGCGGCGGCAAGGCGCGGGGCGAGCCGCCGGCGGCGGTCGAGCCGAGCCCGCCGCCGCCGCCGGTCGAGGACGAGGACCGCAGGTATTCGGTCGAGTGCCTGCTCGACAAGACGAAGTGTCTGCCGCGCGAGCAGCCGGCGGCCCCGGCCCCGGAGCCGCCGTCGCCGGAGAGCCTGCTGCCGGAGCAGCTCGAGATGGCGGACATCGCCGAGGGGACGCGGGTCGCAAGGGCCGCGGCGGCGCAGCGCTGCCGGGCCCTCGCGCGCGGCGGCGAGGTGGTCAAGGTCAAGCTGTCGATCGCGGGGCCGAGCGGGACGGTGCTGAGCGCGGGGCCGGAGGACGACGCGGGCAACCCCGCGCTCGCGGCCTGCTGCGCGGAGGCGCTCAGGGAGGCGACGTTCAAGAAGGTCCGCAAGCCGCAGATCGGGGCGGTGGCGACGATCAAGTTCTGAAACCGCGCCCCCGGGGTGGGCGCAGAGGTGTCCGAATGGACAGGTGATGCGCGCGGGCGCGCGGTGCGGATGCGAGCGGCGCGGAACAGCGCGGGCGATCGCGGTTGTCGGCGGCGCGGCGCGGCTGGCATAGAAGACGGGATGAGAGCTGCGAGCGCGACGACGGGCCCGAGCCGGTGGGCGCGGCAGGCGGCGACGGTGCTGGCGCAGGTCCGCGACGACGCGCTGCGCGACGACCTGCGGCTGCGCTTCGAGGAGCGGGCGGCGATCTGCGAGATCGACGGGGAGCTGTCGCGCGTCGAGGCGGAGCGGGTCGCGTTCGAGGCGCTGGTGCGGGCGGTCGAGCGGGTGCGCGGGGGCTAGCCCGAAAGGTCAGGTGCTTCGGGCCAGGTGTCCGACAGCAGGCGGAGGACCAGGCCGGCGTGTGAGAGCGGCCGGGTGAGGTCGTCGGGGTCGGGGTTGGTCTCGTAGTCGAGGAGGACGAGGTCGCCGGCGGCGGCGAGGCGGCGCAGCTCGGCGAGCTCGGCGGCGAGCCTGTGGTCGAGGACCCAGCGGTAGGTCGGGAGGTAGATCCGGTGGCGGGCCTCGCGGTAGGGCAGCAGGCGGTCGCCGGTCAGGCCGGCGCGGTGGCCGAGGCAGCGGCCGAGGCGCTGGACGGTGCGCTTGATGCCCTTCATGGTGGTGATGTCGAGCTTCGCCGGGTCGACGTCGGCGGTCTCGAACACCTTGAGGGCCTGCCAGACGCCCTCGACCGAGGCGGCGGCGCGGCCGGGGGTGAAGGGGACCGGGATCCCGCCGTGCGGGAAGAACGGGCTGAACCGGACCCATGGGTCAGGTCCGCGCGAGGTGAGGTCGAGGACCGTGGCGCCGGGGTAGCGGTGGGCGACCCTGGCGAGGCCGTGGCGGTTGTGCAGGTGGAGGGTCATCGGGCGGCGTGCACGGCCGCGAGCGCGTCGAGGTCGAAGCCGCCGCTCGGGCCGGTGCACCAGGCGCCGCCATGGTAGTCGATCCCGACGTCGACGAGGCGCACCCAGCGGGCGCGCGCGAGGCCGAGCGCGGCGAGGTCGAAGGCGTCGCCGCCGGCCTCGGCGGGGTCGGTCGGGTCGAGGTCGTTGGTCGAGGCGGCGCGGACGAGCGCGACGCCGGCGCAGCCGAGCGGGACGTCGGCCGAGGGGTCGCACGGGAAGGCGCGCCAGTCGACGCCGTCGTCGCTGACGAGCACGCGCGCGGGCTCGACGAAGGTGCCGTCGCCGAGGGGGAACGGGTTCTCGAACACGAGCAGGTCGGGGCCGGGGCCGTCGACGACGCCGTCGCCGGCGAAGTGGAGGGTGATCTGGCCGCCACAGCCGAGCGAGAGGACGTCGAGGCCGCCCTGGGCGTTGGCGCCGGCCTCGGGCGGGCCGAGCACGATCTCGGGGAAGCGGTCCTGGCCGAAGCCGGCGCCCTCGGGCAGGAACTCGTCGACGCAGTCGGCGAACGGGCCGGCGTCGGGCTGGTCTTCGGGGCATGTCCCGAGGACCGGGTGGCGATCGAGGCCGTCGTCCGCGGGGGCGGGCGGCTCGCAGGCGAGCAGCGGGAGGGCGAGGGCGGCGAGGGCGGCGAGCGGGGCGAGGCGGGGCATCGGCGTCAGCGGGGGGCGAGCGCGTCTTCGATCTCGCCGCGGATCGTGCCGTCCAGCGCGCGGCCCTGGTGGACCCACCGGATCTGCCCGGCGGCGTCGATCAGGACCAGGTGCGGGTAGACCGACAGGCGGAAGGCGCGGGCGAGCGCGCCGCGGTCGAGGATCACGCGGAACGGCAGGTCGTGGTCGTCGCGGTAGCGGCGGGCGATCGCGGCCTGGTCGCCCTCGCGGTCGCAGTTGACGCCGACGACCGAGAAGCCCTGGGCCGCGAGGTCGCGGTGGAGCGCGCCGTACTTCGGCATCTCGGCCTGGCACACGCCGCACCAGCTGGTGAAGAAGACGAGCAGGTGTGCGCGGCCGCGCAGGTCGGCGGTGGTGAACGACTCGCCGTCGAGGTCGTCGGCGACGAACTCGGGGACGGGCTCGCCGACGGCGACGGGGGCGATCGTGCGCCAGTGCGCGGCGAGGTCGGCGGCGTCGCGCGCGGCGCTGGCGAGCGGGACGGCGAGCACGAGCAGGCCGAGGCCGAGGGCGGCCGGGCGCGCGGGCGGGGCGGCGGTCGGACCTGGCGCTTCGGGCAGGTGAACGGCGGACCGGATCCGCAGCGCGAGGCCGGCGGCGATCACGGCGCCGAGGACGTCGACGCCGTAGCGCGGGAGCGGGAGCGGGTGGCCGAGGCTGGCGAGCAGGCGGGCGCTCGCGGCGAGCAGCAGCAGCGGGAGCAGGCAGAGCGCGGCCCGGTGCGCCCGCTCGGGGCCGAGCACCGCCTCGACGCCGAGGGTCGCGACCAGCCACGGCACGATCGCCGCGAGGCCCGACAGCAGGATCGGCACGGCGGCGAGGCTCGCCAGGGCGAGGAAGTCGGCGACGGCGTCGCCGATCACCGGGAGGTGCGCGCCGGCGGCGTAGAGCAGCAGGAAGACGAGCCCGTCGCGGCGGCCGGCGTCGTGCGGCAGGGCGGCGATCGTCGCCCGCGGGCGCAGCAGGAAGCCGCCCCAGCGGGCGAGGGCGGTGGCGAGGCCGCGAGGGGATGGCTCGGAGGACATGGGCGAAGGGGCAGGCGCGGAGGGCCAGGGCGGAAAGGTCAGGGCGGAAAGGTCAGGTCGGAAAGGTCAGGTCGGAAAGGTCAGGTGGTGCCGAGGCGGCGGCGGGCGGCGGCGACCAGCGGAGCGGCGAGGCGGCGGGCCTGGGCGACGCGGCGGAGCTCCGGGGGGCGCAGGCGGACGAGCAGGCTCATCGCCAGCGGGAGGGGTGTGCGCGGGTCGAGGACGAGGTCGACGCGGCCGGCCGCGGGGCGGGGCGGGGCGGCGTTGGTGGCGAGGACGGTGGTCGCCGCGGGTGAGGTCGTGAGGGGGGAGGTCGTGACGGCGGTGGGCTCGCGGGCAGGCTCGGTCGGCGGGGCGGGGGCGTCGTCGGGGTCGGGCGGGAGCGGCGGGGCGGCGTCGAGCGGCTCGCCGGGGCGGGCGCGGGCGGCCTCGGCGAGGCGGTCGGCGAGGAGCTCGGGGGTGTCCTTGGGGACATGGCCCGAGAGCAAGGCTCGGTGGAGGCCGCGCAGGCCGGGGACGCGCTCGCGGGCGCCGAGCTCGACGGCGGCGTGGAGGGCGTCGGGCGGGCAGTCGGGGTTGGCGGCGAGGGCGGCGAGGATCGCCGGGCGGGCGAGCACGCGGCGGTGGGCCGACGCGATCGCCTCGCACACGCGGGCGGGGGCGCAGCGGGCGACCAGCTCGAGGGTCGCGTCGCCGACCATCGGGTGGCGGACGAGCACGGCGAGCTCGGCCTCGCGGGTCAGCCGGCGGCGGGCCATGAAGTCGAGCGCGGCGGCGGGCAGCAGCGGGTCGGCGAGCGCGGCGACGATCGGCGGGCCCGGCAGCTCGCTGGCGGTGCGCGCGGCGATCGTCGCGTACGGCTCGTCGCCGACGGCCCACAGGTGGTAGAGCGCGAGCCAGGTCTCGGCGCCGTGCAGCGGGAGCAGGGCGCGGGCGGCGAGCTCGCGCTGGCCCGGGGTCGCGTGCGGACCGACGACCTTGTACGCCCGCGGACCGAGCCGCGCCTCGCCGAGCGGGGGGTGCACGAGGGGCGGTGTACCACGGTTCGTGCGGCGGTCGGAGGGGTCGCGGGCAGGCTCACGCGCGGGGGCGCGGCGCGTGCGGCTGTCCTGGAGCCGCGGGCGGGGGGTCAGCGGCGGTCGCCGCGGTTGACGGCGTGGATCAGGCGCAGGCCCTCGAGCACGAGCGCGTCGTCGACGGCGTCGATGACGTCGGTCTCGCGTGCGACGTCGGGGGCGAAGCCGCCGGTGGCGATCACGCGGACGGGGTAGTCGAGCTCGCCGCGGATCCGGCGGATCACGCCCTCGACCAGGCCGACGTAGCCGTAGAGCAGACCTGACTGAACGGCCATGATCGTGTTGGTGCCGACGACGCGGGCGGGGCGGGCGATGTCGACGCGCGGGAGCTTGGCGGCGCGGGCGAACAGGGCGTCGGCGCTGATGCCGATCCCGGGGGCGATCACGCCGCCCTTGTACTCGGGGACGGGGGTGACGACATCGAACGTGGTCGCGGTGCCGAAGTCGACGACGAGCAGGCCGTGGCGGGGCTCGGAAGCGCCCGGGGCCCCGTAGCGGTGGTAGGCGGCGACCGCGGCGACGATCCGGTCGGCGCCGACCTCGTGCGGTGGATCGTAGAGGATCGGCATGCCGGTCGGGAGGCCCGGCTCGACGACGAGGGCGTCGAGGTGGGCGTAGTGCGACAAGGCGCGCAGGAGCGGGGCGAGGGCCGGCGGGACGACGCTGGCGACGACGGCGTCGCGGAGGTCCGCGAAGCGCACCCCCGCGAGCGCAAGGACGCGCTCGATCGCCACCGCGACCTCGTCGCGCGTCCAGTTGCGCTGGGTCGACAGCCGCAGCTCGCAGCGGAGCGCGTCGCCGGCAAAGACCCCGATGGATGTGTTGGAATTGCCCACGTCGATGGCGAGGAGCATGACGGGGGCACTCTAACCCCAGGCGGTCAACCTCTGCTACCGTGGCGCTCGTGGACGAGCCGAAGCCAGCGTCGAGCGGGAGGTCGACGGCGCACGGGGAGGCCCCGGTCACCGGCGCCGGCGTCGAGGCCGACCTGCCGGTCGCGGCGTCGTCGCTGATCGCGATGACGCTGTCGCCGGACCTGTCCGGGGGCAAGCAGCCGCCGCACTCGGCGACGGCGACCGGCATGTTCATGGCCGAGGCGCACCAGCTGCCGCACACGTTCGGGCAGTACCGGCTGTCGCTCAAGACGTGGTCGGCGCCGCTGCTGGTGATCCTCGCGTTCGTCGTGCTGTTCTACCTGCTGTCGTTCTGGCTCAACGTGCTGACCCAGACCGGCGGCGAGGGGCTCGACCTGGTCGACCTGCTCTTGAACCAGAGCCTCGAGCAGGCGCAGAACACGATCGGCGGGCTCGGCGAGGTGATGGCGGCGGTCCTCGGCCTCGCGCTGACGGTCTCCTCGATCATCGTGCAGCTGGCGGCGACGCGGTTCACGCCGCACATCACGACGCTGTTCTTCCGCGCGCGGACCAACATCGTCGTCCTCGGGTTCTTCGTCGTCTCGACGGTCTTCGTCGTGTGGGTGAACTTCACCCTCGGCGGGGCGGACTACATCGGGCCGCGGTGGGACGTCCTGTTCTCGATGCTGTTCATGACGATGAGCCTGCTGCTGCTGTTCCCGTACTTCGCGTACGTGTTCGACTTCCTCGACCCGGAGAAGATCGTCGGCCGGATCACGACCAACGGGCTTTATGCCTGCACGCCGCTGCGCGGCAAGCAGGCGATGGCGATCGACCAGCGCCAGCAGCAGGCGATCGAGGCGGTCGAGCACCTGACGAACATCGGGCTCAACGCGCTGCAGCAGAAGGACAAGAACATCGCGTCGTCGGCGATCGACGCGCTGTGCAAGTTCTGCGTGCTGTACGGCGAGACCAAGGCGGGCATGCTCAAGGACTGGCACCGGATCCCGCACTGGAACCGGCAGAGCCCCGACTTCGTGTCGCTGTCGAACGAGGCGATCGGCGACCTGCGCGAGCGCGGGACCTGGCTCGAGTGGAAGGTGCTCCGGCAGTACCAGATGCTGTTCACCGAGGGCCTCAGCCAGATCAAAGACATCTGCTACCTGATCGCGATCAACACCCGGCGCCTCGGCGAGGCGGCGGCCCGGCGCGGCGACCTGCACGCGCTCGACCTGGCGATCAAGTTCTTCAACACGTACCTGCGCGCGACCATCAATTCGTCGGACATCCGGACGACGTACAACATCCTGCACCAGTACCGGCAGCTCGCCGAGACGGTGCTGCGGCTCGGCCGCGGGGCGGCGCCGTCGGCGATCGACAAGAAGCCGCTCGAGCAGCGCGCCGTCGATGTCGCGCGCTACATGCGTTACTTCTCCGGCGTCGCGTTCCAGCGCGGGATGGGCTTCGCGGCCGAGGTGATCGCGCACGACATCGGGACGATGTGCGCGTGGGCGTTCCAGCTGTCGAGCCGCAGCCACGACGAGCTGCTCAAGATCTTCCTGATGGTCGACGACGCGACCGAGTCGGCCGACAAGGAGAAGACGCTCCGCGGCGTCCGCAAGGCGCAGGTCAAGCTGGCGGTGACCTACCTGGTCCACGGCGCGGTCGGGCTGGCCAAGCGCGTCGCCGACGATATGCGCCTCGAGGACCGCAAGCGCCTGCGCAGCATCTGGACCGAGCTCGAGAAGGTCGACACCCGCGAGTTCTGGGAGGTCAACGACCGCGGCGTCAACTTCGACTACCTGACGCCCGAACAGAAGGCCAAGCTGCCGAAGTTCTTCGCGTGGTTCAGCGGGCTCAGCGACGTCGATCCGTCGCTCAACGACTCGCAGATCCTGCGGCCGTGAGCGGAGGCCTTCCGCGCGCGGGCGGCTTGTGCCACCCTCGCGCGCGATGACGTACGTCCCCCGAGCCCTCGCCCTCGTCGCCCTCGCCGCGCTCGCCGCCTGCGGGGAGACCCAAAGCCCGCCGATCGTGGCGAAGGAGGACACCAGGCCGACGCCGCCCGCCGCGCCCGAGATCAAGCTCGAGGCGCCGAAGGCCGAGGCGCCGAAGGCCGAGGCGCCGAAGGTCGAGGCGCCGAGGGCCGAGGCGCCGAAGCAGGACGCGCCGCCGGCCGAGGCGCCGCCGGCCGAGCTGCCGACGCTCGCCGACGCGAAGGCCGAGGCGCCGCAGGCCGCCCCGGAGCAGGCGCCGCCGCCCTCGCCCGGGGGGCCGGGGCCGGCGTTCTTCGCGATCGACAAGAAGGGGATCGTGCGGCTCGACCAGGGCGAGTTCGTCGCGCTCAAGGACGCGCCGAAGACGCTGATCAAGAACCTGCACGTCGCCGGCGACGGGGCGCTGTGGGTGCTCGGCTTCGAGACGATCTACAAGCTGCCGACGCTGACGGCCGACGGGTTCAAGGAGGTCGTCAAGGGCAGCTTCGACGAGACCGGCTCGATCGATGACTTCTTCGTCGTCAAGGACGACGACATCTGGGCGGCCGGGTTCAGCGGGGTGTCGCACTGGGACGGCAAGTCGTGGACCCGGGAGGAGAAGGCGGCGATCGGCGCCGATGACCTGATCGAGGGGGTCGTCGTCGGCGAGGGTGGCAAGGTATGGGTCGCCTCGTCCGGCAAGATCCACGTCAAGGAGGGCGGCGCGTGGACGACCGTCGATCTCGGCAAGGTCAAGAGCGGCCGACTGTTCATGGAGGGGATCGAGCGCGCGGCGGACGGCACGATCTGGGCGCTGGCGTCGGCGGTGCTGATCAAGCTCGGGCCGGCGGCGGCGGACGCGGAGGCGGTCAAGCTCGGCGGCGGGAGCATTCCGTCTTATAGTGACCTGGCCGTCGGGCCAGATGGCACGATCGCCGCGCGCAACCTGTTCGACCTGGTCGTCCGCGCGCCGGACGGCAAGGCGCGGGTGTGGAAGAAGAAGGATTACCTGTCCGAGGGCGTGCGCGCGCTCGCGGTCGACGGCGCCGGGCGGGTGTGGGTCGGCTCGGAGATCGGGGCGGCGGTGCTCGGGCCGGGCGACGCGAAGGTCGAGTGGCCGTCGGGCGTGGTGCCTGCGCTGGCGGGCGAGATCGTCGGCGTCGCGGTCGTCGGGACCGGACCGGCGGCGCTGCCGACGGTCGGCCCGGTCAAGACCGGCGGGCTCAAGGGCAAGGTGCTGCGCGACGGGCAGCCGCTCGCCAAGATCGACGTCGAGCTGTGCCCGAGCCCGGGCATGCTCTATTCGAAGACGCCGTGCGCCGACAGCTCGGTCAAGTTCGCCGGCAAGACCGACGAGCGGGGCGAGTGGCAATTCGACGGCGTGCCGCTCGGGGCGTACGGCATCGCCATCAAGGTCGACGGCAAGTGGCGGATCACGATGGGCTCGGACCTCGGCGTCGAGATGAAGGAGGGCCAGGTCTACGACCTCGGATCGATCGCGCTCAAGTCGGAGGGCGGCGAGAAGCCGGCCTCGACGGTCAAATGAGCGCGCCCGCGTCCGCGCCGGCCGCACGGCCGGGAAGCTGAAGTCCTGAGTCTTCGATCGGGGTTCATTGACCCCTACGCGAGCCCGCTGGTAGCGTGAGCGCGGAGGGATGGGTTGATGGTGACCTGGGATATTCGTAGGACTTCACTGGCGCTTTCGTTCGCGGTGCTCGGCCTGGGGGCGTGCAGCGACGACGGGACACCGACGACCTCGTCGGCGGATTCGACCGGGGCGTCGACCGGGTCCCAGACGACGACGACGTCGCCGACGACGACCGATCCGACGGCGACCGACGGGTCGGCGACCGACGGGTCGGCGACGGGCAGCTCGGGGACGTCGCCGACGTCGACGGATCCGACCGAGGGCTCGACGGCGGCGAACCCGGCGTGCGGCGACGGGGCGGTCGACGACGGCGAGGAGTGCGACGACGGCAACGCCGACGACGCGGACGCGTGCACGAACGCGTGCAAGAACGCGGTGTGCGGCGACGCGATCGTGCTCGTCGGGGTCGAGGAGTGCGACGACGGCAACGCCGACGACGCGGACGCGTGCACGAACGCGTGCACGAACGCGGCGTGCGGCGACGGGATCGTCGGGCCGGGCGAGGCGTGCGACGACGGCAACCAGGTCGACGACGACGCGTGCTCGAACGCGTGCGCGTCGGCGAACTGCGGCGACGGCAAGGTGCAGGTGGGCGAGGAGTGCGACGACGGCAACGCCGACGACACCGACGCGTGCCTCGGCACCTGTCTCGCCGCGAAGTGCGGCGACATGGCGGTGCAGGCCGGGGTCGAGGAGTGCGACGACGGCAACTCGGAGGACACGGACGCGTGCACGAGCGCGTGCAAGAACGCGGTCTGCGGCGACAGCTTCGTGCAGGCCGGGGTCGAGGAGTGCGACGACGGCAACGCGGAGGACACGGACGCGTGCGTGACCGGCTGCAAGGCGGCCAAGTGCGGCGACGGGTTCGCGCAGATGGGCGTGGAGGAGTGCGACGACGGCAACATGTCGGAGGCGGACATGTGCACGACGATGTGCAAGACGCCGACTTGCATGGACATGGCGAAGAACGGGACGGAGACGGACGTCGACTGCGGTGGGGCGTGCATGAGCAAGTGCGCGCTCGGCAAGGCGTGCACGGTCGGCGGCGACTGCGGGACGGGCTTCTGCTCGATGAACCTGTGCGCGGTCGCGCCGAGCTGCAAGGCGATCAAGCAGGCGAACCCGATGGCGGCGAACGGGGTGTACCAGATCGACCCGGACGGCAACGGGCCGGTGATGCCGTTCAACGCGTTCTGCGAGATGACGATCGACGGCGGCGGCTGGACGCTCGCGCTCAAGGCCGACGGGAGCAAGACGACGTTCGCCTACGACGCGGCGCTGTGGACCAACGCGTCGACGTTCCAGCCGAACTTCCCCGACCTCGACCGCAACGAGGCCAAGCTGCAGACGTTCATGTCGGTCGCGTTCACCGACATCCTGATCGGGCTCGAGTCGCCGATCGCCAACATGGGCCCGCTGAATCTGAAGACGCAGAAGATCACGATCACGCGGCCCTCGCTGCAGAACCTGTTCATGGGCAACGTGTATACGGCGACCACGCTCGGTCGGAACGCCTGGAAGGCGCTGATCACCAACAGCTCGCTGCAGCTCAACTGCAACCGCGAGGGCTTCAACTCGAACCCGGCCGGCTCGACGCGCTCGCGGATCGGGATCGTGTCGAACCAGGAGAACGACTGCAATTCGCCGGACTCGTACATCGGGATCGGCAACACCGGCGCCGGCTGCAACGCGGTGCCGGAGACGCGGGTCGGCAACATGGCGAGCTGCACGCCCGACAACGGCGACAAGAGCCTGTCGGCGTTCGGCGTGGTGTTCGTGCGTTGAGCGCTCATTGGTGTGAGCGGCCGGCGCGGCGCAGGCCCGCGCCGGCCGGTGCTCGCCGCGCGGCATGCTCGAATCGGGCCGGCCGCGCGGCCGATAACGATGTTCTCAGTCGATTGGGGGCGCTTGACCCCTCCATGTGTGCGCTGTTAGCGTGATGCGCGAGAGGATGGGTTGAGGATGACTTGGGATATTCGTGGGACTTCACTGGCGATCTCACTCGCGGCGCTCGGCCTGGGGGCGTGCAGCGACGACGGGACGCCGACGACGACGGCGGATTCGACCGGGGCGTCGACCGGGTCGCTGACGACGACGACCTCGCCGACGACGACGACGCCGCCGCCGACGACCGACGCGACGGCGACCGAGGGCTCGGGGACCGACGCGACGGCGACGGGGAGCACCGGGTCGCCGACGACGGGGACGACCGGGGACACGACGGAGGCGGCGTCGTCGGGGGGCGAGCCGGTGTGCGGCGACGGGGTGGTCGATGTCGGCGAGGAGTGCGACGACGGCAACCAGGAGGACGCGGACGGCTGCACGAACGCGTGCAAGAGCCCGGCGTGCGGCGACGGGGTGGTCGGGCCGGGCGAGGAGTGCGACGACGGCAACGCGGACGACGCGGACAGCTGCACGAGCGCGTGCAAGAACGCGGTGTGCGGCGACGGGCTGGTCGGGCCGGGCGAGGCGTGCGACGACGGCAACCAGGCCGACGACGACGCGTGCTCGAACATGTGCTCGCTCGGCAGCTGCGGCGACGGCAAGCTGCAGATGGGCGAGGAGTGCGACGACGGCAACATGGACGACACCGACGCGTGCCTGAGCACCTGCCTGATCGCGACGTGCGGCGACTCGGCGGTGCAGGCCGGGGTCGAGGAGTGCGACGACGGCAACGCGGAGGACACCGACGCTTGCGTCGCGGGCTGCAAGAACGCGACGTGCGGCGACGGGCTCGTGCAGGGCGGGGTCGAGGAGTGCGACGACGGCAACATGTCGGATGCGGACATGTGCACGGTCGGTTGCAAGGCGCCGACGTGCACGGACATGGCGAAGAACGGCAGCGAGAGTGACGTCGACTGCGGCGGGACGTGCAGCAAGTGCGCGTCGGGCAAGGCGTGCACCGAGGGCGATGACTGCTCGAGCGGCTTCTGCGGGATGAACGTGTGCGGGATCGCCCCGAGCTGCAAGGCGATCAAGCAGGCCGAGCCGATGGCGCAAAATGGGGTGTACCAGATCGACCCGGACGGCAACGGGCCTGTGATGCCCTTCAATGTGTTCTGCGAGATGACGATCGACGGCGGCGGCTGGACGCTGGCGCTCAAGGCCGACGGGACCAAGAACACGTTCACCTACGACGCGGCGCTGTGGACCAACAACGCGACGTTCCAGCCGAATTTCAACGACCTCGACCGCAACGAGGCGAAGCTGCCGAGCTGGAACACGGTGCCGTTCACCGACGTGCTGATCGGGCTCGAGTATCCGATCAAGGCGATGGGCCCGCTCGAGCTAAAGACGCAGAAGCTGCCGATCATGCGCAACTCGCTGTTCGCGCTGTTCAGCCCGAACACGTACGTGGCGACGACGATCGGCCGCAACGCCTGGAAGGCGCTGATCGCGAACAGCTCGCTGCAGGCGAACTGCAACCGCGAGGGCTTCAACGCCAACCCGGTCGGCGGGCCGCACGCGCGCGCGCGGATCGGGATCTCCTCGAACCAGGAGAACGACTGCGGCTCGCCGGACTCGTACCTCGGGATCGGCACGTTCGGCGCGCCGTGCGGGCCGGCGCCGGAGCGCGCGGTCGGCAACGTCGCCGGCTGCACGCCCGACAACGGCGACACCAACGCGCCGGCGTTCGGCGTGGTGTTCGTCCGCTGAGAGAAATGAAGAAGGCCGGCGCGGGGGTCCGCGCCGGCCGTTCGTGTCACGTTCGGCGGCTCACTTCGGGTCGAGCTGGGTCAGCGCGCCCGGGCCGAGGACGGCCTGCAGCGAGGGGGCGTCGCTGCCGTTGCTGTAGGCGATGACGTTGACGAACGCGTCGGCCGGCAGCGCGGGGACGTCGAAGGTGGCGTCGGGCATGCCGTCGTTGTTGACGTCGAGGCCGACCGTGAGCGGGCTCGCGGGGACGTCGAGCACGCCGCTGGACTTGAACGGGAAGTCCTCGATCAGCGGGAGCGGCATCATCGGGTCGGAGACCTCCCACACGTCGACCTCGGCGAACGCGGCCGCGGAGGCGCCGTGGAGCACCTGCACGCGGACGCTGCCGGCGGCGAGGTCGGTCTTGTCGTCGGCCAGGGCGACGACGTCGAAGCCGCCGTCGCCCTGGTTCGGGGCGAGCTTGCCGACCGCGACCGCGGTGTACGACATGTTGGCCTCGAGGGTCAGCGGCCCGACGGTGAAGACCGCCTCGGCGAGCGAGGTGCCGGCCGCGGCGATAGCGAAGGTGTAGTCGCCGGCGGGGACCTGGAGGTAGTCGGTGGCGTTCTGGACATTGAGGCCGCTGACGACCGGGGTCTCGCCGCCGTTGGCGTAGACGTCGACCGGCGGGCCGTCGGGCGACAGGTGGACGACGCGGATCATCGCCATCTCGACGGGCTCGCCGGTGGTCCCGGTGGTCGTCGGGTCGTCGGTGGTCGTCGCGTCGGTGGTCGTCGCGTCGGTGGTCGTCGGGGGCGTGGTGGTCGTCGGGGAGGTCGTCGGGGCGTCGGTCGCCGAGTCGGTGGTGGCGTTGCCGTCGTCGCCGCAGGCCGCGAATGCAAAGACCAAGGACAGGGTGGTGAGGGGCAAGATACGCTGGAGCATTGGAAAGACCGTCAGGTGGCCTTATTCATGAAAGGTTTGACAAACCTTGCAAGGGGGTGACCCGAATTTCGCCGCGGAGCGCGCCCTCCGGGCGGTTCTGGAGGGGGCGGAGGGCGAAAAACGGGCCGAGGTCGGGAATTTGGGGTCCTACGGGCGCGGTCGCGGGACGTCGGACCCTGGACAGGATTGTCCAGGGTCGGCGCGAAAATGCCCGGGCCGGCGGACGGCCCGGGCACGGTGCCCGCGGGTGGGGGGCGGATCAGAAGTTCGCGTTGTCGGCGGTGATCAGCGGGACGATGTTGTCGCGGGCGTTGTCGCCGGCGGTCTTGCCGAGCGAGACGCTCTCCTCGTAGTTGTTGTTCTTGCCGGTCTGCCACTCGTCGCTCGGGATGAAGTAGCCGAGCGCGTCGCCGGTGTTGCCGAGCAGCATCCGGTGCGGGGCCTTCATCGCCTCCTTGATCGCCAGGCCGTTGCGGGTCACCGACTCGCCGGGGAAGGCGACGCCCTGGACCTGGGCGCCGAGGCGGAAGTACGTCGATTGCGTCGTCACCTTCTGGTTGAGGAAGTCGATCATCTCGAAGTCGTACTGGAGGATCCCGAGCTGGGCCGCGAGCTTGAACAGGGCGTTGTCGACGGTCTGCTCCCAGTCGGTGAAGGTCCACTGGAGCGTCGGGTCGACCGGCTCGCCGGCGTCGGCGAGGTCGGCGGCGATGTCGGCGAGCAGCTCGCCGTAGGCCTGGGCGCGCTCGAAGTCGTCGGCGTAGTTGCCCTCGGGGACCTTCGGGGTCGCGTCGCCGAGGGTGCCGTTGAAGATCGCCGTCGGCGCGCCGAGCAGCTCGGTCAGCTTCTGCTCGGTGTAGCCGACGTAGTCGCAGGAGATCTCCTTGTTGTCCTCGCCGAGCACGACCGGGTGGGCGGCGAAGTTGACGAGCGTGCCGAGGCGGTTGTCGCTCAGGTCGAAGGCGTCGAGGACGATCATGTCGTCGTCGGTGAAGCCCCAGTCGCGGCGGTTGTTGTTGGGGGCCTTGCCGGTGGCGACGCGCAGCTTGCCGGGCTGGCGGGCGTTCCAGGCGGCGGCCATGCTCATGGCGATCGCGTCGTTGACGAAGTTGCGGTATTCGCCGGGGACGCCGCCCCACAGGCCCATCAGGTCGGGGGCGGAGTGGGTGTGCGTGGTGGCGACGAGGATCTGGCCCTCCGCGAGGCCGGTCATCGCGGCGACCTTCTGGCGGACGGCGCGGGTGTTCTGATTGCCCATGCCCGGGAGGTCGACGATCGTCATGATCAGGCCGCCGCCCTCGGCCTCGAAGGCGAAGCTGCGGGCGTGGATCGCGTCGTGGACGCCCTGGGCCGGGCCGCGGGCGTAGGGCGCGCCGTAGGCGCCCATGAAGATGTTGTTCGCGGCGATCTGGGCGTCGCTCGGCGAGATGTCGGTGACGTCGACGCCGATCAGGAAGGTCTCGAGGCCGCCGGTCGTCGTGTCGCCGGTGGTCGCGTCGGTCGTCGTCGCGGTGCCGGTGGTCGGGTCGGTCGGGTCGGAGGTCGTCGGGCCGGCGGTGGTGGTGGTGCCGGAGCCGGCGTCGCCGGTCGAGCCGGGGTCCGTGGTCGGGCCGCCGGTCGAGCCGGGGTCGGTCGTGTTCGGCTCGCCGGTCGAGGAGCCGCCGGCGCTGGCCGAGGAGCCGCCGGAGCCGTCGCTGCAGGCGATCGGGAGGAGCAGGGGGAGCGCGACGAGCGGGCGGAGCAGACGAATGGGCATAGGAGGAGAGCCCGGACGATAACGGAGGGGCGCGCGGCGCGGCTAGGGGGCCGGCGCGTCACCGGGCTCACGCGGCGGCAGGTCGCGGCGGCGCCACAGCTCGACCCGGCCGACGCGGAGCCGGTGGTCGCGGACGTAGCGGGCGGCGAGGAAGCGGCGCAGGGCGACGAACTGGTCGCGCGGGGCGGTCGCGCCGAGCACGATGAAGGCGGGCGGCGCCGCGGCGAGGTCGTCGAGGACGAGCTGCGCGTGGGGGCTGTCCGCGAGGAAGACCGGTGCGGGCGAGGGGGTGCGCCAGGTGTCCGAATTGACGGGGGTCAACAGCCCCAGGGTCTTGTAGACGCGGGATGCAGACAGCCGGCCGCTGTAGGGGTACACGCCCCACAGGTGCCAGCCCCAGACCCAGATCCGATCGGAGGGGGTCGTGTTGCGGGCGAGGAATCGGCCGATCGTGCGGGCGCCGGCGTCGTGCGGGCGGGCGCGGTCGGTGCGGGTGTCGTGCAGGGCGAAGCCGGCGCGGGCGACCAGGAGGGCGAGCAGCGGGGCGAGCGCGAAGCGGGCGGCGCCGCGGCGCCACGGGCCCGGCGCGAGGGCGCCCCACGGGGCCGCGGCGAGCAGGCACAGCGGCGGCAGGGCGGCGAGGTAGTAGCCCTTGTAGAAGCGCAGGCCGACGGCGGCGGCGGCGAGGGCGGCGAGCGCCCACGCGGCGAGCGCGCGGGTGGCCCCGGGGACAGGTGAGATGTCCGCGGGGACAGGCCCGCGCGGGCGCGCGGCGAGGGCGAAGGCGGCCAGCGCGAGCGGGAGGGCGACGAAGTGGGCGGTCGCGGCGAGCCACTCCCACAGCGCCGCGGCGAGCGGGAGGCCGGCGCGGTGGGTGATGTACTCGTAGCCCCACGGGTTCCACAGGTAGCCGGCGAGCAGCTCGCGCAGGTGGCCGCGGGCGAGGTAGTGCAGGCCGACGGGGAGGTGGGCCAGGGCGGCGCCGAGGAGGACGCATGACCCGGCGGACAGGTCCCGGCGGCCAGGCGGGAAGGCGGCCCAGGCGAGCACGGGGACGAGGACGAACCCGGACGGCTGCTTGCACAGGGCGGCGAGACCGCAGGCGGCGCCGGCGAGCAGCCATGTCCCGAGGGACCGGGTCCTTCGGGCAGGGTCCTCGCGCCAGGCGGCGGCCCAGGCGGCGAGCAGGCCGGCGGCGACCTGGGGGAGCTGGGCCCAGGTGACGTAGTTGGCGTCCATGCTGTCGAGGTGGGCGTCGTGGAGCGCGTAGACGGCGGCGGCGAGGGCGGCGGCGCGCGGGCCCCACAGGCGCCAGGCGAGGGCGGCGAGCAGCAGGAGCGAGGCGACGGCGACGAGGTTGGCGGCGACCTGGAACGCGGCGATGTCGCGCGCCTCGGGGCCGGCGAGCGCGGCGGCGAGGTAGAAGGTGCCGGGCGCCTTGAACTCGACCGAGTCGACGTAAGGGAGCAGGCCGGCGCGCAGCAGCATGCCGCCGTAGAGGATCCCGCCGACGTCGTGCGAGGCGAAGCCGCCCTCGGTGAACCCGGGCCAGCGGACCAGGCACGACAGGCCGGCGATCAGGGCGATCGCCAGGGCGGCCAGCAGCGGGCGGCGCGGGGGCACGCGCGGGATCATGCCCGAGCGCGCGCTCGCCTGCACCCGGGCGCGTCGCGCTCGACGCTGGCGCAGCGGGGCGGCACACTGTCGGCCGCATGCCGCTTCTCCGCCTCGCCGAGGACCTGTGGACCCACGAACGTCGGCTGCGCTTCCTCGGGCTCGAGACCGGCGCGCGCATGACGATCGTGCGCCTGCGCGGCGGGCTGGTCGTCCACAGCCCGGCCCCGCTGTCCGCCGAGCTGCGCGCCGAGGTCGACGCGCTCGGGCGCGTGGCGGCGATCGTCGCCCCGAGCCTGTTCCATCACCTCGGGGTGCGCTCGTGGATCGACGCCTACCCGCACGCGGTCACGTGCGCGTGCCCCGGGCTCGAGCGCAAGCGCCCGGACCTGCGGTGGGACCGGGTCCTCGGCGACACGCCCGAGCCCGAGTGGGCCGGCGAGCTCGACCAGGTGTTCTTCAGGTCCCGCTCGCTCGAGAACGAGGTCGTGTTTCACCACCGCGCCAGCCGGACCCTGATCTGCGCCGACGCGGTGTTCAACCTCGGCGCGCACCCGTCGTGGTTTACGCGGCTGGTCGCGTCGCTGCTGGCCGCCCGCCGCCCGGGCGCGACCTTGCTCGAGCGCGTGATGATCCGGGACCGCGCGGGCGCCCGCGCGCAGATCGACCGGATGCTCGCGTGGGACTTCGACCGCATCGTGCTCTCGCACGGGCCGCTGATCGAGACCGGCGGCCGCGAGATCCTGCGCCGCGCCTACGCGTGGTTGTGAGCGCCGTCAGCCGGCGCAGTTGCGGGTCTTCTTGATCATCTCGGTCGAGCGCTCCTTGACGAAGTCGGCGCGCTGCGGCGGGGTGAACTCCTTGATCTCGTCGCCGATCGATCGGGCGGCGGCCTGGGCCTGCGCGCGGGCCTCGGCGCACAGCGACATCTCGTCGTAGCACTCCATCGCGCGCTCGTGGAGGGTCGCCTTCCAGCCCTTCTCCTCGGGGGTCCTGGCGCCCTTGATCACCTTGGCGATGTCGGAGACGGCGCCGTCGCACAGGCGGCGGTCGCGTTGCGACTTGCCGCGGTCGAAGTCGGCGATCACGCGGGTGCCGCGGTCCTGCACGGTCGGCAGCTGGGCGACCGGGCAGTACTGCAGGGCGGAGCCGTAGACGGCGTCGGCGAGCTCCTTGTCGGACATCTTGCGGTCGGTGTCGAGGCCGGCGTAGAAGCCGCGGGCCAGCTTTTTGCCCTTCTCGCAGTCGCCGGCGAGCATCGTGCAGCTCCAGCGCAGGCGCAGGTCGCCGGCGCGCACGATCTCGGTGTTGGCGAGCCGCTTCGCGCTGTCGAGGTCGGCGAGGCAGCCCTTGCCGTCGAGCAGCTTGAGCTTGTTGTCGGCGGCGTTGACATAGTCCCACGCCTTGTTCTCGGGGGTGTCGCCGGGCGGCGGGGGCTGCGGGGCGGGCTGGTAGGCCGGCGCCGGGCCGCTCGCCGTCGGGGCGCTCTGCTCGTCGATCTGCTGCAGCACGAGGCGGATCGGGACCCGGCAGGCGCGCTGCGACTGGCTCTCGCAGTCGGCGAGCTTGCCGCCCTGCTTGAGGTTCTCGCTGTCGGAGCGGGTGCTCGCGCCGCCGCCGGCGTTCTGCGCGCCGATCTTGACCTCGCCCCGCTGGTTCTTGACGGCGTGCAGCGCGAAGGCGCCGAGGTTGTAGGCGGACACGAAGTGGGTCGCGTCCTTGCAGCGCGGGTTGTCGCGCAGGGCGGCGCGCTCGACGTAGTTGCGGGTCGAGTTGACGACGCCGCTGACGAAGTACTGCAGCGAGAGGGTCTGGCCGAGCTGGACCTTGCCGGCGAGGTTGGCGGCGCCGAGCGGCAGCCTGGCGTAGACCTCGTCCTCGTCCTTCATCTCGAAGCCCTCGATCGAGCCGCTGGTGAAGGTCGGCGGCTCGTACTTGCCGTACTTGCCGGGCAGCGAGGCGTCGGAGCAGCCGTAGATCATCTCGAGCTCGCAGCCGGCGAAGCGGACGAACACGAGGTCGCGGTTCGCCTTGGCCTCGAAGCTCGAGATGTCGGTCGCGTCCCACTCGACGACGAAGGGGCTCTCGGTGGCCTTGCCGGCGGCGCAGCGGCGCTTGCCGACCTCGGTCTTGTCGAGCATCTTGTTCGGCCCGGCGCCCGCGGGGTCGTCGCTGGCGCTGCGCAGGGCTCGGCAGCCGGAGGCGGTCAGGACCAGCAGGGCGAGGGCAGCGAGGGCGCGAGGGGCCATGGCAGCGAATGTATCAGCACGCGCCGGGGGCGCGGTGCGGGCGCGGACGCGCATCGGATACACTCGCGGGCGCATGCGCGCGCGCGACCCGCTCGACCTGTTCCATGGGCCAGTTCAGCAGTGGTTCCGGGCGACGCTCGGGGCCGCGACCGCGGCGCAGGCGGGGGCGTGGCCGGAGATCGCCGCGGGGCGGTCGACGCTGCTGCTGGCGCCGACCGGCTCGGGCAAGACGCTGGCGGCGTTCCTCGCGGCGATCGACCGGCTGATGTTCTCGCCCGAGCCGGCGCCGGAGCGGCGCTGCCGGGTGCTCTACGTGTCGCCGCTCAAGGCGCTGGCCGCCGACGTCGAGCGCAATCTGCAGGTGCCGCTGGCCGGGATCGCGGCGGCGGCCGAGGCGACGGGCGCCCCGTTCCGCCGGCCGCAGGTCGGCGTGCGCTCGGGCGACACGACGCAGGTCGAGCGCGGCCGGCTGATGCGCGCGCCGCCGGACATCTACATCACCACGCCGGAGTCGCTGTACCTGCTGCTGACCTCGAACGCGCGCGCCGGGCTGGCCTCGGTCGAGGTGGTGATCGTCGACGAGATCCACGCGATCGCGCCGACCAAGCGGGGGTCGCACCTGTTCTTGTCGCTCGAGCGGCTCGAGGCGCTGCGCCGGCGCGAGGACCCGGAGGCGGGGCCGCTGCAGCGGATCGGGCTGTCGGCGACGCAGCGGCCGCTCGAGGAGGTCGCGCGGCTGCTCGGCGGCGGGGTCGTCGACGCGGGCGGGGCGTGGGAGCCGCGGCCGGTGACGATCGTCGCGCCGCCGAGCAAGAAGGCGTGGGAGCTGACGATCGAGGTCCCTGCCCTGGACATGGCCCAATTGATGGGACAGGGCCCGGAGGGCAGGTCCCCGGAGACAGACAAAGGGCGGTCGATCTGGCCGTCGATCGTGCCGCGGCTGGTCGAGCGGATCCGGCAGCACCGCTCGACGATGATCTTCTGCAACAGCCGGCGGCTGGCGGAGCGGCTGGCGGCGGCGATCAACGAGCACGCGGGGGCGGAGCTGGCGCTGGCGCACCACGGGTCGGTCGCGCGCGAGAACCGGCGGGCGATCGAGGAGCGGCTGAAGCGCGGCGAGCTGCCGGCGATCGTGGCGACGAGCTCGCTCGAGCTCGGGATCGACGTCGGGGCGGTCGAGCTGGTGATCCAGATCGAGGCGCCGCCGTCGGTGTCGGCGGGGATCCAGCGGATCGGCCGCGCGGGCCACCAGGTCGGGGCGGTGTCGCGCGGGGTGATCGTGCCGAAGTTCCGCGGCGACCTGCTGGCGTGCGCCGCGGCGGCGCCGAGGATGGTCGCGGGCGAGGTCGAGGCGATCGCGTACCCGCGCAGCCCGCTCGACGTGCTGGCGCAGCAGATCGTGGCGATGGTGGCGATCGAGGCGACGACCGTCGAGGCGCTGCTCCGGACGGTCCGCGGGGCGGCGCCGTTCGCCGACCTGTCCCTGGAGACATTGGAGGGGGTGCTCGACATGCTGTCGGGGCGCTACCCGTCGGACGACTTCGCCGAGCTGCGGCCGCGGGTGACGTGGGACCGCCAGACCGGGGCCCTGCAGGCGCGCGCGGGGGCGCGGCAGCTCGCGGTGACGAGCGGGGGGACGATCCCGGACCGCGGATTGTACGGAGTGTTTTTGCGCGGCGAGCCGGGGCAGACGATGCGGCGGGTCGGCGAGCTCGACGAGGAGATGGTGTTCGAGTCGCGGATCGGCGACGTGTTCTTGCTCGGGGCGTCGTCGTGGCGGATCGAGGAGATCACGCCGGATCGGGTGATCGTCAGCCCGGCGCCGGGCGAGCCGGGGCGGATGCCGTTCTGGCGCGGCGACAACCCCGGGCGGCCGGCGGCGTTCGGGCGGGCGATCGGGCAGTTGACGCGCGAGCTGGCGGCGGCGTCGCCGGCGGCGGCGACGAAGAAGCTGCAGAAGACCCACGGGCTCGACGAGGCGGCCGCGCAGAACCTCGTGCAATACGTCCACGCGCAGCGGGCGGCGACCGGCGAGGTGCCGAGCGATCAGGCGATCGTGATCGAGCGCTGGCTCGACGAGCTCGGCGACTGGCGGGTGTGCGTGCTGTCGCCGTTCGGGGCGCGGGTCCACGCGCCGTGGCTGACGGCCGCGCTGGCGCGCTTGCGCGAGGAGCGTGGCGTCACGGTCGAGGGGCTGTGGTCGGACGACGGGATGGTGTTCCGCTTCCCGGAGGCCGAGGTGGCGCCCGACATGGCGGCGCTCCTGATCGCGCCGGACGCGATCGAGGACGAGATCGTGCAGCACGTCGGGCAGACGGCGGTGTTCGCGGCGCGGTTCCGCGAGAACGCGGCGCGGGCGCTGTTGCTGCCGCGCAAGTACCCGGGGCGGCGGTCGCCGCTGTGGGCCCAGCGGCAGCGCGCGGCCGACCTGATGGCGGTGGCGAGCCGGTTCGGATCGTTCCCGATCCTCCTCGAGACGTACCGCGAGTGCCTGCGCGAGGTGTTCGACGTGCCGGCGTTGATCGAGGTGCTGCGGCGGATCGAGTCGCGGGAATTGCGGGTGGTCACGGTCGACAGCAAGCGGCCGTCGCCGTTCGCGGGGGCGCTGCTGTTTACCTACGTCGGGAATTTCTTGTACGAGGGCGACGCGCCGCTGGCGGAGCGGCGGGCGCAGGCGCTGGCGATCGACGTCGGGAAATTGCGCGAGCTGCTCGGCGAGGCGTCGCTGCGCGAATTGCTGGATCCGGAGGCGATCGTCGAGGTCGAGCGCGGGCTGCAGCGATTGCACCGGCCGGCGACCTCGGCCGACGGGCTGCACGACCTGCTGATCGCGCTCGGCGACCTGTCCGACGAGGAATGTCGGCAGCGGTGCGCGCCGGCGGAGGCGGCCGACGGGTGGCTGGCGGAGCTGGCGCGGGCGGGGCGGATCTTTCACTTCGGGGCGCCGCGGCGGTGGGCGGCGGTCGAGGACGCGGGGCGGCTGCGCGACGCGCTCGCGGTGGCGCTGCCGGCCGGGTTGCCGGCGGCCCTGCTCGCGCCGGTCGCCGACCCGCTCGGCGACGTGGTGCGCCGGTACCTGCGGACGCACGGGCCGTTCACGGTCGAGGCGGCGGCGCAGCGGCTGGGCGTCGGGACAGGTCCCGTCGGTCAGGTGCTGCAGCGGCTGCAGGCGGAGGGGCGGGCGACCGCGGGGGAGTTCACGCCGGGGCGGCGCGGGGCCGAGTGGTGCGAGCCCGAGGTGCTGCGGCAGATCAAGCGGCGCAGCCTGGCGCGGCTGCGGCGCGAGGTCGAGCCGGCGCCGCAGGCCGCCTACGCGCGGTTCCTGTTGCAGTGGCAGGGGATCCGTCCGCGGCGCGCCGGGCCGGACGCGCTGCGGGCGGTCGTCGAGCAGCTGAAGGGGACGCCGCTGCTGGCGTCGGCGCTCGAGACCGAGGTGCTGCCGGCGCGGCTGCACAGGTACCGCGCGGGCGACCTCGACGCGCTGTGCGCCGCGGGCGAGGTGGTGTGGCTCGGGCTCGAGGCGGTCGGCGCGAGCGACGGGCGGATCGCGCTGTACACCGCCGACGCGTTCGCGCTGCTGCGTCGGCCGGCCGCGGTGGTCGACGGCGAGCTGCCGGCGAAGATCCGCGAGGCGCTCGGGCGCCGCGGGGCGCTGTTCTTCAGCGACCTCGCGGCGATCGTCGGCGGCTTCGAGCCCGACCTGCTGCAGGCGCTGTGGGCGATGGTGTGGGCCGGCGAGGTGACCAACGACACGCTCGCGGCGCTGCGCAAGGTCGTGTTCGGCTCGGCGAGCGACCGCAAGCGGCCGAGCGCGCCGGCGGGGCCGTTCCGCGCGCGCCGGCTCGGGCCGCCCGGCAGCGAGGGGCGCTGGTCGCTGGTCCGTGAGACAGGGTCGGAGGGACAGGGCGAGGAGGACAGGTCCGGTGGGCCAGGCGAGACCGAGCGGCGGGCGGCGCTGGCGCGGGCGCTGCTCGAGCGGTACGGGGTGGTCACGCGCGAGGCGGTGCACGCGGAGGAGGTCGCGGGCGGGTTCGCGGCGGTGTACGAGGTGCTGCGGGCGATGGAGGAGGCGGGCAAGGTGCGGCGGGGCTACTTCGTCGAGGGGCTCGGGGCGGCGCAGTTCGCGGTACCTGGCGCGGAGGACAGGCTGAGGGCGCTGCGGGAGCCGCCGGCGGAGCCGGTGGCGGTGCTGCTGGCGAGCACGGACCCGGCGAACCCGTACGGGGCGGCGCTGCCGTGGCCGGAGCGGGCGGGGGTGCGGACGGCGCGGTCGGCGGGGACGTCGGTGGTGCTGGTCGACGGGGCGCTCGCGGCGTTCGTCGGCAAGGACGGGCGCAGCGTGGCGCTGTTCGTGCCGGCGGAGGAGCCGGAGCGGACGCGGGTCGCCGGGGCGGTCGCGCGGGCGCTGGCGGGGCTGGTGTCGCCGACGCGGCGGACCTTGCTGATCGGTCAGGTCGACGGGGCCGAGGCGAGCGCGTCGCCGTGGCTGCCGCTGTTCGAGGCGGCCGGGTTCATGGCGACCAGCCAGGGGCTGTTCCTGCGGTGGGCCGGCGAGGGCTGACGCGCGCCGGCGCGCCGCGGGGCCCGGGCGATCCTCCGTGGATCGGCGGCGCTGGTCGGAGCTCGGGGCGCCCGCTCCGACCCTCCTGAGTGGGACGGCTGCGAGTCTGACGCGTCGCGGGCGCGGACGGATGATGCTTCGGGCGGTATCATGAATGCGGCGAAGCCACCGCCGACGCGGCGGCCTCGCCCGCGTGGCGGCGCGCTTCGAGTGATTCGCAGCACGATCGAACGGCGGAGCTTGCGCGTCCCACTGGATGTCTCCGGGGACAGGTTCATCAAGGGGCGATCAATTGTGGGGTGCGAGGTCGCGTGGGTCGGCGGGCGGCAGGCGTGGCGCCCGGGGGAGCGCGCGTGGGTTGTCGCGGCCGCGGCCGACGATAGCTTTCGATCGATTTCGGGGGTCGATCGATGGTGTTTCACGCAGGAGGTTCCGTGGGGCGTACTCGTGTCATTTCGCCGGCGCTCGCGCTGGTCGCGGCGCTCGCCGGCTGCCGGGGCGACGACCCGGCCGGGGTGAGCGCGAGCGAGGGTCAAGAAGGGGAGACGACGGGCGCGGCGACCGACTCGACCGTCCCACCGCGGCCGACGACGGGCGAGGCGACGACGGGCGAGGGGTCCGGCGGCGGGTCGGGGACGACGACTTCGACGTCGACGTCGTCCCCGACGACGACGACGACCAGCGGGGGCGGCGACTCGACGACCGGCGATGTCGGGCCGGTCGATTGCGCGCAGGAGCCGGAGCACCCGCTGTGCCTGCTCCCGCCGGAGGAGAAGGAGCCGACCGAGGAGCCCGACGGGGTGCCGAGCCCGCTGCCCGGCGTCTACGACGACCAGGGCCCGGCGCCGCCGGACGCGGGGGTGCGGGCGCTGATCGGCTTCCCGACCCGCGACCGCGCGACGCTCGAGGCGAAGGTCCGCGACATGTACGATCCGCAGAGCCCGGGCTTCCGCGAGTACATGACGGTCGACGCGTGGATGGCCGGGCACGCGCCGCCGGTCGAGGACGTCGATCTGATCAAGGCGTGGCTGCTGACGGAGGGCTTCAAGGTCAACTGGACGGCCGGGAACCGGATGCTGATCCACTTCTCGGGCACGGCGGCGGACTTCAACCGGGTGTTCCAGACCGAGCTGCGGATCTGCATCCGCAAGAACCCGCTGGCCAGCGGCGACCCGTTCCCGGTGTACTGCACGCTGCCGGACGACGGGCTGATGCTGCCGAAGTTCGCGGCCGACCGCACGACGGGGGTGCTGACCGCGGACCTGCCGGCGGAGGTCGGGATGCTGTCGAACGAGGGCGGCAAGGTCGAGCCCGATCCGCCGGGCTCGGGCGGCTATGCGCCGCACCAGATCGCGGGGGCCTACGACCTGACGCCGCTGTACGACGCGGGCTTCGACGGCGCGGGCTCGTCGATCGGGGTGATCGCGGCGGGGACGTACCACGCGATCGACCTGCAGATCTTCTGGGCGAGCTTCGGGATCTCGCGCCAGCTGCCGAAGCGGGTGTCGCTGCTCGAGCCGGTGCACGAGCGGATCACGGAGACGATCCTCGATGTCCAGTGGTCGACGTCGATGGCGCCCGGCGCGGAGGTGCGGGTCTACGAGGGGCCCGACGCGCGCAACACGTCGCTGCTGTACCTGTGGAACGAGGCGATCTGGGACAACAAGGTCGACGTGATCACCAATTCGTTCGCGCACCGCGAGGACTCGGAGCCGCAGGCGCTGCGCCACCAGTACGACGAGTCGGCGCTGATGGCCGCGTCGCTCGGGATGACGCTGCTGACGGCGGCCGGCAACTCGGCCCGGCCGGACACGCCGTCGGGGAGCCCGTACGTGACCAGCGTCGGCGGCACGGCGATGCAGGCGGACGACGAGGGCAACCGGATCTCGGAGGTCGCGTGGAAGAACTCCGGGTCGGGCGACACCAAGTCGTTCCCGATCCCGTACTGGCAGCAGACCGAGGCGAAGGGCGAGACGCGCGCGGTGTCGGACGTCGCGCTCAACGCGTCGCCGAAGTACCCCTATTGGGTGCGCCGGTTCGGCGGGTGGGAGGCGTACGGCGGGACGTCGTTCGCGTCGCCGGTGATGGCGGGGATCGTGGCGGTGATCAACGGCAAGCGCAAGGCCGAGGGCAAGCCGCGGGTCGGGTTCCTCAACGCGACGCTGTACCTGCACGGGGCGACGCGCGCGTCGTTCCGCGACATCACCAAGGGCGAGACGGACATGTACGAGGCGAAGGCCGGCTGGGACTATCCGACCGGGATCGGGGCGCCGAACGCGGAGGCGCTCGCCGACGCGCTGCCGTGACGGCGGGCGCGTCGCTCATCCGGTCGGGCAGCCGCTGATGTCGGCGATCGCCCAGTAGCAGCAGGCGTCGTCGCGCGCCGGGTCGGGGCCGCAGATCGTGTCCTCGAACCCGGCGACGTGGCACGATTCGCAGCGCTCGAGGAGCACCTGGACCTCCGCCGAGCCCGCGGCCGGACAGGGATCGGGCCTGCCGTCGGGGGTGCAGACCCGGGGGGCGCAGAGCGGGGGGGCGGCGCGGAGTGGATGCGGACGGTCGGCCGGGTGGTGTAGGATCGCGCACCCCCCGGAGGAGACGATGCAGCGGCGTGCGCGTGCGGTGCGAGTGGTTGCGATGGCGAGCGTGATCGGTGCGTGCGGCGACAGCGGCGGCGCGTCGACGAGCGTGACCGGCGTGACGACGCTGCCGTCGATCAGCGAGACGGGCAGCGGCTCGGAGCCGACGACGACGGCGGGACCTTCGTCGTCGGGGGCGGCGACCGGGTCGGCGAGCGAGAGCGGGACGGAGGGGAGCACGAGCGCGGTCGACCCGACCGGCGGCTCGGGCGGGCTGAAGTTCGATCTGCCGGTCGGCGGCGACGTCGGCGTGGCGCCGCCGACGTGCAGCGTGGTCGACGATATGGACGCGGTCGGCGATTGCACCGACAAGGCGCCGCCGGACTCGTTCGAGCCGGAGGCGCAGTGGAGCTTCATGGGGCCGCCGGGGTTCGAGGAGTGCATCGTCACGCCGCTGGTCGCCAACCTGACCGACGACAACGGGGACGGGAAGATCGACCTGTGCGACGTGCCGGACGTGGTGGTGGTCGCGGGGCCGAACGTCGGCTCGGACACGCCGCCGGCGCGGCTGTACGTGCTCGACGGGGCGACGGGGGCGGTCCACTTCTTCGCGTCGGAATTGGTGCAGTGGGGTGCGACGCCGGCGCTCGGGGACATCGACGCGGACGGGATCCCGGAGATCGTGTCGGTCGAGCCGGGGTCGAGCGGTCACCTCCTCGCGTTCGAGCACGACGGGTCGCTGAAGTGGAAGAGCGCGGAGGTGTGGACGGGGGCGCAGGCGAGCGCGATCGCGCTGGCGGACATCGATCAGGACGGGGACGTCGAGATCGTCGCGGGGGCGAAGGTGTTCGATCACCTGGGCCAGGTCGTGTGGACGAACGGGCCGGACAACCTCTACTCGGCGTCGGCGGTGGCCGACCTCGACGGGAAGCCGGGGCTCGAGGTGCTGGTCGCGGGGGCGGCGTTCCACGCCGACGGCACCAAGTGGTACGACACGGGGATCTTCGGCTGGGTCCACCCGCAGGTCGCCAACCTCGACGACGACCCGCAGCCGGAGGTGCTGCTCGCCGCCGACAACGGGATCCACCTGGTCGAGCACGACGGGGCGCCGGTGTGGTCGTTCGTGCCGAACGGGCAGGGCGACCTCAGCCGGCCGATCAACATCCACGACTTCGACGGCGACGCGAAGGCGGAGTTCGGGATCAGCGCGCCGAACTTCTACGGGGTCTACGAGGTCGACAAGACGCCGCTGTGGCAGGCGATGGTGGTCGACCAGAGCGGCCAGGCCGGCGGGACGGCGTTCGACTTCATCGGCGGCGGCAAGGCGCAGGCGATCTACGCCGACGAGTACACGGTGTGGGTATACGACGACAAGGGCCAGGTGCTGATGGACACGCCGCACCTGTCGGGGACGATCATCGAGTACCCGACGGTCGCGGACATCGACAACGACGGGTCGTCGGAGATCCTGGTGGTGTCCAATACGCTGCTGGTCGGCGGGCAGGTGCCGTTCACGGTGCAGGCGGTGCGCGACGTGCAGGACCGCTGGGTGCAGGGGCGCCGGATCTGGAATCAGCACACCTACCACGTGACGAACGTGCGCGAGGACGGGACGATCCCGCAGTTCGAGAAGCCGCACTGGCTCGGGCTCAACACGTTCCGCACGCAGGCGCAGATCCAGAACGGCGGGCTGTGTCAGCCGCCGCCGCCGGGGTGAGCGGTCACGCGCGCGGCGGCGGGGCGGCGAGCGAGAGCAGGTGGGTCGAGATCATCGCGGCGGCCGCGAGCGCGGCGAGGATGAGCTCCATCGGGTCGCCCTCGGCGAGCTCGAGCGAGCCGCGGGCGACGAGGAGCGAGAGGCCGAGCGTGTACGGGAGGAGCGGGCGCAGGTGGCGGCGGGCGAGCGCGAGGCCGGCCGAGAGGGTGGCGAGGCCGACGAGGGCGCCGGCGAGGACGCCCTCGAAGCGCTCGCTGGCGAGCAGCGGCACGGCGGCGAGCAGCAGCGGGGTGGCGAGGCAGTGCACGAGGCACAGCGCGGAGGCGACGACGCCAAGGCGGTCGAGGCCGCGGGAGAAGCGGGCGGGTTCAGGGGGCTTCATGGTTCGGGCGCCGGCGGCGGCGCAGCAATTCGTCGCGCAGGACGAGGAGGTGCGGCGGCGCGTCGATCGAGAGGCGGATCTCGGCCTCGCGCCGCTCGCGGACGACGACGCGGACGGAGCCGATCCGGAGCGCCTCGCCGAGGTCGAGCACGAGCTCGTGGGTGCGGCGGTCGGTCATGGGGCGCGGACCAGGCGCTCGCCGGCGAGGCGCGCGCCGATGATGTTGCGCGCGACCGGGCCGATCTCGAGCTCGGCGAGCGGGCCGGTGACGTGGAGGCCGCGGCCCCAGTGGAGGGCGGCGTCGACGACGGGGTAGCCGCACGGGGCGACGGGCAGGCCGAGGTCGGCGATCGCGTGGTCGACGAGGGCGCCGCCGGGGCGACGCGGGTCGAAGCCGGTGGCGAGCAGGACGTGGTCGGCGGCGATCGGGGCCCGGCCGGGGCAGTGGAGCAGGACGCCGCGGCCGAGCGGGTCTGGGGTGGCGCGCTCGACCTCGGCCTCGAGCAGGCACAGCGCGCCGCGGCCGAGGTCCTTGATCAGTTGGCGGTGGACGTCGGGGGGCATCGAGCCGCGGTGGCGGGCGCGGCGGATGATGTCCCGCCGGTGGCGCATGTCGTGGGTGCGGCGGAAGTGACGGAGGCACTGCTCGCCGATCCAGCAGACGTCGCTGTCGAACTGGTGGACGCGCGGGGCGTGGCGCATGACGAGGGCGACGGGGCCGCTGCGCCGGCGCGCGAGGGCGACGGCGACCTGGGCGGCCGAGATCCCGCCGCCGATCACGACGGTGCGGCCGGGGTTGGCGAAGCGGGCGAGCTCCCACGCGGGGTCGAAGACGTGGTGGATCGCGCCGGCGAGCTCGCGGCGGCTCGCGGCGGCCCAGGCGGGCCAGTATGGTTGGTCGCCGGCGCCGAGGGCGAGCAGGACGCGGCGGGCCTCGATCGCGCCGGCGTCGGTCTCGACGGCGAGGCCGGCCGCGCGCGCGTGGAGCCGCGTGGCGGTCGCGCGCAGCCGCAGCGGGCGCAGGCCGTTGCGCTCGATCACCGCGTCGCAGTGCCGGCGGAACAGGTCGAGCGAGGGGCGGCGGTACGGGCGGGTGAAGCGGTGGTCGGGGACCTCGGTCTCGGCGAAGTGGTGCAGCGCGGCGGGCTGGACGTCGAGGTGGTGGGCGACCGGCGAGCGCAGGAAGGGCATGCCGGTGTTGCGCGTGCAGGCGTGCCAGCGGGCGAGCGGCTCGTCGTGCGGGTCGAGCACGCGGATCCGGTCGGGCGCGGCGCGGCCGCGCCGGAGCAGGTGGTTGGAGATCGCGGTGCCGTGGACACCGCCGCCTACGATCAGCCAGTCGAGCATCGGGTCACTCCGGGTCGGGGGCCTCCCAGGGGCCGAACGGGTCGGGGAGCCGGCGCCAGCGCGCGGGGCCGGCGGCGATCTCGGGCAGGGTGAGCAGGCAGCGGTCGAGCGCGGCGCGCAGGCGCTCGACGTCGAGGTGCTGGCCGATCAGCACCAGCTCCTGCCGGCGGTCGCCGACGTCGGGGTCCCACACGGCGGCGATCTCGTCGCGCGCCTCCGGGTCTTCGGGCCATGCGCTTTCGGGCAGGTCGGCCCACCACGGGCCGGCCGGGCCGAGGGTGCAGGCGACGCCGGCCTGCGACCACTGGCCGCACTGGTCGCGGGTCGCCAGCCAGACGAAGCCCTTGGAGCGGAGGACGCCCTGCATGCCTGTGCAGACGAAGTCGTGGAGGCGCTGGGGGTGGAACGGGCGGCGGGCGCGGTAGACGAACGAGCCGATGCCGTAGGTATCGGCCTCGGAGGCGACCTCGTCGCGCGGGTCGGCGAGCCAGCCGCGGGCCCGGGCGGCGCGCTCGGGGTCGAAGCGGCGGGCGCCGAGGACCTCGCGGACGGGGATCCGGCCGCGCTGCGCGGCGAACATGACGGCGGTCGGGTTGAGGCGGCGCAGCAGCGCGCGCAGGCGGCCGAGCTCGGCGTCGTCGACGAGGTCGGTCTTGTTGATCACGATCACGTCGGCGAACTCGACCTGCTCGATCAGGAGGTCGACGAGCAGGCGCTCGTCGCCCTCGCCGGCCGCGAGGCCGCGCTCGTGCAGGCTGTCGGGGCTGCGGTAGAGGGCGAGGAAGCCGGCGGCGTCGACGACGGTGACCATGGTGTCGAGGCGCGCGAGCTGGTCGAGGCGGCGGCCCTCGGCGTCCTCGAAGGTGAAGGTCTCGGCGACCGGCATCGGCTCGGAGATCCCGGTCGACTCGACGACGAGGTGGTCGAAGCGGCCCTCGCGGGCGAGCCGGGCGACCTCGACGAGCAGGTCCTCGCGCAGGGTGCAGCAGATGCAGCCGTTCGACAGCTCGACCAGCCGGGCGTCGACGCGGCGCAGGTCGGCGTCGCCGCGGCGGACCAGCGCGGCGTCGATGTTGACCTCGCTCATGTCGTTGACGACGAGCGCGATCCGCAGGCCCTCGCGGTTGGCGAGCAGGTGGCGCAGGAGCGTGGTCTTGCCGGCGCCGAGGAAGCCGGACAGGACGGTGACGGGCAGGCGGGGGTCGGGTGTCTCTCGGGTCATGGTCTAGAGGTCCGCGAGGGCGACGCGCGGACGGGTGGTGACGGCCCACAGCCGGGTCTCGGCGAGGCCGCCGGCGGGGGCGGAGCCGATCCGGACGCGGGCGCCGAGCTTGCGGACGACGGCGCGGCGGCCCGGCCACTGGGCGACGAGCGCGTCGCCGTCGAGGCGGGCGACCTCGGGCGGCAGGGCGTCGAGCCAGGCCTCGAGGTCGGCGAGCTCGACGGGGCGCTCGCGGACGACGGCGCGGCCGAACCGCCCGGGGCCGCCGCCGGCGAGCACCTGGGCGGCGACCTCGAGGCCGGGGCCGACCGGCAGCACGCGCGGCTCGGGGCACGCGGCGCGCACGCGGTCGGCCAGCGCCGCGTCGCCCTGGACGAGGATCAGCTCGGCGCGGCGGAGCCGGGCGAGCGGGCGCGGGCCGGCCTCGGCGTCGGCGAGCGCGTCGTCGCAGACGCCGACGGTGCCGAGGAACTCGAGCACGCGGGCGAGGTACGGCGACTGGACGACCGCGACGACGTCGGGGAGCGCGGTCGCGTCGGCGACGTCGATCAGCAGGCGGCGCGCCGCCGGGTCGGCGACGAGCCGGGTGACGGCGGCGAGCAGGGCCCCGCGCAGCTCGCAGCAGTCGCAGCCGAGGCCCCACGCCGGGTCGTCGGTCGCCAGCGCGACGGCCTCGCCCGGAGGCGCGAGCGCGAGGGCGCGGGCCCGCAGCGGCTCCCGGGAGGGGCCCCGGGGGCCTGCGACCACGACGACCTCGACGCGGCTGGACACGGGGAGAGGCTGTCACTCTTGCAACACGATTGCAAGAGATGATTCGGGGCTCTTGCAATGGCATTGCAAGAGTGTTAGCCAGGCGCCCGCCCATGCCCAGCAGCGACGCGCGCGTCCCGGTCACCGTCCTCACCGGCTTCCTCGGGGCCGGTAAGACCACCTTGCTCAACCGGATCCTCACCGAGCGGCACGGCCGGCGGATCGCCGTGATCGAGAACGAGTTCGGCGAGATCGGGATCGACCAGGCGCTCGTCGTCGGGGTCGACGAGGAGATCTTCGAGATGAACAACGGGTGCATCTGCTGCACCGTGCGCGGGGATCTGATCCGGATCATCGGCGGGCTGATGCGCCGGCGCGACCGGTTCGACCACATCCTGGTCGAGACGACCGGGCTCGCCGACCCGGGGCCGGTCGCGCAGACCTTCTTCGTCGACGACGAGCTGCGCGAGCAGGTCCGGCTCGACGGGATCGTCACCCTCGTCGACGCGCGCCACGTGCACCTGCACCTCGACGACAGCGACGAGTGCAAGCAGCAGGTCGCGTTCGCCGACGTCGTCGTGCTCAACAAGATCGACCTCGTCACACCGGACGAGCTGGACCGGCTCGAGCAGCGGATCCGCGCGATGAACGCGATGGCGCGGATCGTCCGGGCCGAGCGCGCGGCGGTCGACATCGACCGGATCCTCGACGTCGGCGGCTTCGACCTCGCGCGCGCGCTCGAGGTCAAGCCGACCTTCCTCGAGCCGGAGTACCCGTTCGAGTGGGGCGCGATCGTCGAGCTCGCGGCCGGCGAGCAGGCGCTCGAGCTGCACGACGGGCCGGACGAGACGATGAAGATCGCGGTGCTGCCGGCCGCGGGGGCCGACGCGGACGCGCTCGCGGCGGCGCAGGAGCAGGCGGTGCGGCGGTTCTCGGAGCCGGCGGCGGCGGTGATCCCGGGCTACGCGCTCGCGGCCGACGGTCGGCCGTACAAGCTGATGTTGCCGCCGGCGGGGCCGAACCGGTTCTCGGTGACGGTCGAGCGGAGCGGGCCGTACGCGATCTTCACCGAGCACACGCCGGCCGAGTTCGACCTGTCGCTGCGCGACCCGCAGGGCCGGACGGTCGCGCCGGCGGTCGACCGGCTCTACGACCCGGGGCACGAGCACGACGCGGCGGTGACGTCGGTCGGGCTCGCGGTCGAGGGCTCGCTCGACCCGGACCGCGTCAACGCGTGGCTGAGCGCGCTGCTGCGCGAGCAGGGGGCCGACATCTTCCGCATGAAGGGGATCGTCGACCTCGGCGGCGATCCGAACCGCTACGTGTTCCACGGGGTGCACATGCTGTTCGACGGCCAGCCCGGCAAGCCGTGGGGCGACGAGCCGCGGATCAACCAGCTCGTGTTCATCGGCCGCAACCTCGACCGCGCCGAGCTGCAGGCGGGGCTGTGGGGGTGCCTGCGATGAGCCGGGCGAGGCGTCCGCCGCCCCCGCCGGCGCCGCGGCTGGCGAGCCGCTGGCGGGCGCAGGTCGACGACTACGCGACCGACGCGGACGCGTCGCCCGCGGGCGCCGCGGTCGGGGCGGCGTCGGGGCGGCTGGTCGTGTTCGACCCGGAGAGCGGGGCTGTCCGATGGGCCAGGGAGGCGCACGCCGGCGGGGTGCTGGCGCTCGCGTGGCGCCCGGGCGGGGCGCTGCTGGCGAGCGCGGGGCAGGACGGCAAGGCGCGGCTGTGGGGCGCGGACGGCGAGCCGCTGGCCGAGCTCGCGGGCGCGGCGGCGTGGGTCGAGCGGCTGGCGTGGAGCCCGGACGGGGCGCACCTGGCGATCGCCTCGGGGAAGGAGGTGCTGCTCGCGCGGGCGAACGGCGCCGCGGTCGCGCGGCTGGGGCCGCACCCGAGCGCGGTCACCGGCCTGGCGTGGAACCGCCGCGGCGAGCGGGTCGCGGCGTCGCACTACGGCGGCGTGACGATCTGGACCGCGCGCACCGGCAAGCCGGTGCGCAGCCTGAGCTGGAAGGGCTCGATGATCTCGCTCGCGTGGAGCCCGGACGGGCAGATCGTCGCGTGCGGCGAGCAGGACGCGTCGGTCCACTTCTGGCGGCTCGCCTCGGGCGAAGACTCGCGGATGGCCGGGTACGCGGCGAAGGTCAAGTCGCTGGCGTGGGACGCCCAGTCGTCGCGGCTGGCGACCGCGGGCGAGCGCGAGGTGATCGTGTGGGACTTCCGCGGCGCGGGCCCGGAGGGCAGCCAGCCGCTGCAGCTCGTGGGGCACCGCGACCTGGTCGGCGCGGTCGCGTTCGCGCCGCGCGGGCTGCGGCTCGCCTCGGGCGCGGCCGACGGCAGCGTGGCGGTGTGGGACCTCGCGGAGCTCGAGAGCCCGATCGTCGGCGTCGGGGCGCACGACGGCGCGATCACGCGGCTCGCGTGGACGGCGAGCGGCGAGCTGCTGGGGACCGACGCGGGCGGCGGGGTCGCGCTGTGGGCGGCGGGGCCGGCGGGGTGATCAGCGGCCGCGGCGCGGCTCGTCGAGCGGGACGTCGAAGTCGGCGGAGAAGCGGAGCTGCAGGCCCCAGCCGATCTCGTCGGCGAAGTAGCGCAGCAGGCTGGTGTAGTCGCGGTAGCGGGTGTTGAGCAGGTTGGTGCCGACGAGGCTCAGGCGGAGCATGCGGCGGTCGGCCATGAACTCGACGCCGGCGCCGGCGCCGAGCAGGACGTAGGCGGGGGGCGGGGCGGCGAAGTCGACGTCGGGCGGGTAGCGGCGCTGGCGGGCGACGCCGGTGACGTTGACCTCGAGGTAGCCGCGGCCGGACACGCGGGTGTCGGGGAAGTAGTAGCGGCCGGCGAGCCAGTAGCGGTCGGCGGGGACGAAGGCGAGCGGGGCGCGGGCGGCGAGGTCGAGGGCGCGGACCCACGAGGCGGAGCCGGCGAGGCCGAAGGGGAGGCGCGGTGGGCGGAGGTCGAAGCGGAGCTCGCCGCCGCCGAAGAAGGCGTCGACGGGGGTGAAGGCGAACACGGGGAGCGGGCCGCGGGCGGTGCAGCTGAGGGGGGCGCACTGGCCGTCCTGGCGCTGCGGGACGAAGTAGATGTAATCGTCGATGTAGGTCGCGTGGGCGGCGGCCTCGACGAGCAGCCAGTCGCCGTCGTACTGCAGGGTCGACTCGCCGCCCCACGAGCGCTCGATCCCGATCTTCGAGCTGCCGACGCCGAGGATCGGGAACGACGGGGCGGCGCCGTTCATGAACTGCTCGTCGATCGCGGGGATCCGGGCCGACGAGTTGAGCTGGACGCGCCACGAGAACTCGGGGGCCTTGAGGATCGGGCGGACGAGCGAGCCGAGGGTGGCGGAGGCGGTGTGGAAGGTGTGCTCGCAGGTGCCGCCGTCGCCGCCGGCGCGGCAGGCCCTGGGGTCGAGGCGGCCGCCGGCCTGCTGGCCGAGCCAGTCGCGCTCGCCGAGGGTGGCGAGGCGGTGCAGGCCCTCGTAGCGGGCGCCGAGCTCGAGCTCGACGCGCTCGTGGACGAAGCGCTCGACGTCGTAGACGGCCCAGTTCGACTGGCGGTAGTCGGGGATCAGGGTGCCGGCGCCGTCGAAGGTGTTGGTCTGGTGGCTGACGATCGCGCCGAGGGTGCCGACGAGCGCCCAGTCGCGCAGCTCGAGGCGGGCATGCTCGAAGCGGAGGTCGCCGGCGTGGGTGGCGAGGCCGAACTCGAGCTGCGGGCCGACGACGCTCTGGCGGACGACGTCGAACTCCTTGCGGTCGTTGTACTGGAACGAGTAGAGCGCGTGCAGCTCGCCGGCGCGGCCGAGGCGGACGCGGGCGCGGGCGAACGCGAGGTGGTGCCAGATCTCCTGCTTGGCGCGCTCGATCTCGAAGTCGGCGCGGTAGAGGTCGGCGTTGATCGGGCGCGAGCGTTCGAGGCTCTGCTGGAAGTCCTCGGGGCTCGAGATCCGCAGGCAGGTGCAGATCCCGCCGCGCTGGCGCATGACGCGGTAGCCGACGCCGAGGTCGACGGCCTCGCTCGACCAGCCGAGCAGGGTGCCGGCGTTCCAGGTCGCGGCGCCGGTGTTGTCGAGCGCGTACTTCGGGGTGAGGGTGGCGCGGTGGCGGGTGGCGTTGGCCTCGACGCGGATCGCGAAGCCGCGGGCGCGGCGGGGGGCCCAGTCGACGCGGGCCGAGCCGCCGCCGCCGAGCGGGTTGGAGTAGCCGACGGTGCCGACCTCGGTGCGGACGCCGGGGCGCTGCGGCAGCGGGCGGGCCTCGAGCAGGACGACGCCGCCGATCGCCTTGGCGCCGAAGCGGGTGGTGCCGGCGCCCTTGAGGACGGTGATCCGGTCGGCGGCGTAGGGGTCGACCTCGGGGGCGTGGTCGATGCCCCAGTCCTGGCCCTCGTGGCGGATCCCGTCGATCACGATCAGGTTGCGGCGGCCGATGTGGCCGCGGATGATCGGCTTGGCCATGCCGCCGGCGGTGCCGCGCAGGGTGGCGACGCCGGACATGCTGCCGAGCGTGTCGGCGAGGCCCTGGCCGCGGGTGCGCGCGAGCGCGGCGCCGGACAGCGACTCGCTCGCGGAGACGCTGGTCGGGCGCTCGGTGTGGACGTTGACGGCGATCACGTGGTCGCTGTGGCGCGCGTGCAGGGCCTCGAGCTCGATCGTCGAGCGGGTGACGGGGCCGGACAGCTCGAGCTTGACGCGCGCGGGCGCGTGGTCGGGCTTGTCGACGACGACCAGCAGCTCGCCGGGGCACAGGCCCTCGACCCGGAGCCGGCCGCGGTCGTCGGCGCGGGCGAACAGCGGCGCGTCCGCGCCCTGCGGGCGCAGCTCGACGCGCGAGCCGGGCAGCGCCTCGCCGGAGCCGGCCTCGACGATCGCGGCCTCCCACGCCGAGGCGCACGCAGGCGGCGGCGCCGGGCGCTCGGGGGCGTCCGGCGGCGGCGCGGCGGGCCAGGCGGCGAGCAGCGGGGCGAGGAGGGTGGCGAGCGGCGCGGCCAACGACGAGGGGGCCTAGGACACGACGAGCTCGAACGAGACGTCGACGTCGACGCTGCCGGGCAGCTCGCGACCGGCGGCGAGGTCGGCGGGCAGGTCGGCGGTCTTCTGCGGCTGGTCGTTGACCGCGGGGACGTGGCGGAGGATGAGGCGCAGCTGGCCGGTGCCGGCGCTGTCGGTGGTGACGGTGTTGGCGAGGCCGACCGGGAGGTCGTCGCCGACCGTGTTGGCGCCGTAGTCGGACTCGACGTCGGCGTAGGCGTGGGTGAGCAGCGGGGTCGCCGACGAGGAGGCGGGGCCGGAGACGTCGCCGACGACGAACACCATGTGCTCCTCGGCCTCGGCCTCGATCTCGCGGGTCAGGTCCTCGGCGGGGGTCGCCAGCGCGTTGACGAAGCGGACCGCGAGCGTGTACTCGGTGCCGGCCGCGAGCTCGATCCGCTCCGAGGTGCCCGACATGCCGCCGTCGCCGTCGGGGTCGGTGAACGCGAACACGAGCGGCTCGCCGCCGGCGGTCGGGGTGAAGGTCAGCTCGACGGTGGAGATGACCTCGTTCTCGTGGTCGTGGTCGTCGCCGTCGTGGTTGTCGCAGGCGGCGACGGCGACGGCGGCGGCGAGGATCCCTCGCAAGGCGTTGATGCAATTGATTTGCATGTGTCGGACCCTAAAGAGACCCGTGCGCGCTGTCAAGCGTCCGGTCGGAGGCGGTGCTGCGGGGCGAACGCGCGCGGAGATTTGAACTCGACTTTCATCGCCGGATCTCAGGGAGGATTCAAGGGCAGGTTCTGCGGCGGATCTCGATATCAATTTTGATTTGCATTTTCAAGACAGCCGGGATAAGGATGGCGCCGGTCGTGTCCCCTCGCACCCGCCGGTTCTTGTCCAGGTCGCTCGTCGGGCTCCTCGTCGCGGGGCTCGCCGGTGGGTGCGAGGGGGTTGCGCCGGGCGCCGGGGCGGCGGTCGGGTCGGAGGCCGCGGTCGAGGTGCCGGCGCGGATCGTCGCGCTCGGTGGGCCGGTCACCGAGACGCTGTTCGCCCTCGGGGTCGGCGCGCGGGTCGTCGGCGCCGATCTCTCGAGCCTGCACCCCGAGGCGGCGACGCGGCTGCCGCGGGTCGGCTACTATCGTCAGTTCTCCGCCGAGGGCGTGCTCGGGCTGCGGCCCGACCTCGTGATCGCCAGCGACGAGGCCGGGCCGGCCGCCGCGCTCGAGCACCTGCGCCGGGCCGGCGTCCGCGTCGAGCTGGTGCCGGCCGCGGTCGACCTCGACGGGGCGCGCCGCAACGTCGCGCGGATCGCCGCGGCGGTCGGCGAGGGCGACGTCGCGGCGGTGCTCGCCGCGCTCGAGCGCGACCTCGCCGCGGCCGACGCGCTGCGGGCCCGGGCGACGTCGCGGCCGCGCGCGCTGTTCGTGTACGCCCGCGGGCCGGGGCGGCTGCTGGTCGGCGGGCGCGACACGCCGGCGGCCGAATTGCTGCGGCTCGCGGCGGCCGACAACGCCGGGGCGGCGCTCGCGGGCATGAAGCCGTGGAGCGCCGAGGCGGTCGTCGCGGCGGCGCCCGACGTCGTCGTGCTGCCGGCGCGCGGGCTCGAGAGCCTCGGCGGGGCGGCGGGGCTGCTGGCGCTGCCGGGGCTGGCGGAGACGCCGGCCGGGCGGGCGCGGCGGGTGGTCGCGATCGACGATCTCAAGCTGCTCGGGTTCGGGCCGCGGGTCGGCGAGGGGCTGCGCGAGCTGCTGGTCGCGCTGCACCCCGAGCTCGCGGAGGGGGCGGCGCCGTGAGGATGTCCCCGGGGACAGGCGGCTCGCGGCGGTCGGCGCCGGTGTTCGTCGCGCTCGCCGGGCTGGTGGTCCTCGGGGCGGCGCTCGAGCTCGGGGTCGGGGCGGCGGCGGTCGACGTGCCGCGGCAGCTCGCGTGCATGACCTTCGGGACAGGTGAGTGCGAGGCCGGGGCGCGCTACATCCTGACCGAGCTGCGGGCCCCGCGGGCGCTGGTCGCCGCGCTGGTCGGCGGCGGGCTGGCGGTCGCGGGCGCGGCGATGCAGGGGCTGTTCCGCAACCCGCTCGCGGACCCCGGGCTGGTCGGGGTGTCGAGCGGGGCGGCGCTCGGGGCGGCGCTGGCGATCGCGCTCGATGTCCGCGCGCCGGGCGTGCCGGCGGCGATCGCCCAGCCGGCGCTCGCGTTCGCGGGCGGGCTCGCGGCGACGTGGCTGGTGTACCGGCTCGCGCGGGTGCGCGGGCAGACCTCGGTCGTCGGGCTGCTGCTCGCCGGGATCGCCGTCGGCGCGCTCGCGGGCGCGGCGATCGGCCTGCTCGGCTACCTCGCCGACGACCGCCAGCTGCGCGACCTCAGCCTGTGGCTGCTCGGCGGGCTCGGCGGGGCGAGCCGGGACGTCGCGGCGCTCCTGCTGCCGGCGGTCGCGCTGGCGTGCGGGCTGCTGTGGCGGCGCGCCCGCGAGCTCGACGCGCTGCTGCTCGGCGAGGCGGAGGCGTTCCACCTCGGCGTCGACGTCGAGCGGCTGCGCCGGCGGGTCGTCGCCGAGGTCGCGCTCGCGGTCGGGGTGTGCGTCGCGTTCACCGGGATGATCGGGTTCGTCGGGCTGCTGGTGCCGCACCTGCTGCGCGGGCTGGTCGGGCCGCGGCACCGGGTGCTCCTGCCGGCGGCGGCGCTCGGCGGGGCGGCGCTGCTGCTGCTCGCCGACGCGGCGGCGCGGACGGTGCTCGCGCCGGCGGAGCTGCCGGTCGGGATCGTGACGGCGCTGCTCGGCGCGCCGGTGTTCCTCGGGCTGCTCGCGCGCGTGCGGGCGACGGAGGTCGCGTGACGCTGGTCGCCGAGGCGGTGAGCGTGCGGCTCGGCGGGGCGAGCCTGCTGCGCGAGGTGTCGCTCGCGGCGGCGCCCGGGGAGGTGCTCGCGCTCGTCGGCCCGAGCGGCGCCGGCAAGTCGACGCTGCTGCGCGTGTGGTCGGGCGAGCTCGCGCCGAGCGCGGGGGCGGCGCGGTTCGAGGGCTGTCCTTTGGGGCAGATCGACGCCGGGGCGCTCGCGCGCGCCCGCGCGGTGCTGCCGCAGCAGTCGGCGCTGCGCTTCCCGCTGCGCGCGCTCGAGGTCGTGCTGCTCGGGCGGCTGCCGCACCCGGGGCGCGGCGAGACCCGGCGCGACCGCGAGATCGCCGGCGCGGCGCTCGAGCTGGCCGGGGCGGCGCAGCTCGCGGACCGGCTCGCGCCGACGCTGTCGGGCGGCGAGCAGCAGCGGGTCCAGCTCGCGCGGGCGCTCGCGCAGGTGTGGGAGCCGACGGCGGAGCGGCCGCGGCGGTACCTGCTGCTCGACGAGCCGACCGCGAGCCTCGACCCGGGCCACGCGGCGCGGCTGCTCGCGGCGGTGCGCCGGTTCGCGCGCGCGCGCGCCTGCGCGGTCGTCGTCGTGATCCACGACCTGAGCGCCGCGACGCGCTGCGCCGACCGCGTCGCGCTGCTCGACGCCGGCCGCTGCGTCGCCGATGGGCCGCCGGCGGAGGTGCTGACCCCCGAGCGGCTGCACCGCTGCTTCGGCGCGCCGTTCGACGTGCTCGCCGCGCCCGACGGCCGCGGCTTCGCGGTGCTGCCGCGGCCGCCCGCAGACGAGATGAACCCGCCATGGACCACGCATTGATGTCTCCGAGGACCGACCCCGACCACCTCGCGCGCCGCTGGCAGGAGCTGCGCGCGGCCGAGCCGAAGCTGCGGATCCGCGACGCGGCCGCGCGGCTCGGCGTGCCCGAGGCGGCGCTGCGCGCGACCGAGTGCGGCGGCGCGGCGACGCGGCTGGTCGACGACTGGCCGGGGATCTTGCGCCGCCTGCCGCTGCTCGGCGAGGTGATGGCGCTGACCCGCAACGAGAGCGCGGTGCACGAGAAGATCGGCGAGTACCGGCCGCCGTCGTTCGAGGGCGGGCACGCGCTGGTGCTCGGGGAGGCGATCGACCTGCGGCTGTTCCTCGGGCGGTGGGCCCACGGCTTCGCGGTCGAGGAGCAGGGCCGGCCGAGCCTGCACTTCTTCGACGCGCACGGCGACGCGATCCACAAGGTCCACGCGCGCGACGACACGGACCTCGGCGAGCTGCGCAAGCTGGTCGAGATCTTCCGCGCCGACGACCAGGGGCCCGCGCTGGCGCTGACGGCCCGGCCGCCGCGGCCGGTCGAGCGGGCCGACGAGGAGGTCGACGGCGAGGGGCTGCGCGCGGGGTGGCTGGCGCTGCGCGACACCCACGAGTTCTTCGGGCTGCTGCGCGCGCACCGGGTGTCGCGGCTGCAGGCGATGCGGCTCGCGCCCGCGGGCCACGCCCGCCGGGTCGAGGCGGGCAGCCTGGAGCCGCTGCTGCGCGGCGCGGCCGCGGCCGGGCTGCCGATCATGGTGTTCGTCGGCAACCCGGGGTGCATCCAGATCCACACCGGACGCGTCGAGCGGATCGCGCCGATGGGGCCGTGGATCAACGTGCTCGACCCGGGCTTCAACCTGCACCTGCGCCAGGACCACGTCGCGCAGGCGTGGGTCGTCCGCAAGCCGACCGAGGACGGGATCGTGTCGTCGCTCGAGCTGTTCGACGCGGCCGGCGAGACGATCGCGCTGGTGTTCGGCGAGCGCAAGCCGGGCAAGCCCGAGCTGCCGCGGTGGCGCGAGCTGCTCGGCGAATTGAACGACCACGCCGCGAAGGAGTGAGGCGACGACGAGCGGGAGCGCAACGGCGAGGTCGAGTCGCACGGCGAGCAGGGCCGGGCCGCGTGCCGCACGAGCGGGGGGCTGACGGCGCGGCCCGCGAGAGGCGGCGCACGTGACGCTGCGTCAGGGGTGGTGGTTCGGACATGTCCGAGAGGTCAGGCCTGCGGCGGGCGCGGGCCCGAAGGGCGCGGGTGACGAGGGGCCCGGGCGGTCAGCGGCGATCGCGCGGACGTGGCGCATGCACGGGCGGGCGCAGGCGGGCGGGGGCGTGGCGCGCCGGGAGAATTTGCGGCGATGCTTGCGGCCCCCGGGGTCCCCGCTATCTTTGGCGCCGCTGAGCGACGGCCAGCGAGGAGCGGCATGCGGAGCGACGAGAATTCTTCGGAGCGGGTGATCGTCATCGGCTCGGGCCTGGGGGGCCTGGCGGCGGCGATCCGCCTGCGGGCGCGCGGGCACGAGGTGCTGGTGCTCGAGGCGCAGGGGCAGCCCGGGGGGCGCGCCGCGGTGTTCGAGCAGGACGGGTTCACGTTCGACGCCGGGCCGACGGTGGTCACCGCGAGCTACCTGTTCGACGAGCTGTTCGCGCTGGTCGGGCGCGACCGGCGGGACTACGTCGAGTTCGTGCCGGTCGATCCGTTCTACCGGGTGAAGTTCCCCGACGGCTCGCAGTTCGACTACGTCGGCGAGGAGGGGCGGATCCTGTCGCAGATCGAGCGGTTCGAGCCGCGCGACGTCGACGGCTACCGGCGGCTCGCCGCGCACGCGCGGCGGATCTTCGACGTCGGCTACACGGAGCTGGTCGACCAGCCGTTCGGGCGGTTCACCGACATGCTGAAGATCGTGCCCGACCTGGTCAAGCTCGGGTGCTGGAAGTCGATGTACGGGTGGGTCAGCCAGTACATCTCGGACCCGCGGCTGCGCCAGGTGTTCACGTTCCAGCCGCTCCTGATCGGCGGCAACCCGTTCCGCGCGCCGGCGATCTACGCGCTGATCCACTGGCTCGAGCGCAAGTGGGGCGTCGAGTTCGCCAAGGGCGGGACGACGGCGATCGTCAAGGCGATGGTCAAGCTGCTGGCGGAGATCGGGGTCGAGGTGCGGCTGAACGCGCCGGTGACCGAGATCGAGGTCGAGGGCGGGCGCGCGGTCGCGGTCCGCACGGCCAGGGGCGAGCGGATCACCTGCGGGGCGGTCGTCAGCAACGCCGACCCGGCGATGGTGTACACGCGGATGGTCGCGCCGAAGCACCGCAAGTGGAACAGCGACTTCATGGTCAAGCAGAAGAAGCTGTCGATGAGCCTGTTCGTCGGCTACTTCGGCGCCGACCGGACCTGGCCGGAGCTCGCGCACCACACGATCATCCTCGGGCCGCGCTACAAGGAGCTGCTCGAGGACATCTTCGAGCGCAAGATCCTGGCCGAGGACTTCTCGCTGTACCTGCACGCGCCGACGCGGACCGATCCGAGCCTCGCGCCCCCGGGGCAGGAGGCGTTCTACGTGCTGTCGCCGGTGCCGAACACCCAGGCCAACCTCGACTGGGACGCGATCAGCGAGCCGTACTTCGACAAGATCCTCGACTTCCTCAGCGAGTCGCACGTGCCGGGGCTCAAGGACCACGTCGTCACCCGCAAGCACATCAACCCGCGCTACTTCGAGCACTCGCTGCGCTCGTACGGCGGCGCGGCGTTCGGGCCGGAGCCGCGGCTGACGCAGTCGGCGTACTTCCGCTACCACAACGAGTCCGAAGACGTGCGCGGGCTGTACTTCGTCGGCGCGGGCACGCACCCGGGCGCGGGCATGCCGGGGGTGCTGTGCTCGGCGAAGGTGCTCGAGCGGGTGTTCCCGGCGCCGCGCCGGCCGGTCCCTGTCCCGAAGGCCAGCAGCGCAGACGAGGTCGCCGCGTGGCGTACGATCGCGGGCGCGTAGTCGAGGAGAGCCGCGCGGTGCTGGCGAAGCACGCGCGGACGTTCGACCTCGCCGGCTGGTTCTTGCCGGCGGAGCGGCTCGACGACGCGGCGGTGGTGTACGCGTTCTGCCGGCTGGTCGACGACGCGGTCGACCTGGCGCAGTCGGCGGCCGCGGGCGACGCGGAGGTCGCGGCGATCGAGCGCGAGCTGAAGGGCGAGGTCGAGCCGCGGCCGCTGGTCGCGTGCTTCGGCGAGCTGCTCGACTCGTGGGGCGTGGCGCGGCAGGTCGCGCTCGACCTGATCCTCGGGGTGCGGTCGGACGCGGGGACCGTCGAGGTCAAGAACGACCCCGAGCTGCTGCGCTACTGCTACCGCGTCGCCGGGACGGTCGGGCTGATGATGTGCGGGGTGATCGGGGTCCGCGAGAAGGCGGCGTTCCCGTTCGCGCTCGACCTCGGGATCGCGATGCAGCTGACCAACATCTCGCGCGACGTCGCGGAGGACGCGAAGATCGGGCGGGTGTACCTGCCGGCGACGCGGCTGCGCGAGGCCGGCGCGGAGCCGGGGGCGCTGGTCCGCGGGGAGGCGCCGCGCGGGGTGATCGCGAAGGTGGTGCTCGACCTGCTCGGGCTGGCGGATCGCTACTACGACAGCGCCGACGGCGGGATGCGGTTCATCCCGTGGCGGTCGCGGCTGGCGATCATGGTCGCGAGCCGGGTGTACCGGGCGATCGGGGTGCGGCTGCGACGGCACGGCGGCGACGCGCTCGCGGGGCGGACGATCGTGCCGGGCGTCGAGAAGGCGCTGTGGGTCGCGTCGGCGCTCGGGCGGTTCGCGCGGACGCTGGTGCTGCCGATGATCAAGGAGCACGACCCGGAGCTGCATCGGTGGATCGCCGACGCGCCGGGGGCCGACGACGCGGTGCGCGAGCTGCCGGGGCTGACGGGCGCCGGCGAGGCGGCGTGATGGGAGCGCGGCCGCATGGGCCCGCGCGGGGCGAGTCGCCCGCGAGCGTTCGCCGACCCGACTGCGAGGCGGCGTGACAGGCGCCGCGGGGATGGACGGCCGTCGCGGGTCCGCGGGGGTCCGGGTCCGGGGATGGGACATGTCTCACCGGCCATGTGGCGGGCGAGGCGGTCCGGGCTGCGGCGGCGTCGCGTAGAGTCGCGCGCGTGCGCAGCGCGGGACCGGTTCCGGAGGACAGGCGGGTCGCGGGGGTCGTGTTCGACCTCGACGGGACGCTGTACGACAAGCGGCCGGTCGAGCGGTACGTGGCGACGCGGATGCTGCTGACGCTGCCGAGGCTGCTCAAGTACACGAAGGTGCGGCAGAGCCTGGCGGGGGCGGACTTCGGGAGCGGGGAGGCGATCCAGCGCGAGACGCTGGCGCGGCTGGCGAGCGGGGCGGCGGCGCAGGCGGGGTGGCAGCGGTGGATCGGCGAGCGCTACGAGCCGCTGGTGCTGCGGGCGCTGCAGCGGGCGGGGCGGGCGTACCCCGGGGCGGCCCCGCTGCTGGCGCGGCTGCGCGCCGCGGGGCTGCGGCTCGGGATGGTCAGCGACTACCGCGGGGCCGACGAGCGGCTGCGGGCGATCGGGGTCGACCCGGCGGTGTTCGACTTCCGGCTGGTGACGGAGGAGCTCGGGGCGATGAAGCCGGCGGCGCGCATGGCGGGGCTGACGCTCGCGGGGATGGGGCTCGAGGGGGCGCGGATGGTGATGGTCGGCGACCGGGCGTTCGCCGACCAGCGGTTCGCGGAGGCCTGCGGGATGGCGTTCCTGGGGGTCCACGTGGCCGGCGAGCCCGCGGGGCCCGAGTGGCTGCCGTGGCCGCAGGTGCGCGCGCGGCTCGAGGCGCTGGCGGACGGATCGGGTATGGTCGCGCGGCCATGAAGCGGATCGTCGCGAAGTTCTTGTTCGGGGTGCTGTGCGCCGGCTGCGGCGCGGCGGAGCAGGCGCCGGCGGCGTCGGCGGGTGACGCGAAGAACATGTCCGGACGGGCAGGCCCGGAGGGACAGGACGGAAAGGACATGCACAAGGGCGGGCACGGGGAGCGCCACGGGCACGCGGCGGGGCACGGCGAGGCGGGTGGGCACGCGGGGCATGGGACGCACGGGGCGGGGCACGGCGAGGCGGGGGGGCACGCGGGCGGACACGAGATGCACGGGGCGGGGCACGGCGAGGCGGGGGGGCACGCGGGTCACGGGGCCGAGCCGAGCGCGGAGCATCGCGGGCACGGGCACCACAAGCACCACCGGTTCGAGGACGCGGAGAAGTGGGCGGCGCAGTTCGACGCGGCGGACCGCGAGGCGTGGCAGAGGCCCGACGCGGTGGTCGCGGCGCTCGGGCTGACGCCGGCGATGCAGGTCGCGGACCTCGGGGCGGGGACCGGCTACTTCACGGTCCGGCTGGCGCGGGCGGCGCCGCAGGGCAAGGTGTTCGCGGAGGACATCGAGCCCGACATGGTGCGTTACCTCGGCGAGCGGGCGCAGAAGGAGGGGCTCGCCAACGTGCAGGCGGTGCAGGGGTCGGCGGAGGACCCGAAGCTGCCGGCCGGGCTCGACGCGGCGATCATGGTCGACACGTACCACCACGTCGACGACCCGGTGGCGTTCTTCGGCAAGGTCCGCGCGGCGCTCAAGGCCGGGGGCCTGCTGGCGATCGTCGATTTCAAGAAGGATGCGCCGGACGACGCGCCGGGTCCGCCGGCGGCGATGCGGGTCGCCGACGAGGTCGTGGTGGCGCAGCTCGTGCAGGCCGGGTTCGTGCACGAGCGGACCGACCGCGCGCTGCTGCCGTATCAGTACGTCGTGTTGATGCGGGCGCCTGCGCCGGGCAACTAGTGCCGTGCCCAGGGCCTAACGACACCACCTCGCTTGGTCTCGTCGCCGCTGGCTTCGTTGGCGAAACTCGTAGTACGGTCCAGTACAACTTCGTTTCGCCGCCTCGCCAGCGACGACGATCCCTGCGCGAGGCGGCATCGCCAGACCCCGGGCGCGGTACTAGCGCGCCGGCGCGCGTGGCGTGGCGGCCGGGGGCGTGCGACGCTCGGCCTGGCGAGGATGGCGACGCGGAGGAAGAGCCCGGCGGTCGGGGACTACTGCGCCGACGTGATGACCGAGCCGGCCTTCGAGGCGCTGCTGCGCGAGATCCTGTTCGCCGAGCCCGGGACGACGATCGCGGTCGCCGAGGCGGCCGCGCGGGCCGGGTGCGCCGGCCCGCCCGCGCGCGGGCCGGGCAAGGATCTGTGCGTGACGTGGACGCAGTGCCGACCGCCGGACGAGGAGTTCGCGGTCGTGCTGTTCTTCTCGCCGTGGGGGCTGTGGTCGTGGATGGCGATCCAGAACCGCGGGCACTGGCTGCGCGAGTGGTCGCGCAAGGATCGGCTGCATTGAGCGGGCGGGGCGGACGGCCGGCGGCGCTGTGATACGATGGCCGACCATGAAGCGCGGTCTCGTCCTCGGTCTCGGTGTGTTCCTCGCTCCGCTCGCGTGTGGTGAGCCGGAGATCAGCCCGGCGTCGGGGACGTGGGTGTTCGTCAACGGGATGGAGCTGAAGAACACCTGCAACACGGACGTGGTCGAGGTCAGCTCCGGCGAGTTCACGCTGCTCAACAACGGGGATGGAACGTTCATCATCGACCCGGAGGACGGGAGCGACGCGTTCGTGTGCGAGCTCGACGGCGAGGGCGGCTACACCTGTCCGCGGCGGCTGCAGACGTCGACCAAGATCGACCTGGTCGACGCGACGCTCGAGACGCGGGTCAGCGCGACCGGGACGTTCTCGTCGAACACGGCGACGAGCGGGCAGCAGGACGCGGTGATCGAGTGCGTCGGGACGCAGTGCGACCTCGTCGCGGCGATCGCCATGGTCACGCTGCCGTGCGAGATCTCGGTCAGCTTCACCGCGAGCTTCAAGCAGTAGGCGCCGCGGCCTCGGCCTCGTCGACGCGGCCGAGCAGGTGGACGGCGCCGGCGACCGCGGCTGGCCGAAAGACCAGGGCCATCAGCGGGACGGCGAGCAGGGCGGCGATCCCGAGGCCGAAGCCGAGGGCGAGCTCGGGGCGGCGGGCGACGAGCTCGAGCTCGCCGCGCCACGGGCGGCTCAGCCGGCGCAAGAGGCGGGCGAACGGGCGCAGCGGGCCGACCTGGTAGATCCGGACGAACCATGGATCGGGCGGCTCGGGGCGGACGGGCGCGCCCGCGGCGGGGGCGGTGTGGCCGTTGTCGAGCGCCTCGACGACGATCCAGTGCAGCGCCCAGGCGCCGCCGGCCGCCCACACGAGCCACACGAACAGCGCGGCGACGCCGGCGACCATGCTCTGCAGCAGCTCGGAGACGAAGTAGATCGGGACGAGGGCGAGCGCGAGCAGGAGGCTCTGGCGGATCGCGTCGGCGATCGCGGTCCACAGCTTCGGGTGGACCGGCGCGCCCGGCGAGAGGCCGAGCGGGACGCGGGCGGCGGCGGCGAGGTTGCGGTAGGTCTTGCCGAACAGGATCACCGGGACCGGCGCGAGCGAGACGAGGGCGGTGAAGAAGGCGGCGAGCTGCTCCGCCGGGGCGCCGTCGGTGCCGTAGGCGACGAGGAAGGCGAAGCCGAGCAGGAACAGCACCGGCTTGCGCGCGAGGCGGCGCAGCTCGGGCTCGCGGAGGACGACGCGCAGGCCGATCAGCGGGGCGGCGAGGCCGAAGAGGACGAGCGGGAGACCGCGCGCAGGCAGCGGGCCGGGGGTCAGCAGGCCGGCCGGGGCGCGGGGCTCGGGCTCCGGCGCGGAGGGCGGGGGCGCGGAGGGCGCGGTGTAGGGCTCGAAGTTCATGGGAGGGCGGATGTCCCGAGGGGCAGGTGCGCGGAGGCGGGCGGGCGATGCTACCACGGGGCGCGGAGTGGGGGGATGTCCCGAGGGGCAGGTGCGCGGGCGAGGCTCGACCGCAAGGTGGCCGCGTGGGCCTCGGCGCCGCAGGGCGTCTGCATGGTGTTCGGGGCATTGTCTCGAGGGCATGTTCTTAATGACTCCCGGGTCCGTGTAGGGCGTCGCGGCGGCGCCGGGCGCGGTGCTCCACGTGCGCGCGACTCGTGAGCGCAGCGGCGCCGCCGGGCGAGCAGGATCGGCCGCGTGCGGCGGGCTGCCGAGGACCGGCGCGGGCGGGGCGGCTGCGCGCGGGCGCGCGCGGGCGCGGTGCCCCGCGTGCTCGCGTTCGCTGGCATCATGGCGAGCGTGCGGCGGGGGGACGACGAGGCGCTCGCGGACGATCGAGGCGGGGCGGGCCGAGGCGAGGTCCGACAGCGGCGCGGCGGCGCGGACGCTCGCGGCGAGGCCCGAGGACGTCGCGGCGGGGCGGGCCGAGGCGAGGTCCGGGGACGGCGCGATGGCGCAGACGATCGCGGCGAGGCCCGAGGACGTCGCGGCGGCGCGGACGATCGCGGCGGCGTCGGGGCCTCCCGCGGGGTCCGGCGGCGACACGCCGGCGGCGGGCGCAGGGCCGGTGCGGGGCGAGGGGCAGGCGATCGAGCGCGGGACGGTGATCGACCGCTACGTCGCGCTGACGCGGCTCGGGGCCGGCGGGATGGGGGTGGTGTACGCGGCGTACGACCCGGAGCTCGACCGCAAGGTGGCGCTCAAGCTGCTGCGCGCGCGCACGGGCGCGGGGACCGAGGCGAGCGTCGGGCGGGCGCGGCTGCTGCGCGAGGCGCAGGCGCTGGCCCGGCTGAGCCACCCGCACGTGGTCGCGGTCCACGACGTCGGGACGTTCGGCGAGCAGGTGTGGCTGGCGATGGAGTACGTCGACGGGCAGACCCTCGGGACATGGCTGAAGGAGCAGCCGCGGCGCTGGCCGGAGGCGCTGCGGGTGATGCGGGACGCCGGCGAGGGGCTGGCGGCGGCGCACGCGGCGGGGCTGGTCCACCGCGACCTCAAGCCCGACAACATCATGATCGGGCGCGACGGGCGGACGCGGGTGATGGACTTCGGGCTCGCGCGGGCGGACGGCGAGGGGCCGGCGCGGGCGGCGAGCAGCGGGTTCGGCCGGCGCGCGGCGCTGCGCGAGGACGTCACGCCGGAGGGCGGGGTGATGGGGACGCCGGCGTACATGTCCCCGGAGCAATGGCGCGGAGAACAGGCGGACGCGCGGGCCGACCAGTTCGCGTTCTGCGTGACGCTGTGGGAGGCGGCGTTCGGCGAGCGGCCGTTCGCCGGGGAGACGTTCGCGGCGCTGGCGACGGCGATCACGGAGGGCGAGGTCCGGCCGCCGCCGCGCGGGCGCGGGGTCCCGGCGTGGCTGCGGCGGGTGCTGCAGCGCGGGCTGCAGGTCGAGCCGGCGCGGCGGTTCCCGACGATGCGCGCGCTGCTCGAGGCGCTCGCGCGCGGGCAGGCGCGGGGCAGGAAGATCCGCGCCGGGGTCGCGCTGGCGGCGCTGGCGGCGGGCGCGGGCGCGGTGCCGCTGTGGCAGCGGCACGACCTGGCGCAGCGCGAGGCGGCCTGCGCCGCGGCGGGCGGCGAGATCGCGGCGGTGTGGGACGAGGCGGCCCGGGTCCGGCTCGCGCAGGCGCTGGGCTCGACGGGGCTCGGCTACGCGGCGGCGACGGTCGAGAAGGCGGTGCCGTGGATCGACCGGTGGGCCGCGGCGTGGTCCGCGGTCCGGGTGCAGGTGTGCCGCGCGGCCGAGGTCGAGGGGACGAGCTCGCTCGAGGTCAACGCGCGGGCGCGGGCGTGCCTCGAGGAGCGGCGCGAGGCGCTGGTCGGGCTGCTCGAGGCGCTCGCCGAGGATCCGACGAGCGGGGTCCAGCGCGCGGTGGTGGCGGCGGCCTCGCTGCCGCCGGTGGCGACGTGCGCCGATCCGGTCGCGCTGGCGCGGCGTCCGGCGCTGCCCGACGATCCGGCGGAGCTGGCGCAGGTCGAGGCGCTTCGGCGCGAGCTGCTGCGGGTGCAGGGGCAGCTCGCGGCGGGGCGCTGGGTCGACGGCTTCGCCCGCGCGGAGGCGCTGCGCGCCCGCGCGGCGGGGCTCGGCGACGCGCCGCTGGTCGCCGAGGTCGACCTCGAGCTCGGCAAGCTGGCGGAGAAGGTGTTCAAGGTCGACGACGCGATCGCGGCGCTGACCCGGGCGTTCGTCGCCGGCGCGGCGAGCGGGCAGGACGAGGTCGCGGCGGAGGCCGCGAGCATGCTGGTGTTCGTGGTCGGCTACGTGCAGGCGCGCCACGAGGCGGCGCTGCCGTGGGCGCGGGCGGCCGAGGCGTTCGTCCGCCGGCTGGGGAAGCAGGACGACATGCCCGGCGCGCAGTACCTCAATTCGCTGGCGTCGCTGCACAAGTCGCAGGGCGAGCTCGAGCTGGCGGTCGGGCTGTACGAGCGGTCGCTGGCGATCCGCGAGGCGCAGCTCGGGCCGGAGCACCCGACGATCGCGGCGTCGCTCAACAACATCGCCAACACGCGGTCGGCGCTCGGTCAGGGCGAGGAGGCGGTCGCGCTGCTCGAGCGGGCGTGTTCGCTGTCGGAGCGCGCGCTCGGGTCGGAGCACCCGTTCTCCGTCACGCTGCTCAGTAACCTCGCCAGCGCGCAGTCGAGCCGGGGGGCGCTCGACGCGGCGCAGGCGGCCGGCGAGCGGGCGCTGCAAGCGAGCGAGCGGAGCTTCGAGCCCGAGCACGCGCAGATCGGGGCGGTGCTGACCAACCTCGGGCAGATCCTCGAGGCGCGCGGCGATCAGGCCGGGGCGCGGCGGATGTTCGAGCGGGCGCTCGCGATCAACGCACGCAACTTCGGCCGCGAGAGCCAGCACGTCGCCGACGCGCTCGGCAACCTCGCGCTCGTCCACCAGCAGCAAGGGGCGCTCGCGGAGGCGCTGGCGTTCGAGACGGAGGCGCTGGCGATCCGGACGCGGATCTTCGGCGAGGACCACCTCGAGGCCGCGTGGTCGCTGACCGGGCTGGCGGCGATCCACCGGCTGGGCGGGGACCTGACGACGGCGCGGGGGCTCGCGCGGCGGGCCGTGGCGATCCGCGAGCGCGGGGACGGGGGCCAGGAGCTGGCGATGGCGCAGATCGGGCTGGCGGCGATCGAGCTGGCCGGCGGGGACGTCGCGGCGGCCCGTGAGCCGGCGACGCGGGCGCTCGCGGGCCTCGAGCGGATCGTGCGCGCGGACCACCCGACGCTCGCCGAGGCGCAGGCGGTGCTGGCGGAGGTCGAGCAGCGGTCCGGGGCGCTCGACCGGGCGCAGGCGCTGGCCGGGCGGGCGCTCGCGTTGTGGACCGCGGCGGGCGGGCCGGAGCACTGGCGGCTGGCGCGGGCGCTGCAAGTGCTCGGCGAGGTCGCGCTCGCGCGCGGGCAGGCGGACGAGGCGCGGGCGTTGCTCGAGCGGGCGCTGGGGATCGCGGGGGCGAACGACCGGGCGCTGGCGGCGAGGATCCGCTTCGCGCTGGCGCGGGCGGTCGCCGCCGCGGAGCCGGGGCGGGCGCGCCGGCTGGCCGCGGAGGCGCTCGAGCAATTGCAAGGGCTCGTCGAGGAGGCGCCGGAGCGGGCCGAGATCGCGGGCTGGCTCGCGCGGCGGACGGCGGAGTGAGCGGGGGCGGCGGGGCGCGGGCAGGGCGCTGCGCGGCGCGTCAACGGGCCGCGGCGGAGACGGTGAGGTAGCCGAGCAGCGCCCGTTGGATCCGTCGCACGAGGTCCGCGGTGTCGACCGCGACGCGCGGCGCGGCGGGATCGGTGGCGGAGGGGGCCGCGGCCTCGACGAGCGCCTTGGCGAGGATCAGGCAGTCGCGCGCCGCGTCCGGCGGCAGCTCGGGGGGCAGCCGGGCGCGGTGGTCCGCGAGCAGCCGCTCGACGGCCCGGACGATCCGCGCCTGGGCGGCTTCGATCACGCCGCGCAGGGGCAGCCGCTGCTCCTCGTGATCGAGCGCGGCGGCCAGCAACGGCGCGGCGAACTGCTGGCGCACGGCGAGCTCGGCGAGCGCCGTCAGGGCGCGCTCGAGCGGCTCCCCGCGCAGGTCCTCGACGGCGGCCTCGACCGCCGCGGCGAGCGTCGCCTGGTGGCGCTCGATCAGCCCCGCGGCGAGCGAGGCCTTGTTCGGGAAGTATTGGTACAGCGAGCCGACGCTGAGGCCGGCGACCTCCGCGACGCGGTTCGTGTTGAACCCGGCGAGCGACTCGCCGGCGAGGACGCGAGCAGCCGCCTCGAGGATCGCCTCCACCGTCGCCGACGATCGCGTCTGGCGCGGCCGCTTGCGCGGGCGGAGGGCGGCGGCCGCGGTCCTGCGCTTCGCCTTCGGGATGCGAGTAGCCGGCACGACCCATGGCCTCGCATACTGGGTCGCGTCGGTCAATCGCGTCGCCCGTCCGCGATCGTGCGCACGGGCGACGCGGGCCGCGTGTCGTTCCAGGAGCCGTCATGACCGCCTACGCGCGTCGTCTGTCCTTCGAGCAATTTTATCGCGAGGTCTTCCTCGCCGAGCACCGCCACCCGATCAACCTCGCGCTGCACGTGCTGGGCACCCTGACGAGCGCGGCGCTGGTGCCCGGGGCGTGGCTGCTGGGCGCGCCGTGGCTGCTGCTGCTCTACCCGGTCGTCCACGCTGCGCCGGGGCTCGTGGGGCACCGGCTGTTCGAGCGCGACCCCGCGGTCGGCGACCTGCGAGTGACCCGCAAGGACCATTCGCCGTGGTGGTTCGTCGCGGCCAACCATCGCCTGACCTGGGAGCTGTTGACCGGGCGAGCTCGTCGCCGGGTCGCGCGGCTCACAGCGCGGCTGCGAGGGCCTCGTGCAGCTCGGCGTCGGTGAGGGCGATCGGGTTGCCCTTCATGCTGCTGGCGCGGCGCGACTTGTCGACGACGGTCGGGAGGTCGGCGGCGGCGAGGCCGTAGGTCGCGAGCGGACGGACCCCGAGCGACGCGACGAGGGCGCGCAGGTGGGCGACCGCGTGGTCGATCGTCGCGGCGGGGTCGCCGGTGACGAGGCGGGCGACCTCGGCGTGGCGCGCGAGGGCGGGGCTGTCCGGCGCGCGCTCGCGGAGGGCGCGGACGTTGATCCGCAGGACCTCGGGCAGGAGGCGGGCGCACACGGCCCCGTGCGGGGCGCCGGGGAACATGCCGCCGATCGGGCCGGCGAACCCGTGGACGGCCCCGAGGGCGGCGTTGGCGAGCGCGAGGCCGCCGTGGAGGCTGGCGAGCGCCATGTCGGTGCGGGCGTCGAGGTCGCGGCCGTCGGCGCAGGCGCGCGGGAGGGCCCGGGCGGCGCGGGCGATGCCGTCGCGGCACAGCGCGTCGGTCAGCGGGTTGGCCCTGAGGCCGACGAACGGCTCGATCAATTGCGTCAGCGCGTCGAGGCCGCAGTCGGCGGTGACGTGCGGCGGCAGGGTCAGCGTCAGCGCGGGGTCGACGATCGCGGCGCGCGGCAGCATCTTCGCGCTGCGCAGGCTGACCTTGACGCGCTGCTCGGTCGCGGCGAGCACGGCGTTGCGCGTGACCTCGGAGCCGGTGCCGGCGGTCGTCGGGACGGCGAGGAAGGGGGCGGGGTCCGCGGTCAGCGGGCGGCCGCGGCCGACGACCTCGAGGTAGTCGAGCGGCGGGCCGGGGTTGCGCAAGAGCGCGGCGATCGCCTTGCCGGCGTCGAGCGGGCTGCCGCCGCCGACCGCGACGACGAGGTCGCACTGCGCGGCGCGGGCGGCCTCGACGCCGCGCTCGGCGTCGGCGGTGGTCGGCTCGCCGGCGACCGGGAAGACGGCGGTGGCGACGCCGGCGGCGCGGATGGCCTCGAGGACAGGTTCGGCGCGGGCGGGGTCGCGGCCGGTGACGACGAGGGCGCGGCGGCCGTGCTCGGCGGCGATCGGGCCGACCTGGGCGGCGACGCCCACGCCGAAGAGGATCCGGGTCGCGGTCGCGAACTCGAACGGGCTCACCATCCGGCGTCCTCGGGGAACACGTTGGCGAGGCGGACGCTGGTGCGCGGGGCGGCCATCATCGGGGCGACGGCGTCGCGCCAGGCGAGGTAGTGGGCGGTCTCCTTGTGGCGGGCGGGGGCGCCTTCGTCGCGGTAGACCTCGACGAGGAGGAAGCGGGTCGGGTCGCCGTCCTGCTGGAGGACGTCGAAGCGCGCGATCCCGGGCTCGCGGACGCTCTCGCGGGCGTTGGCGATCGTCGCCGCCTTGAAGGCGTCGACCTGGTCGGGGAGGACGTGGACGTGGACGTGGACGACGAGCACGGCGGCGATGGTAGCAGCGGGCGCGCGGCGTGATCGCGGCGGCAGCGTGACGCGGCGCGGGGGCGCCGCGGTGTCATGCTGGGAGGCATGATCCGTCACCTCTCGATCGCCGCCGGCGATCCCGCGCGCGTGGCCGGTGTGCTCGCGGAGCTGCTGGGCGGGCGCGTCCGCCGGTTCCCCCCGCACGCGGGCAGCTACATGGTGGTCGTCGACGACGGGGCGGGCACGGCGGTCGAGGTGTACCCGGCCGGCACCGAGCTGGTGCTCGGGGCGGACGGGGTGGAGTTCGCGGCCAACCCGTCGGCGTCGCGGTACACGGCGACGCACGCGGCGATCTCGGTGCCGACGCGCGAGGCGGAGATCCTGGCGATCGCGGCGCGCGAGGGCTGGTGGGCCCGGCGCGTCGACCGGGGGCCGTTCGAGCTGGTCGAGCTGTGGCTCGAGGGCCGGGTGATGATCGAGCTGTTCCCGCCCGAGCTCGAGCCGCGGTGGGCGGGGCCGGCGGCGGGGTGAGGGGCTGTCCCGAGGGGCAGGTCACCAGGTGCGGCGCGGGCGGAGCGCGAGGATCCCGCGGTAGAGGCCGAGCAGCAGGAGGGCGCCGGCGGCCTCGAACAGGATGGCGAGGGTCTGGTCGGGGTGGCGGTAGAAGTTGAGCCAGTTGCCGAGGATCGCGCCCATCACCGAGCCCGAGAGGCCGAGCAGGATCGTGATGAAAAAGCCGGACGGGCCCATCCCAGGGATGAGCAGCCGGCCGAGCGCTCCGACGACCAGGCCGACGACGATGGGTGCCATGTATTCCACGAGGGAGTGCGTAGCGCGGGCCGGCGAGGGTGCAACGCCGGTCGCCCGCGGCGCGGCGAGCTCGGGTATAAAGAGCGCCATGCAGCTCTACGGGACCGTGACCTCTCCATTTGTCCGGCGCGTCCGCGTCGTCGCGCACGAGCTCGGCGTCGAGGTCCGCATGATCGACACCGCGACGCCCGCGGGCCAGGACGCGCTGCGCGCGGTCAGCCCGGTCGGGAAGGTGCCGGTCGCGCAGTTCGACGGGGCGACGGTGTTCGACTCGCACGCGATCGTCGCCGAGATGGTGGCGCAGCGCGGGTCGGGGCCGCTGCGGATCGGGGGGCGGACGGACCCGGCCGAGAGCAACTTCGTGGTCGCGGTCGACGCGGCGCTCGAGGCGGCGATCCGGCTGTTCTACTTCCAGCGCGACGGGGTGGCGATCGAGGGGCTGCCGTACATGGTGAAGGAGCGGGCGCGGGTGCGCACGATCATGACGTGGCTCGAAGGCCAGGTCCACGGGACGTCGGTGACGCGCGACCCGGGGTTCGGGCTGGCCGAGCTGGCGCTGGTGACGACGCTCGACTGGATGGAGTTCCGCGGGGCGTATCCGACAGGAGACCATCCGCGGCTGCTGGCGGTGCGGGCGGCGCACGCGTCGCGGGCTTCGTTGCGGGCGACGCTGCCGGGGTGAAGGCGCGAGGGGCGTCGGCGTCGGCCTTCGCGTCGGGTGGGGCCCGCGGCCGTGCGCGACGCGATCGGGGGCGAGGTCAGTCGCTCGTGATCGGCAGGGTGAGGATCGGGCCGGTGTTCTTGATCTCGCCCGACTGCATCTCGAGCACCTGGCTGAGGAACGAGAAGGTCGACTTCGAGTCGAGGTCGGTGTCGTCGATGTAGAACCACAGGCCGCGGTAGTAGATCGACACGTAGGCCCCGCCGGGCTCGCGGGGCGCGTGGCGGATCCGCATCAGGCTGCTCGTCAGGCGCTTCCAGTCGAACACCGCGCCGGCGCGGTCGCGGGTCGTCGGCACGCGGCCGGCGGTGTAGTCGGCGTCGGGGACCTCGACGCCCTGCGAGACGTAGTACATGCCGGCGAGCAGCGAGCGCGGGACGAGCTGGAGCACGCCGGACTCGGGCGAGCCGGGCGCGTCGGTGAGCACGATCGTCGCGCGCGGGGCGGGCAGGCCGAGCAGCGCGGAGAGCCTGGCGATCCGCTCGGCGGCGGCGGGCGTGTCCTCGATCTTGAGCACGAGCGCGCCGCCGAACGCGGCCTGCATCTGGCGCAGGTCGACGAGGCCGTCGTTCCACAGCGAGCGCAGGAGCTCGGTGACGGCGAAGAAGTCCTCGAAGACCGGGGCGACGTCGGGGGTCGGGCCGGACGCGCGCGGGGCGTTGACGAGGGGGCCGAGGCGCTGGACGAAGACCTTGAAGATCCGGTCGATCGCCCAGCCCGAGTGGTAGAGGAGGAGGATGTCGGACAGCTCGATCGGGGTGAGGAACTGGGTGCCGAAGCGCGAGCCCTGGAGCGGGGCATAGGTGATCGTCGGGCGCTCGATGTAGCTGACCGAGCTGCCGGGCGCGACGCTGCCGCCCTGGTTGGAGACCGCGCCGCCGACGGTCGCGCCGAGCTCGACCGAGAGGCTGCTCGAGATGCTCGTCACCTCGAGGAACAGCGGCGCGTCGCGGTAGCGCAGGCGGACGAGGTTGAGCAGCAATTGCTCGCTGTTGGTCTGCTGGATCGCGGCGTTGTACGAGCCGCGGCCGCTGCGGAGCGAGCGCGGACCGGTCGCCGCGCAGGCGCACGCGAGGGTCGCGGCGGCGGCGAGGTGGAGGAGGCGAGGGCGCAAGGCGAGCCCGAAGCTACCCGATGCGCGGCGGCCGTTCGACCGGCTCGCGCGTGCGGCCGGTGCGTGCGGGTGCGAGGGCGCGCTCGCGGGCAGGGCGGGGACGTCGCCGCCGGCGCGCGCGCTCGTGGGCGGCGGCGCCTGATAGGCTCGGGGGCCATGAGGTCGGTGGGTATCGGTCGCGGGGTGGTCGGGGTCGTGGGTGCGCTGGCGCTGCTGGGCGGGTGCAGCGACGACGGGATGACGGGGGGCGTGTCGTTCACGACGACGTCGATGATGACGACGACGACGACGACGACGATGCCGCCGACGACCCTGGGGACGAGCACCGGGGAGGCGAGCACGTCGGAGGGGGCGACGACGGAGGCGCCGACGACGTCGGGGGCGGGGTCGTCGAGCGGCGACGACAGCAGCGGGGGCAGCTCGAGCGGGCCGCCGCCGGCGGCGTGCGGGGACGGCAAGCTCGACCCGTTCGAGGAGTGCGACGCGGGGCCGGAGAACAGCGACCAGGGGGCGTGTACGACGGCGTGCAAGAACGCGGTGTGCGGGGACGGGCTGGTCGGGCCGGGCGAGGCGTGCGACGACGGCAACCAGGACGACGCGGACGCGTGCACGAGCGAGTGCAAGCCGGCGAGCTGCGGCGACGGGACGGTGCAGGCCGGCGAGGAGTGCGACGACGGCAACATGGACGACGCGGACGCGTGCCTGGCGACCTGCGTGGCGGCGAAGTGCGGCGACGGGGCGGTGCAGGCGGGGGTCGAGGCGTGCGACGACGGCAACGCCGACGAGGCGGACATGTGCACGACGCTGTGCAAGCCGCCGGCGTGCGACGACCTGCTCAAGAGCGGCGACGAGAGCGACGTCGACTGCGGGGGTGCGTGCCCGGGGTGCGGGCTCGACAAGGCGTGCGGCGACGGCGGTGATTGTGGTAGCGGCTTCTGCAGCAACGGGCTGTGCAAGCTCGCGGCGAACTGCAACCAGATCAAGCTGGCGAACCCGATGGCGGCGACGGGCGTGTACGCGGTCGACTTCGACGGCGCGGGGCCGAAGCCGTCGGTCGACGTCCACTGCGACATGACGATCGACGGGGGCGGGTGGACGCTGGTGATGAACCTCGACACGTCCGACGGCCACGTGATGTGGTGGGCCAACCCGAAGTGGGTCGACGGGACGACCAAGGGCACGGCGGCGACGGCGCTGACCGAGGACCACGTCGGCGCCGGGTGGAGCGACATGACCGGGTCGAAGGAGATCCTGATCGCGATCCACGAGGAGGGCGCGCTCGTCGGCTGGAAGAGCTTCACCAAGCTGGTGACCGACGCGATGCGCTCGTACGTGACCGGCGGCGACAACGTGCTGATCGGGCCGGCGAAGAAGAGCGACATCGGGACGATCTGGACCGGCGAGCGGCTGGTCCGGCTGTCGAACAACCTGTACGCCAACCGCTGCGTGCAGACCGGCGGGCAGTGCACGGCCGGCGCCGCGGGGTCGCCCGACGGCGACCGGATCGGGTCGGTCGAGGCGACCCCGAGCGACAACGTCGGCGGCGGCCTCGGCAACTGGCACGACATGAACTACTGCTGCGGCGGCAACTACGGCAACGGCAAGACGTGCAACGGGCAGGCGTTCCGCACCGCGTCGGAGGCGCAGGCCGGGTGGGGCGGCTGCTACGGGGGGGTCGGCTTCTTCGGGACCGACACGGCCGGGCCGGCGAGCAACCAGTGCAGCAACGCGGTCTGCGGCAACGCGCAGTGGTCGCAGCCGAGCGGCAAGAACTACGACTACGCGATCTACCTGCGCTGACGCGCGCGGGGGCGCGGTCAGCGGCGCGGGCGGCGGAGGATCGCCACGGTCTGCAGGGCCTCGGGGTCGCGCGGCTTGTCGTTGGCGTCGCGCGGGACGAGGGCCATGTCGTCGGCGAGCCTGGTGCCGGCGTCGGTGCAGCGGCCGAACACGGTGTGCTTGCCGTCGAGGTGCGGGGTCGGGTTCAGGGTGATGAAGAACTGCGCGCTGCCGGTGTTCGGGCCGCGGTTGGCCATGCTGAGCACGCCGGGGGCGTCGTGGACGAGGTCGGGGTCGATCTCGTCCTCGATGATGTAGCCGGGGTTGCCGAGGCCGGTGCCGGTCGGGTCGCCGCCCTGGATCATGAAGCCGGGGATCACGCGGTGGAAGATCGTCTTGTCGTAGTAGGGGCGCGCCGACCAGGTGTCGGTGCCCTTGTCATACGCGGGCCGCAGGCCGCGGGCGAGGCCGACGAAGTTGGCGACGGTCTTCGGGGCGCGGTCGGGGAACAGCTCGCACTCGATCGGGCCGCGCGAGGTCTCGAAGACCGCCCACAGCGCGTCGGTCGGCTTGCCCGGCAGGCCGGCGAGGGCCTCGTCGAGGGTAAAGTCACCCGCCTCCGGGTCGCCCTGGGCAATGTTGTAGGCCTTCACCTGGGCCGGCGTCAGGCCCTCGGGCGCGGCGTCGCCTTTTTTGAAGGCGATCTCGCCGCCGGGGGCCTCGGCGGGCTCGCCGCCGGCCTCGCCGGGGGCCTGGGTCGGGCGGGCCGCCGCCTTGCGGGCGGCCTTGGCGGCCTCCATGGCGGCGATCTCCTCCGGGAGCGGCGGCGGCGGGACGAACACGCAGGCGCCCCCCCAGACCGCCAGCAGGGCGGGCAGAGCCACCCGCGAGAGCGGCCGGCGGAGCGAGGAATTGAAGGTGGGGGCGGGCATGAGCGAGAAGACGAGCGAGAAGGAAGCGGGGCGGGCGAGCAGGGCGAGCAGGACGAGCGGGGCGGGCGGTGTGAGGGTCCGGACGATCGGGCCAGCCAGGCGCCCGCCGCGGCCGCGAGGACGGCCCCCCGACACGCGGAAGGCACGCGGAGGGTGGCAAGCGGGGCCCGCCTTGACAAGGGGCCGCGGCCGGGTTCATAAGCGTCACCCCTTCCCGAAGCGAAGAGTAACGACGTGGCGAATCACAAGTCGGCAGAGAAGCGCAACCGTCAACGGATCAAGCGGCGCGCTCGTAACGTGTTCCACCTCTCCACCATGCGCACGTACATGAAGCGGCTGCGCAAGGCGCTCGAGGGCGGTGACCTCGAGGTCGCCAAGGAGAGCCTGCCGCTCGCGCTGCAGGCGATCGGCAAGGCGGCGAGCAAGGGCGTGATCCACCGCAACACGGCGGCCCGCTACAGCTCGCGCGTCACGCTCGCCTTCAATAAAAAGGTCGGCGCGGTCGCGGCGAAGGCCTGAGCGGCGGGCGAGGCGCGGAGCACCCATCCGCGTCGACGCTTGCCGGGTCGGCTCGCATCGGCGACTCTTGTCGCCATGTCGCACGAAGGCTCGTCCGTCACCCGCGAGGTCGTCTCCACCCCCGCCGCGCCGGCCGCGATCGGCCCGTACAGCCAGGGGATCGTCGTCTCCGGCGGACGGACGTTGTACACCGCGGGCCAGATCCCGCTCGACCCGCAAACGATGACCATCGTCGGCGAGGGCGACGTGCGGGCGCAGGCCGAGCGCGTGATGCAGAACCTCGAGGCGGTCCTCCGCGCCGCGGGCATGGGCTGGGACCACGTCGTCCGCTGCGGGATCTTCCTCAAGGACATGGCCGACTTCGCGGCCGTCAACGAGGTCTACGCGCGCTACTTCACCGGCACCAAGCCGGCGCGCTCGACGGTCGCGGTGGCGACGCTGCCACGCAACGTGCTCGTCGAGATCGACGCGATCGCCGTCGGCTGAAGCGATGCAGCGGCGAGCCAAGGCGCTGGTCGCGGGGCTTTTGATAATTGTGATCGCGGCGCTCGGGGTCGCGGTCGCGGTGTGGCCGCGCGCGCCGAGCGAGGGGGGCGACGAGCTCGGCGGGGCGGTCGCAAGCGGCGAGGGAGAGACCGGGGCGGGCGAGGTCGCCCCGCCGCGGCCCGCGGACGCGCCGGCGCGGGTGCGCGGGCGAGTGCTGCTCGAGGTGCTCGCCGAGGCGGAGCCGCCGGTGGTCGTGGCGCCTGCCCGGGAGGACATGGCCGAAGGGACCGGTCCTGCGGGCTATGACCCGAGCGCCCTGGACCGAGAGCCAGGCGCGGACGGGCCGCCGGTGCCGCTGGTGCCGCCGCCGCTCGGGACGTGCCGGGCGGTCGCGTGGCGGGCGGGGGCGCGGCTGGGCGAGGCGAGCTGCGACGCGGAGGGGGGCTTTTTGCTCGAGCTCGCGGTCGCGGACGGGCCGGCGACGGCGGTGACGGTCGAGATGCTGGTGCCGGGGCACCTGCGCGGGGTGCTGGTCGCGCCGGCGCAGGCGGGCACGGAGGCGGTGCTGCCGACGGTGGCGCTCGGGCCGGCGAGCTGGCTGGACGGACAGGTGATCGACCGGCGCGGGCAGCCGGTCGCGGGGGTGACGGTCGAGGCGCTGCCGCTGCCGGGGCTCGGCGAGCCGGAGCCGTGGCGGGCGACGACCGGGGAGGCGGGGGGCTTTCTGTTCGACACGATCCCGGGCGGGCCGATCCGGCTGCGCGCGACCGGGCCGGGGCTCGCGCTGTCGGTCGTCGAGGCGTACGCGCCGGAGCGCGGGATCGTGATCGTCGTCGACGCGCTGCAGGGCCTCGGCGGCGACGTGCTCGGCGCGCCCGAGCTGGTCCGGCGGGCGCAGGTGCGGCTCGAGGGCTCGTCGCTGTGGCCGCCGCTGGTCCAGCAGGCGAGCGAGACGGGCGGGTTCTTGTTCTCGGACCTGGTCGACGGGGTGTACGGGCTGGTCGCGATCGTGCCGGCCGAGGAGCCGGGCGACCCGGAGTACGCGTCGATCCCGCTCGAGAACCTGTCGCCCGGGGCGCACGTCAGCCTGGCGCTGATCCAGGCCCACCGCGTGCCGGTCCAGGTCGTCAGCCCGGACGGGTCGCCGGTGCCGAAGGCGCGGCTGACGCTCGGCTACGCGAGCGTCGGGCTGCTCCAGCAGGTCGCCGAGGCCGACGCGAACGGGATGGCGGACCTCGGGCCGGTCGTGCCGGGGCCGTACGTGGTCCGCGCCGACGCCGACGGGTACCTGCCGAGCGAGGCGGTCGCGGTCGACGTCGGCGCGGAGGCGGCGGCGCGGCAGGTGCTGACGCTGGTGCGGCCGGGCCGGATCGTCGGCACGGTGATCGACGAGGACGGGCGACCTGTCCCCGAGGCCAGCATCGTGGTCGACGCCGACACGCTGTACAGCCCGGGCGAGGCGATGATCCGGGCGCGCACGTTCGGGGCGCTGCAGCGGTCCGGGAGCCTCGGGGTGACCAGCGGCGCGGTCCCGCCGATCCCGCTGGTCGGCGAGGGCGAGGACGAGGTCGGCACGTGGACGCAGAGCGACGAGCGCGGCGACTTCTCGCTCGACCTGCTGATGCCCGGGCGCTACCGGCTGCGCGCGGTCCACGGCGAGCACGCGGCCTCGGCGGTGGTGGTCGTCGACCTCGCGCCGGGCGAGCACGAGGGCGGGGTGATCTTGACGCTCGGCGACGGCGTGCCGCTGGTCGGGCGGATCTACGACGGCAACCGGCGGCCGCTCGCGGGCGCGCGGGTCGAGCTGCCCGACGGGTCGGAGGTGCTGACCGACGGGTTCGGGGCGTTCGACGCCGGCCACCGGCGCGGCAAGCTGCGGCTCGTCGTGCGCGCGCCGGGGATGATCCCGGAGGTCGTCGAGGTCGACCTCGACGACGAGCTCGACGGGCAGGCGGCGCCGCTCGAATTGCTGATGCAGCCGGCCGAGGGCGGGGTCGAGGGGCGGGTCCGCGACGCCAACGACCGGCCGATCGCGGGCGTGCGGGTGACGCTGCTGCCGGAGGACGAGCTGACGCCGACCGCGGTGACGTGGACCGACGCGCGCGGGCTGTTCGAGTTCGCGGGGATGTCCCCGGGGCCAGCGACGATCGAGCTCGACCACCCGGACTACGCGCCGGCGAGCCGGCGGGTGAAGGTGCCGAGGCTGGCGCGCGCAGACAAGCCCGTCGAGCTCGAGCTGGTGCCGGGGTGGACGCTCGAGGTGGTCGTGCGCGCGTTCGGCAGCGGCGACCCGATCGCGGGGGCGCGGGTCGAGGTCGACGGGCAGGCGTGGGCGACCGACGAGGCGGGCGAGGTGCGGGTGACGCGGCTCGCGGGGGAGCGGGCGCAGGTGCGGGTGCGGGCGGGCGGGTACGTCGGGGCGGAGCAGGCGGTGCGGCGGCCGGGCGGGGGGCGGGAGACGCTGGTGGTCGACCTCGACGAGGCGTCGGGGATCGAGGGGACGGTGACGGACGAGCGCGGGGAGCCGGTCGGCGGGGCGACGGTGGTGGTGCGGACGCGGGACGGGAGCGCGGTGCTGGCCGAGGTGCGGACGGCGGTCGACGGGCGGTGGTCGGCGGCGGACCTGCCCGAGGGCGACGTCGAGGTCGAGGCGATCCCGCCGGCGGGGCTCGCGGACCTGCTGGCGCCCGTGACTTTACGGTCCGATGTCCGGCGCGGGTACGTGACGCGTGAGGTTGACCTCCGCTTCGATCGGCTATGATTCCCCGCGCCATGACCACGTCCACGACCTCGGCCTGCGCGCTGCTGCTGCTCTGCCTGTCCGTCGCCTGCGGCGGCGACCAGAAGCCGACCACCCCCGACGCCAAAGCCCCCGACGCCGGCAAGACCGCGGGCAAGACCGAGCCCGCCAAGGTCGCCGACCCGCCCAAGGCCGAGGACCCGAAGGTCAAGGTCGTCGACGGCCCGGGCGACGACCGGTTCGCCCTCCGGATCACCCCGCCGGCCGACGCGGCGGTCGGCCGCGAGGGGGTCGTGACGATCGCGGCTGTTCCGCAGGGGCCGTGGCACATCAACCTCGACTTCCCGACCAAGCTCGCGCTGTCGGCGCCCGACGGGGTGACGCTCGCCAAGACCGAGCTCGCCAAGGGCGACGCCGCCAAGCTCGACGAGAAGAGCGCGGAGTTCGCGGTGAAGTTCACGCCGTCCTCCGCCGGCGACAAGCAGTTCACGGGCGAGTTCAAGTTCGCCGTCTGTCAAGACGAGGCCTGCTCGCCGGTCACCGAGAAGGTCGACTTCAAGGTCGCGGTCAAGTAGCGCACGGCCGCGCGGAGGGGCCGGCTTTTTGCCGACGGCCCCGGCCTCCGTTACCATCGGTAGCCCGCGAGGGGTGGAGGCAGCGATGGACGAGCCAGTGAGCGCCAGGGCGAAGATCGAGGCACTGGCGGCGGCGGTCGCCCAGGACTTCGAGAGCACGCGCCGCGTGCTGAGCTTCGACGAGTGGTTCGAGCTGCTGTGCGCCGCGCCGCACCTGCACGCGCGCAACGCGGCGCAGTACCTCCGCGACTGCTTCGACTTCTACGGGCGGCGCGACGTCCGGATCCCGAGCGGAAAGGTCGCGCGCTTCCGCCTGTTCGACTGCGAGTTCGACGGCGCGGCCGGGCGGCTGGTCGGGCAGGAGCTGGCGCAGAACGCGTTCTACGAGGCGCTCGACGGGTTCGTCCGGATCGGGCGGGTCAACAAGCTCTTGCTGCTGCACGGGCCGAACGGGTCGGCGAAGACGACCTTCCTCGACGCGGTGATGCGCGCGCTCGAGGCGTACTCGGAGACCGACGGCGGGGCGCTGTACCGGTTCTCGTGGGTGTTCCCGAGCAAGAGCTCGCGCAGCGGCGGGATCGGGTTCGGGGCCGGGCCGTGGAGCGACCTGCTCGGCGGCGAGGCGACCTACGCCAAGCTCGGCGCGGAGGCGATCGACGCCAAGCTCAGCGACGAGAACAAGGACTCGCCGCTGTTCCTGATCCCGGTGGCCGAGCGGGCGAGCCTGCTCCGTGGGTTGCTCGCGGCCGCGCAGGCGCGCCCGGGCGCGGACGCGCGGCTCGGTCACTTCGTGCTGTCGGACGTCGCGCTGCGTGGGGACCTGTCGCAGCGCAACCGCCGGATCTTCGACGCGCTGCTCAACCTCTACCAGGGCGACCTGCGCAAGGTGTACCAGCACGTGCAGGTCGAGCGGCTGTTCCTCAGCCGGCACTACCGGGCCGGGCTGGTGACGGTCGAGCCGAAGCAGACGGCCGACGCGCGCAGCTTCCCGGTCACCGGCGACCGGGCGTACGCCAGCCTGCCGCCGGCTGTCGGCGGGCAGGTGCTGTTCGCGACCCAGGGCGACCTGGTCGACGCGAACCGGGGGCTGATCAACTTCAGCGACCTGCTCAAGCGGCCCTACGAGCACTACAAGTATCTGCTGACGGCGACCGAGTCGGGCCAGGTCGCGCTCGAGCACGTGGTGCTCGCGCTCGACGTCGTGTTCGGCGGGTCGGCGAACGACCTCAACCTGCTCGAGTTCCGCGCGCTGCGCTCGGGCGAGTACATGAGCCTGCGCGGGCGGCTCGAGCTGATCCCGGTGCCGTACCTGCTCGACTACCGGGTCGAGCGCAAGGTCTACCAGGAGCAGGTCGGCGACGTGCTGCGCGGGATCCACATCGCGCCGCACGTGCCGCGGATCCTCGCGCTGTGGGGCGTGATGACCCGGCTGCGCCCGCCGAACCCGGCCGAGTACGGGCCGAAGCTGCAGGCGGTGCTGTCGCGGCTGACGCCGCTCGACAAGGCCGACCTGTACGCGTACGGCCGCGTGCCCGCGGGCCTGACCAGCGACGAGGCGCGCGAGCTGCTGGCGGCGGTGCCGAAGATGCACGGCGAGCGGTTCTCGCCGGCGGTCGTCCGCGCCGAGGGGGCCGACCACCTGCTCGGCGACTACGAGGGCAGCTTCGGCGCGTCGGTCCGCGACCTCAAGCGCGTGCTGCTGGCGGCGGCGAGCGAGCCGGGGACGACCGCGGTGACGGTGCCGCGGGTGTTCAAGGAGCTGCGCAAGTTCATGGCCGACTCGGCCAACCACCGCTGGATGCTGCTGCCGAAGGCCGGCAGCGGGTTCCACCAGCTCGACGGCGAGGGCAGCATCACGCAGGCGGCGTTCAATCGCTGGCTCGACCTGTCCGACTGGGAGGTCCGCGAGGCGATGGGCCTGGTCGACGAGTCGCGCTACCTCGACCTCTTCAAGAAGTACGTCGTCCACGTCAAGCACGCGGTCAAGAAGGAGAAGATGTTCGACCCGGTGACCGGCAACCTGCGCGACCCGGACGAGAAGTTCATGCAGGGGCTCGAGAAGACGATGGACCCGAAGCACGGGCCGCACTTCCGCGCCGACCTGCTGTCGCGGATCGGGGCCTGGGCGCTCAGCCACCCCGACGAGGAGCCGGCCTACGCCGAGATCTTCGCCGACTACTTCGCCCGCCTGCGCGAGGACTACTACCGCCAGCAGAAGAGCGTGGTCGCCCGCGGGCTGCAGCGGATGCTCGAGCTGCTGGCCGACGACCGCCGCGCCGACAACCCGCTGGCGCCGCAGGAGGAGCAGGTGGCCCGCCGCGCGCTCGAGATCCTGCTCGGCACGCACGACGGGCCGCAGCGCCGCGAGCGCCACACCCGCGAGACGCTGCGCGAGACGCTCGTGCAGCTGTCGAAGGCGCGCTACTGAGCGGGCGGGGCGGCGTTCGGGGCAGGTCCCGGGGGACCTGTCCCGGAGGTCATGCGCCGCGGCGGGCGGTCAGGGCGCCTTGAAGCCGGAGATCACGGCGTTGTTGTTGACCGAGCTCTTGACGATCACGTTGTCGGCGACGTCGACGAGGACGCCGCTGGTGTACCAGCCGCCGTCGAGGTTGATCACGTTGCCGGGGGTCAGCTGCGGGTTCGGCAGGCTGACGCGGTCGACCCGGCCGTTGCCGACCGGGAAGTGGGCGACGAACAGGCGCGAGCCGTCGGTGTCGACGGCGATGCCGTCGGGGCTCGACAGGCCGGCGATCAGCTGGGTGAACTGGCCGTTCGGGGTGACGACGTCGATCCGGTTGGCGTTGTTGTTGACGACGTAGAGCTTGCCGTCGGGCGCGAACACGAGGTCGCTCAGGGTGCCCTGGGTGGTGCCGATCGTGGTGATCGACTTGTTGACGGTGTTGACGGCGATCACCTGGCCGCTGAAGGTCACGCCGATCAGCTGGTCGCCGAAGTTGCCGAAGCCCATCGGCGCGACGGCGAGCGCGTTGACGGTGCTCGGGGCGTTGACGACCAGGGTCGCCATGTTGCCGGTGACGGAGTAGATCCGCGCCGGGCTGTCGGTCGACACGTAGATCGTGTTGTCGCTCTTGCGGTAGACGACGCCGTTGGTCGAGCCGGTGCCGAAGTTGTCGATCACCGTGGTGACGGCGCCGGTGTTCTTGTTGACGCGCACCAGGCCGTCGTTGAACGAGGCGACGACGAGGAGGTCGCAGTTGGCGTCGAAGGCGATGTCGCCGTAGTAGTTGCTCGGGTGGACGGTGATCGGGACCGGCAGCTTGGCGAGGTCGAACACGCAGCCCTCGACCTTGCAGGTGGCGCTGCAGCCGTCGCCGTTGTTGGCGTTGCCGTCGTCGCACTCCTCGACGCCGGCCTGCAGCTTGCCGTCGCCGCACGCGGCGGCCTCGCAGGTGGCGAGGCAGGCGTCGGTGTCGACCATGTTGCCGTCGTCGCACTCCTCGACGCCGGCCTGGGTGAAGCCGTCGCCGCACGTGGCGGCCTTGCAGGTGGCGAGGCAGGCGTCGGCGTCGTCGGCGTTGCCGTCGTCGCACTCCTCGACGCCGGCCTGGGTGAAGCCGTCGCCGCAGACGGCGGCCTTGCACTGGGCGCAGGCGTCGGTGTCGTCGGCGTTGCCGTCGTCGCACTCCTCGACGCCGGCCTGGACCGCCGTGTCGCCGCAGGTCGCGTTCAGGCAGGTGCTCAGGCAGGCGTCGGTGTCGTCGGCGTTGCCGTCGTCGCACTCCTCGCCCTGCTGGGTCACGGCGTCGCCGCACGAGGCGGCGGCGCAGGCGTTGGAGCAGGCGTCGTCGTCGACGTCGTTGCCGTCGTCGCAGGCCTCGCCCGGGCCGACGAAGCCGTCGCCGCAGCTGGCGTTCTTGCAGGTGTCGAGGCAGGCGTCGGTGTTCTCGGCGTTGCCGTCGTCGCACTCCTCGCCGCCCTCGGCGACGCCGTCGCCGCAGACGGGCGCCGGCTCGCCGGTCGAGGAGCCCTCGGTCGCGGTCGGGTCGGTGGTCGTCGTGGTCGGGTCGGTCGTCGTGCCGGTCGCGGTGCCGTCGGTGCCGGTGCCGCTGACGCTCGTGGTCGGCGCCTCGGTCGTCGGCGCGCCGGTCGAGGACGCGTCGGTCGTGCCGGTCTGCCCGCCGGTGTCGGTGCCGGTGCCGGAGACCGAGGTGGTGGTGTTGTCGTCGCTGCAGCCGAGCAGCGCGAGCGAGGCCGCGAGGCCGAGTGAAGTCCGCAGGTTCCGCATGCCCAATCCTTCTCCCAAGGTGATGGCGGCCACCTTCGGCGATGGGGGCGCGGAGCGTCAAGGGCGGTGGTGTCGCACCTCGACGTGCGGCGCCGCCGCGGTGGACATGACCGGAGGGACAGGTCATACGCGCGCGGGCGAGGCCGTGTTTTATGTCCCGGGGGACAGGTTCGAGCGGGTGCGCGCGCACGCGGGCGCGACCGCCGGCCGGGCCGAGCGGCCGGCGCAGCGCGGGCTCCACGCGGCGCGCGAGCGCGGCGACCCGGGCGCGCGCCGGGGCCGCCGCTCACGCCGGGCCCGCGGTCACGGGCAGACGCACACGAGGTTGGTCAGGCCGGTGGTGTTCTCGGCCCAGTTTCCGATCTTGCACGGGCCGCCGTCGCAGGTGGTGTTCGGGATGTCGAGCCCGTTCTGCGTGCAGCCGTTGCGCTTGTGCATCTTCGGGTAGGTCGGGAACGGGGTCATGCCGATCTGGTAGCCGGGCTTGGGCGTGCAGGCCATGCCGTAGAAGCGCTGGCAGAAGTACGCCGCGTCGGCGGCCGCGTTGCCGGCGCAGTTGACCGAGCAGCAGCCCTGGGTGATGTAGTGGTTGCTCTGCAGGCCCTGGAAGGTGTGCAGCGGGCCGAACTCCTTGACGTTCGGCTTGCACACGCCGGCCATGCAGGTCTCGGTCTGGGCGCAGACCTTGCCGCACATGCCGCAGTTGTTCTTGTCGGTCTGCGTGTTGATCTCGCAGCCGTCGGCGAGCATCACGTTGCAGTCGCCGAAGCCGGCGTTGCAGCTCAGCTTGCAGGCGTTGCAGGCGCCGTTGGAGAACATGCCGCCGTCGCACTGCTCGACGCCCATCTGGATCACGCCGTCGCCGCAGGTCGCGGTCTTGCAGGTGTTCAGGCAGGCGTCGGTGTCGACCATGTTGCCGTCGTCGCACTGCTCGACGCCCATCTGGACCAGGCTGTCGCCGCACTTGGCGGCCTTGCAGCCGGCGACGCAGGCGTCGGTGTCGACGGCGTTGCCGT